>Ga0308169_10001501_pt1 | contig 27161 bp, 32 predicted proteins | sample PhyBR1_2_FD_202139 | JGI IMG/M metagenome (GOLD analysis project Ga0308169, IMG submission 202139) | Phyllosphere microbial communities from UC Gill Tract Community Farm, Albany, California, United States - DLSLSB.R1 | ecosystem: Host-associated > Plants > Phyllosphere > Unclassified | place...
AGAAATTGATGTTTGCTCCTGAAACGACTGAAACGAATCGTTTGTTCTTGCCTAGGAGGTTGTGCTGGTGAATGTACTTTTTGACTCCTGCCACTCCCAAAGCTCCAGATGGTTCAGGTACCGATCTTGTATCTAAAAAAGAACGAGGGAGAGCAAGAAATCATCAGTTACGAAATTTCTCAATTTTTAAAGAGAGAGAGACAGAGGGAAGAAAGCGTACCAGTGAATACATCCTTGATAGCAGCACATAGCTCATCATTACTGACCAACACCAATTCGTCGACCAATTCACTACAAACCCTCAAACTTTCATCCCCCATCTGCCTAACCGCCGTTCCATCCGCAAACAATCCAACTTCCTTCAACACCAACCTCTTCCCCTCCCCCAAAGTCTGACTCAAACAATCTGCATCATAAGTTTCGACTCCAATCACTTTAACATGTGGTGGTGCAATCTCTTTAATATAAGCTGCCATCCCTGCCAAAAACCCACCTCCCCCAACCGGTACAAACACGGCATCCAACTTCTCGACATCAGTTTGTCTCAAGATTTCTACCGCCGCCGTTCCTTGTCCCGCGATGATATGTGGATCGTTGAAAGGAGGGATGATGGTCAATCCATGAACTTTGGCCAATCTCGCGCACTCCTTTTGAGCTTCATCGAAATCTCCACCGTGTAAAACTACTTTGGCACCGAGTCTGGAAACGTTCTGATATTTGATCGAAGGAGTGTTGAGGGGCATTACTATCGTACAAGCGATTTGTAATTCTGATCCTGATAATGCTACTCCTTGAGCGTGATTACCTACACACTCTCTCTCACCCTTACATCAGCTCACACTACCTATATGAGAGAGTGAGTGATTGCTTACCAGCTGAACAAGCTACGACACCTCTCCACCTCTCTTCCTCCGTCAATTTACTCATTAAATTATAAGCACCCCTCAACTTGAAACTAAACACGGGAGTCAAATCTTCCCTCTTGAACAAAATTTGGTTGCCTAATCTTTGAGAGAGGTTGACTGCTGGAGTGAGAGGGGTACCGTTGGGTAAGATTGAATAAACTGATGAAGAGAGTGACATGATGGGATAATTGGGAGTTCCATCAGGTTTCAATTGATGTGCTGTACATCACACTCTCACTCTCTTTGTCAGCGATCCCTATAGAGAGAGAGAGAGATGAGAGAACTAACAGGGAACTCTTGAATACATTTCTCGATTAGGAGGAAACACGGGTCTACGAATCCTCCGACCAGAAGGTAATGTAATCCCATCTTGATCATCCCCTATCAATGAGAGTTGGTCGAATTGTGATGATGAGATCGAATGACCGTTTCCATTCGAGAGAGTTTGTGGTTGATATTGGGAATGAGAGGCTGATGGGACTGTATTCTCTGTTTCAGATACTAGTCCTCGGATCGAGGGTGAAGGCATAGCCATTTCTTGACGAGTTGTCGAAGTGCAAGAGTGAAAAAGTGGAGTCAAGCCGATAAATTCCTTCGCAAGAAATTATTTGAGTCACTCAAAGATCGTAAACAACGATAGAGGAGTCAAAGAGGTTGCACACACACACATTGATAAAACAGAAAGAGAATAAACGAGCGAAAAAAATGGAGGAAGGAAGAAATCGTGAGTGAAAGAGAGTGAGAGAGTTGTTCAAAAAGAAAGTATGCGAAATAGATGAGGTGAAAGAGTCCAAGTTATGTAAGAGTCGAGGAGCCTAATCCCTCTTGGCATGCATCCCACCATTACCACTGACAGCACTCAGCGTACCCGGTAATTCGACTGTCCCAATCTTGTACAACAAACTAACGCTCGCCATTAAAATCAACACCAACCCAAGACTCGAGAAGAACAATAACGAGAAACTCCTATTTCCTCTCCTCCCAAGTCACATAAGTTTCCCATACTCTTGCCAAGTAGAAGGGAAGAGTGAGAAAGAGACTTACCCAGATAAATCTTTCTTCTCGCACCCTTCTCCAGCCCAATAAGTTTTCTTCCCACTTTCCTCATCCGTCGTACTCCCACATTTGCACACCCAACACTCATCCTTCGAGCGCGTACTGATCCCCCTCACTCCTTCTCCATGTCCGAGGCATTCTGCAGTCTTCTCGTTTAACTCTTCGAGGGATTCAAAACATCTAGATGAAGTAGGTACGATGATAGTTGATGAATTCTTCTTTTCATCATCGTCATCTGCTCGTTTGACACGACCCGAGGAAGGGGAATCGACGAATACTGATCGTTTGTGATTTTGATTGAGGTTCCTACCGTTCGAGGAGCGCTCGACGTATTTAGAGATTCCTGATGAGAAAGGTTGGAGCCAAGGTTGACGTTTACGAAGGAGAGGAGTGTTGGGGGGTGGGAGAGCTAAAAGGATAGTTTGGGATGACGAAGAGTGAGAGTGGGATTGGTAGGAAGAAATAGTGGCTGATAAAGTTTGTTGGAGGAGTGATTGGGCTCGACGGTACTCGAATGAGGAAGGAGAATGTTTGGCGGCGATGTCCTGAAGATGAAGAAGGGGTTAGTGGGGGGTCTGAGGGAGAGAGGGAAAAAGGGAAGGATTTACTTTGAGTCCTTTGAGATGAACGATGATGATCTTGGGGAGGGAAGCCGAGTTGAAAGAATCAGTGATTGATACGAGTTGTTCCAATTCGAGGGTGAGCTGCTTTCCGGACTATAGAAAGGGAAACGGAATGAAACATGGAGAGCCCAGTCAGCTCTCGATCGGGATGGAGTAGAGAAGGAGTCTAAGCTTACGGCATCGAGGAAATCAAGTTCAGAAAGGATTCCGCTGTTTGCAGATCTCGTAGGTTCAACTTGCGTTCGATATCTCTGCTGTAAAATGCTTCCCCACTCTCGATCAGCGCGACTCTTCCTCGATCGATCGAAGCATGAGAGAATAACAACTTACATCAACCGTATCGTAACCAATCCAAGATCCCAATTCCTGTCCAACCCACCCTTGCCATCCCGCAACACTCTTCAAACCTTCCTCTACAACTTTCGTCAAACCCTTCATCTCCTTACTCTCTGCGTCCAATCCAAGAGTATCTGCCAAACGATGTAGATGGAGTGAGATTGCTGCGAGGTAAGAGTTGGAGGGGAGGGAAGGGAGCGTGTAAGGTTTGGATAATCCTTGAGGAGTTTGCGTTGGAATTAAATCTACTCAAAACTTGACTTATTAGCGCGGAATGAAGAGGGACAGAAAGGAAGGATACGTACCATGGCAACCTTGTTTAGGACAATCTAGTACAATGATGAATTTCGAGGTTGAAGAGGGAGAAACGTAAAGTGCTTCCTCCCATTCCCTCCCACCTTGTTTCGAACTGGATAGTGGCAAGTCTACGTAGCTTGATACTCCCAAGTGGTGAGCTAATACTGCGTTTGCTTGGGCTGCGGAGAGGGAGATGGGGGATTGAGATGAGGATGACGAAGAGGAAGAAGAACGAGGAGGAGGAGGGGAGAAGTAGAGTTGGGAAGGTGGCGACGCCGATAAGGCGAGTGTAGGGAGCAACAAGGCTACTACTGAGTACGGTAGCAGCATTATCTTTGAGAAGTTGGAGTGATTCGAGAGGCGAAGAGTCGAAAAGGCCAAGTCGAAATGCATTAGATTTGCTCTCCCATTTCAACGGATTAGGAAACGCGCTTGAATTGTAGGCTCTCTTCCTCCCAACCACTCTCAACACTCAAAAGAAGTATGGCGCGTCCCTCAGTGAGCTCTTTATCTCTCTCTACGCGCTCCTCTCACTCTCGCTAACTCTCCTGCGCGCTAATCAGAAGAAACAACGACCTTCAACATCCGATCAAGAAGGAGATTCAGACGCAGCTACAGATTACTCTGATTCACCTGGTCCTTCCAACAAGAAGAATAAGAAGACTGCAGGCAAGAAAGCTGCGGCAAAGAAAGGAGGAGCGAAAAAGAAAGGAAGGAAATCTAAAGCGAATGAGGAGGATGAGGATGAGGATGAGGAAATGGACGATAGTGAGGATGAAGATGAAGAGGGTGGAAAAGGTGGAAAGAAAGGGGAATTGAATGAAACGGTACGTACAGACGGATCAACACGATTTCGAAAAGGTTTCGTGAGGAGGGAAACTGATCGTATTACGTTCATACTTGCGTACAGCAAAAGAAAGAATACATCGCAGCTATGACACGTTACATCTTATTCAATGAGACTCATCGTAAAGTGATCAAACGAGAAGATATCGTCAAAAACGGTTCGTCTCTCTCCTTCTCCCCTCTCCTTCCCTCTTTTCTTCGTCTCACTGACTCTCTCGCTTGGTGTGTGATACAGTGTTGATTGATGGACGAGGTCGACATTTCTCTACTTTGATGCCGAAAGTACAGAAAGCCTTGAAAGATATCATGGGAATGGAATTGGTACTCTTACGGCCCAAGGAAACTGCAACCGGAAAGAGTACGCTCTCTCTCCTTCTCTTCTCATCTGACTCACACTGACGAAGGAGTGTGTCTGATCAGATCCACCTAAAGCATGGATGCTTCGTTCTACTCTCCCTCAACCTTTACTCCGACACGCTTCAACATCGAGTTCGACTCAATACGCCGCTCAACTCCCCGAAGGTATCGCTTACGATCCAGACCTCGCGAATGGTGGAAAGAAATCGTTGAGGGATGAATTGGGAGAATGGATGATTGATGAACAAGGAATGAAAATGAGTAAGAAAGGGAGAGGAGGAGATGAGGAGGAAGAAGAGGAAGAGGAGGAAGAGGGTGGGGTGATGAGGGATGCGAAGAGGGAAGAAGGAGCGGCTTATGGAGTGTTGGGAACTATTTTGGCTTTGATTTTGGTCAACGGACGAGTATTGGGAGATGGTGAGTTTCACAAATCTTCTCTCTTTACTCATTGTTCGTGTACTGAATTGGAGTCTACGCGATATAGATCAATTGATTTCATACCTCCGACGCCTTAACCTTTTCCCATCGACTCCGATTCCCCTCTCACTTTCTTCACCTCATCCAACCTCTCTTACTCTCTCAGCCTACCTAACCAAACTAACTCAACAACAATATCTCGAGCGATCCAAGACTGCCGGTGCCGCCCAAACTCAAGGAGGAGGAGGAGGAGGAGCAGGTCGTTCACAAGCCCCTTCACGCACTCAACGAGCGACAGCAGAAGGAGTTCAAGAGAGTGGAGATCCAGCGATTGAATGGAGGTGGGGACCACGTGCGGACGCCGAGTTGGGTGAAGAGGGAGTTGCGAGGTTTGTTAAATACGTGTTTGAGAGTGGGAATGAAGGAGGCGGACGAGGGAAGAGGGGGAAAACCGGGGAAAGCTTCTTGAAGGAGGTTGCGAGGGCTGCTGGAGTGAAAGAATTGCAGAAGGCTGAGAAAGTGGAGGGAGGCGGATTCAGTTAGTTTCGGGGAGAAGTTGAGGGAGTTCTCGTGATTGTTCGTTTTTCGATATTCTGTTTTGTACGTTCTTCGCTATAGCTTTCTGTCAAACGCTTTCGTGCGCTTTCACTGCGACTATGTTGCTCGCTACTCCTCGTGCGGGTGAGCTAGTCTAGAGAAAGAGAATGTCAAATTTCGATTCAAGCTTGTATTTAATCTTGGTTTCCAATTTCCTGCTCCTTCACTTCACTCCCTCCCTTCACTCCTGCTTCTTACGCTTCCACTCGAGGACGAGATCCAATACGTAGCGTGTGAGAAGCTCGTCGTGTTCGACCAAGTCCGTCTCATAATTTACAAGGTCCTCCTCTTTCATCCCAATATTACGCGCTATAACCCAAATCGCTTCGTCGCAATCCAATTCCAATTCTCTCATATCGTCCGGTGGTGGTTCAAGCTTTCGTGCTGTTAAACGCAAGTTGTTACGATTGACGAGCGTAGGTTCAGAGTGCAAAAAGCTCACCTCGGGCTAAATAATCCCGAAATATTTCTTCACGTTGCTCAAGATCTGTAATAAGGCTTTGCGCAATAGCGAGACATGTCTTTAGACGTTCTTCGCACTGGAGGATGCAAACAATGGCGAGGATCTGGAAGAAGAAAGGGGAATCTCGGGCGAATGCAACTGGCGAGGAGTGGATCGAGCAGTCTGGAGTGAGCTCTATAGGTGGTATAACCATCGGGGGTCTGCACAAGAGCGAGAGAGAGGGAAGAGCGCGAGCTAAGGAGCAACACGAGGCAGAGGCTCCGAAAGTTTCCGCGGCTTTGAAGGGTCTGTGCTTCGACTCGATATCTTCTCAAAACTCCTTCGATACTCTCAGGGTCGTTTGACACGGCTTGATAGCAGACTCTTCGAAGCACTCGAGTAGATCGCTGACAGCAGGAGAGGCTGACAAAGGAAAACTTCAATTCGCAATCCGATTTCGGTTCCATCTACTTCTTCTGTTCAAGCTACTCTATCCTCCAAGCGGCTCCACCTAATCCGCTGACTTATTCCTCTTCCATTCGAGTACGAGATCGACGACTGAACGAGAGAGACGCTCCTGCGCAAGATCCAATTCGAACATGCCCCTTCTGCAAGCTTGTTTAAACTCTCCCACCTTCCTTTCCTCTTTGAGCAGCCTTATTCTCCAACTCTCCCGATGCTCCAGAGATTGACGAAGGGAGGCTTGCATGCTGTCAATACTCTCGCGGAGTCGATGAGAATGTTGTTCGAGGGCCTCCGTTTCGATGTCACCATCCCATGGCTCGAAACCGCACAGCAATCAGCATCGAGAGCTCTCCTGATCAGCAAGTGGAAGATGTTCACCTTCACACTGTGGTCTGCACTGACGATAACTAATCGGTTGCCCCTTGCCGCGGCAATTATCTCCTCAATTCTCTTCTCTTTCGCTTTTGCTGTTTTGCACAGGACAAAGGATCAGTCAGGGAGATACATACGACAAAGGGACCAGCCAGCTTACTTCCTGCATGCAATTCCTCTAGAGAAGCATGGTGTGAAAAGTTCCGTTCTGTCAACTCCGTCACTTTCTCCCATTGATCACCGTGACATTGGATCATCTCCTCCAGCCCGGTCACTACTTCTTGTACGTCTTCAAGCCTTTTGCGCTGGGCTACGGCGGTCAGCACCTCTGAGAAGAATGGAGACGGCGGATCGACTAGAGACAGATCGGCAAGAGATGCGAGGCTCTGCGGTGCTGCCATGGTGCGTCCGAAGCCTGAGCAAGGTGAGTAGAGAAAGGAACGAAAGAGAGGAAGAGAGGAAGCAATGAAGAGGAACGGGAGACATCAAACAGCGCGGAACTCCGAAGCGATAAAGTGGGCCACTTTTTGCTCGTTGTAACGAGCTGATGCGTCCATAATGAGGTTTAAGAGCGAGAGAAGAGAGTGATATAAGTCGAAGCGATAGATCGGGTGAGAAGGGAAGGAGGAATAACGACAATTGATAAATTGCGGATGCGAACGACGAGTCTTGCGAGATGCGAGTGTTGCGTACTCCTGCTGTCCTTACTTCTATTTCTTACCCTTCCCCTTCTCCTCCTTCCCTTCCTTCCCCTCCTTTCCCTTCTTCCCAACTTTATCCCTCCGCACAATCTCGACCTCCATGAAGTCCGCTGCAGTCCTAACCCTCCCTTTCCCCTTCTCTACACCCCAACTCTCCTCCGCTTGCCTCTCGATCTCCCTCAACATGCCTCTCCAAACTTTCCGATTCTCTTCCTCCCCCTCCGATTCTTTTCCAGGATCTGGATACTTGACACTCAAATGATTCAATACCATCTTTTCCGCTCTACATTCTTTTGCGAAAGAGCCGGCGACTTGAGGTGTTGAGTGTCCGTGATCTCGTGCGAGAGAAGTTACGGATGAGAGAGAAGGAGCGTTGGGTCTCGAGGGATGTTGGGAGAGGTCGTGGGAGGGGAGATAGGCGTTTGTGGATTCGTGGACTAGGAGATCGATTAATGAGGGGTCAAGAGAGTCGGAGGGAAGAGAGTGGACGAGTGGGAGAAGAGGAGTTGCGTCGTAAGTATCGCCGAGGATCAAGAGTCGTCGACCTCTTCCTCCCATCTCGGGCGGTGTAAGGATAGTTCCATCTGGTAGAGTGAGAGGATCCCGAGAGGTTTGAAGGTGGGAGAGGAGACTTATTGGGTTCGCAATACCGCGTTCTGAGAGAAGGAGAGGAGCGTTTCGTTTGAGATGGGGAATGTAAAGTGAGGGAATGATCGGGAGCGGTCGAGGAGATTCGACGAGTAGATAACCGAGACATCGTACTATACTCACTGGAGAGGATCAGTGGCGTTTTGAGAGAAACGAACGAGAGGAAGAGAATCGCACCAGTGTGAAGAATCGGACCGACATCGACTCTCACGCCATTCCCTTCTTTCTCATCGACTATATTCCGCCAGAATCCTTGTTCGTCACACCTGATATTTCTCCCTTCTCGTTCACTCGGATGTAAAGAACCGGTTTCTACGATTTCGTCCGGCCAAAGTAGTTCATTCACTTGATAGGGACGGCTGAGAGTAGAGTGGGTGAGAGCGAGACACGTTCGAAGGAATAACCGTAGGCCTGATGGACCGTAGATTTGCGTAGGAGCCTGTATCTCATCAACATTAGCTTGTTCAAAGAAGCGAGAGATCCGAGTCGAACTCTGAAAAACGCACGATTGATTCCGATTCTTTCAGTCGAGGATCCTCTGTTCCAGTATGTACCGATCCTTCTCCCGCACTGATCGTACACAACAATCCAGGTAATCCATTCACATGATCTCCTACTCCTCACGAAACTTATCAGTTCTCTCGTTTCCCAATCAATGAAGGGAAGTTCCGAACTCACCATGCATATGAGTAATGAATATCTTCTCAACTTTCCCCATACTCAGTTTGCATCGAGGATTCATGAATTGATGTTGGGTTGATTCTCCGGCATCGAAGACCCAAATCTTTGAATCTATTTTCACTCCCAATGATGAAACGTTGCGAGTGGTCGAGGGTCGACCAGCGGCTGTACCGAGGAATGTTAGGGAGATAGAGTCGGGCATAGAGAGCTTGCGAGAATGAGATGGAGAGGTAAGGGAGGGAGAGGAAGAGAAAAATCGATGGGAGAAGTGTATTGAGGACGCGGGAAGATTGACACGTTGGCTGAGAGATGTTAAAAGCTTTATTGCGCTATTGAGGGCTCTATAAGCCAGTCTTGCGAGGTTGTTGAGGGAGAAAGTCGGTTGAGAGATGAGGCGATGTAGAACAGCGAAGAAAGAACCGGCTCGGTTCTGCTTAGTACAGGTCGATTATTGAGAGCTCTATCAGTACTCCTGTGGTATCTAGAGTTGGATAGCGAATTGAGGTGAAGTGTCAAGAACCAAACTCTCCTCGCTTCCTCTTTCTCCTTCCTTCCCCTCACTTCCTCCCTCAATCATGTCAGGTTATTCATCACCCGGTGTATCTTGCACCTTTCCTTCTACCGGTGTACTCCTCATCGAACTCAATCGTGCTCCAGTCAATGCATTCAACACTCAACTTTGGTTATCCGTCAAATCCGCTTTCGATCACGCTTCACAGGATTCAGAGGTTAGATCTATCGTGTTTGGAAGCAAATTAGATAAGGGCTTCACGGCGGGATTGGATCTCATGTGAGTACTACTTTGAACTACTCGACTTTCGAAAGAGAGAGACTGAGATTCGGTTATTTCGGCTATGCGTCAAGGGAGTCGGGATTGAACGAGAAAGGATCAGATCCTGCTAGAACTGCTTTACAATTGAGACCTGTGCGTATCCGTTCTTGCCGTCTCATTCATTCGAATCATCGTCGTCGGGAAAGAGAGGGAAGACTGATTCCTTTTTGAGACGAATGGATAGTACATCAAGCTTCTACAAGATAGTGTATCGGCTATTCAGAACTGCTCAAAACCAGTCGTAGCAGCGACATACGGGATTTGTTTGGGAGCGGGAATCGATCTCATTTCAGCATGCGATGTTCGATATTGTTCAGAAAAGACTTTGTTCTCGATCAAGGTAAGCTCACTCTTCCTTCCTATCGATCTCAGAGCTGATAGGTTGACTAGGTGGGTTCTACAGGAAGTAGATATTGGTCTAGCAGCCGATGTCGGGTCTCTCCAACGTTTACCGAAAATCACGGCAAACGCTTCATTACTCTATGATCTAGCACTCACGGCTCGCAACTTTGGACCGGACGAAGCGGTCAAATTGGGGTTGGTCAGTAAAGTTGTTGAAGGGGGAAGAGAGGAAGTCACGAAGGAAGCGTTGAAATTGGCAGAGTTGATCGCTTGTACGTTTTCTCACTCTATGTCGATCTTAAGTGTTTCCTGAGTGATTGAATGAGGTGATGATGATGCACAGCTAAGAGTCCGATCGCTACTCTTTCGACGAAACATCTGTTGAACTATTCGAGGGAACATTCAGTTCAAGAAGGGTTGGATTACACTACCGTTTGGTGAGTTGACAACTCTCGCAAATTCTGCCTTAGGGTTAAAGCTAACTAGTTTTCGAGTGCTTGAGTCTTGCAGGAACATGGTGAGCCGTCATTTCGACTCGTTAGGGATCCTTTCGAGCGAGAACTGACGATCCTTCTCCCTTTTCGCGTTTCATAGTCCATGTTGCAAGCTGAAGATATCCCTCTCGCTTTCAACGCGTACGTCGATTGCTCCCCTTACGCCGTCCCCCACGCTTATTGACGAGTTCGGTTGCGATTCGAAACAGGTTCTCGACGAAGAAACCCGCGAAATTCCCTAAGTTATCTTCGAAACTCTAGATGCCCTAGACAGTCGATTAGATTTGATGGGGACTGAAGGACTAAGCCGATTGCGTCGGAGTGGGTAGGGAGCGCTCAGATAGGAAGAGAGGGCTTTCGACGGGTTCGAAGAATGTGGGTTTTCATGGTTGTAGTGAATCAAAGAGTTTTTGTGAATCTTTTCAGTGATATGTATTACTATACTATTCGTTTATCGCATGTCTCTCATCGCTCGTGCACGTTGGATCGAGAGAAGGTGTCTCGAAGAATTACGGAATTGATTCGAATCACTGCTGAAACAGATTAAGAGAGGGACATGCAGTTTAGGAAGAAGGGGTATAGGAAACGAGGAAGAGGGAAGAGATCAGTACAAGAAGAGGGAAAATAAAGTAAGGATGAAGAAGTAAGGTGAACTGGTGAAGAAAGACGAATAGAGACAAAAGATCGAGAAGAACGAAAGTTGAGGTGGATGGTGCAGCATTGGAGCTAAAGATAGTCAGCAAGATGAACTAGAAGATCTCTGCTGCGAGAGGGCAGTTGTCGAGAGAGTGACCGAACGCTGTGAGAGATTGAACGAAATCAACAAGTTAGTCATTTCCTCCAAAGATGAAGAGTCCGATTTGCTCACCTTCGCAATCATCACACCACTCTTGCGAGTCTCCAGGATTACCGTTCGCTTGAATGTTGAGAGTCGAAGTAGTGCGAGAGTGAGAGAAGGAGGATGAGAGAGTTGGAGAAATCGGCGAGTGTCGTTTCGTTGGTGAAGAGGAACCTCGGACTACCGCGAGAGCGAGCGATCAGTCAGAGCTTGAAAGGAAGCAAAGAAGAGGAAGTGATGCTTACAATCAGGACAAGAATCCAAATCATGACCTGTCTCTCCGCACATTTCGCAACTCGTTTCCCCATCTTCTTCCTCACGATGAGCAGTTCCGTTCTTCGCCCCTGCGCTGATCGAGTGAGAAACGGAGAGAGAGTCGGAGGTGGGAGTTTGAGAAACGAGGGATTTGTATCGTTCGAGTTCAGATTCTAACTCGTCTTCACGATAGATCTTCGACTCGACGAGAGCTTCGAGTTCCGAGACCTGTAGGGATTGGGGCAAACTTGTATCAGTATCGGGCATAGCTCCTGAAGATACGAAATTCCCGCATCCTTACCTCTTGATTCAAAGCCTTGACATCTCGTTCAGATTTGCGTTGGACTTCTTTCAGTTCAGATCGTAGCTCTTCGAGTTCTCGACGAAGTGATGCTGAGCTCGAGGAAGAATCGGTAGAGGAAGGTTGTTGAGCGGGAGTTGAGGAGAGTTCATTCATGAGACTGCGAAAGGAGAATAGTTAGTGACGATTCGGCGCAAGAAAAGAGAAGGGGAGGCTCACTTTTCGACAGTCGCTTCGAGAGCTTGTTGTGTCGCCCTATGAAGCGCATTCAGGACGATTGAGTCAGCTCCCAAATCGACGAAAGAAAAGCGAATCATCAAATCACCTCAATTCAGCTGCATCCTCCTCGAGTAACTTGCTCATATCGACGAGTTGCTGATTCTCCTCAGTCAGACCCGATACGATACTCTTGAGTCCAACGATCTGGTCTTTCGCCGAAGTCATCTCATCCTTTCCTCCGATTGAACTTGCGATCGATCCTCTCCTATCCTTCTCCTCAAAGCTCTGTAATCGTTCAATCTCTTTCTCTGCGGCTCTCAAATCCTGTCGCAGTTCGTCGACTAGTCGAGAGTTCTTTGATGATTCTTGTTGGAGAGTAGCGAAATCGGATTTGGAGTTTGCGAGTTCTCGAGTAATTCGTTTGAGATCTTCAGAAGAGGAACCGTTCGCTTCGTGTCGAAGTCCTTCGAGTTCGTTGCGTTCGGTCTCGAGAGTCGCTTGAGATTCGTTGAGTGCTTCTTGAAGTTCTTTGATTCGAGCGTTGAGACGAGATTCAGATTGAGAGGAACGATCTATCGGGAGTGTCGAGTTGTTAGTGAGGAAGTAGGGGAAGAGGAGATGGGATCGACGATTGGCGAGTAAAGGGGAAGTGACACGAAAACGCACCGATAGTCTCTTTCAACTGCTTGATCTCTCCCTTGAGCGATTGTTCAACATCTCCACTCCTACTCCTTCGTTCTCTCGCGTCATTCATCTCCTGCTCCAGTTGCATCCGCGCCTCCTCAAGTTGTTCTTCCAATTGAGCGACTTTCGAACGAAGGTGATCTGCTTCTGCCAAAGCGTTCTCTGCATCGATCGCAGCGGCGTGAGAGGAAGAAGCGGAGAGATTGGTTGATGTAGAGCGATGTAGGGTAGGAGATCCAGAACGAGAAGTCGAACGAGTGAGAGAGGGAAGTTGATTTTGAAGAGTTTGGGCAAGTTCGAGAGCCTCTAATCTTGCGAGTTCGATTTCTGCAATCTTCTCCTCGTACGTCTCGCACAGAGCTTGTCCAGCATTCCGTAGCTTGTCGATCTGTTGATTCAGGTCGAGTCGTTCTTCGTCGTGTTCTTTCGTAGATTGTGCGATTCGTTCTCGTAGTGATTCGATCTCTCCTTCCTTCGCTGCTGATTTCCGTGAGGCTTCGAGTTTCGTCTTGGCGATCTGTTGAGATTGTTGTTCGACTTGACGTTCGAGATCTTCGACTTTCGAGAGTAACACTGCTTGATCTTGACCATCTCCCTCGATTCCCGCTAATCTCGTTTCCTCACGTTCTCGTAATCTCCGACTTTCCATCTGCTGCTCTCGTATTCTCTCCTCCTTCTCTTCTAACATCCGATTCTTCTCTTCCAATCGATCCTCCATTTCCCTCCCTAGCTGTTCACTTCCCTCGAGTAAAGTTCTCACTTCTTCCTCCCTCCGCTTTGACTCTTCCAGCTCTCTTCTCAGTTCCTCCATATCTTCACCTCCATTCCGATGAGATTGTCTTGAAGTACTCGAAGCGAAGGATTGTCTCGACGAACTCCTCAAACTCGGTGTCGTCGGTCTGTCTCCGTTGACGGACGAGCTGATCGAGCTAGCCATACTTGTCCGTCTCCTCATCATCGCACCTGGAGTAGAGGGAGTGATTCGACCCGAAGTTAACATTTGTGAAGGAGTTACTGATCTCGTTCGACCGTAAGGAGAAGGAATTGGAGGAACTTCGGGAGGAGCCATCGAATGCTGTCGTAGGGAAGAAGGAGGTCGTTTGATCGAGGATGCGAGAGGAGTTCCGGTTGGACCGAGAGATTTTCGAGAAGTTGCGGTAGGGGTCGAGATTCCTCCGATTGAAGGTCTCGCTAATCGAGTAGCAGGTTTCGGGGTAGCGAATGTAGGAGGAGTGGGTTTTGAAGGAGATAGCGAGTGGCGAGGTTTCGAGGGAGAGAGGGAACGACGAGGTGTAGGTTTCTTCGAAGGGGAAGTTGGGGAATCGGTCGAAAGAGCTGCGGGAGTGAGAGTCGTTCTTCGGGAGGCTACGAGATCTTTTGCGGAGACTCCAGCGTATTTCGATGCTCGAGTACCGGGAGTGAGCGTTTGAGAAGAAGAAGGAACGGGTTTTGGTCGAGGTTTCGCAGTGATTTTGGCGAGAGGAAGGAAGAGACCGCATAGAGGTGGGCATGCAAAGTATTGGACGCTATTCGATGTGGGTGAGTTCGGATGTTTCGAATTCGAAGAAGTGAGAGACTTACCCTTTGACGCTACCATCGTTCTTTCCTCTTCCTTCGAATTCAGGACTCAATTCGACTCCTCCCCATTGACCAGCTTTCCCATCTACTTCTCCAATGAATCTCACAGTCCCTTCCATCTTCTCCCCCGTCACTTCAAACACGACCTCATCTCCAACATCGAAACTAGGTTTCTCATCTCTAACTATCGGAAATGGTGAAGCGAATCTCGATGTCGAAGAACCGAAGCCAGTGGGAGTCTTTGGTCGAGCTGCTGAAGGAGTAGTTGGTGTTCTTCTTCCGGAAGGAGTACTCGCTCGTAGAGTTGTCGTTCGAACTCCAGGTAAAACTGGTTTCCTTCTTTCTGCTGAATCTGGATGTTCGTCCGGTGCGAGTGCGATACCTACTTGATCTTGTTGATAGTCGTGGGGATCGTGAGCTGCTACGGCTTGTCGAAGAGAGTTGAGTTGGGAAGAAGAGAGTGCCGAAGTTGGGCGAGAAGAACCGGCGGCTGCTGGAGTCGTCGATTTCCGTCGAGAGATGGGAGTACCTTGAGGTAAGAGAGAAGCTCGAGGTGTAGAAGGTGGTCTCAGTGACATCTATCGATTGGAAAGTTTGGAAAGGGAGTCAGTCAACTCTCAATGAAATGCAGTTTGTTGGAGAAGGGGGAGGTTTTCCATCGCTTCAATACTCATTCTATCAGTCTCCTTCTTCATCTCGTACTGCCTCACTCCTCGCACGCTCAACGCAGAGTCCCCTCTGACACCTCATTGCTTCTCGAGTTTGTTCGCGTTTCCCTCAATCCCGTCGAGAGATGCTCACCTTGTTGTTCCTCTACTATCTTATCTAAGACCTACTTCTCACTCCTCGAAGTCCAAGAAGCCGTTTGAGGTTGTTGATTCGAGTTGAACGATTTCAAGTTGAACGAGGTTGAAGAATCGCCGTTTAGTCAACGTGGGCAGGGTGTAGCGCGCTTCGGTAGCGATCCTTGAGCTGATTGAAGTCTACTTGAGTGTCTACCGAGGTCGAACAGAGCTATCGGAGTTGCGGGAAGAAGCGAAAGATTCAATCCGGTTCGTCTCCTTCCTACACTTCACTTCTGCTACTTTGATTGCTTGGGAGAGACTCCAGAATACCTCTATCCACTCTCAAGCGCGCGCTAGGCAAGATCAAACGCTCTCAAAGATGCTCTCGTCATCGTTGTCCTTCCTTTTCTTCAATCCTTCTTCTCACGCTTCGCTCGCACAGTAATGCATCGAGGGACACCCCAAAGCAGTATCATGATCTGGAGAGTATATAGCTGGTCAAGGTGAGTTCTCTTCAACTTCACCCCCCGAGATTTCGCTGATTTCGGTTCCCTCCCCTTTTTCTCGCTTCCTCCAGCTCCGCTTCCTCGACCTTGCGACTTCTCATCGAGCTATCAATGACTACTCTCTGATCAATGTCGCCTTCACAAAGTGGGTCGCTTCGGACTTTCCGCGGTGCTTTTCACCTATTTTCCCCTTTGCCCTCCTTTCCCTCCCTTCCTCTCTCTTCCTCTTGCTCGCAAGTCGGCTCTTCGCTGTCGACATGTCCGGCCGATCACGCAGAAACTCACTCACCGCTACGACCACCACGAGCGTCAAGAGACTCGTCAGCGACGTCGAGCACGAAATTTACAAGAATTACTTCGCTCATCAAAGGTTCTCGAACGCGCAGGAAACTTCACCATTACGCCCTTGGATTAATCAACTCACATGCTTCCTCGATGACGAATTGCCAGAGATCGGTTACCCTATCAATCGAGAGGGAGATCTGATCTTTTCGAACGACGAATTGGACGAAATCAAGCTATATCTCCGAAAATCCATTCACTACCACAACACGGTTCACTTCAAGACAGAGACAGGCCTACTTCCTTTGAATCTGGCGAGTTCAGACCCTTTCCTCTCGTTGTTGAGCGTTTGTTGACGATATTGGAAAATATGCGGTATCAGCCAGCTATCGTTGTCGGATCCTGGCTACCCGGTCATCAGCACGTCAAGCCCTACGCTTTGATCCTCGTAAGCCTACGTCGTTTTCGCTATGTCTGCTTGGAGCGCTCAAGACTGAAGATTGCGTTTCGTAGGCTCTTGTCTCCCTCCTTCGCGTCAAGCACTGCATCAACGATTCACTCCCAAACGCAGACGATCTCCACTCGAATGTCGAACACATTCAGGACTTCATTGAGCGCAAACATCATGATCGTTCAGAGCGATTCGAACACCTCAAAACTCAAGTTCTCGGAGCTTGGAACTCTGGCGGATTCGAAGAACAAGCCCACCTCTACAACGAGCTCTCAATGATGATCACTTTCTTTCACGAGTTCTTGACGGAAAGAGGAAAGAAATGTGAAGAACTTTTGGGTTACGTCTTGGAGGATAATGAGAATTACGCTCGTTGGGTGAGCAGTCTCCTCTCTCTTCTGAGCTAGGGGAAGTACTATCTGACTGTGTCTTTCTGTAGCTCACACTTGAGAAACATACTCGAGGAAGGGAACCCATCAAACCGAAACCTTACCTTCCTCTGATCGCTCGAGCGCTCCTCACGGTTTGCCGCTTCCCTCGCTCACTCTACATATTTGACTGACTCTTGACAATTTGACGAGTACACAGGACACTGCCGATTCGTCTCGTCTTCACCCGATTTCCCCTCTCGCTCTACCTTCATCCTCTCCTCCCACTCACACTCCCACACCCAAACTCATCTCACGATCACTCTCTCATCTCTCTCCACGCAAAAGCGCTATCTACAACCCCTAGATCAGTTCAACTTCTTTCCTTTCCGATCGAAGTTCTTCGAAATCAGACTTTCGTACTCCTTCCTTCTTCTCTACACCCTCGCAATCGAATCGTTGCTATCCTTCTTTGTTGACGATCGATACCGGTGAGAGAGACATCGCAATCGTCTCAAGAGGGATCAACTTCTCTTAATTTCTCTCGTCGGTCTTTTCATGGCAAGGATCGGAGGAAAGAAACGTATAGAAACGGGATCGACATTGACAGACAAAGAGAATCAAGAAAAGCTGTCTCGAGAGAAAAGGACAAACTAGAGAGAGCTTCGCTCGAGCAAAAGCGGCAACGAAGGAGAGATCTAGATATGAAGACCTCCTTGCTCAGCAGGTCCAAAGGTCCTCATCCTCCTCATTGAAGCTTGCCTCAATCCAATGCGGTGGTGTGCACTGAGAGAGTGTTGACGGGTGTGGTTGAACTATCGAACAAGGAAATGAATCCATCAGCCGAAATTTGCAGAGAAAGGTGTTCCTGCTAAGCTTACAACAACGTGATATCCTTTGAGCTTGAGCTTGTCCAGGATATTGTGAGGGCTGTAGATACCGTTGATACAAGGGACCATAGATCCCTTATTGTAGCCTTCAGAATCGCGACCACCTTTTGTTTTGAATTCGTGTTCGAACTATCGGAGGCAGAGCTGGTCAGCGTATTGCTGCCAAGCTGTGCACAGACGACGAGGGAGACAACCGACAAAGAAACTCGTCTCATATTCGAACAGATCATCGATCGCTTTTTTGATAGCATTGAAAGTCTGTCCGTCGGTGTAATTGGTCTGTGCCGTGTCGAGGAGTTCGAGAAACTCACCCTTCCAGATTGCAAGCGCTTCTTTGAAGGAGTTCTGATTGAGATCTTTTGCCGCGACGTGAGACAGTACACCCTGCACCACTTTGTCGAGAGCTGCATTCAGAGTCTGTCTTTCCGCCGCCATTCCTACAGGAGAGCTGAGAGGGAGGTCTTGGTTGACAGAGGAGAATGGGGATAGAGTTCAAACCAGGAAAGAGGACGAAGAGAGCATTTTCGCTTTCTTTTACCGGATCTCGAACCGCGCGGCCAAGTCCTCCTTCTGAGCCGGAGATGCGCACCCGGTAAGAAAGTGGGTTCGATGCGGAAGTAAGTCGGAGGAAAGCGTGAGGGACTCGGAGGCAGTGAAAGGAAGATAGGAGAAATCAAACGAAAGTAGGAATCAAGGCGGATCGGCGGTAAGAGACGAACGAAGCGATATTCTTGAGGTTCATCCAAGGTTTGCTAGCTGAGTGTGAGGTGAGAAGTTCGAGACTGATAGCTTGGTTCGAGGGAGAAATCGCAGACGCTGAATTCGAAGCGAGAAGACGAAAACGAATCGTGCGAGCCAAATGCGTGCACTTATCTATAGCTGATGATTGAGCAGGAAGCTTGCAGAAGCGGGGTGAAAAGGTAGTGAAAGTGAGCATATCGTCGCGGGAGCGGAATAGGGGGAAGAGGAGGTAGAATCGGCGAAAACGGGAGGAGTTCTCGAGTAGAGGGAAAATGATGTCGAAGGAGAGGGAGGGAGTGTGAGGGCTCAGATTAATTGAGAGCTTGATTGAACGTTGCTGGCTTGTGTACCGGAACCGAGTCTGTGGCGGAAGTGCGAGAAGTCAGTAAAGAGAACGACGATTTCGAGAAAAGGTTGCGAAACTCGACGACGACGATTCGGTTCTTCTCCTCCTTGATAGAGCATATCTCTCTCATCAAGCCCGGATCCCTCGACCTGTTTACAAACCAGTAAGAGCGCTCCTTCTCCTCAAATCTCGACTTCAAATCCGATGCTCGTATTTCTCACCAAGCAGCTGTAGTGATCTCGTAGTAGCGTAGGAGCGTAATCTAGCCACTATGAGTGCGTTCCGCCGACTCGATAGCATCTCTAGATGGTTCCAAAGTAAGGGAGTCAGCTTCAAACAATTCTGGAGAAATTGAGAAAGAGAACAGCGAGGACTCACGGTGGCGAGCTTGTAGCAGTTTCGTAGTAGTGAGAGCTTGCTTGCAGTACTATTGAGAGCGTAAAAGCGAGTCCAGAGCATGTTGGTGAAGTGTAAGAAACAGGTCTTGTTGGAACGAATTTCGAATCGCTTCTTGCTCTCCAACACTTCACTTCTGCTCCTAAACAAACTCGCAGATACGCTATACAGTCCACGGAAAGGATTAAGAGTGCCGCAAGCCTACTCTCAACGACTCGCTCTCGGACTCAGTCTTCTTCAATCTTTAACTATGAATTATTCAACCTTCTAGCACCGAATGCTACTACATCAAGAGGATGCTTGAGGCAGCTATGCGAAATTTGAGTAGGCTACGGTAGGGAAGAGAAGGCTAGTGGAAGCTGTTGAAGGAGATGCTGAGTTCGAACGATTCAAGGTGAGTTCCCTCTCTCGATTCCGCAAGCAGATCAGCTGGTGTCGCTAGCTGATCATCAATTAGACCTTGCGAATAGACAGGCTACCTTCACCGCTGTTCCTTCAACCGTCTTCGCTTTCGACCGACTTCGACACGCCTCAAACTTCTCAGATTCATCGCTCCGACTGCTCTCTCTCCGCCCTTCTCTACCGTTTCAAAACGAACCGGATAAAGTAGTAGACTTCGACCTCAACGTCTCCCCTTCAAGAACCGCACTCTTTCGATTCTCATCTTCTCGTATCTCGAATTCCCTTCTTCGACGGATCTAATTCGCTCTCTCTCCTTCGTTCGCTCTCTCCGCTCGGCTCGATCGCGTAGCGTCAGTGGCAGAGCTGGCTCGTGGAAATCCGCATCGCTTTTCGCTTGTTCCGCGGATCGATTACGGCGTTTCGATCCGGTCTTTCTCCTTTCGCTTCTGCTTCGATTCTCTCACTCCTCAGCAATGGACTCGTCTACCTGTACAGTCTACTCATCTCGCTATATTCTTTACAGCACTGACACTAAAAGCTACAGCTCATTCAAACCGGCAACTTCAAGCGATTCGTGAGCTGATCTCTTGCCGGTCTCGCTCTCGTTGTCTCGTTGACACTTCTCTGAAACAGTGAACACCTATGCCCCTCGCTTCCGACAAGCAGCTCTGGCGCGCAACGCTATCGTTCAACAATTGATGGAGGATCCCCAAAGTGAGCAGAATTCTCTCCCTTTCTCTCTCAAGTTCTTTCGAACCAACTCTCCTCCTATCAGACGCAGAGGAGACTGAACGCCGCTATAGAGCTCTAGCAAGAAGTATCAGACAGATGCAAGTCATCATAAACGATGTCAGTCGCGAGTCTGCTCAGCGGAATCTCGAAGGAGAAATGTTCCGCGTCGAATGGCCTAGAGTCACAGCTAGCGTTCCAAGGCTTGTCGGGGTGCGTTGTACCTCTTGAACTGACTTCCTTTCAAGCTGACACTAGTTTCTTGCGTGACAGAGCCAACATCATGTCACGATAGCACGAGAGCAATATTGGGACTATGATCATCTGCCTTTTGTCCGGCGTCACCTACCTGATGTCCCCCTACAGCTGACTCTGCAGAGGGCGGAGAATCTAGAGAGGTATCATCAAGCTGGGAACATTCAGCACTTCGAGACCAGACTCGAAACCAATGATCCTTCTTCCCCTCCTAGTCCCTTTCACACGAGACAGTCTGCTCCAACTCCTCCTTCACCGCTCTCGCCTACTTCATCAGCACCTTCCCCTTTCCAGCCTATCACTCGACAAAGTCAGACTCAACACCTTCATTCGTTTTCATCCGCCGCTATCGAAACACTCCGTAATATGAGGGGATCTTGAAACGATGTCTAGTTGGACTCGGTATCAAAGGGATGAGCTCGAAAGTTAGATCTTGTCTGGTTAATTCTGAAACTGAGGTTTTTGCTTTGTTCACTCTGAACGTTTCGTTGAATCCGCAACGAATCTGTCAGCCAATGCGGTAGAGAGTCTGCCGTCAAAGTTATCGACGCTATTGCTGATTGCTGATGTAGAGATTCCGATTGGCGACCCTTCCAGATTTGCAAGCTTTCTGCGAAACTTCTTTTTGATCTTTCACATTCACTTTGCTTTTGTTTCTGAGCTCTACCTTAAAATCAGTACTACCAGAACTCTCTATTAAGTATGGTGGGTAAAGCGTTATTGCTTTCATTGATGCTTGATGAAATCCTGCTTCTTGCGATCTTGCGAAATCAACGAATCTTCTCCCAAAATCGAACCAAAACACGATCCATTTCAGTTTCACGCACACTGGGGTATCTATTCAGCTCGAGTGAGACAGTTGCGTCGGTTTCTTGAAGGGAATTCAGCCTTCGAAACGAAAAATCAGAACGCATTTTCAGTGCGAAATGTGAAACTTTCGAATGTGTAGTCGATCTAGACGCCTCCCTTTCAGCGGGAAGAGGTGTCGATGTATTGGTGCTCGTTTGTAGTCTAGAATCGAGCGAAGAGAGTCATGGAATCTAGCGAAAAGTTGAGTTTGACGAGGATGAGAAAGATAAAGCGTCGATGAAACTAGTCGGATCTTCGTTTCCTTCGTATCGGTCGAGATCTATAGAGGTACGATTAACCTCTGGGAAAGAGTCAGCTCGCCTAGACGCTTCCAAGCCGTTGAACCAGCCAGAAAAAGCGAAACCAAGCAGATTCCGAAGCGAGAGAAGCCCAAGCAGTTCTATTCTCCAGCACAGAGTGAAGCTCATCGATAGTGGTGGAGCGTATCCAAAGCGATGGTAGCGTTCTCCTCAAGTCTAGTCGAGTGCAGAGAGCGGAAGAAGCGAATGAAAAGAAAGGGGGAAGCAGTCATTCTGGAAGCGAAGGTGGAGCATTTCTGACTAGCTTGGAGTGATCATAGGGCTTGTAGCTTTACTCTGAGTGTACTTCTGATAGTATAGAGGAAGTAACCCTTTCCCTCGCTCTCAAAATCTTCTCTTCTCGAAACTCTTCAGCTCTCACAAGCCTCAACTTCAACGGCAAGTGGTGATTGGGATGGAGGAGTCAGCTTAGTCTATCTATCTACAGCTGCGCTTTCCTTCAAACATTAGCTCTTCTCCCTGCTTCTTCGGCGAATCCCCTTCAAAATCCCCCTCAGCAGACTCGGTTTAATCAGTGCTGGATTCGCTCTAGCTTGGGGTGTATACTCTCATCGGTTAGTGTTATGGACTAGGCAGGAAATCCGAGCGAAATCTGCTCGTTTGAGGGTTTCGAAAGAAGGAGTGGATCGGGAGAAGTGGAAAGTTGGACATCAGAACAAACAGGGCGGGCTCGCTTATATGATCTGGGAGACTACTGAAGCTGGCTAGGAGATACGGGAGTGGGATATACTCGAGCGGGGAACTTATGAAGATGATTTGGACTCGCTGAGATTTCACTTCTCCCTTTTTTCGAACCATTCGCTGAGCCTCTTTCGTATGATCAGGTCGATTCCAGTACTTCCCACTTGTCACTTTCTTTCTCTCACCCTACACCCTACAATCGAGAAAGAGTAGCAGCGGGAAAGGAAAGAACAGGTCGGGAACAGTCAAGGTAAGCATTTCGCATTTTCCTATAGATCCCGCTCAGAATGGTCTTGTTCAGCCAACTCTCTTCGCTGCAGTTGAGTAGGCATCAACCTCAATCTCTTAGGTTCCGGAATCGACCCGAAACTGTCGCTTCAATCCCATTTCGTTACCGCAAATCTGATCCTCTCATTTCGCCATGCATCAACATTTCCACCATTTCCGCTCAAACCTACTCAATTCACTCGAACTAACAAGTTCATTCTGTCAGGGAGGGATCAGATAGGAGAGATCGGAGGAAAATGGACTTGCGAAATGGAGAGAGGTGCGATTCTGCTTTCCTCGGAATCATCTCATTCGAGTCTTTTCAGTTGACCCGTCTTCTCTTTTCGTAGGAACGACTGATCAATGATTCTCTACTCGTTTCCCACCCAGCAAATCCCTCTCATCATCCTTTCGGCTCGACATCTCTCAATTTTACTCGGATCCCTCTCGACTTTTCGCATTCTCGCCTCATGCAACGGGAAGGAGCGCGTCAAGCAGAACGTCATCAATAGAGGTAGACAAGGGAGAGCTATCGTGTACGTGGGATGATGGAGGGAAGCGTGTGTAGGAGAGAAAGGAAGATTTGGAGTAAGCAAAGTTCATTCTTTCGCAATGACTTTCCGTCTCTTCCTTGTTCCCGTCATTCCGGCAAGAGAGGAGGCTATCCGTCTACCCGCTGCGCCCAATCTCACGATCCTCACGAGCGATATTAGTGTTTTCGATTTCACGAAGAGACCTTGCGAAGAGAGGAGATTCGCGCAACATCTCGTTCGCTTTCGCCCATGATCGACTCGGTGATAAAACAGATCACTATGGAGATGCCTACGCCTTGGAAGCCTGTTAAAGATCGATGAACCTCTCGCTACTTTGTTCAACGATTCTTTCCTGATTCCCGCTTCTCTCAAACTTCGACAACAACCTCAAACGCTGAACTTCGCTAGCTCGGAACATCGATACAAGCTATTCGAGACGTATGGAGGTATTCATGGTCGATTCAGAGAGCTACAGCTGATGGATTATGGATTCAAGTTTGAAAGGTGAGTACAACCTCTTCTCTCTCTTCTGTGGGCCTGAAACTACGGGAGTAATCAGATGGATACTCTGTTAGTCAATGTGTGGAGTAGCGAGGTTAGATATCGCTTTACTGTCGACCGCAAACACGCAAGAGCGATTCACTTTCTCGTCTCCCCTCACTCTTGGGAGCTTCAGGGCCTGGGCAAGTATCTTATTCAAAGCCATGGGAGTGATGGGAAGCGATATGGGGGGCTCAGCGGCTCGGGTTAATCGGAAATGGCTCAAGGCAATTTAGAAATTTCGCTAGTTCATGAGGTCGCTCTGATGGGTTTGTAGGTGTCGGATACACACAGTCGAGTCGATAAGATTATGAACACCATTACTGACTCGTCGCTTCTTTGTTTACAGGTGAATGTCGCCAACTTCTTCTCAAAAATCATTTCAAACTCTCGAAATTCCTCTCTCACTCGCCGCACCGGCTCGCTATCAGCCTCTTCCCTGTACTACACATTCAACAAGTGGAGACGAGTCAGCGAGGGAAGGAGGAGTTGGATTGACGAGAGTTTGAGGGAATCGAGTTCGGGGAAGATGGGATTACGAACGGATTTATGCTGAGTTGTTCGCATTCTGGGTGAGATCTCTTTCATCTGACTCAATCAAAGACTCGCTGATAAGATTGTAGAGGAGGTCCTGCAGGTTTCGAGTTGGAGACATAATGAAATGGAGAGGATCGATTCGGAACGACTGGAAATGTTTGCGAGTTGGGAATTACAGGTCTGCTCTCCCGCTCTTCCCTCTCAAATACGTATCAAGTACACTGATAGACCCGGAAAGCGCTGTCGGAAGAACGGTTCCCCTCTCTTTCCCCTCGCTCACTTTCGTCGTAAGCTCGAAATCGCCTACTTCTCCGTTCCCTCAACTTTGAACGCTCAAGCTATCGTCACAGGATTGATATCAGTGTATTCATCTAAAGGCATGCTGAGAAGGAGAGCGATCCTTATTGAGTAACGAAGATGTGAGCGCGAAAAAGGAAAGGATAATTTCGAAATCTCCATCAAAACTGGGTGAGCTCTCGTTTCTATTCTCTATCTTCAACACAGTCGGCATTGAAGCGTGCTGAACGGTCGGTTATCGAAGTATCGCTGGACTAGGTGAATCAGGCCGGAATGGGAGTGATTCCTGAGATGTGAATCAAGGAAATGTTGTGAGCTTGACCCCTTTCTCCGCTCTTTCGCATTCTGGTGAGCTGCATCCCTCTCTCATACACTCTCAGGAAACGGGACTGACAGTTGCTCACGGTGAATCAGTCAAACTTCGTCTCGTCAACCCAACTCATCTGGAATCTCGCTCAAGATCGAAGTCGTTATCTCGACTCCTGCCTCGGCCACAGGATTCTTTCAGGGCCAGAGCACTTGTGGGCGGGAGATGGATCGATGTCTATCTGTTCAGCCGGAGTTAGATCGGAGTTTGGGTTTGATTCTCTGGAAGAAGGTGCAACATTCGCTCAAGGTAAGTCTTCACTCGCTCGAAACTATCACTATATCTTTCCCTCACCCTCATCTATCACTACGAAAAGGAGCGGTATCGATTGGAGTGGATGGGATCGAGTTGTAGCTGTTTTCGTAGAAGGAAATGTTGGAATCGAAACTTTTCTCATTAATATCTCGCAAAAGATAGCTCATCGTGTTGAGAGTACTCGGTTTAGTATGGCTGCATAGTTACTGCTCTCTCAGATGAGGTGTATCGAGAGAGAAACAGCGATTCACTCGTGTCTTTGATTCTTACTCTTTACTCTCTCGCTTCATCACCTCACCTAGCAACTCTATCGGCTTCATAGCAGCATCGTTACAACTATCAAGAACAAGATGAGCGAAAGAAGGAAGCGGTATCATCGCTAGAACGAGGTGGAGAGATTCAAGTTTCGAAAGGTGAGATCAACTTTCCCTCTACTCTCTCGGATTAAACGGGAGGTGGTCTAGAGGGATGGAGAGGGTACAAGGAAGGATTCTGGTGGTGCAAGATCGAAGCTAACTCTGTTTGTCGCTGTTTTATAGCTATCACTCACATTCACTCTCTCTCGATATTCGCTACAGCCGCTTCGGAGGGGTTCAATCATTAGCTACTGCTGCTTGGAGTGCTTGGGAGAAGTAGACAGACTCGGCTGAATCGGTTTCGCTCGGAGGAGATTCATTCGTTTCGGAGACACCACCCACAACTCTTTACACTCCACTGGTCGGATCTCCTTTGTCTCCATTCGCTTTACATGGGTACTGATGACCATCCCCCTCTTTGATTCTACAGTTACAGCTTATCTCACCCTCGACTTTTTCAACTTTACTCATTTTCGCACAAACTCTTCTTCCTTGAACTCCTCTAGTCTGGTATTGAATCCGCGTTACTGGATCACAACAAGAAGCAAATATGAATGGTGCAAGATCGAATCAAAATGTGTTGGAAACCGTTGAGAGGGAGCAGGAAACGAGAATGGATCGCCGCAAAGTGCAGATTATAGGGGGGTAAAAGAGCCTGGGTTAGGGTTAGAGGTAGGGGTTAGAGATGGTTAGAGGTAAGAAGGATGATCAAGCTAGTTGCACTTGCGAAATCGAACGCTTTTTGACTGTAGCAATAGGAAATTGAGCGTTTTTTGACCGTAGCGACGGAAAATTGAGAGTTCTCTCTTCATCTACGTTCAATCAATTTGCCTCATGCAAGACTTGTAACAAGCCAACTACAAGAGAGATACAACTGTTGACGCAAGCTTGAATCCCTTATCAATCATTGTTCGATTTTGAGACCGCTTTCCCTCTTGCGTAACGAGTGGTGCGATTGATTATCAATGAAGGCAGTCTCTTATTCTTTATATCTTCTACTCTCTACGTTGCTATCACTGTCAATTCTGCAAACAGAGGAGAGAGGGATCAAGCGATAATACAATACAGGTTCTCGTGTGAGAATGAGAATCCTACAAAACAGAAGTGGCTACAAGAAATGATAGACAGATTGATGATGATGAGAGGGTAAACAAACAAGTACTACTGGTAGGGATTATCACTCTTACTCTTGGTCGCTTTCGCCATACCAGTCAAAGCTTTCTTGTAGTTTGGAATTTTGTTGTTAACTCCACGACTGGTCTGGCTCGCAGAGGAAGCAAAGCTATACAAGGGTGAATTGAGCTGAGAAGAAGGACCTGCAGCATCCGCTGACAGAGTTGAAGGAAGAGCAGGAGGGGTAGATGTTGCGAGTTCGAATGGAGCAGCCAAAGAAGCTCGCGCCTCGAGCAAAGGTATCTGACTTGTACTTGCAGTAAGCTTCTTCGGATCACCACCTTTCAAGAAGGAGTTGAGAGTTGTCTGTCGCTTGGCGTTTGGATTGGGATCGTTGTGAAAGGGAGAACCCGGAAAACGACGAAGAAGACTATTTTGAGAGAGGAGGGGGGGAGCGTGTGTTGTATCGATGGGAATCTTCGGGTCTGGTAGAGAGTGGGGTATCGTTGATCCTTCAGGAAATTGACCGAGACTTCGTGAAAGCTTCTGTTTTGAACTGTCCAAAGACTGCTCGCTGTCGAGGAGCGATTCGAGTGTTGGACAAGCCTC
>Ga0308169_10001502_pt1 | contig 27149 bp, 23 predicted proteins | sample PhyBR1_2_FD_202139 | JGI IMG/M metagenome (GOLD analysis project Ga0308169, IMG submission 202139) | Phyllosphere microbial communities from UC Gill Tract Community Farm, Albany, California, United States - DLSLSB.R1 | ecosystem: Host-associated > Plants > Phyllosphere > Unclassified | place...
TCTCGATCGCATGGCCGACGGTATGCGCTTCCGTCGCGATCTGGACCTGCAACTGCCGATTGGTCTGCGACAGCGTCGCGAACGCGTCGGTCAGGCGTGACAGGTTGCGCGTCGCCACGCGGCCGCGCTTTTCCAGCCGATCGTGACGTCCGGTCCGCATGATCGTCACTTCGCCGATGATCCCCGCGGTAACGAACCACATCAACGGCTGGAGCGAGAGATGGAACAGATGGTCGAGATAGTCGCGTTCGCCCGGGGTGTCTTGAACGTTGGCGAGCCACAGTCCTGATGCGATGACGGCTGTGAGAACGCCGGGGCCTGTCCCATACGCCAGCGCCATGACGAGGACCGGCACCCAATAGGGGTTGGGATGAACATGCGCAAAACCGGTGCCGCCCGTCAGCCACCAATCGAGCGCGGCCAGCGCGGCGAAGGCAAAAGCGATCTCCGCCGCGACGCGCGCGGGGCGTCGCCACCGGGTCTGCCATTTGCGAACTTGGTCGTCGTGCGTCACTGCGTATCCCCAAGGCTTCGCGTCAGCAGCGCCCGTGCGTAGAGTTGGCGACCCGAAAAGCCGGGGCGTGCGATCGATGTGATGCCGCCGCTGCCCTCGACCCGCCAGGCCACCGCGATCGGTGCGGCAATGCCAAGGCTGGCGGTCGGCCCGTCACCACCAAACCTGTCGACGGTCCAACCTGCCAGTGCGGTCATCTGCACCGTGCCGAACGCACCGCTGAGCAGGCCTTGGACGGTATGGTTCTCCCGCGTGGCGAGCGGGATGATGGCCAGGCTGTCCGCGCCGAGCTGCATGCGCTGGACGTATTCGGCCTCGAACCGATAGGTCAGGCCGAGCGCGGGGAACTGGCGACGAATGAGATAATCGACCCCGCCGCTTGCGACGATGGTGTCGCTCGCGCCGTTGCTTCCGGCGAGCCCGTAGCGGTTCGCGCCGATATCGCCTTGCACGATGAGACCCGGAGTCAGCCGATAGGTCACCCCGAGCAGGGCGCGTGAGAGATACCCGCCTGCCAGCACCTGCGCCGGCGTCGAGTAATCGGGCATGTGCCGGGTCAACGTTACGCGAAACTGGGCATCGGCGGACCCCGCGACGGCATTGGCGCCGCCCCCGGTGACGCCGTCGTCGAGCGCGGCCGAAGCGAGCAGTTGCACGCGGACCGCGCCGTCGAACGCGGCGGCCAGCGAGGCATCGACGATCGTATCGCCGGTTCGCACGGTCAGCGCGTCCGTCTCGACCCTGCTGGCGAGGTGGCGGAGGCCAGCACCGGCGGTGAAGGTATCGCCGACCGCCGCGTCGATCCGTGCGGCGAAGTCCGCCTGCGACAGATCGCTGCCGTCGCGCGCGGTGACGCCGATGCTGGCTGTCCCCGATGCGGCAGCGATCGCGCGCCGTGCAGTCAGGTCGTCGGCGGCGAGCGCACGGTAGTCACGTGCCGCCCCGCGCACGTCACCGTCGGCCAGCCGCGTGTCGGCGAGCATGCGCGCCGCGCGTGGGTCGGTCGGATAGCGTTTCGCCAATTGCGTTGCGGCGCGTCGTGCCGGCCCCGGATACCCGGCCGCGGCGTCCGCCTCGATCGCGGTCAGCGCGGCATCGGATGCGGTATCGTCGGTGCTCTCGGCGAGCGGTTCGGTCGTGGCCGGCGGTGAGAAGGTCACCGCGACCGTTGCGCCCGCCTGCCGCCAGGTCATCGACCAGCCGGCGGCGGGACGCAGGACGAGGCTGTCGTCGTTCCAGCGAAGATCGCCGATCGCATCGCCCGCGGCCTCGCGGAACGCGGCGATCCGGTCAGAGGCCATCGGCTGATTGAACCGCGCGACCAGCTCTCCATCGCGGTCCTCGATGCGGACAACGGCTCGGTCGGGCCAGGCGAGTATGGACTCGGGCACGACGACTCGACTGTCCGCGAAGACGGTATGGGGAACGGTCAGCGCGGGCGCGTCCGTCAGACAGAGAAACAGCGCGATCATTGCGCCAGCACCGTTCGGGCACGCCCGGCTTGGCCCTGTGCGATCAGCAGGCGGGCATGCAACGCGGCGAGCGATCGGTCGCGCGGGGTCTCGGCGCGCAGCGTCTCGACCAGCGCCACGGCCTCGCCCCGACGACCGAGCTTTTCCAGAATTTCCACGCGAGCCTTGCTGGCGGCGGGCGTCTGCGCGAGCGCGCGGTCCAGCCACGGTCGTGCCGCACGCTCGCCCCCGGTCCGCGCCTGCACGTCGGCCATCAGCCGCAGTGCCGGGAGGTCGGTCGGATCGCTTGCCAGATGCTGATCAAGCCACTTCGCCGCGCCCTTGGCATCGCCCGCATTCCACGCCGTCCAGGCTAGGTCGAGCTGATCCCGCGGCGCCGCGACCCCGGCTGCGACGCGCCGTTTCGCGATTGCAGCCGCTTGTGCCGGTTCCATCTTTGCGGGAGCTGCAGCGGATAGCGCAGCGACCTGCGCCGGATCGAGCGCGCGGCCGTCCAGCAACGACGCCAGCACCGCACGACCGGCGGTATCATTGCCAGCCGCGCGGGCCAGCGACAGCCGCATCAGCATCACGTCGGTCTGGCTCGCGAGCGGATGCCGCGACAGGAACGCCAGCGCCTCGCCCGGTCGGTCGCGCTCGGCATAGCGCGTCATCCAGGCGCGTTGCTGGTCCGGGCTGCCCTGCAAACTTTGCTGTTTAAGCCAGGTGAGATCGTCGCCCCCCGGCCGCGGCCCCATCAGGTACAGCAGGCGCTGAGCGGCTGACGCGGTCGGTGGCTGGCCGGTCGTCGCCCGCCGCAGCACCGCCATCGCATCGCCGCGGTAACCCGTTGCAAGCAGCCGCTCCGCCTCCCGCTCGGGTTGCGCGCCTGGCGCCGCGGCACGCACCAGCAATTCGGTACGCAGCCCCTCGCGGTCGCCTGCCTCGGTCAGGATCGCCTCGCGTGCGGTCGCCCGCTGCTCGACCGGCAGATAGTCGGCTGCCCTCAGTCCTGCCGCGGTATCCTTCGCGCGCGCCGCGACACGGATCGCCAGCCAGGGATCCGCCGCCCGCCAGTTCGCGGTCGTCGCCTTGTCGAGCAGCGCGATCAGGTCAGTGCGCTCGGCCTTGTCGGCGCGCCGGGCCAGATCGAGCGACAGCGCGGCATCGGGCTGCGGGATGACGTGGTTCGCCGTTGCTACGATCACGAGGTCGGGCCGATCGATCGCATAGGCCGCCGCAACAATATCCGCCGCCGCCACCGACCCGCGCGTCTGCGCCGCCCGCGCGACGAGCGCAGCCGCATCCGCAGTCCGCCCGGTTTGGCGAAGAAGGTCGACACGCAGCCGCCACGTCTTTGCCGCCCCGCCGTCGCGCCGTGCCGCCAGATAGCCGAGCGCCACCACCGGCCGCTTCGCTGCGACCAAGTCATAGGCGACCTGTAGCGTCGACACCGACTCGCCCTCGGCGATCAGCTGCGCGGTCAGCGCGGCGAGCGTCGCTGCATCGGCAGTCGCGATCTGCGTCGCGATCGCCGGATGCGCAGGCGGCAGCGTGGGCGGTGATACCGGCGCGGAAGGCATCGAACTGCTCGCCACCGGCACAGGCTGCGCGCGGCGCTCGGCGTGGCGAATCTCTCGGTCGTTCGGTAACAGCATCAGCCCGCCCGCAAGCAGGCCAAGCCCCGCCAATGCAGGAAGGACGATCGCGAGCCGTCCGCGTCGGCGGTTGATCCTCATCAGCTCGGCTCCGGCACCAGCCGGTCGAGCGCCAGCGTCGCGACATAGGGGCTGAACCCCGCCGCGCGCTCGCGCGCGTACAGTGCGGCGACCTGCTTCGTGTCGGTCGGGTCCCAGTAATCGAGCGTCATAAGTCCCAGCGCAGGGTTCCGGGCCTTGGCCGCACGCAGGCGACCGGCCTGCCACGCCCAGTCGGAATCGCTGAGCAAGTTATAGCGTTTATCGGCAAAATTCCACCGCGACGCCATCGCCTCGCCGAGCAGGTAATCGATCTTCGGCGCGACGTCGGGCAACAACGCATAGCCGCGGTTGAGCATGATGCGCATCCTGGGAAAGCGCGCGCGTACGGCGGCGATCAGCGTCACGCCTGCGGCCACCATGCCCTTGTTGGCCACCGGATCCTGCCGCTCCATCGCTTCGGCGTTGTCCATCGTATCGATGAAGATGCCGTCATAGCCGAGCGCCAGGATCGCGGGGACGAGCCGGTCGAGCACCGCCGCGCGCCACGCCGGATGGCGCAGGTCGGCAAGCCGCGCGTCGGGCCAGTTGCGATTGGCGGCCTTGAGCGCCCCGGCCTGTTCGAGCGCGGCGAAATAGGGCCGGCTGCGCTCGACCTCGCCGAAGCTGACATAACCCAGCAGGATGCTGCCGGGGCCCCGGAGCGGCGCGATCGGGCGCGCATGATGCGGCTCCAGCATCAGCAGCGCGCACGTCCTCGCCAATACCGGATCGGTCGCTGCGCCGTAATCGACGCCCCAGCGCGGCGCGGCGTTCGCTGACGGCTTGGGGGTGGCATCCGACCGCGACCGCATACCTAGCGTCAGAGCCGTTGCACCTAGCGCCAGCATCCGCTGCATGATCTTCCTGCGCGGCATATCCATGATTCCCGTCACAACAGACGTCCTCCGCGCCCCACGACCGAGGGATTGTTGCCGACGAACAGCAGGTAAGTGAGGTTGACCGTGGCCTCGGCGACCAGCGCCATGCCGACCGACGCACCGACCACGGCGCCCGCCATATAGCCCCAGCCGAATGCGGCAAACCCCGCATCCCATTGCAGCAGCGTCGCTACGCCGCTACCGATCGCGAAGGCGGTCCAGGTCAGCAGAATCCGCCCGAACAGGTCGTAATAGGCGAGAACAACGGTCGTCGCGATCACCACGAGGTGGAAGACGGTGCCGAGCGAGGTCTGGCGAAACGCGAAGATCGCCCGCGCGTCCGCGCCGATGGCCTCGAACAGCGGCACCGCGAACACCCAGGCGAGCGCGGCGACGAGCGCCTGCACCAGCAGCATGATCCGCAGCCCGTCGAACATCGTCCGCGCGAGGTCGCTGCGCGCTTCCTCGATCCGCTGAAGCGTCGACGTGCCGGTACACCGTACGATCATGTCGCTGAACGCGCGATCGAACCGCGTTTCGGTGACGATCAGCAACAGCGTCAGGCCCGGCACCATCGTCAGCAACCCGAGAAAGCTGCCCTGGTCGTTGATCGGATTGAGCCGCAACAGTCCGATCGCGCGGATGCTGTCGGGCCCCGCCCACAACAGCCATTTGTCGATCCAGATGGCGGCGACCCCGGCGATGCCCGCCGCCGCAACGATCCACGCCAACCGCGGCGTCATCGCATCCCGCGTCGGCAGCACGGGCGGCGCTGAGAAATGCCGGCGGATCACGGTCACAATCGCGGCGAGCGTCAGCCCGCTGCCCCCTGCGATCACCTCGAGCACGGTGACGACCTCAGGCTTCGACAACAGCGCCAGCAACAGCGTCGCAGAACCGATGCCGAGCAGATAGGCGAGGGGGATCGCGCGGTAGCGGCGCAGCGCAGTAAGCAGGGGGGCAGCGATCCAGACCTGCGTCAGCCACGCGAGGATCAGCGTCGCGAGTGCCGCCTCACCAAACGGAAGCCCGCCGAGTGTCCCGAACACCACTGCGCCAATGGCCAGCGCGATCGCGCCACCGATGGCGAGCGCGACCAGCATGATGCCGGAAACGCCGCCGGCATCGCGTGCGAAGATCCGATCCGCGACCATCCGCGTCGCGAGAATACCGACCGGTGCCGCGGCGAGCGCGGACAGGCTGAACGCATAGACCAGGATCGTCTGGACGGTCCTCGCGCCGCCGGCGCCGAGATGCGCGCCCGACCAGTGGTTGAGCATCGCCATCGCGACCGCCGTGATGAGCCACGGCCCGGCGCTGATCACCGCACCGAATGCGGCGGCGCCCACGATCCCGCCGACGCCGCCTTCACGCGCAGTTCTCGCTAACTGGAAGCCTATACCTGCCATAACACCGGCGGCCTATGCCGTGGACTACATGAATAAATCGTTCGCGGTCAGGACGAGTTAGCCGGTCAGGGCGATCAAGCAATCGGCTGCCGAACCGCGGTCGGCATTGCCCTTGACGACGGTGAATTCCTTCCCGCCGATCATCTGGTAGCTGTAACAAAGCTGCCGGTGCGGTAAACTTCGCCCGTCGTGCGATGAGGTGAACGCCTGGTCGTCGCGTGCAGACAGCGAAGTGTTTGCATCGATCATTCGCAGGTCGATCTTATCCTCACAGATAGCGAAATTGGTGCTCAGGTTGCGCGACGACGATGCAGCCCGTCCCCCTCTACCTCGAACCGGCCTCTATCGGCGTACGCGCCGGCATTCAGCGTCCGGTGATCGCTGAAATGGGTGTCGGCAGTAAAGAACAGATTTATGCCGGTCACAGCATCTCGAGCGGGCGGCGGCTGCGCGGGGCGGGGAAGGCGGCATCGAGCGCGGCCAGGTGGTCGCCAGACAAGGAAAGGTCGACGGCGGCACGATTGTCGCGGACGTGCGCGACGCTGCCCGCCTTGGGTATGGCAATCACGTTGCCCCGCCGCAGTGTCCAGGCGAGAGCGACCCGCGCGGGCGTAGCGCCGATCGTCGCAGCGATCCTACGGAGTGTCTGGTCGGCGAGGAGGCGGCCCTGTTCCACCGGGCTATACGCCATTGCCGGAATGCCGTGAGTTTCCAGCCATGGCAGCAGATCATGCTCGGGGCCGCGGCGGGTAAGATTATAGAGGATCTGGTCGACGGCGCAGCCGCCGCCGCGAGCCGCGAGCAGTTCCTCCATGTCGCTCGTATCGAGATTGCTAACGCCCCATTGGCGGATCTTGCCGGCCGTTCGGAGCGCCTCCATCGCCTCGACAGTTTCGCCGAGCGGCACCGATCCCCGCCAGTGAAGCAGGTAGAGATCGAGCCGGTCGGTGCCGAGCCGCTTCAAGCTTGCCTCGCAGGCAGCATGCAGGCGAGCATGGGACGCGTTTTGGGGACAGGCCTTGCTGACGAGGAAGAGCGTGTCGCGAACGTCCCCCAACGCTTCGCCGATCAGCTCATCGGCAGCGCCGTCACCGTACATCTCTGCCGTGTCGATCAACGTCATGCCGAGATCGACTCCCAGACGCAGCGCAGCAATCTCCTCTGACCGGCGATCGGATCGCTCCCCCATCATCCAAGTGCCTTGACCCAGTGAGGGTATCTGCTCGCCGTCCGGTAACGATACTGTTCGCATGCTTTACCTCGGCTAACCTCGTGATACCCAACAAACGAATGACGGTAAGGTCAGATGCATGCTGGGCGGCCGAAAAGTAGGTCGATCGAACGATGAACAGGGGTCACTGAAAGCCGGGCGGTACGAACTGGACGGGCTGACGTGTGCTGGTCAAGCAGTCGCGGATCATCGGCGGTTGACGAGATGAACAAGCGCCTGAAGTCGGAAAGCGGGGAGCCGGATGTAGATGACCGGCTATGGGTCAACCCGATGAGATTGCGGATATTCACAGCCGCATGAACCCGGCTGCCGCTGTTGCATGATCCCCAATGACTAGGTCACGCCGGAAAGGGTGAGATACCATTCGATAAACGCCGCCTAAGCATTTCGGCATGCGTAGTTTCCGAGGGTCACTTCGATGGCGTTCGGCGCATACCCTCCTGGACCAGAACCCTGTACGACAGCGCGCTCATCGCCGTAGCCTGCAGGGATCGTGATACTCAGGCGAGGATGGAACGATGGTGGTTGCCGAACATGGTGTGACGGGAGGTCGGCATGCCGTGATTTTGTGTCACCCCGATCCGTCGAGCTTCAATCACGCGATCGCCGGCGCCTATTGCGACGCGGTTCGTGCGGCGGGGCAGGAGGTCGTGCTGCGCGACCTGTATGCGGTCGGCTTCGATCCCGTGCTGAAGGCGGCGGAGCGGCCAACCAATGTCGCCGCAGTGTATGGGACGGACGTGCTGGCCGAGGTGGATGCGATCGCAGGCTGCGACGTGTTCGTACTGGTCTACCCGATCTGGTTCGGGACGCCGCCGGCGATGCTGAAGGGCTATGTCGAGCGCGTCTTCGGTGCCGGCGTGCAACCGGAGGCGCTGCAAGGCCGGGTCCGGACCGATCTGTTGGGAGGCAAGCGGCTGGTCAGCTTCTCGACATCGGCGGCGAGCAAGGTCTGGCTCGACGAACAGGGGCAGGCACAAGGGCTCAACAGCGTGTTCGACCAGTATATCGTCCACGCGTTCGGGATGCGGTCGCAGGAGCATCGGCGGTTTGCGCATATCGTGCCGGGGCTGAACGCGCGCTTTGCCGACCAGTATTTGCGCGAGGTTGCAGTCCAGGCGCAACGGACCTGCGCGCAGATCGCGTTCGGGGACGAGGCTTTGCTGGCCGATCCCAAGCTCGTTACGCGGATGGCGCGTTGAGTTCTTCGCATCTTCAAGGACAGTCCATGACCCGTATGATGCAAGCCGCCGTCGTCGAGGCGTTCGGCGCGCCCCTAACTTTACGCGAAAGGCCGATACCGGTCGCAGGGCCCGGGCAGATCGTTGTCAAGACCGAAGCATGCGGGGTGTGTCATACCGATCTGCATGCCGCGCACGGCGACTGGCCGGTCAAGCCGACGCCACCCTTCATTCCGGGGCATGAGGGGATCGGGATCGTCGTCGAGGTCGGCGCGGGGGTGACGATCGTCAAGCTGGGCGACCGGGTCGGCGTGCCGTGGCTATACTCGGCGTGCGGGCATTGCGAATACTGCCTGTCCGCATGGGAGACCGTGTGCGCCGAGGCGGAGTTCGGTGGCTACACGCGCAATGGCGGGTTCGCGGAGTATATCCTCGCCGACCCGAACTACGTCGCGCATATTCCCGCTGGGCTGTCCGCGATCGAGGCTGCGCCGATCATCTGCGCGGGCATCACCACCTACAAGGGCATCAAGGAAACGGGCGCGAAGCCGGGCGAGTGGATCGCGATCTCGGGCGTCGGCGGTCTGGGGCATCTGGCGGTGCAGTACGCCAAGGCGATGGGGTTGCGCGTTGCCGCGGTCGATGTCGACGAAGGCAAGCTCGCGCATGCCAAGGCACTGGGCGCGGAACTGTCGATCGACGCGCGCAAGCCCGATGCGATCGCGGCGCTGAAGGACGGGACGGGGGGCGGCGCGCACGGCGTGCTGATTACCGCGCCTTCCTTGACCGCGTTCAACCAGGGCGTCGCGATGACGCGACGCAAGGGGACGTGCGTGCTGGTCGGCCTGCCGCCGGGCGACTTTCCGCTGCCGCTGTTCGATGTCGTGGCGCAGTGCATCACGGTGCGCGGATCGTTCGTCGGGACGCGCAAGGACCTGGCCGAGGCGCTCGCCTTTGCCGCGGATGGCAAGGTGAAGGCCGACATCGAAGTGCAACCTCTGTCTGCGATCAACGACATCTTCGACCGGCTCCAGCACGGGCAGGTCGCGTCGCGCGTCGTCCTCGACTTCGGGAGCTGAACAATGGCCGATTCTGCAACGCTGGCACCTGCGAAGACGCACCCTCTGTCCCACGACACGCTGCGCCGGATGGACGCGTATTGGCGGGCGGCGAATTACCTGTCAGTCGGCCAGATCTACCTGAGAGACAACGCGTTGCTCGATCGGCCGCTGACGATCGCCGACGTCAAGCCGCGGCTGCTCGGGCATTGGGGGACGACGCCGGGGCTGAACTTCCTGTACGTCCATCTCAACCGGCTGATCGTCGAGCATGACCTCGACATGATCAATATCATCGGGCCGGGGCATGGCGGGCCGGGGCTGGTGGCCAACACCTATCTGGAGGGCTCGTACACCGAACGCTATCCCGCGATCGAGCGAAGCCGTAGCGGCATGCACCGGCTGTTCCGGCAATTCTCGTGGCCGGGTGGTATCCCGAGCCATGTCGCGCCCGAGACGCCGGGATCGATCCACGAAGGCGGCGAGCTCGGCTACTCACTGGCACACGCGTACGGCGCGGCATTCGACAATCCGGATTTGATCGTCGCCTGCGTGGTCGGCGACGGCGAGGCGGAGACCGGTGCGCTGGCGGCGAGCTGGCATTCGAACAAGTTCCTCAATCCCGCGCGCGACGGTGCGGTGCTGCCGATCCTGCACCTCAACGGCTTCAAGATCGCCAACCCGACGATCCTCGCGCGGATCGACGGGCATGAGCTCGACGCGTTGCTGCGCGGCTATGGGCATGAGCCCTATTATGTCGGCGGTAGCGATCCGGCGGCGGTCCACCAGCAACTCGCCGCTGCGCTCGACAAGGCGCTGGTGAAGATCCAGGCGATCCAGGCGGCGGCGCGCGTCGAGGGCGGGACGCCCGAACGACCGCGCTGGCCGATGATCGTGTTCCGCACACCGAAGGGTTGGACCGGGCCGAAATTCGTCGATGGCAAGCCGGTCGAGGGTACGTGGCGCGCGCATCAGGTGCCAATCGCGGACTTCAAGGATCCCGAGCATCTGCGCCAGCTCGAGGCGTGGATGCGGAGTTACCGGCCCGAAGAGCTGTTCGACGAGACGGGCAAGTTCCTCGACGAGTATGCGTCGCTCGCACCGACCGGGCATCGGCGGATGGGGGCGAACCCGCACGCCAATGGCGGTGAGCTGATGGTGCCGTTGTCGCTGCCCGATTTCCGGCAGTACGCTGTGCCGGTGGAGACGCCGGGCAAGGTGAAGGCGGAGGCGACGCGGGTGCTCGGGCGCTATCTGCGCGATGTGATGAAGCTCAATCTGGCAACGGTGAACTTCCGGCTGTTCGGGCCGGACGAGACCACATCGAACCGGCTCGCCGACGTGTACGACGTGTCCGGCAAAGTCTGGATGGCGGAGATCGAGGCAGTGGACGAGCATCTCGGGCCCGACGGCCGGGTGATGGAGGTCCTCAGCGAACATCTCTGCCAGGGCTGGCTCGAGGGGTATCTGCTGACCGGGCGGCATGGGCTGTTCTCGTGTTACGAAGCGTTCGTCCACATCGTCGATTCGATGGTCAACCAGCATGCGAAATGGCTGAAGGTAACGCGCGCCATTCCGTGGCGGCGGCCGATCGCGTCGCTCAATTACCTGCTGACGTCGCATGTCTGGCGGCAGGATCACAACGGACTGTCGCACCAGGACCCGGGATTTATCGATCATGTCGCGAACAAGACCGCTGACGTCGCGCGAATCTATCTGCCGCCCGATGCGAACTGCCTGTTGTCGGTCGGCGATCACTGCCTGCGCAGTCGCGGTTATGTGAACGTGATCGTCGCGGGGAAGCAGCCCGAATGGCAATGGCTCGGGATCGACGCGGCGGTGCGGCATTGCACGGCGGGCGCGGGGATCTGGGCGTGGGCGGGCGACGATGCTGACCCGGACGTGGTGATGGCGTGCGCGGGCGACGTACCGACGCTTGAGACGCTGGCGGCGGTGACGATGCTGCGCGCGTACGTGCCCGACATCCGCATCCGGGTGGTCAACGTAGTCGACCTGATGGTGCTGCAACCGCGCTCCGAACATTCGCACGGGCTCGACGAGCGCGAGTTCGATGCGATGTTCACGCGCGACAAGCCGGTGATCTTCGCGTTCCACGGCTACCCCGCGATGATCCACAAGCTGACCTACCGGCGCGCCAATCACGCCAATATCCACGTCCGCGGGTACAAGGAGATGGGGACGACGACGACGCCGTTCGACATGGTCGTGCTGAACGATCTCGACCGATACCGGCTGGCGCTCGACGCGATCGAGCGCGTGCCTCGGCTGCGCGATTGCGTGCCGCGCGAGACGGCGCGGTATTGGACGACGATGGAGCGGCACAAGCTCTACATCGCCGAACAGGGCGATGATCTGCCGGAGGTGCGTGACTGGCAATGGTCGCGGTAGAGGGGGGCGCGGTAGTTCTCGCGCTGAACAGCGGTTCGTCGTCGCTGAAATACGGGCTTTACGCGGTTGGCTCAGAGCCGGTCCTGCTGGTCGGCGGGACGATCGAAACGGCCGACGACCATGCGCGCTTCTTCGACACGATCGAGACCGCGTTGACGGGGTGGCCGACGCCGACGGTGATCGGTCACCGGATCGTCCACGGTGGCCCGCACCGCGACGCGCACTGTCGGATCGACGATGCGGTGATGGCGGACCTGGAGGCAGCCTGTGCGTTCGCGCCGCTGCACGGACCGGCTTCGCTGGCGCTGATCCGGGCGGCGGAGGCTCGCTATCCGGCCATACCGCAGGTCGCGTGTTTCGATACCGCGTTCCATGCGGGCATGCCCGACATCGCCCGGAAGCTGCCGATCCCGCGCGAATACCAGGCGACCGGCGTGCGGCGCTACGGTTTCCACGGCCTGTCCTGCGAGTCGATCGTCCGACAACTCGGTGACGACAGGCCGGACCGACTGGTGATCGCGCATCTCGGCAACGGTGCAAGCGTGACCGCCGTCCGCGATGGGCGATCGATCGATACCAGCATGGGGCTGACCCCGTCCGGTGGCGTGATGATGGCGACGCGGACGGGCGATATCGATCCGGGCGTGTTGCTCTACCTTGCTCGCGAGGCCGGATTGGATGGAGACGCGCTGGCAAGACTGGTCGATCACGGATCGGGGATGGCTGGAGTATCCGGGCTGTCCGGGGACATGCGGGTCCTACGCGCTTCCAGCACCGACGATGCAGACCTCGCCATACGCATGTTCGAGCGCTCGGTGTGCAAGCAGGTCGCGGCGATGATCGTCTCGCTCGGCGGCGCCGACATGCTCGTGTTAACGGGCGGGATCGGCGAGAACGACGTGTCGACAGCTCGGGCAATTCGTGCGGGTCTGGCCTGGCTCCCGGGGCTCGGGATACGGATACTCCCCTCGCAGGAGGACGCGCAGATCGCGCGCCACGCTGCCGCGCTCGCCTGATCGAGCCCGCGACTACGTGCTTTCCGACTCCCGACGTTGCGCCGATCGGGCGCTACCTTCCCACCATCGATCGGCCCCGACCATGTCTGCATCGTGCGGCATGGGGGCGGACGGGGGAGTTGGTGATGAACGCTATCCGCACCGAGATGCTGTATTTCCAGCGCCGCCTGGACGCCACGCAGGTCATGGCCGCCGCCGCTGCGGGACCGTGCGCGCGCGTCGCGCATGAGACGCTCGCGGGGCTCTATGCCGATACGCTGGCGACGCTCGCTGCGCAGCTGGAGTGCCTGATCGCGGAGCCACCGCTGACATTCGCATCGCGCGCGCTGCGATCGGACCGGTCGGTCGGCTTGCGCGTCCTGCGTACCGCAATGCCGCGCTCGCGCCTAATGCTGAAGCTCGCCTGCTAGGCGCGCTGTTGCGCAGCTTTAGTCCACAGCGCGCCTCGGATCAGGATGAAGCCCGGGACGAGCGGCAGCCACAGCGTGAAAACGCGCAGCAGCAACGTCGCCGCGAGCGCCGCCTCGACCGGCACGCCCATCAACGCGAGCATCCCCGTCGCGCCCGCCTCGAACGTACCGAGGCCGAGCGGGATCGGGCCGAGGGTCGCGATCATCGATGCGGTCATCACCGCGACGAACGCCACCGGGAATCCGATCGGTTGCCCAAGCGCGAGGAAGCATACCATCAGGCTGGCGGAGTCGGCGAGGAAGACGAGGCCGTTGACCGCCGCAACGCGGACGATCAGCCGGCGGTCGACCAGCAGCCGCTTGGGTGCCTCGCCGATGATCGCGACGAGTGCGCGGATGCTCGCGAACCGGGCGAGCATTGGCGAGACGGGGCGCCGTCCGCGCCGGCGGATCCACAGCGCCAGCCCGGGAATCGCGGTCGCGGCGATCAGGAACACGAGCACGAAGCTCGCGATCCAGACCGACGCCAAGCCTTTCGTCCACAGCACCGCCAGCATTGCCAGCGCACAAATTCCGTACACCGTGTAGAAGCCGATCATCGCAATTAGCAGCGTCGCGACGGCGTTGCCGCGCTTGACCCCGAGCGCGGTCAACTGGTCGACGAGGAACATGTTGCCACCCATGCCCGCGACCGGAATGACCTGATCCGCGAACAGTTTGCCGACCGCAATCAAGTAGAGCCGGCGCAGTGGTTGCGGCGTGTCGGTCTGACCCAGCACGATCTTCCAACCCGCCGCGACGCTCGCATAGGTGGTCGCCTGCAGCCCGAGCGCGACCAGCACCCAGCCGGAATGTGCATCTTCGAGCATCTTCACGAACGCATGCAGGTCGCCGATCCGCAGCACCGCGCCGACCACAATCGCGATCACCGCGAGGCCCAGCAACCAGCCGATATGGCGCAACGCTCCGCGCCAGAGTGCCGCCACGCTCATTCAGCGCCCGACGCGGTTGTTGGGGCGGTGGTCGAATAGAAACGTCTTCAGCAGCTCGGCGAGCAACAGATAGGCGAGCGTCAGGCCGCCGATGCTCGCTACTACCGCGAGCGGCGGCGCGACGAAGCCGAACCAGCCGCCGACCGTCGTGAACGGCAGCACCATCGCCACCAGCAGCGCGCCCAGCGACGATAGCGCAAGCGCGGGCCGCGGCAGGTCCGCCCAGGGCCGCCCGTTGGTGCGGATCACGAAGATCACCAGGATCTGCGTCGCCATCGATTCGAGGAACCAGGCGGTGCGGAACTCGGGCGCCGCGACGTGGAAGACCAGCGACAATCCCGCAAACGTCAGCAGGTCGAACGCCGACGACAGCGGGCCCATGACGGCGGCGAAGCGGATTAGTGCGGGCATGCTCCACACCTGCGGCCGTGCAACGGCTTCGGGGCGGACGCCGTCGAACGGAATGCCGATCTCGGACAAGTCGTAGAGCAGGTTGTTCAGCAGGATCTGCGTCGGCAGCATCGGCAGGAAGGGGAGGAACAGCGAAGCGACAGCCATCGACAGCATGTTGCCGAAGTTCGAGCTCGCCCCCATCCGGACGTATTTGAGGATGTTGGCGAACGTCCGGCGCCCCTCCTCGACACCGTCCGCGACAACGCCGAGATCGCTGTCGAGCATGATCATGTCCGCCGACGCCTGCGCGACACTGGCCGCCCCGGCGACCGACAGGCCGATATCGGCGAGTTTCAGCGCAGGCGCGTCGTTGATGCCATCGCCGAGATACCCGACGATCGCACCGCTTGCCTGGAGGGCGCGCACCAGCCGCGCCTTCTGGTCGGGGGCGAGCCGGCCATAGGCATCGACGTCGCGGACCTGCACCGCCAGCGCGTCGTCGCTGAGTTTGGCGATGTCGGCCCCGGACAGCACGCGCGAGGTGGCAAGGCCTACCAGCCCCGCGAGACGGGCGACCACGACGGGGTCGTCGCCCGATAGAATCTTCAGCCGGATACCCGCGGCTTGCAGACGTGCGACGGCGGCGGGGGCGGTCTCCTTCGGCGGATCGGCGAACGCGCACAGCCCGGAATAGACGAGGTTGGTTTCAACGGCCGATGTTGGCGCACGCGTTGGGCCGGTCCAAGGTCGCGAGGCGATCGCGATGGTGCGCAGGCCTTGCTCGGCAAGCGCGCGGACTTGCGCCAGGACCGCCGTTCGATCCGCTTCGGTCAACGTCGGGCATCCGGCGAGCACCGCTTCGGGCGCACCCTTGGTGATCAGGATCGTGCCGCCCTCGCTGGTCGCCAGCACCGTTCCGAGCCGGCGGTCGAAGTCGAACACGCTCTGTGCGGCCAACGTCCAACCGGTGGCGGCGTCCGGCGACGCGGTCAACAATGCCGTATCGAGCGCCCCGCGATCGCCGCCGAGTGCTGCCGCGAGAGCGCCCAACCGCCCGGCTTCGGGATCGTCCGCCCCAGTATGGCCGATGCTCCGCGCTAGTCTGATCTGCGCGGAGGTTAGCGTGCCGGTCTTGTCGGTACATAAAATCGTCATTGCACCGAGATCGTGGATCGAGGCGAGCCGCTTCACGATCACCTTGCGCTTCGCCATCCGCATCGCGCCGCGCGACAGCGTGACGGTGGTGATCATGGGCAGCAGTTCGGGCGTGAGCCCCACCGCGAGCGCAACGGCGAACAGCAGCGACTGAAGCAGTGGCCGACCAAGGAATATGCTCGCGGTCAGTACCACGATCACCAGCGCCAGCGTCAGCCGCGTCGTCAGCAAGCCATACGCATGGAGATCGCGCTCGAACGGGGAGGGGGCCGCGGCGGTCGCGAGCGCGGCCGCGGCCGAGCCGAACAGCGTCGCACGGCCGGTGCCGACGACCAACGCGGTCGCCGTCCCGGTCTGCGCGATTGCCCCGCGGAACAGCGCGTTCGAGGCTTCGGCGGCGGTCGTCGCGGTGACGAGGGCGGCGCGCTTGTCGACCGGATAGGGCTCGCCGGTCAGCGCGGCCTCGTTTGCGGTGAACGTGGTGCTGTCGAGGATCAGCGCGTCAGCCGGAATGATGTCGCCGGCGCGGACCTCGACGATGTCGCCGGGCACGACCGCTTCGATCGCGACCGGGACGAAACTGCCGTTGCGACGGACGCGCGCGGACACTGCGACCGACTGGCGCAGGACCGCGGCGGCGTGCGTGGCCTGTCCCTCCTGATAGGTGTCGAGCAGCACCGAAAAGCCGAGGATCACGACGATTATCGACCCGCCGACCGCATCGCCGGTCGCCGTCGACACCAGCCCGGCAGCGAGCAGGATCAACGACAGCGGCTCGCGCAGGCGCCGCGCGATCGCCCGTACAGGGCCGGCATGCGTCTCCGCGTCGTCGCTGTTCGGGCCATAGCGCGCAAGGCGCACCGTCGCCTCCGCCGCGGTCAGCCCGTTACGCGATGTCCCGAGATCGGCGAGCAACGCATCGACCGAGCGGGTCCAGAACGGCTGTTCGTCCTGCGTCAGGCGACCGGCTCGGCGATAGGCAGTTCGCCGGTCAGTTGCGTATGCGGTGACACATTTCCGTGATCGTGATGCACGGTGATCCTACGCGGGCTGAGCGGTTCCAGCACTAGCTTGGCACGCTCCATTTCTGCCTCGCTGCCGTGTGCCATCACGAGGAACCCGTCTGCGACGATATCGGTCTCGTAGGTGACGATCGAGTCCTCCGGGATGCCGAGGCTGGCGAGCGCCGCGACCAGCGCGCCGGTGCTGCCAAGCACCACCGCGCCCTCGATCGCGGCGATCACCGTTGCTGCCAGATGCCCGAGCAGCACGACTCCGCCGACCACCGGCACGGTCGCGTAGAGTCCGCCATGAACAAGCCCCACAGGCCGCCCCATAACGCGCCGCGCGAGCCCCAGAAGCGAATCCGGTCGCCGCTGTTGTAGAAGCCCGTCGCGGTCTGGTCGCTGTGATAGCCTTTGCCGATGATGCTCAAACGCCGGAGCCCGAACCCGGACGCGGCAAGCGCCTTCACCGCGGCATCGGCCTGGGCGTGGTCGTCGAACACCGCGACGATCGAATGGCTGAACTTCATGGCGTGATCCTCGGTAAGGGAGCGTTGCCAAACGATACGATCGGGCGGCGGCGGCACCAGCGTCGGGAACTACCTACCGTGCGTGCTGGCAGGCGCGAGATCGTGGAGCGCGACGAACGCCTCGAACAGCACGCGCGGATCGAACGCGCCCTTGTAGACCGCGGGCGGCGATCGACGCAGGCCGAGTAGCGCGTACACCGCGGTTTGCGCCGACCGCACCGAATATTCGACGGTGAAGACGCAGTCGTCGGGGAGCTCGCAATATTGGCCGATGACCGCGAGGTTGGCCGTGTCGGCGGGTATGACGTCCGGCCGATCGCCATGCCGTCTCGGCATGAACTGGCTGGTGATGAAAGGCATCATGCACGGGATGCAGGTCGCGCTGGCGAGGATCGTCTCGGTCTCCGCGACGATGCCGAGATGGCCGAGAATCTCGATCATGATCTCGCGGCCGGTGCACGCCGCCATCGGTTTCCGCACGAAATCGCCGGGCGCATCGACCGTCAGCCCGTATCCCCAAAACACCGCAACGCCGTCGGGTTGGCCGAGGAAATGCGGCTGGTAGGGAATGACGATCGATGCAAGCCAGCTCGACTCGGGGAAGGTGATCAGCCCGCCTTCGCCGGGGACGTTGCCGGTCGCGTCGCGGATTAGCGCGAGCAGGGTGGCGTCGTGGAGCGTGGTCGTGAACGACACCCATTTCGAGCGGTCGACGTCGTTGGTAAAGACCGCCGGCCTGCCGAACTGTGGTCGCCCGTCCGCGAGTTTCTCCCACAGTGCCCATGCGCCGTCGGCGTTCGCGCCGAGCAGGTCTGGCGCGGCGTCCATCGATCCGAGACTTGAGCCTTCGGTCATCGAGCCGAGCGTGAGCAGCACGTAATCGTCGGTATCGACCCGGATCTCGCTCGTCTTCGCACCCTCGGCGATGCGGATGCCACGGACGACGGTCATTCCATCCTCGTCGGCCAGGCGCAGATCGGTGACGACCGTGTTCATCCGGAAGCGCACGCCGCGCGCGACGAGCCAGGCGTGCAGCGGGCGGACCAGCGAGTCATATTGGTTGAGCCGCGTCCGCATGATCCCCTCGAGCCGGTTGAAGCCGCCGACCATGTGCGCGAAGCGGAGCAGGTAACGCTTGAACTCAACCGCACTGTGCCACGGCTGGAACGCGAACGTCGTGCACCACATCAGCCAGAAATTGGTCTTGAAGAAGCTGGCGTCGAACTGGTCGGCGATGGTCGAGCGGTCGAGGATCGCCTCGGGCGTGATCGCGAGCCTTTCGAGCCCGTGGATATGGTGGCCGGTCAACCCGAATTCCGGCGCGACATGACGCTTGCCGCCCAAGAACAACCGGGAATGCGACGACGTCTTCATCACCGCGTTCCAGTCGAAGATGTCCTCGGTAACGGTCTTGTCGCCCTCCAGCGTCGGGATCGAGCCGAACAGGTCGAAGGTGCAAAGATATTTTGATTCCAGCATCCGCCCGCCGCGCAGCGAATAACCGTTTTCCGCCGGTCCACCGCCGTCGAGGCTGCCACCGAGCAGCGCGCCCTCGTCGATGATCGTGATATCCGACCCGCGCATGTCTCCGTCGCGGATCAGGAACGCGGCCGCCGCGAGCGATGCGATCCCGCCGCCAACCAGGAAGGCCCGTCCTTCGTCGCGAGGGACGGGCGCGGTGTCGGGGTCTTCGTGGAATGGGTCAGTGGTGGGCATAGGAACGTCCTTGGTAGAGAGGGGGGGGCGGCCGGCTCAACCCTCGGCGTTCCAGCCGGACCAACTGCGATCGATCGACGCGGCGATCGCGGTGAGGAGTGTGGCATCGCCCGTGCTGCGGTCGAGGATGCGGTCGCCGTGTCGTTCGGCGGCGTGGACCAGTTCGGACAGCGGGACGATCCCGTCGAGCAGGATCGCTTTGCCACGCCAACCAGATGCGCGCATCGCGTGGAGGGTCTCCATCCCGCTGCCATCTGCGCTTTCGACGTCGACGATGATGCACGGAAAGTCACGCGAGCGCGGATCGGCAAGCAGTGCTGCGCTGGTCGCGTAGGAGCGCACGTCGTACCGTTCCGACAACAGCATGATCTGGCGCGCGCGACGGATCGCGGGATCGCCATCGACGAGCGAAACGCCGATGCCGTCGTGGGATTGATTGGATTTGTCGGTCATCGGGTGGTCCTCGTTGCGACCTTCGATGACACGCGGGCAATCTCGCGTCTGTACGTAGAAGACGAGGGGCGTGGGGGGCGGCTCAGACCGGCTCGGCGGGCTCGCCTAACCCGGCCGAAAACGCGATGCGCAGGACGTCGGACAGGCTGCGCGCGGCGAGCTTTTCCATCAGATTGGCGCGGTGGACTTCGACGGTGCGAGTGGCGATGTCCAGGTCGTACGCGATCAGCTTGTTGGGGCGACCCAGCACCATGCCGTCGAGCACGTCGCGTTCGCGCGGGGTGAGGGCGGCAAGCCGAACGAGCGCGTCCGCGGCGGCGAGATGCTCGCGGTCGGACCGTGCCGCGTGCGCCAGTGACGTCTCGATCGCGGCGAGCAAGACGCTGCGCTCGAACGGCTTTTCGAGGAATTCGATCGCACCCGCCTTGATTGCGCGGACCGCGAGCGTAACGTCGCCGTGGCCGGTCAGCATGATCAACGGCAGCGCGATGCCGCTATGCGCGAGGCGCGCCTGTACCTCCAACCCGTCGAGATCGGGCATGCGAACGTCCAGCAACACGCAACCGCGTGTCTCCCGCGTCACGGACTTCAGGAAGTGCGTGCCCGCCGGATAGGTCTCGACCGCATACCCCGCCTTGCGCAGCAGGAATCCGACCGACTGGCGGATCGCCTCGTCGTCATCGACGATGTGGATCGTGCGGAGCGGGTCAGTCATCGGTGTCGCCTTCTTGGAGCGCGGCAAGCGGGACTGTGAAGTGGAACGCGGTGCCGCCGCTCGCGACGCCGTCCGCCCAGATCCGCCCGCCGTGCGCCTCGACGATCGTGCGGCAAATCGACAGGCCGAGGCCCATGCCGTCTTCCTTCGTTGTCGCAAACGCTTCGAACAGGCGCGCGCGGACGTCGCTGTCTATGCCGGAGCCCGTGTCCGCGACGGTGATCTGCATCCACCCATCGCGTTCGGACGCGGTGACGATCGACAGCGTCTTGATGGGGGCTGCTGCCATCGAATGGATCCCGTTGCGGATCAGGTTGACCAGCACCTGCTGGATCTGGATGCGGTCGACGCGGACCATGACCGGGCTTGGCGAAGCCGTGTTGACGACGGTGATCCCAGCCTCGCGCGCACCGAGCAGGCCAAGGCTGGTCGCCTCCTCGACAAGCAGATCGAGCCGTTCGTCGCGAAAACCCGTATCGCCGCCATCGACGAACGCGCGCAGCCGGCGGACGATCGTGCCCGCCCTCAGCGATTGCGCTGCGGCCAACTCCAATGCTTCTGCTATGTCGGCCAGCAGCGGGGCCAACACCAGGTCGTCGCTGTCGTCGATCATCGCGCGCGTCGCCTCCAGGTAATTGGCGATCGCGGTCAGCGGCTGGTTGATCTCGTGCGCCAAGGTCGAGGCCATCGTGCCCATCGCGCTGACGCGGGAGACGTGGACGAGTTCGGACTGGAGCTCCTGCACGCGGCGTTCGGTCGCGTGGCGGTTGGTGAGGTCGCGAATGAAACCGGTGAAGATGCGTTCACCCGCGATCGACGCCTCGCCGACCGCGAGTTCGATCGGAAAGGTTTCACCACCCTTACGCATCGCGCGTTCGAGCCGGACGTTGCCGATCACGTGACGCTCGCCAGTGTGGCGGTATTTGCGCAGGTGCGCGTCGTGGTCGCGGGCTTCCACCTGCGGCATCAGCATCGCGACGTTCTGGCCGATCACCTCGCTCGCCGCATAGCCGAAGACCAGTTCGGCGGCGGCACTGAACGAGGCGACGATGCCGTTCTCGTTCATCACGATCATTGCGTCGGGGACGGTGTTAAGGATTGAGCGGAGATGGTGTTCGCGGCGCACGATCGCGGCCTCGGCGGCCTTCTCGTGCGTGATGTCGCGGATCACCTTGCCGAAACCGCGCAGCGCGCCGGCGTCGTCGTGGAGCGCGGTGATCGTGACGTGCGCGAGGAATTCGGAGCCGTCCTTACGGACTCGCCAGCTCTCCTCCTCGATCCGGCCATCGCAGTGCGCGCGGGCGAGGTCGGCTGCGGGTTTGCCCGCGGCGATATCGTCGGCGGGGTAGAAGATCGCGAAATCGCGGCCGATGATCTCCGCCTCGGCCCAGCCCTTGATCCGTTCGGCACCGCGGTTCCAGATCGTCACGCGGCCCTGGGGATCGAGCATGTAGATTGCATAGGTCGTCGCGCCGTCGATCAGCAATCCCAGTTCCTCCGCCAGCGCCGCATCGCCGCGCGCCACCGCCTGGGGGTCGGTATCGTGCGGGGACTGCGCAGCGATCATGCGGGCGGTGCGGTGACTCGGGGGACGCAGAGGCAAGTCATTGAGACGCGGGCCTTGTTCGACACACTGATCCGATCCGGCAGGGGGCAATGATGCGACGCCCTCATCCGAAACATGACGCATGTTAAGCCAAAGGCTCGCTATATGCTAATAGTCCTTCGATGATCGCGATCATCAACAGGATCGCGGCGCCGACGACTAGTCTTCGGTTCGCCTTTGCAACCGGGGCGAGATACTTGCGGATCGCGGCGCCCGTCACGGCTCAGTGCGACAGCAACGTGCAGCGCCGGTCGCGCAGCAGCAGGTCGCGGGTGACGCCGCCGAACGCCCATTCGCGGATCCGACTGTGGCCATAGGCGCCGGCAACGACAAGGTCGGCCTCGACGTCGTTCGCTAGTCCGGCGAGCGTGTCGATACTGGTGCCGTTCATGCGCGCGACAATCTTGTCCGCATCGACGCCGTGTCGTGCGAGCCAGGCGGTGACGTCGTCGATCGGCCCCCGCGCATCAATCGCGTCGATCGTGACCTCGACAATCACGACGCGGTCGGCGGCATGGAGCATCGGCAGCGCATCACTGATCGCGCGCCGGCATTCGCGTGTGTCGGTCCACGCGATCATAATCGTCGAGAAGGTGGCGGTGGCAGCGCCGTCGGGAACGACCAGCACCGGGCGGCCCGCGCGCAGGATCAGGTCGCCGGTGTCGGCATGCGTCGCGAGGTCGGCAAACCCGGGACCTGCGCTGGTGATGACGAGATCGGCGGACCGCGCATTCGCCGCGACGACATGCGCGAGGTTGACGATCGTCGGGATCGACCGCCATTCGAGCACATGCTTCGCAAGCCGCTCGTGGGCATGAAACTCGGTCTTGGCGCGGGCAAGTTCGTCGGCGACGATATCGCGTTCGATCACCGCATATTCGCTCCCGAGATACCCGTCGCACGTGCCGATCGGCACCGGCTGGCACGCGGCGATGCCGATAACTGCGGCGGCGTACTGGTCGGCGAGCGTCGCAGCAATGTCGAGCAAGGTCGCGTTGGCGCGGCCGCCGTCGAGATGTACCATCAGGGTCGAATAGGTCATGCGCGGTCTCCCTCTTTCGTCGATCTGTCGGCGTTCGGACGGGCACGGGAAAGGATCGGGAACTACGCATAAGCGCGCACTGCGTAGTTCCCGATACTGTCGGCGATCGGTCGCGGCGATAGGTTGCGGTCATCGGCTCGGGCCTCTCCGCGCTGTATTCAGGAGAGTGTCATGTCCCACGACGCCAGATTGCAGAAAGCCGTGCTCGCCGAACTCACCTGGGATCCGAGCGTCCCCGCCGGGCATATCGGCGTCACCGCGAACAACGGTGTCGTCACGCTGAGCGGCCACGCCGGCAGCTATGCCGCGAAATACGCCGCCGAACGCGCCGCCGCGCGGGTCGATGGCGTGAAGGCAGTCGCCGAGGAGATCGAGGTGCAGTTGGAGGACCGTTTCAAGCGTGGCGACGAGGCGATCGCCAGCGCGATCGTCGAGCGGCTCTCGTGGGATACGACGGTGCCGCACGACAGCATCAGGGCGCAGGTCGAGGACGGCTGGGTCAGCCTGCGCGGCGAAGTGCGCTGGCATTTCCAGAAGGATGCGGCGGAGGCGGCGGTACGGCCGCTCGCGGGTGTGGTCGGCGTGATCAACCACGTCACGCTCAAACCACGCGTCGACGTCACCGACGTTAGCAACGACATCCGCACCGCGCTGCCTCGCTCGTGGTTCTTCGACGGCGACACGATCAAGGTGTCGGTCGACGGCGGCACCGTGAGGCTGACCGGTTCGGTCAACTCGCCGCACGACCGGATGGTCGCCGAGTGTACCGCCTGGGCGGCACCCGGCGCGGTGAAGGTCGAGAACATGCTCGAAATCGCCTGACATGGGGGCGCTGTCGTCGCACCGCGAACGCCACGTCGCCGACCGGATCGGTTGGCTGCGCGCGGCGGTGCTTGGCGCCAATGACGGGATCGTCTCGACCGCAAGCCTGATCATCGGCGTCGCCGTCGCCGGTGGTCAGGTCGGCGCGATCGTCATCGCGGGCACGGCCGGGCTGGTCGCGGGCGCGATGTCGATGGCAGCGGGCGAATATGTATCGGTCAGCGCGCAGGCGGATACCGAGACCGCCGAACTCACGCGCGAACGACGCGAACTGGTCGATGACCCGCACGGCGAACTGGCCGAACTCGCGACGATCTACGTTGCGCGGGGGGTGGATGCTGCCACTGCGATGACGGTCGCAAAGCAGCTGATGGCGAAGGATGCGATCGGGGCGCATGCGCGCGACGAACTGGACATCACGCTCGGGACGCGGGCTAGGCCGGTCCAGGCGGCGTTCGCGTCGGCGGCGAGCTTCACGGCTGGCGCGGCGCTTCCGTTGCTGACCGTTTTCATCGTGCCGCCCCCGGTGCTGGTCTGGGCGGTAACGGGCGGATCGTTGATGTTCCTCGCGCTGCTGGGAGCGATCGGCGCGAAGACCGGCGGTGCGATTGTCTGGCGCGGCACGGTCCGCGTCACCTTCTGGGGCGCGTTCGCGATGGCGGCGACCGCGGCGATCGGGCACCTGATCGGCGGCGCGGTGTGACCCGCATCCGACCGATCGACTGACCTGACAATCCTCCCCGTAGTTGGGAGGATCGTAAACCCGATGCGTAGTTTCCGATGGTGATGCGGTCGCGGCGCGATCGATAGCGTCTGGTCGACCGCCTTGTTTGGCGGCACCTTATCGATCGGACCCTATCATGACGACGCGCCGTTTAACGTGCCGCCTCGTGCTTGCCCTGACGTTCGCCACGACGGCTTCGGCGCAGGTGCCGCCGAGCATCGATGGCCAAATCGAGCGGCTCAAGCCCGGCGAATATCTCTGGGCGCCCGAGATCGCGCCCGCTGGCCCCGTCACGGTGATCGTCAGCCTGGCCACGCAAAAGGCCTATGCCTATCGTAACGGCGTGCCGATCGGGGTTTCGACCGTGTCGACCGGCAGCGATGGCCATGCAACGCCGACCGGGGTCTTCACCGTGCTCCAGAAGGACGCGGATCATGTCTCGAACGTCTACAAGGAAGCGCAGATGCCGTTCATGCAGCGGCTGACCTGGGGCGGGATCGCGATGCATGCGGGCAACCTGCCGGGCTATCCTGCGTCGCACGGCTGTATTCGCCTGCCGCCTGCGTTCGCCAAGCTGCTGTTCGGGATCACCCGGCTGGGGATCACCGTCGTCATCACGCAGGAGGCGCGCGTTCCGGTTGTCGCGTCGACGCCGGGCATACTAACGGCCAGGCCGGCAACCGGGGAGAGCAGCTATGTTTGGAACCCGGCACTGTCACCCAAGGGTCCCGTGTCGATCGTGGTCAGCGGGCGGGACCGGCGCATCGTCGTCCTGCGCAACGGCATCGAGATCGGATCGAGCGGCATCGCGGTCGACGCCCCGATCGACCGGACCTCGGCGTTCACGCTGCAATCGATCGACGCCGACGGAGAGCATTGGCTGCGCCTGCCGCTCCCGGGTGACGTGCGGACCGGCGAACTGAGCGTCGAGGACCGCGCCAAGGGGCATCTTCCGAACGGCCTCCGCACCGCGCTCGCGGCCGTGATGACGCCCGGCACCACGTTGCTGGTGACGCGTGAGACGCTGGCGAGTGCCGGCACCGGCACGCCCGTGACGATCGTCGAGGCGACCGGCCAGTGATTGCGGAGCTTCCAATGGATCGGAGCGACGCGCCGGACCCGGCATGGCACGCGACCTCGATCGACCGGGTGGCGGCGTTGCTGGAGACGGGTCGGCGAGGCCTGAGCGCGAAGGCAGCAGCGGCGCGGCTGATCGCGGACGGTCCGAACGCGCTCCCTCCGCCGCCGGTGCCATCCGTCCTGCTGCTGTTCGTGCGGCAGTTCAACAGTCCGCTGATCTACCTGCTGATCGCGGCGGCGGCGATCTCGCTCGGGCTAAGCCACCACACTGACGCGGGGTTCATCGGCGTGGTCCTCCTCGTCAACGCCGCGATCGGCACGGTGCAGGAGAGCAGGGCGGCGAGTAGCCTCGCAGCGCTCGGGCAAATGATCGGCCAGACCGCGACGGTCCGGCGCGACGATGTGGTGACGGTCATAGATGCGCGCGATATCGTCATCGGCGACGTCGTCGAGCTCGAAAGCGGCATGGCCGTCCCCGCTGACATCCGCCTGTCGTCGAGCAGTGCGCTCAGCGTCAACCAGTCGACCTTCTCCGGCGAATCCGTCGCGGTCGTGAAGGACCACGCGGCGCTTGTCCCCGACCGGACGCCGCCGGGCGAGCGCACGACGATGGTGCTGGCGGGGACAATGATCGAGCAGGGGCGCGGTGCTGGGATCGTCATCGCGACCGGGTCGGACACCGCACTCGGCGCGATCGATGCGTCGTTGCGCAGCGCTAAGCCGACGCCGCCACCGCTCGTGATACGGCTCGACCGGCTGGCGCGGCAGATCAGCATCGCGACGATTGCGCTGATCATCCCGTTCGCGCTCGTCCTTCTGGTGCAGGGGCGTCCGGGCGACCAAATTCTGTTGCTCGCGGTGGCGCTGGCGGTGTCGGCGATCCCCGAAGGCCTGTCGATCGCGGTGACGGTCGCGCTGGCGGCGGGAACCCGGCGGATGGCGGCGCGGAACGTGATCGTCCGCTCGCTGCCCGCGGTCGAGGGGCTCGGCGCGTGCACGATCATTGCCAGCGACAAGACGGGTACGCTGACGCGGAACATATTGTCGGTGGAGAAGATACTGCTGGCGAATGGACGGACGTTCGTAAGCGCCGACTGGAATGCGGTCGCGCTTGCCGAGATCCGGCAGGCCGCCGCGCTGTGCAACGAGGCGTCTATCGGACCCGATGGTGCGCCGGTCGGGGACTCGGTCGACGTCGCGCTGCTGCGGTTCGCGAGCAATGGCGGTGAAGATCTGGCCGCGCTTCATGCCGTCGAGCGAACTGCGGCGATGCCGTACGAACCGGTCCGCAAATTCTCGACCGTCGCCGTTGCGGAAGGAGCGGGCGTGCGCGTGTTTGCCAAGGGCGCTCCTGAGATCATCCGGCAGATGTGTCGCGCCATCGATCCCACCGCGCTCGCCGCCGCCAGCGCAATGGCCAGCGAAGGCTACCGCGTGATCGCCGTTGCCACGTCGGACGGCGTCACCACGACCGATCCGATGGCGCCGGGCGACCTCGTGCTGCTCGGCTGGATCGGACTGATCGACCCGGTCCGTCCCGAAGTCCCCGCCGCGATCGCGCGCTGTGCCGAGGCGGGGATCGGCGTGCGGACCATCGCACGCAAGACGGAAATGAAGACCG
>Ga0308169_10001504_pt1 | contig 27115 bp, 52 predicted proteins | sample PhyBR1_2_FD_202139 | JGI IMG/M metagenome (GOLD analysis project Ga0308169, IMG submission 202139) | Phyllosphere microbial communities from UC Gill Tract Community Farm, Albany, California, United States - DLSLSB.R1 | ecosystem: Host-associated > Plants > Phyllosphere > Unclassified | place...
TCGAAGTTCATGCGGGAGATCCAGAGCGAGATGAAGGAGCACGGGGATATGATCATGCTTGATGTGCGCGTGCGGCTTCCGCGCTTTGACTCGCAGATTGACGGCAGATGGTGGATAACATCGATCTGGGCAAGACGCACGAGTACTTCAAGTGGGTCGCGAAGCAGTATGGCGGGGAGGGGCGGGTCAAGGGGAGACCGCGGTTTGTAATGTGAGCACAGCTGTGTCCACGCGCGATGATATGGCTGACGGGCAGGAAAGCCGACGACGATGTGGGTCTACGCGCTCGAAGGTTACAAAGAGGTGGTGCTAATGCCAGACTGTCCGCGTTCAAAGACCTCGATTGTTCGTCGAATGTGTACTGGGGCACGAGCGCCGGCCGGTCACATTACTTTGGCGACTATTTCCGTGGACTAGCATACGCGATGAGCTGGCCTCTGGTGTGTCCGGACTCGGATCCTCGCGAAGCATTCGTGGCTCACGGCAGATATCCTGGATCGGGAACGCAGATATGCCATTAGCGCACATCACTAAGATCGAAGATGCTCGCACAGGTCAATGGCTGCGGACGCTTGACCCGCTCACGGACCCGATACATCGGATAGACATGGGTTGGACCATGGGCGACTGGAACCAGCTCGATGTGTCCGTCGAGACCGTCGCGCTTCGTGAGTGCCGAGTTCAGCCTTTGGCCATCAGGTGTCAGACGGGTGAACTGACGACAGACTGGCTGAAGTGGGACGACTGGGTACGGGAACAACATCAGAGGCTGATCGATATCTGGGCGGATGCCGACCGGCCATATACGCACGAGCATGGCGTGGCGCCGCGGCTGAGCTTGGAAAAGGGGAAGCTGACGCCCGAGGAAGCGGCCAAAGAGCATCAGAGGCAGAAGGATCTGGGCTGGGACGTCAAGGGGAATATACCGGACGAGTAGGGGTCTCGAGCATGCGGGGAGTGTTTCGATGGATTGGTACCTTGCATGTATAGGCTGAGCATTGGCTTTCGGGTTGGGTGACACTGATGCCCAATGCGCAGGCAAAGTCGATTGCTCAGGCTGCACGATTCCAGACGAAGAATCCCGCTACAGGGATTGCAGTGGCCAGCTTCCTTGGGAAGTCAGACATCTGTCCCGAGTGATTCCAGATCCGCAAGGCCATGATTCGTGGTCAAAGGTTACATGTGGTGATACAACATCCCTCCCAATCTACGTCGTGCGTTGTCTAGAGGGGCTTGCTGGGCAGCTGGGTCGGGAGGATGCCGAATCTGGTCATCAGCTTCGCCAAAGGTCTCGCAGCTTCCTCCAACTGACCTCTTCTTGATCGTCACTCGGTGCCTGGAGAACTTGTCGTCCGGGCTGAATCGGGCTGTGCGTCAGTGATGCATTGAGCGGTTTCGGGCTCAAGTGCTCACCTGGGTGGGCCGACTTGCTGACTTTGCCGGCGGCCGTCACCTTCTGTTTCGTCAGCATCGAGTACCGGGGCAGTTGTTCCGGTCATGGAGGAAGTGTATGACCGGCAGGCAACCGCAAGGACCCGAGCCTTGCACTGTTGAGCAGGAAGGGCAGGGCGGGAAACATACCTTGAGCGTGTAGAGCCTGGACGTCAACACACATCGAGAATGCTGCCTCGTACTGAAGCTCACCTGTTGCCCTTGTCATCGATCGTGTACATCAAGTGCATTTTGGCGGAGTGTTGATGGAGTTGGAGAGTGGTATAGTTGGCAAGCTCGAGTATAGTGCGCAAGTTGAGGACCCGGGTCCCAAGATATTTTGTGCCCAGTTGAATTGGAGCGGGATCAAATCCACGTGCGTGAGGACAGGTCCCCCCAACTGATCCCGCTGGGCGTGGCCGGACGCGCAGCGGACCGCGACGTCGACGGCGTGTCACGGCGAGCAGGTGCTGCATAGCATATACTGCCCAGACGAGTCCATCTCCCCCTATACCACACTATATCCACCACCCCTGATACACATCATCATGGCCGATGGCCAGTCGCAGTCTGATGAGACTCCGGCCACCGACGTTCAGGTCGACACAGCGGCTCCGCCTCAGCCCATAGGTCTCGGCATCGACCACGGCCCTCCCACGCTCGCCAAGGACGAGCTCCCGCCCCTGCCCGAGACGCCAGCGGATGAGCCAGAAGAGCACGTCTTGCATCGTGGAGAGCCGGTCAACGGCATACATCCAGCGGATCGACCGCCGTCGCCGGGAGAGCGATCGCCTACTCCGCCGAGGATATCAATAGCTGACGAGGAGGCGCTGGACAAGACGCCGAAGGTTGGCGACATATCACCCACGGCCCCATCGTCGCCTCCTCCGCCTCCGCCCAAGGCGGTCCCTGTGCCGCAAGGTGTATCCATACCGGTCGGAGATCAGTCCACGTCCAGTCTGCAAGAGGTCGAGCTCAGCCGAGGCACGACACCGGCTCCTGCCCAGGCGCCACACTCCCCCTCGGCCAGTCCGGCCCCTCGACCCAGCACCAGCGGCCTTCGCAATGCCAGTGTATCTTCCATCCACTCTGCCGGTGCTAGATCCGTCCAGTCCCCGTCACGACCGACGTCCGCTCGACCCGGTCCATCGACGCACCGCCGGACCAGCACCCAAACGACATTATCGGTCGGATCAACAGGCCACCATCCCGGCTCGCAACTATCCACAGTGCTCATCACGCCGCCGCTGCAGGTGCTCGTCAACTCGAAGGAGGCGAAAAAGTCGGCGTCGTTCCTGGCTGCATCGCAGAAAGCCCTAGACCTGTGTCAAGCGGGCGGAGACGGATCCAACGCGGCGTACCTGCATCCCAGGGAGATCTTCGAGCCACTACGCCTCGCCATCTCCAACCCTCAAACGACGTCTGTGCCCATCCTCATCACCTCGCTCGACCTCTTAGCGAAGCTCGTGTCCCACTCGTTCTTCTACGAGCCGAATGGCCCGCCCAAGGGTCTCTCGCCATTACCCGATCTCATCGCCCACACGATCACGCTGTCGTATAACGAGTCGTCACCACCACAAGTCGCGCTGCAAGTCGTCAAAGCCCTGATGGCGATCGTCTTGTCAACGGACCCGGGCATGCTCGTCCACCAGTCCTCGTTGCTCAAGGCCATCCGGACGGTCTACAACGTGTTCCTGTTGTCCAACGACCCGGCGAACCAGGTTGTTGCACAAGGCGGCTTGACGCAGATGGTACATCATGTGTTCTCGCGGGTGGTCAGGCCAAGCTTCAGATCAGCGTCTGGGTTGGGCAGGAGAAGCACCGTCGGCGAGAACGAGGCGAGAAGAGGAGAGAGCGGGAACGCGACACCCGGTGCACCGGGCACGCCTGGACCCGAGAACGGCGAGAAGATTACTCTGTAAGCTAGCAGAGTTGCTTCATCGAGCGTGCAGCTGACGGCCAGGGAGTCTTTCGCCGAGCCGAATCCGAACGACTCGATCCCGCTTGCCCCTGCGCCGATCAAGGACGACGCTGCGGTCGAAGGGGAGACCACGCCCCATATTCCTCAGGAGACCATCTCGATAGCGGTGCCGAATGGTGAAGCGCTTGACACGCCCAACCCGAACGCGAATGGCGGTGATGCGGGCTTGGACGAATCCGAGGGGAACCTGGACTCGATGGGCCGACCGATTCCCACAGACGAGCTGTTTGTCAAGGATGCCTTCCTGGTGTTCCGAGCGCTTTGCAAGCTCAGCATGAAGCCTTTGGTGACGGAGAAGTGAGTTGCAAACTCATTTCCTAGCACACCAGCTGACAAGCAGCGAACGTGACTTGCGCTCGCATGCCATGCGCACGAAGCTCTTATCCCTCCACCTCGTCCTCACCGTGCTCAAATCGCACTCGGACCTGTTCATCAACCCGCTCGTGTCCATCCCGTCCAACACCTCCCTCGAGATGACGCCCTTCCTCCAAGCGACAAAGCAGTACCTCTGCCTATCGCTCTCCCGCAACGCCGTCTCGCCCGTCACGCCGGTGTTCGAGCTGTCCGTCGAGATCTTCTGGTGCATGCTCAAGTCGATGCGTGCGCAAATGAAGAAGGAGATCGAGGTGCTGCTGAATGAGATCTTCATTCCAATCCTGGAGATGCGGCATTCGACGCTGCGCCAGAAGAGCTTGATTCTGGGCGTATTCATCCGGCTGTGCCAGGACCCCCAGGCGCTGGTGGAGATCTACATCAACTACGACTGCGATCGTGCGGCCCTGGACAACATCTACGAGAAGCTCATGAACATTGTCTCGAAGATTGGGCAGACGCACTTCGCGCCGCTGAGCAAGGAGGAGCTCGCGGCACAGCAGGGTGGCACAGGCTCGAAGCAGGCTGGTGGCGCTGGCCCGGCAATCCCGCCGAGCCTGTCCACTGCCGCGCTGGGCGGTAAGGACGGTGCGGACGCGCCGCACTATGCAGGCATGGCTCCGGAGGTGAAGCTTCGCCGGCAGTCGCTCGAGTGCCTCGTCGCCGCGTTGAAGAGTCTGGTGGCTTGGTCGACGAGCACGTCTGCGCGGCATCCGGACGAACCGAGGCAGAGCATCGATGGCCTCGGCCGACAACAGGAAGGCTCGGTCGCGGGATCGACATCGAATCTGGAAATCTCGGCGCCGACGCCCACGTGGCCCATGGACCATTCTGCACGCGCATCGTCCGGTCTTAACACCCCGGATGTGGGCGATGACGATGTGGAGAAGTTTGAAAGCGCCAAGCAGAGGAAGAACACGCTTGCGGAGGGGATCAAGCAATTCAATTTCAAACCGAAGCGAGGTATCGCGTACTTGCTGGAACACGGGTTCATACGGTCCAATTCGCCCGGCGATATTGCGCGGTTCTTGCTAAGCAACGACGGATTGAGCAAGGCGATGATCGGAGAATACCTAGGCGAGGGGTGAGTAGGGCTCGGGATTGGAGATGATGCGCACGCTGACGGCAGGGATGAAGCCAACGTCGCGGTCATGCACGCCTTTGTCGACATGCTCAACTTCTCCGACATGTCCTTTGTTGACGCGGTGCGAATGTACCTCCAGTCCTTCCGACTTCCGGGCGAAGCGCAGAAGATTGACCGATTCATGCTCAAATTCGCAGAGCGGTATATGGGCGACAACCCGTCAACGATCTTTGCCAACGCCGACACGGCCTACATCCTCGCCTTTAGCGTCATCATGCTCAACACGGACGCGCACAACAAGAACTTCAAGCGGATGACCAAGCCCGAGTTTTTCCGCAACAACCGCGGGATCAACGATGGTGCGGATCTGCCGGAGGAGTTCCTGGGCGAGGTCTACGACGAGATCCAGAACAAGGAGATCAAAATGAAGGACGAGATCCAGGAGGTGCCTGCTTCGAGTTCGAGCGGCGGAATTGGCGGACTAGCGTCGGTGGGCCGGGACCTGCAACGCGAGGCGTACGTCGCGCAAAGCGAGAACATGTCGAACAAGACGGAGGCGCTCCTCAAAGCGATGGTCCGACAACAAAGGCGCGGGGTCGTCAAACCGACCGACCAGTTCGTCTCGGCCTCGAGGCTCGAACACGTGCGATTCATGTTCGAAGTGGCGTGGATGCCGTTCCTCGCGGGCATCTCGGCACCCTTGCAGGAGACGGACGAGCTCGAGGTAGTGAGCCTGTGCCTTGAGGGCCTCCGAGCGGCGATCCGCATCGTATGCTTATTCGACATGGAGCTGGAACGCAATGCGTTCGTCACGACCCTGGCGAAGTTTACGTTCTTGAACAACCTGGCGGAGATGCGGCCGAAGAACGTCGAGGCAATCAAGTCGTTGCTTGAGATCGCGGTGGTGGATGGCAATTACCTGAAGGGAAGCTGGAAAGATGTCTTGACATGTGTGAGCCAGCTGGAACGGATGCAGTTATTGAGCAGCGGGATGGATGTGCCGGATCTGGGGCGGCGAGAGTGAGTCGAGCCATGGGTACGATGGTGCGAGGACGAGCTGATGGCAGTACGGGCACGGGCAAGAAGATCAAGCGGAGACCGGCGGAAGAGGTCGCGGAGGAGTCGAGGTCGAGAGAGGTCACCGTCGCGGCGGACATGGTCTTCTCCATGTCGAAGAACCTGTCCGGCGTGAGTGCAGCCAGCTCAAAAGGTAGATATCTGCTGACGACAGTCTGCGATCGTCGACTTTGTCCGCGCGTTGAGCGAGGTATCATGGGAAGAGATCCAGTCATCCGGCTCGTCCGCTCGTCCCCGGATGTTCAGCCTGCAAAAGCTGGTCGAGATATCGTACTACAACATGGGCCGGATTCGTCTCGAGTGGTCACACATCTGGCTCATCCTCGGCGAGCACTTCAACCAGGTCAGCTTTGTGTGGCCGGAATGGTTCCAGAGCTGACGAGCAGGTCTGCTGCCATAACAACCCGAACGTTAGCTTCTTTGCGCTCGACGCGCTTCGACAACTGGCTATGAACTTCTTGGAGAAGGAGGAGCTGTCGCATTTCCGCTTCCAGAAGGATTTCCTAAAGCCGTTCGAGTATACGATCGTGAACAACAAAAACTCGGATGCACGGGAGATGGTGCGTTCCGTCTCCCCTCCGTGGCGCAAGAAGCTTGAGGTGCCCGCGCTGACGGCAGGTGCTGCAATGCCTGCAGCAGATGCTACAAGCCCGTGTGCAGAACCTCCGATCAGGTTGGCGCACGATGTTTGCGACGTTTTCCGCCGCGTCCAAGGTCCTCACGGAGCGAGTGGCCAGCTACGCCTTCGAGCTCGTCACGCTCGTGTACCGATCCCACTTCGCCCTCGTGGTCAAGTACGGCTCGTTTGCCGACCTCACCACCTGCATTACCGATTTCTGCAAAGTCAGCAAATTCCAGAAGATCAGTCTGCAGGCGATCGAGATGGTCCGGGGGTTGGTGCCGAAGATGCTCGAGTGCCCGGAATGCCTCTTGCCGACTGCGGCGGATGAAGAGCGCAACGGCGGCGAGCGGACGTCGCTCGAGAAGGAGCGGGATGGTAGGCGGGGTGGAACGGAAGAGCCGTTGGTCAAGTACTGGTTGCCTGTTCTACACTCGTTCTACGAGATCATCATGACGGGCGAGGACCTCGAGGTCCGGCGACTGTGAGTTTACGATTGTGATCTGGTAAGACAGGGTGTGAGCTGACTCCAGCGCCCTCGACTGCCTGTTCGATACCCTCAAGACGCACGGCTCCGGTTTCACCCCGACCTTCTGGCACACTGTCACTGCCCAAGTGCTCTTCCCGATCTTTGCGGTCCTGCGTGCGCGTTCCGCACAGGGAGATGCACAGTTCAAGTTCAAGTCCCCGGAGGACATGTCGGTCTGGCTGTCGACCACGCTGATCTCGGCGCTCCGCAACTTGATCGACCTGTACACGTTCTACTTTGACGTGCTGCAAGACGGGCTGGAGGGGCTGCTGGACATCCTCGTCGCCTGCATCTGCCAGGGTGAGCAATTATCTGCTGGTGTCAGGTCAGGAACAGCGTGAGCTGACGGTAGAAAACGACACGCTCGCGCGGATAGGCACGAGCTGTTTCCAGCAGCTCCTGGAAAACAATGTCCGCAAACTCAGCCCGGAGAAGTGGGAGTTGATCGTGAGCGCCTTCGTGGAGCTTTTCAAAACCACGACGGCGGGGCAGCTTTTCGACCCGGTCTTGCATGCCGAGGTGGAGCCCATGGGCGAGATGGACGAGGCCGAGGGTGAGCCACATCGCGGCTGGTCTTCGTTGGAAGTTGGCTGACCCGCAGCGCCATTCCAGAAGTTTGTGGCCCCAGCACCGCTTGCGCCCGCCCCGTCTACCCCGTCCCTTCCCCCCTCGCTCACATACGGAGAGCAACGCCGGATCTTCAAGCAGATCATCGTCAAATGCGTGCTCCAGCTCTTGCTCATCGAGACGACGCACGAGCTGCTCCAGAACGACGATGTTTACAACACGATCCCGGCGGAGCACCTCTTGCGGTTCATGGGTGTCTTGGACGACTCGTGGAAGTTCGCGAGAAAGTTCAATGCCGACCGAGATCTGCGGATGAAGCTGTGGAAAGTTGGTGAGTGCGATGAAGGAAGCGCGATGGTGTAATTTTGGGTTGAGGTTGACGGCAGGGTTCATGAAGCAGCTGCCTAATCTGCTCAAGCAGGAGTCGAGTTCTGCTGCGACGTTGATCAACGTCTTGTTGCGGATGTACCGCGATCCGCGGGACGCGCACCGCGCGACGCGGTCGGGGGTGCTAGAGAGGCTTGTCCCGTGAGTGGCTATCTGGCATGGTGGTTCAGCGAAAATGACATGCGCTGACGCCAGGCTCGGCACAGAAATCATCAAAGACTTTATCCAGATCGACCCGGAGACGCAGCCTCGAAACGTCGCGGCGTGGTCTCCCGTCGTCACGGACATCCTGCGAGGCGCTATCGCCTTTGAAACGCCCGCGTTCGAGCAGCACCTGGGCGTGCTGTATGGGCTGGTGATCGATCTGCTGGGTAAAGAGCTGCCGCTGGAGATGCGGCTGTGTGTGAGGGATTTCCTGAAGCGCGTAGGGGAGGTCAAGGGGTTTGCATGAGACGCATGGTGGCGAAGGAATTTGACTGTCCTGTGATGGGCAGAATGCTTGGTCATGAAAGGAGGGTAAACGCATCACGAAAAAGAGGATAGTGCGATGGTCTAGAAGAATAGGCTGAGCATCCATTGGCGGAAGCAAGGCAGGAAGAAGTGATATCGACAAAATTAGACATGTACCCGGCTACTCTAGGTGATAAGATACTTTGCATGACATGAGACAAGGTTGCGATATGCTCAGTTCAAGCGATGCATGGCGGGACGCAGTAACATAGGCTGATGGGACGGCAAACGAGCAGATGGTAAGCGAGCCGATGCGGTCACAGATCAGAGGATGGGGTAGCGCAGTGAACTGCACGCAGCTATTGTGCGGTCCTTGGATTGACCTGGTCATACTCATTCCACTGGACTGCGGTGTCTTTGCGGAGCTTCTCCGTCAAAGCGTCTTTGTACCTCTGGGCGCCCCTCGTCTTTGTCATGGCCAACAGTGTACAGCACGTCGAATCCGGTGTCGTGATGGCCGTGTCCCTTCACAGGCGTCGCTTGCTTCACCGTTGCCGACCCAGCGGCTTTAAGACGGGTCACGACATCTGCATGGTGAGGTGGCGCAACCTCGTTGACCATACGGCCCGTGCGACAAGCGGGCGAGTCTCATTCGATGCCACGTTCCCTCTCGGAGGCCGCTATACATAGGTAGGCAGCTTCGAGTGAGATGACGGGTGCACTCAGCAATGGTGCCATCTTGATCCGGACCAAGCGCTGGTCGGAATGTATCACGTCGAGTGGCAAACGGTGGCCAGCGATCTTCGAGTGAGACACCGCCGTCCGGTTGGAACCGCATGAACAAACAATCAGGAAAGTCATCCCACACGTGTTGACGCTGACTCTGCCTTTGCTGTACGGTGGACGGCTGTCGATCATGCCGCGCCTCCCGGAGCGCCCTCGACGGTTTCGCAATGCCGAGATCATGGTGAGATACGGCTTGGCGGCTTGCCCAGCAGCACGAGCGCGACGGTCGATCAAGCTTCCTAATGAAGGAGAGGACATCCAGGGTCGAGCAGTATGCTGCCCCCTCCTCGCTCATCTCCTCCGTCCATTAATCGCTGGACAATTCCAACGCGGAGCGATCCGACCCCCCTTAACGACCTCCTCAATACGCCGAACACGACGGATGTGCTAAGCAGGCGATCCCGCCGATCAACCCCTACGGCAGTGTGAATGAGCCCCAGTCGCATCCCACGACCTCAGGGGGTCGTCCCTCCCTCCCCTCTTGGCCCCAATGCTGAGCAGTACCGCGCGAACGCGACTGCAAACTCCACTGGCTCTCCCAAGACGATCCACGCCGGAGCATTCCATCATGGTCACGCGCACGCCCATCACCCCGGCTCGCCCGGTAACCCCTCTCCGACATCGTCACCCGGATTCAAACCTAACCCTTCGTTCATCCAGCCTCGGACTCCCCACCCTGCCCAGTCGCCCACCGCAGCCCTATCTCCCCCTTCCAATCCTTCTGCGCGATTGCCGCAGAGCAGGAGCCGCAGACCGAAGCCTCCTCCTGAGAGCGATGTCGCTGCTACACCAGGTACAGGCGGCCAGCAATCCGCCAGTGCGTCAGCCGGGTCGCCAGGCACACCCTCACACGGTCCCGTGCGCTGTCAGCCGGCGGCAGGCACTGGCTCGCCCGATCAGAACTGTAGCGGTGTTCCTCGCCCTTCGCGTGGTCTAGGCTCACCCACCGTTGGAGCCAAGAACGGATCAGGTCCCGGTAATCGATCGTGTCTCCGCCAACCATCAGTCCCCGCCTTGTCCGCTCATCGGGACGGCGAGGTAGTCAGACAGCGTACCAGGGCAACGAGCGCCGCGGCAGACACGAGACCGCCAACGGACGAGACGAAACCGCCCATGCCGCTGTTCGCGCCTTCCTTTGCCGAGTCTCGAGAACCCTCTGTGCCACCTCATATCCGCGTGCGACTCCGGCTGATCCACCAACTGGGGGTCGTGCTGGGAATCGACGCACAAGGAATATCGTCCAAAATCGACGTGCCTGGTCTGCTGGCTCGCGTCGATGCGGCATATGACAGGGGGTATCAGGGAGCGGGAGCGGGTAGGATGGGTGAGAGGGGGATGAGCAGTAGTGCGATGAGCAGCGGGGCGAGTGTGTCATCCATCAGTGGGCTGCCGATGCCGACGAGGTGTGTGGTAAATACAGGGGGAGACTCGTGTGCCAGAAGGGGAGACAAAGACCGGGACAAGGACAAAGACAGGGGGATGTTCGGGATGTTCAAGCGGTTCGGGAGGGACAAGGGCCCGGGCAAGGAGGAGGAGCGGACGCCTTCAGCCTTCACGAGTCATTCGCCCGAAGGTACGCCCATCTGGAGTATATGCGAGGCTGCATGATTGACATCAGGTCCGGCGTTCGCTGTGTCGCTGAATGACGCCCCGGCCGGCAGCTGGTGCACGAGCCTCATCGGGGGGCAGAAGCACGAGCTGCCCCTGGTGGTGTTCACCATCGTCGAGGAGATCTACCGCCGGGGTGCGCGCACACACCACTCAGCCTAATCACTCCAGCTGACATCAGGCATGTCCCAGCCAGGCATCTTCCGCCTTGCAGGAGACGGCACGCGCATCTCGCACCTGACCAAGGTGTTCAACCTCCCCCCGTTATACGGCGACTCCCTGTCCATCGCCAATGAGCCAATCCACAATCTCACCGGTCTGGTCAAGCGTTATATCCGGGACCTGCCCGAGCCGATCCTAGACGAGTCACTCTTCCCCGCCTTCTTGTCTTTCTGCGCAGAGCCGGAACCGGGGGCACTGGTCCTTCCGCCCGCGACGCGCATCTCGGCGGCTCAAATCCTCCTCAAACTCCTTCCGCCCCTGCACTTCTCGCTGCTGATTTACCTCCTCGCGTTCCTGGGACAGTTGCCGCTCTTCCCAGATAATCGGCTCAACGTCGAGAGCATCTCGATCATCTTCGGACCGGCCGTATGCGCCGCGAGGGGTAAAGGCATAAGCGGACTGGGCATGGGCGCCTCCGGCGGGAAGCTCTCGCATGATCCGGACGTGGTTAGCAATCTGGTGAATCAGTCTCAGGCGACTTTAGCTTGGCTTCTTCGCAATTGGGCAGCCATCTCAGAGAAGGTGCTCGATCCGCCATTCGATGACGACGATACGGAGGCGAGCAAGGCGAAAGAGAAGGGCGAGGACAACGCTTTTGTCGATCCAAGGCTCTTGTCGCCGATCGACCTGCGCTCGGCCGCTGGAGACGCGCAGAACCCCTTCACCCGCCCCCGCTCGCAATCTCAGTCGGCTACTTCACGAGATCAACAGACAGGACCGGTGCCCCTGGATTTGGACCCGGACAGGCGGCAGAACACCAAGCCGGACGAGACAGAGGGGATGACTCGCTCGTCGACAATCTCGCCGTCTCCCAGCTCGGGCTCCGGTATCTTTGCCAGGGCTTTCTCGAGCATGAACATCGCGTCGCAGGCGAAAGGGAGTGACGAAGATAAGGTGCCGAAGCGGAGCGCGAGCTTTACGAGTCTGAGCAGTCTGGTCAAGAAGGGTGGGGCGTTCATACGCAATGAGCGGGAACCCAAGAGCGCCGGAATGTCATGTGAGTCTGACAGAGCGAAAGTCTAGGAACCTTCTGCTGACCATAGCCTCGCGTAGCTCAAGTCGAAGTATCAGCCAGAAAGCCGAGGGCAAGCACTTGAATCTGCCGCCAGACCAGCTGGACTGACAAGCAGGTCCCAAGGTCAATCCACAGATCAGCAACGTTCTGGGATCGCTTCACGATCTCCTCGTCTCGAAGGACAAGCAAATCGAGCGAGACGCGCGAGAGCTTGCACTACTCCGACACACCCTGCTCGAAATGGACGAGAAGCTCCAACGCGCCACCTCTGCCGGTCCATCATCCCCCCGGTCCGCTTCAGCGCATACCGACAACGGCGGCCCGCCACTCTCGCCGTGCACCTGTGGCTCGCCTGCGTCCAGCATGGTGGGCACTCCGCCTACTCCCGCGATCACTATCACCTCCACGCCAAGCACGACCACCCTTCTGGCGAAGGAGAAGGAGATCACCGATATCCAAGCACAACTGACCACTGCGCTGGCTGCGCTTGAGACGGCCAGGCTGCAGTCGCGCAAGCAGGCCGAGAAGACGCTTGACCTCGAGGCCAAGTTGGCAAGGGCGGATAGCGAGAAGAGGTTGGAGCGGGGCAAGCTTGAAGTCGCCTTGGCGCTGGAGCAGGCCAAAACTGCCAGTCTGGTCGAGGAGAGGGATGTGGCGAGAGATCGGTTGGAGAAGATCAAGACGACGTTGTTCGCTGTGGCTTAGGGGGACGAGATTGGAAAGTTCGATCACGCAGTGGATCCGCCCCCTCGTCCCTTCCCTGCTTTCGTTCTGTTGACTCGCCGCGATGTTCTAAATGTCATGATATTGAATACTGAACGACCGCAGCCTTCGCTCCGCCTGTCGTTAACAGCCCCATCATGTATTGCCTCGTCCCGGACCTCCTCGTTTCCTCCTCGTATGGTTATTGCACGCGCACCCATCCTTTCATTTCCTCGCCAACACGCTTTAGCTCGTTCGCCCCCTGACCCAGGCGAAATCCCTTGACCATGACCCTCTCCGCCCCTCTCGCCCCACTTGCTCAAAGGACTACCAGCAATGGCCCTAGGCCTTCCCGAGTACGACGCCCCTAGTCAAAGGACAGAGCACGCTCCGACGCGCTTTGTGGTCACGCTCGTCGGGCGCAAAGTCTTTTGATGACGGCTCCAAAGCCTCCTGGGCGCTCCCTGCGTCCAGGTATAACATGCGGGTCATCACACGGAACCGTTTCCCGGTCCGATACCGCCTTGATTGACCCACCGACCTTACAACTCACAGTTGACATTTGAAGCCTGAAGCTCTCAGATTTGTTTCGAGTCGCGCGATGATCACCTTCGCCCCCAACTTTACCCTTCGGAGGTTGACCGGTCTGGTCAGGCAGTCGTGAGCTCCCGCATACTTGGATGCGGGCGCCTCTGACGACAGGCCCTTGCTTCCGGGACTATCGACGACCCAGTCAGCGTGCAACTCGCCAGTCCAGAAGCTCAACATGCACACGTACCCCAAGGCGTGGACCGAGTCCGAGCTGCGGTGCAAGATCGAGAAGGCGAGGATGGCGCAAATAGAGGGGAGGGACACGCACCGAGTGTTCAAGCAATGAGCCGTTTTGACCTACTACTGGAATACCGTATGATACCTGTGTCATCTGCATGCGATGTGATTTGAATTACCACGGTCTATCCGTCTAAGCAAGCACCTTGGGCGTTCCATCCTCCTTCAACAGCCCCTTGTCCGCACTCAGCTTCCTCGGCCCGTCTCCCACCTTCGTGTGGATCAAGCTTTTCACCGCTCCCTTCTCCCACGACGGCACCACAGCCTCGTTGAACCTCTCTGGGATCCGCGCGGCCTGCACCTTTTCACCAGCCGCCAACCTGTCCTCGAACGCCTCCTCCGTCGGGAAGTACTTCTGCACCGCCTTGATCACGACCGCCATGTTCTCCTCCAGCGCATAGATAACCGCGTTCGGTCCCGCATCGAACGTGTACGCCGCGATCGGGCTGCCGGCCGCGCGGTTCAGCTCCTCCACGAGCGCAATGACGCTGCGGGAGACGTCGTTCAGGTAGAAGATGGGCGGCTGGGTATCGAGGCACACCGCGTGGAACTGGTTCGAGTCGACCATGGTGATGTTCGCAAAGGTCGCAAAGTCTCTAGCCTCGATGGCCTTCTCGATGGCGTCCATCCGGCCCGGGACGATCCGCAGCCGTTCCTGCAGCAGGGGCGAGGTCTGCACGGTTCTTTGCATGCCGGCCGTGGACGACGTGCCCTTCTTCTTGTCGGACACGACACAGATGAGGGCCTGCATCTCGGGCCAGTGCGATTGCGGCGCGACCTCGACGGCGAGCGAGTCGGTTCCGCTGGGGTCGGTGCCTTCTCGCCAGGCGACAAAGCCGCCGAAGAGCGATCGGCAGGCGGAGCCGGATCCTTGCCGGGCGATGCGGGACAGCTCGGAGGGGGACTGTGGGAGCTCGTACAGGGCCGAGAGGGACGCGACGAGGGCGGCAAGACCGGAGGCGGACGAGGCGAGCCCCGCCGCGGTGGGGAAATTGTTGTACGAGGCGATACGGAGGAAGAACGTCGACAGCTGCGTCTGAGCCATGACTCGAGCCTAGGGACCGATACCACGCACCTTGGGCAAGGACGAGTCCTTGGCCTCCATCTCCGCTCGCCATGCCCGCAGCTCCTTGATGCACACCCACAATCGCCCCTGCTCCTTGATCTCGTCCTCCTTGCCGTTGAGCCATAACCTGTCCGGGCCCTCGAACGACTCGTCCGCTCGCGAGGTCGTCGTCGAAGCGAGGTGGTCCTGCGAGAGAGTGACGGAGAGGGACGAGTTGGTAGGGAGAATGAGCTTGGTATCACGCTTGCCCCAGTATCTGCCCGGTCAGTCGTTGCCCGCCCGCCGTTCGCGGATCCCCTTGTTTTGGTGCGACTCACTTGATCACCGCAATGTTGACCGGAGCCGAGACGGTCGCTTCGTACACCATTGTCGCTGTCGTTCTGACGGTCTGATTGGAATATGCAGGGTATGGATGGATGCGAGCGACAATGGAGCCGATCGAGTATGGTACGATGTCGAAAACACGCGCCGGTCGTCAATGCGCAGACTGAAATCTCGCCCCCCCATGTCCAGACGCGCCCGTGCCTGACTGGTAGGCTCTACCTTGAGCCCAGCACTGCGGCATCTCAGCCTCATCCATCCAAGCGCGGGGCTTTCAGTGCTCTCGCGCACACCGGGACGGAATGGCAGGATCGCTGTGGTGTGCGCATCATACAGCTCGTCATCACATGTGCATGTCGTTAATGTCGTCGTTGCGTACAATACTCCCAATACTTCCTGCCCCACATACGCCTTCCCGCTCGAATCGCGCTACATCCGACCGTCACGCCGCCGCGAGCACCCGCTGATGCTTCTGCAGGCACCCCAGCATATCTCCAAATCTCTGCGTCTTGTCTGTCGTGTCGGGCACTAGTTTCAGTGGGTATCTGATGCCAAAGTTATTGCACCACTTACGCCACGTCCCGTTGTTTACGATCAGCACCTTCATGTTCTTATGGTACCTCAACCCCGTCAACAGCTTGGGCGTGATGAGGAAGTATTGTCCCGCATCGGTGGCGCATGTGACTTCGACAAGCTGGTTGTGAACGTTCCGCTCCGCACGCTGGTCCATTCCCTGTCCGTCAGCTGCTGCGCCCCGGTAGACCGTGATAGCCGACCTGGTTGATCTCGTCCACGAGCGAGAAGGGCGTGCGGGCCATCTCGGACAGCGACATCAAGTACGTGACAGTTGCCAGACTCCGCTCCTGCCGGTCAGCCGTGTGTTTGCCAATGGCAAACTTGACTTACTCCTCCAGACTGGAGGGATCCCGTCAAAAGCTGCAAGGCGTCGTTGTCTCTATAGGAGACAAGGATGTTGATGCCCCACGCGGCGTAGTCGTCGCCGACCCGATTGATCTTGACCTCGCCGGAACATCCCACGCCTGCCATCAGCACGACGACAACATACGACGGCGTTTGTGATGCCGAGGAGGGCTCTGTCACTCACGCTCGAACGCCGCGCCAAACTTCGTGCTCACGACCCCCACAAGCGCATCCAGAGCCGGGTTGAACATCCCCAGCGTCTTCTCCACTTGCCTCTTGACAATCCCCAGGTCCTTCTCCTTTTTCCGCACATTCTCCGCATACGTGTCCAATTCCTCCTTCATCTTGTTATACCTAGCAATGAACGCCGGGTCCACGCCAGCCGAAAGCTCCAGGTCGTTGATGACCTGTTCGAGTTGCGCGCGAACATCTTCAACCACCGCACCCTGCCGTCAGCGACGCCGACAACCCAACGCCCCGGCCTACACACGCACCGTTCTACGCGCGTTCACTTCGGCCTGCAGATCCGCCGGGAGCTGCGCCAGCATCCGGCTGCACACCGCTACTGCCTGATGGTACTGAACCTTGTTCTCCTCGAAATCGCGTTTCGCTGCTGGTCAACTATCCGAACGTGACATGACGCGCCACTATCATCGCTCACCCTGCTCCCAGGCGTCCTGGGCCTCTTGCGCTTCAGCGTCGTCCTCGTCCACTTTGGCCGCGATAGCTTCGACGTTCGCAGCGGTCTGGAACGACTGCAAATGTAGCCCAATCTGCTTCTCCAACACGTCGACCTCTTCTGCCCACGCTTCCTGTCATGAGCTTTCTCACACGATGCTGGGTGAGGTGTTCGGCTCACCGCTTGCAGCTTGATCGGCGACCATAGCTTTCTCACAGCCTCCATCTTCTTGTCCCGCAGTCTATCTCTCTCTTGCTCTTTTGACGGCTCCGCCTCGATCCTCGCCAGCTCGCGCCGAGCTTCATCTGCACCGTCAGCACCATCTTCCACGCCTCTGCGAGGCGCGATCGAGACGATCAAGACACTTACCAATATCCCTATGAGCCCGCTTGAACTTGACCAGCTTATCCCGCACCTCCTTGATCTCGGCTTGGACTTTCTCCTGCGAGGTAAGCCCTGATCTCAACCCCGTCATCGGAAAACATACCATGCGGTCCTGTAGCGCCCTACCCGCGTCCTTCACCTCCTCCAGCTTCTTCTTCTTTTCGCCGAGGGGGCCCTCCATGTCCCGCATATCCCGCTTCAGCTGCCCAATCTCGTCCGTGATAGCTTTGATTGACTCGGTATCCACCACGCGATGGAACGACCTCGCGGGCGGTAACGGAACCGACGTGATCTGGGCGTCTTTGCGCCCATAGCGTGATATCGCCGCCCGGTTCGAATCGTCTCTCGTCGTCCAGCTGTAAATGCCGCACCGTGTGACGTTGTCGGCGTTGATCTGCCCGGCGGATCGGCGGGTCACTGCCTGTCCGTCAGCCTAATTGCCAGCCGATGGTCTCGACTCGTCACGACGCACTGCTCTGTGCAGGCCACAGTTGACATTCAGGAAGGCGATAACGGCGGGTTCGGCGTCGACGAAGTCGATCGCCCAGCCCTCAAAGCCCAGCTTTTGCAGCTGGCATGAGCACGTGTCTGCTGATCTTCGCTCAATACTTGCCTGCTCCGGAGCAGCGGGTCGAAGAGGGTTCAAGGCCGCGTCGTTCACTTCCACAATCTGCGCATTGATCCTGACAGTCCCCGGATTCTGTCTGGCGCCCTTGCTGGTGACTCGGGCGGGGAAAGGTTTGTGCAAGAGGTCCATGATCCGCTTGTAGTCATTCTCATTCTCGCAGATGAAAGTCTGGCGTCAGAACACCGTGCACCCACCAGAAATCCTATAACGCACCTTTCTCTGCTGTACGGTCGTGCAAGCCTCGACCTGGGCCGCCAGGCCCTTCTCACGCATGTTCACCGAGATCATCGGCGGTTTATGGATCTTCCCCTCGAAGCTCATCTGGTTGGCTTCTATCCAGTCGAGCACGTAATTGATTGAACCGTCAAAGTCCCGGGCGTCCTGCTCTCGCTGCTTCTCCAAGCTCGACAGGTTCCCAAGCCTTCCGGTCAGCTCGCGCCCATATGGGATCTCTTCCACAGCGTACTCACTCCCTACTCTTGTTTGCGATCAAGACCCGCTTCTGCCGCAGCTCGTCGTCCTGCCTCCGGAAGCTCTCGTCTAAAGCGGTGAGTTTTGCCTTGATCTCGTCCTGCTTCACGTCGACATTACGCTGAGTGTCAGTCCTCGCTCCACCAACGCCGTCGCGTGCTCACCTTCTCGGCGTCCTTGTCCTTGTATGCCCTATTGAGATCATCCTGCGGAATCTCGAGGACCCGCTGGGCATCTTCAATCTTCTTGACCTGCGCTCTGCGATTCCTCTCCCGGCGGGCGATCTTCTCCTTCAGCTGGCCCAGCGCTTCATCCACGTCCTCCCGCGCCGCGTTCTGCAATCAGCGGGCAAGCGCACAGGCCATGGGGTGAGCTCACCGCATCTTTGACCTTCTTCTGGCACGCCTTGTACTCGTTTGTGAACTTGCCGAGGGATTTTGAAGCCTCTATCATCTTCTTTTCGAGCTGGACGTTCTTATCTTGGTGGAAGCTGCTGTCAGCTGCGTCGTGGGAATACGCCAACCCGGAGCGTGTTGCTCAGGCGTCATGTGCAGTCTCGGACGCACGCTTGCAGGTCGGCGAAGGGTTTCTGCCTGTTCTTGATGGCGTTCCTCCTCTCCTTAGCTTCTGTCCGACGTTGCTTAATCTCCGTGCCCCTGTTGAATAGGACGGCGCCCTCGGCGAAGTGGATCAAGACCGACAGGACGTCGCGCTGATGTCAGCGGCGCTGGTCTTCCGCTCATCTTGAGAAGCGCACCTCTTTCTCCTGGGCCTCTCGCGCGTGGTAGTGATCCACGTCAGGAGCCATTCGGTCCACAGAAGATTGCAGATTGTCCCTCTTCGTGATATCCTTCTCTAATGCCTGGGATCAGTACGAACCACCCGCGTAGATCCGGCGGAGGCACTCACACTCGACAACACCTTGACCTGGTCCCCCTTCTCGCACAGCTCCTGATGCCATCGCGACAGCCGCGGATCTCCCGCCGCCCGCATGGTCTCCTGCAACACAGTCACCGGCGCCATCTTGGCAAACTCGGCCACCTTGTCCTGGGGCAGAAACGAGCTGCCATCAGCCATCGCCAGTCCACCATACCACCTCATCAGCGACTCACCAGAGGTTGTTCGCCTGGATGCCCATTCCCTGCACAGCCTCTTTCACGGCTTTCAACGTCGAAGGACTGGCATTGAGGAACCACTCGGACGTATCATTCTCCCGCTGGAAACGCCGCTTGATCACGACGTTGCGCTTGCCGCGTTTCCCTTTCAGCTCAATCTCCGTCTCGGCGCGTTCGGTCCCTTGCTTGACGTATGCCTTGAGGTCGTTCGCACGGCCCATGACCTGTTGTCAGCGGGCGCCCTCCGGGCGAGAGCCAGCAATGCGCAGCGGCGGGTAGAACGCACCTTCGGCGGGAATCCCAGACCAATGGCTATTGCGGCGGCGATGGTGCTCTTTCCGGTACCATTTGGACCAAGGATCATGTTGAGATGCGGTCCTGGACGGAACTCGACCAGGTCATACGTCATGAACCCCTTGCACTTGATGCGGACAATTGCACCCGCGACGAAGCTGCTTGTCAGCTTGGAGACCTTGACAATGCAAGCTGAATAAGCCCGACGTACTTGTCCTTCGGATCGCGATCATACTCCGGTCTGAAAGCCAGAGCACCCTCGTGTCCGTCCGTCTCCTCATCTCCGTTCATATTCTCATCGCCCTCATCATCCTCCTCGTCACCGTCCTCCAAGTGCCCGTTCCCGTTCGCCCGTCCTTTGCCTTTGTCGAGAGTTTGCTCGGCGTCTGAACCCAGCTCATTCAGGTCAGGATCGTCATCTTCCACATCGTCCCCCTGTGCCTCCTGGGTCTCGGCGATGACCCGACGCTTCTTCCTCCCGGACTCGAGCACCGGCGTCTCGTCCTCCGAATCGGATACCGCGACCCGGCTGTTCCTCTTCGCGCGGGCAGCTCTCGATGACTCAGCGCGGCTGCTGCTGCCCGGATGGCTCATGCTGTCGCGGCGGATCCTCTCACTGGGTCGAAGGCGAGCTGTGGGTCATGTATGCAGCAGTCGAGACCAGAATCGCCGCAGTTGACGAATGAATACCTCGAGATTTCGTCAACCCGGGTCAACGCGCGCGTTCTGACGTGTTTCAGCTTGGGACCACACAACCGCACCCAGACATTTGATCCCGCTATCCCATTCACATCCACCCGGCAACGCTCTTTCGCGTCATCTGCTCGAATCGCATCGATACATCCCGCCGTAGATCGATCCATCCATTCGTCTCTTGGTGTCCGTGCGGCTCGTAGAGGTCGCATCCACCTCTGGGCGAACCAAAATCTCCGGAAAGTGGGCTATAGCGCGAGCTAGCCCGCCTTTCTGGGCGTCCGACCCCCCGTCATGGCTGCCCCTTCCGTGCCGTTCCCGAATGGGCATATACCGGCACCAACTGTATCGGTCCACCGCCTGAACGGGTCTGTGAATGGATCGATATTGTCCAACCACCCTTCGCACCCGACTATGAGCATACAGCACATACAGCACGCGAACGGGATGGGGTCGTATCGCAGTCCGACCAGGGTGGACCTCAGCACGATCAAGCAGGACCTGCATGATGCGCTGGGCGAGAATGGCCTGCCTTACTGGAAGGCCCTCAACGGGTACCTCCTTGGCCAGATCGGGAAGTCGGAGATGGAGAGTATGGTGAAGGGCTGGCTGAAGGGGAAGAGTGAGTTCGGGCGTCGGCGCCTCGCCGACGGACGGGGCGAGAACAGAGAGCTGACCCGTAGTCGAGCTTCACAATCGGCTGTTGCTGTCCCTGCTGCACAATGCGAGTATACCGCTCCATTCTGCTGCGCCCGTTTCACCCCTCGCTGCGACATCGCGCAAGCGAAAGCGCGTGGGACCGGACGATCCAGAGTTCGACACTGACGAGAACATCATCGAGCCCAAGAGCCGGGTCGTTCACTGGTACAGCGGCATACATCCAAAGGAGCGCAGCCGGACGAAGCGCGGCTGGGCGCGGACACTGCAGAACGAGGAGGAGAAAGAGGCGCCGGCGATGGAAGATGTTTGGGCGGCCGAAAAGCGGCGGATGGGCATGCAAGCGAGTAAGTGCACTCGCCCTTAGTTGATGTCAGGTGCTGACACTAGGCAACACGATGCCGCCCCTTGCGGTCTCGGCGAGGCTCCTCCCGTCGTCGCATCAGCTTGTACATCGCCTGTCGCAGCTCGCAAAGGGGTACGACCTGAACATTCCCCCGGACGCCCAAAACGAGATCGGCGAGTTCCTTTCAGTCGGCGTCGACGCGCACATGGCGGATATCCTGCACGCGCACGTACATCTCACGGCGCGGGATCGACCGGGTTTCAAGACGATACAAGTCCGGCCTGGCGCGGACAGCCATGACGAGTTCAAGGCGGAACCGGGAGAGCTGGACGGCGAGGTCCCCCGCGCCGAGCTCGACAGTCTCCGGGCCCTGGTGGACCTGTGCCCGCGGATACACGCTGCGACGTCGCCGGCGCTGTTCAAGATGGGTTCGGGGGTGACGTCTTCCGAGCGGGATTACAACGCCCCGCCGGCGAAGGGGAGCAGGGCGGCCAAGGTGATCGAGAATGGGCTTGGGGGCGGCGGGTACGCCAGAATCGGGACGAGGGAGAAGAGCGAGGACAGGGTGGCAAGATACCTCAAAGACGGGCTGATCAAGATCGACACGGCGAAGGAGGAGAAGAAGGATAAGAAGCATAGCTCGCACTGGAAGTACGAAGACCCGGCTTTGATCCTGGCCGACTTCCTGGGATAGACCTTGCACGGGTGTGGGCAAGCGCCGCGGCGGCAGAGCTGGAGAGCGGGAGAGGAATTGTTTGAAGAAAGGGACAGTTCGCGAAATGGGCCCGCAGAGGAAAGGCCGATGACGGCCGAAGCAGGGAACAAGCACGTTGTAGCCTATACATACTCATTTACAAAGCATCCCTTTGTTTTCTCATATCGACTCGTGTAACGTCCTACAAACCACATGGAAGCGTAGAATGCATTGTATCGCTCGACTTTGGACTTGCCCAGCGACGTGCTGGCCGTTGCGCGATGAGTCGCCAGTGCGCCAGACGGGCGGGAGAGATGCAGCGGCAGTCAGCCCGTCCATCGATACAAACGCAGCACGAAAGGTGCCACACGAGATGCCAACCACGCGGCATGATCGGGTTTAAGCCAAAGCAGACCTCTAAACACCGAAACTTTTCAGATTTAATTGCTTCCGCTCCTCCCGCCACCCGCCTGTCCGGCGCGCAGAGCGGTGGTTGGGACCCTGGCCGCTTGTCCAGCCTGTGGCTCTCTGGCTGCTGTAGTCTGGCAGACGGCCTGGCTCGCTCGCTCACTGTGTGCTGCTGCTGCTGCTGGCTGGCGCTTGCTCGGTGCGCGCTCACTCGCTGGCTCGCTGGCGGCTTCGAGGTAATCTTCAGTCTGGTGGTATCATCATCCCCCACGCAACACTCAAAATGGTACGTTTCAGTCTGCCCATCCTCCTCACCTCCTCGTAGACAGCGAAGACCCTCTTACCATGGTGGATTGCTGCTCAGAAGGACGGTGCTGACCCGCAGGAATCCGCCAAGACCCCCGTCAAGCTCGCCAAAGTTCTCAAGGTGGGTCATAGGCGATTCTTACGACTGCGCGACGAGGAAGGGGAGGAACAGGATGCGGGTGTTTTGTGGGAAATGCTGCGCTCGATGGGACAGGCGCTAGAGACGGAATGGACGAAACCGAGGAATGAGGATCTGGGACGGGGAAGATGTTTCTGTGGGACCAGGAAGGGTTGCGAGCCCTTGCGAAGGGTTTGCGCTGCGCCAATACGGCCAGTTGCTGGATGGAGGGTGGAGCACATCCGGTCAACGACGTTGTGCGAGTCGCGTTCGGAGACAATTGGCGTTGGGCACGGAGCAGGATGCAGGCGGGGAGGACGTTGACAGATCGAGCGCAGATCTCGTGTTGCTGCTGGCGGACCACGACACGAGGGCATTCGCTGATCGAACAGGTCCTCGGCCGAACTGGATCCCGTGGTGGTGTCACCCAGGTCCGAGTCGAGTTCATGGACGACACCTCGCGATCTATCATCCGAAACGTCAAGGGCCCGGTCCGAGTTAACGACATCCTCGCTCTCCTCGAGTCCGAGCGAGAGGCTCGGTGCGTTGGGCTGTCCCTTCTCCCCACTCACATCCTCACATCCACACCGGTTGCATATCCTCGCCATCTTATCCTCTCGTCTGCAATCCCTCGGCGACCTTCTGTGTCCCGCTCGAATATGCGCTGACCCACAGACGACTGCGTTAATCGCCTACTTTCGACAAGGAGGGAAACGATGTGACGCTGAAGGAGTCGGAGACGAGAGGCGCCCGCTGGTGGATGGGATGATGGCGGTGCGCCGAAGATGGGCTTCGGGAGAGTGCGAGGCGAATGCGGGGAAGTCGACATTCGCTTTGTATCCTACTTTCGTGATGAGATCGACTTACGCACAATGGGTCTATCGGTTTCGCACAGGGTATCGAGAGCCGAGGAGGTTGTCTACACGGTGGCAAAGGCTACACTGATCACAGGGGAGCAGGTCAGCTTGCCATTCGCCCGCAGTGAACTACAAATCGCGGAAGCCGACATGACTGGCCTTGCTTGGTTGATCTGAATGCGATCCAGTCCTCAGACGCAGCGCCAAGACCCTTTAGACCGTCCAGACTGCCTGTCGACGACGCTGAACTCCATTGGCAGCTTGAGCTCTGGGGTACAGAGCGATACTGTGTTGCTAATCATGGAACGACTTGCCTCGACACATTGCGCAGTTGTCTATTCATTTACAAACCCCTCCGCATCCTCTAGTCTACTTGCTGCTTTCTGATGTCATTTCCGACCATTCCATGACTATCTAAGCCTTGATGCCCTTGGCTTCGTCGTCTTGCCTAGCCTCCTCGAGCTTCTGCTTGAACAGCTTCTCCGCGTTGACCCAGACCGGGGCGGTCGCTCGCTCAGGCAGCTGCAGCAAAGACGGCAACAAGTCCTTGGAGAACTGCTCAGAGCTCTCTCGGGGCAGCTGCACGTTAGCTCGACATACATCAGGATGTTGAAAGCTGACCAAGGTGGGCAGGTGGTCGATCGAGATGACGGTGCATCGCTTGCCGACGCCCTTGGTGTCGACCTCGACGGTCGGCTCCGGGAACGTCGTGTTGATGTCGTAAATCGGGATGGGGTTGTGCGGGTTGGTGGTGCTACGCGTCAGCTCGGCTCAGTCGACGGTGCGAAGATAAGCTCACTCGCAAGAGACGTCGACGACGACGGACAGTCGTCGAGACTCGCCGGCCTGCGCGAGGAACTCGGACGTGATGAACTTCGGGATCGGCTTGGAGAGGTAGATGCAGTTGACGAAGATGTCGGCTGCACATGAGCGCATGGACCCTGTAGCGATGATGCGAGCTCACCGTCAACAATCTCCTGGAACGGCCCGCCCTTGGCCGTCTCCTGCATGTCCCACTTGGCAATGTTCTCCCTGCCATCAGCGCCGCAACACGAGTGCACCCGGCACAGCTCACTCCTTGATTCCGACCTTTCGGAACAGGTCGACCGCTCCACTTCCACATCGGCCAAGAGCACCGATGACCAGCACCTTGACGTTGTCCACGCCGCCCTTGACGCCCTCGAGCCCATCTCGGACATGCTTGACCATAGCCGCCTCGTTGGCGTACGGCTTCAGTCCCGCAAGCTTTCCCTGTCCGCCCGACTGCTCCTGCGCAGCGTAGGCGAGCGCACCAGCCGCGGCACCAGCGAATCCAGCGTGGAAGCCGAATGCAGCGACTCGGCGACGGGTCTCCGGGTCCTCGAGGAACTCGAGATCGTACAGCGTTCCCTTGCCCTGCGCAAATCGTCGGAGCACGTCCGACCAGCCGGCTTGTTGCTTGTAGCAGTGGGCGAACTGGATGTGGGTGTGGGGGAGAGGGTCACTGTCATCAGCTGACGCTCATGTCCCGGCATCGTGTGCCAATGCGGCACTCACGTTGATTCGGGCAGCTCCTTGAGACCGATAATGGGCACGTCGACGGGGGCGCTCGGCCAGGTGTTGTGCGGTACAAGCTTGCACCCGACACTACCGTCAGCTCGTGTTTCAGGAAAGGAGCGCCTCAGCTCACGCCTCGAACTCCTCGTCCTCGAAGATTCGCTGAGGATCTCGCTCGACAAAGATCTCAAAGTTGTTGTCCAACAGCGTCTTGGCGGTGTTGGGCGTCAAGGCTGAACGGTGCTCAAACGGCTTCTTCTCGCATCGCAGCCAGAGGGGTTGACGGGGTTGTGTCTCGGCCGAGGTGCCTGCGCCGGTGGAGGACGGGTTCTGGAGGGTTTCTGATGCGGATGCCATGGTGGTTGACTATGGAGACGAGATGAACAGAGTGGAGCAATCTTATGGCGTTGGAAAAGTCGACTAGGTAACCGCCGAGAAGTCGGATCGAGTCCGCCGTCTCGCTTGGCCTTTCGGAAATCTCCGCCATGTCAGGCTGAGCAGCGGGAATGAGCCTGACAACATGACCACACATGAAACGGCCATTCCGTCCAGTAGTGCCTGCCAGACATTTCACCCTCGACTCGGCTACGATATCGCTTCCTCCCAAGTCGATCATATCCCTCACCGTACACCATGGCTGAGACCCAACCTGTCCCTACCGACGCGCAAGCCGCTGGCGTTCCGACGCCCGCCAACCCAGCGCAGACCACCGAGGTCGCCGAGGCTGGAGAGGCTGCCGGACCTTCAAAGGGAGAGCTAAAGCGACGAGCGAAGGAGGCTGAGAAGGCGAAGAAAGCTGCTGAGCGGGCAGCGAGGGAAGAGGAGGAGAAGAAGAAGCGCGAGGCGGCGGCGGCTCAGGACAACGCCAGCCAGAACTACGGCAAGCTGCCGCTGCATCAGAGCCAGGAGAGGCACGGTAAGTTGTGGGAAGGGTTTCGCGAGTGGCCGTGAGCTTGGAGAAGGTCTGACGGATATGGAGTTCAAGCCTCGGCAAGAGGGGGCATCTGGGTGTCCGAATGAAAGCATTGAAAAAAAAAGACCGCTAACGCTAGGCCGCAAGTACTTGAAGTTCCAGACTCTCGACAAGGAGTCCGTGGGACAGCCTGTCATCTTCCGAGCGAGACTGCACAACATGCGACCGCAAGGTGAGCTTCCCCGTCCCCATAGAATTCCTTAGCTGATGGCTAGGTGCCAAGATCGTCTTCCTCACTTTCCGACAGCAGGTGCACACCCTCCAGGGTGTCCTGGTCGTTTCGGGCGAGAAGGATGAGCACCAGGTGTCCAAGCAGATGCTCAAGTTTGCCCAGTCCATCCCGGTGAGCCAGACACGTACCACCGGCTGTGCGATGCTGACCCCAGTCCGAGTCGCTTGTGACCGTCGAGGGAGTCATCAAAGAGGCCGAGGTCAAGTCGTGCACCATTCAGAACTACGAGATCGGAATCAGGAAGCTGTACACCGCGGTCGAGGTCGGAGAGCTGCCGTTCTCGCTGGACGACGCTTCGCGACCCGAGTCGGACTTTGCCCGAGTGAGTGGTGATGTCGCACGTGTGTGACAGCGAGAGCTAATGTGTAGATGGAGACGGAGGATGTTCAGTTCTCCCGAGTCAGCTTGCCCACCCGGCTTGACAACCGAATTCTTGACTTGAGAGTGAGTTCTCCTGGGTTGAGGAGGTCTGGCGTTGTACTGACGGGCAGACGCCCACGAACCAGGCCATCTTCCGCATGTCGTCGGCCGTGTGCAACCTGTTCCGGGAATACCTCAACTCGCAAGGATTCATCGAGATCCACACGCCGAAGCTGCAAGGCGCCGCTACCGAGTCCGGAGCCAGCGTCTTCAAGGTGCAATACTTTAACGGTGAGCCGGCCGGGCTTCTGTGGCACACGCAGCTGACGGCAGGAACTGCTTTCCTCGCTCAGTCACCGCAGCTTGCCAAGCAGATGTGCATCGCTGGTGACATGGAG
>Ga0308169_10001506_pt1 | contig 27060 bp, 32 predicted proteins | sample PhyBR1_2_FD_202139 | JGI IMG/M metagenome (GOLD analysis project Ga0308169, IMG submission 202139) | Phyllosphere microbial communities from UC Gill Tract Community Farm, Albany, California, United States - DLSLSB.R1 | ecosystem: Host-associated > Plants > Phyllosphere > Unclassified | place...
CGGTCCGGCCGTCGATCTCATCGGCGAGGGCGAGGAGCTTCACCTCAAACAGTAGGTCGGCGCTCTCGACCGGGCTGATAGCAGGGATCTTCAGGTGAACGTGGAGGAGCTGAATGTCTTGGAGGACAAGCTGGGGGCTATGAGCATGGCTCGAACCTACGCGGTGAGCATGGAGGGCTGCTGGACCCGGAGAACTTTATGTATTGACAGCAAGATCGCTCAAGAACTGTGGCTCTTGCACAAAAACGACCAAAACTTCCCTCAGGAAGCGCTCAACAAGATCGAGGACTTTGTGACGATGTACCCCACCATCCAGGCCGACCCCGCCACCCATGCAGCATTGGTCAACGAGGTCAAGATGGAGTGCCTCTTGGCCACGGAGATGTCGCCATACCTCGAAGTGCGCGCAAACACCGAGTCGGAAGACGATCCAACCATGCCCTGTTTGACAGTCCGAGCGTTGATCATCGGCACTGTGTTCGCCGCCGCGGGCTCGTTCATCGACAATCTGTTCGCCTTCCGCCAGCCCCCGGTATATGTAGGAACTTCCGTCGGCCAACTGCTCGCTTGTGAGTGACGATTGATGCTCCACGTGCCCAGCTCACGTGAAGATCCTGCCGGCAAGATACTCGCGAAGGTCATGCCGGACAAGAGTTTCCGACTCTTTGGGTACGAGGTGCTTGTCAGCCCTGGACCTTTCACCAGGAAGGAGCACATGTTGATCACCATGTGCGTTGCACCGTGTCCAAGTGCTTCGTATCTGACTGACGCCAGCATGTGCAACGTCAGTATGGGTTCGTCCTACATGGTCGACATCGTTCCCGTTCAAGCCCTCCCTCAATTCTTCGGCCAGGACTTTGCGCGAAACGTCGGTTACCAGATTTTGAACACGCTCGGCACCAGCTTTGTCGGGTACGGGATGGCCGGTCTCACTCGACGGTTCCTCGTCTATCCTTCTTTCGCCATCTGGCCAGGCACCTTGTCCAATCTCGCCCTGATCAAAGCCTTCCACACGTCGAAGAACGAACCGGTTCGCGGGCCATTCGGCCGCATGTACAACATGTCACGGGAGAGGCTGTTCTTGATCACCTTCCTCGCCATGGCGGTGTACTTTTTCTTCCCCGGGTTTATCTGGACGTCGCTCTCCTCATTCAGCTGGATCACTTGGATCGCACCGGACAACATCAAGCTCGATGCCGTGACCGGCTTCAACGGTGGAATGGGTTTCAACCCCTGGCCCTCTTTCGACTGGAACATCGCCTACGCCAGCAGTTACGTCCCCCTTAGTATCCCGCTTTTCACCGTCGTCAACTTGACCCTCTCCGCCACTCTGGGTTGTTTGATGTGAGTGCACCTTCCCTCCGCTGATCGCTCTCGTTCATGGGGTGCCTCAAGACGCTGACAACAGCGTGCTGGCAGTTTGGTTCTCGAACAAGTGGAACACTGCGTACCTCCCCATCAACTCGCCTTCAACTTTCTCAAACACAGGCGTTCGATTCCAGGTCACCGAGATCCTTGATTCGACTGGTCATCTCGACTGGGACAAGTATCAGCAGTATTCTCAACCCTGGATGTCGGCGGGCTCGATTGTGGCTTACATCTTCTATTTCGTCATGTACTCGGCGAGTGAGTCCTTCGTGGTGCTCTGGGTGTGACCTCGGCTGATGTCAGCCGTCACGTACGTGGCTCTGTTCCACCGCCACGAGCTTGCTAGGGCTTTCAAGGGTTTCTGGAAGTCGATGAAGAAGCCCTTCAGCAAGAACACAGAGCCCGATGAGGAAGATGTCCTCGGTGAAGACATCCACTGTCGTCTCATGAGGCAAAACTACAGGGACGTCCCCGAGTGGGTCTACATGATCGTCCTGGTCGTGTTCGCGGCGATCGGCATGATCGGCGTCGGCGTCTACCCATCACAGACTTCCCCGGTTGTCCTCATTTTCGGCATCATCGTTACACTCCTCACGATCATCCCAGTCGGACTGGTGCAAGCGGTGACTGGTATTCCCGTGGAGACAAACGTCATTTCCGAATTCATTGGCGGTTCGTTCGTTCAGGGCAACGCCAACGCCTTGATGTACTTCAAGACGTACGGCTACATCTCGTGCTACCAGGCCATGCTGTTCTCAAACGACCTCAAGCTCGCTCACTATTGCAAGCTTCCGCCATGGCACACATTCATCGGTCAGATGTGGGCGACTTTGGTCTACAGCTTCGTCAGCGCCTCCATCTACAACTTTGCCATGGGCTTCAAAGACATCTGTCTCCCGACTGCCTCGTTCGACTTCACTTGCCCCGGTCAAAGGCAGTACTTCACAGCGGCGGTGTTCTGGGGTACGCTATCCCCAAAGAGACTCTTTGGCGTGAGTGCTCTCCGACTTCTCGTTACCATGCTGACGCCATAGGCTGGAAAGAGGTACAACCTGATGTTACTCGGTTTCCCCGCCGGAGTTGTCCTTGTCCTTGGTAAGCAATCACCGTTCTACCGCACCCTGCACCGCTCATGCCAGTCTATTGGGCTCTCCGCAAGAAGTTCCCGCGAGCGAGGTTGCTGCGACAGATCCACCCGGTCATGCTTTGCCAGGGTCCTATCCTCTACCTTGCCCCTTACAACATCTCGTACTGCTTGCCTCTCCTTTACGTCACCTGGTTCTCCTTCGGATACATCAGGTGAGTCAGAGCCGCCGCAGCCGAGCGTTTGAAATTGTAACTCATCCCAGGCCGCGTTACACCGAGTTCTGGGCCAAATACAACTACGTTCTTGCCTCATCCTTTCCCACCGGTATCGCCGTCACCGCCGTCATCATCTTCTTCGCTTTGCAGATCCCCAAGGGCGGTCTTGAAATCGACTGGTGGGGCAACAATGTGGTCAACGAAGGTTGCGACGGTGCCGGCGGCTGCCCGCTGCTGGACATCCCCGATGTCGGCTACTTTGGTCCGGCACCTGGGTTCTACACTTAGAGAGCATTTTGGCCATCTGTATGGTGCGTCAGCGAGGGTTGGCAAGCGAGATGGCGACGGGAAGTGTGTAGGGGGAGCTCGGGGTATGTCAAAAACGCCAGGTGATCCGCCACAGCGGATTGCAGTTTGTGGTCTCTGACCTGGTACACATAATCGCCTATTTTGTACGCGGAGTCATACGCGCTACATAATCAGTATGCACTCACCTTTCTCGGATTCGTGCCAAAATGCTCAGCTGCACATCCTGTCTGCACTCAGGCGAGCGATCTCGAGCTGGACCATCCACTGTATCCGTATGCGGTCGGCGATCTCCGCAGTGACGGTACTGACGACCGGGGCAAACAGATCACCTCTACCGAAGTATGCTTTGAACTATACTCGTCCTATCCACCGTTCCTCCTGACGTTCGTAGCTTACCTGGCGGACCTTGACACGCCAACTCATCAGCTTGCCTGGCTGACTGTGACTTATCGCCGTTCACAGTCCCACTGATGTCGCATACACACTCATCGTCTTGATCGAGTCTAGGCGATTCGCGAATCCGGGTATTCAAGGATCACATCCCTCCGGCGCACAATGGACCCACAGGGCTCGAGCAGTCGGACGACGGTCTCAGCGCACACGACCATAGCCCCGGAACCTTTGGCGAAGCTTTTCGGCTTCCGCAAGATCAGCGAGGTGCTTGATCGTCTGGGCTGCGCGCGGCTAGTTGTGGGTCAAGGGGACACGAAAGATCCACTCCCGCGGCCGCTCTATCAGTGAGTCGCAGCCACCGACCATGCGTTCAAACGCCCCTGGCGTCCCTGTCTTCTTTTCGATTCATCTCCCGCGCCGGTAGAGCTAACGACAGCCATCAACAGATCTCATGCGACACCTGCGCGCAAGTGCAACAGCCCGACATCGGTCATACCTGTCTCTTCGCTTCACTTGAAATAGTCGAGCCGGGCATCATCCGTCTCCCGCGCTGTTTCCGGCATCAAATCGCAGGCGAGGGGTGCGAGACGGAGGGGACGCGGCTGGTCTTGGACCCGATACCAGAGGAGGCTGTGTGGGATGAATGGACACGGAACGGCTTCGCGAGCTGCGAATCAGCGCAGTGGGCCAGCCATATCGAATTGAGGGTTCATGGGGGGGAGATCAAGCGGCTGGAGGTGGATCAAAGTGTCGGAGCAAGAGGTGTCAAGCGGAAGAGGTCCATTCCGCCAATGAAGTGGAACACGGGGCTGGATTCTGCAGAGGTACGTCGAAGGACGTCGACTCGCGCAAGTGGTGCTAACGAACCAGAACGGGGTCAGAGAGACGTACGAGGTCGATGCAGAAGATAGCATATTCGGCAAAACGCGACTTCAGCCATCATCGGTGAGTCTGGCCCCGGTGTCGGTGACAAATGGTACGCAGATATCCCGAAGCTGACTACAGCTTTACCGCCCCGGCCCCACTCAGTACAATCCCTCCTATTCCTCGCGTGGACTCGATGTCCTTGTGGGCTCGCCTAATCCTACAACAACACCTTCATTCAGTATGCGCCCTACACAGAGCTTTCGCCCTGCTTCTCGATATCCCCTCACGCCGGCCAGTCCGACTACCGCCCATATGCGCGGCCTTTCGCATTCGTCGTCGGTCTTACAAGATGTTCCTCTGCTCAGCCCCGATGACGCCGATCTCCGGGCATGCTTTGACGACTTCCGTCAGACGATGCGGCGCACCTTGGTCGGGCCGTGGGAGGCGATGCTGCCGAAAGTGCTCGAGCCGTTGGACTCGCTCGGGACGCGCTGGGTGCAGATGAAAGCGGAGATGCGATCGGGGATCAAGAACGAGGTGCCCGAGCAGGAACACGCAGAGAGGACGCGGCGGCAGGCATCCGAAATCGATGCGGCCAGCGCAGAAGTGGAGAGACAGAGGCTGCGAGTGCGTGACGCCGAGGTACGGCTGCACCAGGTCGAAGCGAACCTACGCGATGCACAGGCTCATGCCCGCCGGGTGGAGCACGAACTCGCGGGTCGGACGGAAGAACGCGACAAAGCCGTCGAGAGCAAGAAGCAGGGTCTGGAGCAGATGGTGGGGAGATTGCGCGATGCCGAGGGGCGGACAGAAGCGCTTCGCACGGAGAAGCAGGCACTTGTGGCTGAGCTCGACCAGCTGAAGAAGGAGCATGTCGAGGAGGTGGGCAGAGAGAAAGCTAAAGCGACCAAGCTGCGGAAACAGGCGGCCGAGGAGACGATGCGCGTCAACGACCTCGAAAAGCAGCTGAAGGCTGCAAGGGATACCGATGGACCGAAGAACGAGATCAAGGCGACGAGCCTTCGCGTGGAAGGTCGTATCCGGGAGCTTGAGCGGGAGATTGAAATCTTGGTCGGAGCGGTGTCTGAAGCAGCGCGCCAACGCGATCTGGCGGTCAAGGACGCCACTGCTGCGAAGGCGCGACTCGATGAATCGGCAGGCGAATTGCAAGCTGCGCGAAACATGGCGAGCCGGCTCGAGATCACCCGGCAGCGGCAGGCGGAGGATATCGAAGTGCTCCGTGCATCGGCAAAGGAACACGCAGCAAAGCATGATGGCTTTGTGGCGCGCACGATGGCGGACCGAGCGACATTCTTCGGCGAGAAGAAGAAATTGACGGTGAAGGTCGCCGAGCTGGAAGCGGCGTTGGCGGCTACCAAGAATGCGGCATCGGCGGGACAGTCGGCCGAGGCAATGCGACTCGGGAGCGAGATCGACAAGCTTCGCGTCGAGCTCGAGCAGATGCGAGGCCAGGCGGAGGACGCACGGAAGGAGGTCGAGGTCCAGAAGCAGGCGGCAAAGGAAGCGAACGAAAAGGTTGTTGAGGAGCAGGTGCAGGCGGCTACCGCTTGGACGACCGTGCAGAAAATAATAGCGGAAAATGGACGATCCGCCAGCGAGCGCGAAATCCGTGTCAGCCAGGGAAAGAAAGACGCCGAGGCGACCGTGCGTGCGAAGGAGAAGGAGCTGGAGGTCATGCGCAAAGATCTGTCGAACGCGAAAACGCTTGCGGGAGCGCTCGCGGCGGAGCAAGATCAACTGCGATCTGAGTTCGAGGTCCAGCTCAACGAAGAACGCGCCAAGGTTGAGGCGATCGGTCAGAAGCTGGCGATGCTCGAGCAATCCACTGGCCAGGCGGCTTCGAGAGACGCAGATGCAGAGCAAAAGATCAAGGCAGCGTCGTCCAGGGCGAAGCGAGCTCAAGCAGAACGCGATGTCGCCGTCGAAGAGGTCGCGAAGCTTCGGTCGGAGCTGGACGATCTGCGTTCACGGGCGAAGACCGGGGGGACTGGAGCTGAACACCTACCGACGCCCCGGTCCGCGGCCACGGAGGATGACGTGTCGATGCGAGACGACTACGATACGACAGTCTTCAGCATTGGCGAGAGCACAGCGGCGGATCCGACGCTGATCGGTGATCCCGACGCGCTGTGCGATGAAGTCGGCATCGATCCGGGATCAGTCGACGACGCAGCGCCAAAGACCCTCGCCAGCCAAATCAAGGCTCGAGACCGCGAGATCGCAGTCCTGCGCAAGAAACTTGAAAAGGTCGAGGGGCTCGAAGAGGAGATTGTGCAGAATCGGAAGATGGCCGGCAAGTGGTCTCGCCGCGTGGACAACTCCCTCGCGGTGATCAAGATCCTCGAGACGAAGGTCAAGGAGCTGGAGAAAGAGCGCGCGGCAAAGTGGAAGAAGGGCACGAATCCGGTATACCTCGAGATGACAGTCCCGCAGGAGCTTGCCCGGGCGCGGATGATGCTCCGCACGATGCGAAATGAGGTTTTACCAAAGTGCTCTTGCGCGATTGGGATGGAAGATCAGAGGCTGAATCTTGCGGATTCGAGGGATCGGGTGGAGATTGTGCTGGAGACGAGATCAACAGGTCAGTATCCTTTGTGGAAAGGTCGGTTATGTCCTGTGTCGAGCGATGTTGAGAAGTGCTGATGTACAGCGTCTGATGGTGACGAGGATGCCGAAGATGCTGTTGAGGAAGGTGACGCGGGAGCTGCAGAGGATGTTGGCGAGGTGGCGGCGGCGGAGGACTAGCCGCAGGCGGTGATGTGGCACAAAGAGGTGGCGATGGAGCACGCTGCTCGGGACTGTAGTTGGACGCGAGGATAGATTACCCAAGCGAGACTTGATGGCTTGATAAGGGCAGATGCAGCAGCACCATGACATGCCTTGCGTGTGCGCGCTCGTGGCCGATCGCGGGTCAGGAACCCCCAGGGTCGCGAACGACTGGCCGGCAGCGACATGGGCGAGGCCGATATCGAGAAAACACGGGCCGGTGTGGCGATCGCGACGGAAAAGGTAGCGGACGGCGAAATAACCGCGCACATTCTGAGCGAGTAGAGCGAGATCGTAACATGCTGGGACAAGAAAGATCATTTTCGGGAATGAAATATGACGATACGACGCATCACAGGCAGCAAGATAGACATTCATCCGAGATCGTCATGATTGGTATGATGCGCTGACAGAGGTCAGGAGGCGAGTCGAGCAGATGAGCAGTACAAATATGGTATATGACCAAGACACAATGATGACAACAACAGCCTCGGCGCAGACAAGACGACCCCTTCTCATCCCCGCGACCTCGGGGGACCCATGTCCCCGTCCACCTGCCTCGACGGCGCCAGACGACTCACCGATGGGTCCGGCCTAAGTGCTCACGCCCTGCGCGCCGCCCGATCCCGCCGGCTTATGTTCGAACGGGCTCCTGAGCTCTTCCGCCCAGTTACGTCCCCCAGGTCGCGGCACAAACACCGACAGCTCCGGCGTATTGCTCTTCTGGCGCTTGTTCATTGGCCTCGCGAGGCAATGTCCCGCATCGGCGTCGAGCCCCGAGTCGAGCTTGGCCAGACGGGCGATCGAGGACGCATGCGACGGCGAGACCATCCCCTCGGATAACGACCGGCTGAGCCCGGTGGACAGAGTCGCGGGGCGGGCTCGGCGCGCGATGGGCGCCGGTGGCGGTTGGCGCATACGCGTATTGAGGGAGAGCTGGGCGAAGGCTTGCGCGGTGGCGGTGGTCGAGGGAGAGGCCATCTTGGTGTCGCCGTCGTTTTCCGGCGCTGTACATTCTGCAGCCAGGCGCGGTGTGTCTGCGCACGGCGAGTCGACCGTGAGCGTTATAGCGGGCGTGGACAGGCCGGCTGAGCCGGTGTGGCTGGTGTTCGGGGTGATGGCTGCTCGGGGGTTGAGCGGGGTGTTGAGGGAGAAGAAAGTTGGGTTGAGGGGTGTGAGAGGTTCCGGCTCGACTTCGAGGCCACCGAAACCTTGGATCAGGGTTGTGGTCGTTGTGGTGGCGCCGGACGAGATCGAGCTGACCAGCGACGGGGGCAGAGATGGAAGATTCGGCATGTCCTCGTCTTCGACGCTAGACGTGATCGAGCTGGGCGGGGAGACGGTGAAGCTCGAGATGGGCGAGCTAGGTTCCCTGATCACCTCGGCGTCGGTCCCGGTCCCGTCCTGAGACGCCCGCCTGAATTTCTGGGAGTGTGCCGTAGCTCGAGCGATCTCGGACACTTTCATCTCTTCGTGCTCGTCCTCGACCATGTCGTCTGACCGGGCCGACTCGTCGATCATACACGGGATACTGGCGAGGTCGTGCCCGGTGAACGATCGGCCCCGCTGGAGGAGGGATGCCGGTCGAAGCGGTCGCATGATGTGTGGGAAAGGAGTCTGCCCAGCTGCCGAAGCGGGCAGAGCGAAAGGCTCAGGTGGGTTGAAGGTGAAGGTAAAATCGAGAGGAGACGACAGCGCACCGACGGACGACAGCTCGTGGGCCGCGCCGGACGCCGCGGTATCCTGCAGCGTGTTGCTGAGCCTGTACGTCAGCCAACGATGCACGGTTTCAGGCCTAGTCGACCCACCTCAAGGCCTCGGAGAACGTCCCCGGCTCGGCATCGCCGTACAGGCTATCCATCGAGTCCGCCTGCCTGTTCATACTCAGGCTGCCGGGTCCAGTAGCCCCGACTGTCAGTTTCGGCCGCATCGTCCTCTTCGCCAAAGCCGGTCCCATGCCCACAGCGGGGGCAGGTCCCGCCCGTCCCGGTGCAGCCGGCATGATCGGGACGTACTCCCGCTTCGGGCCTTGGTGGTACTCGGTCACGTTTCGTCGAGCCAGCTCAAGTACGCGGGTGCGGGTCGGGGCGAGTCCGTGTGACGTGGGCCACTGGGGATGAAGGAGGATCTGGAGGGCGATCTCCTGTATGGCGGCTGGGGGAGGGAGTGAGTCGGGCGGGTACGTGTTCTTCAGCGGACGGGGCGGGTGGGAGAGGTACTGCCGTGAGCATGAGCACAAACCTTGCGATGATCCCTCTGATCCGAGGTGACTCACCGACTGGATGAGGTCATCTTGCGTTTCCGACCAGGCTATCCGCTTCGCCTTCACACCTGTGAGAGTGGCCTCGATGGAGGCGATGGGGAAGGAGGGTGTGTCGGGCGTCATCACCATGGGTGCCTGGGCTTGAGTATGAAGCTTCGAGAAACGGCGGGGGAAGGGACTCACCGCTGCGAAGGGCGAAGTCACGAGGGGAGTGTGCGGAAGAGGTGTGCGGATCTCCTCGCTAAGCGACGGGCTCGGGGCTGGAACCACCAGCGACGCGAGGTTGGGTCGCCGGTCGATCATCGGCATCGTGTCGGCGAAGTAAGCCGGGCGGATGGGTCAGGTAGAACGTGTGTGGCCCCAATGTCGAGTGGGATCGCGTCGAAGACGTGAGGGAAACCTGCGAGGTGTGCGATGCGGGGTGGGTGCGAACTCGAGCAAGATATCGTCCAGCGATATATACCCTGAGCCAGGTCCGAGCTGTGTACCCCGGAAGGCCCCCAAGAGGAAGATCGACGCTCAAAGGGTGCCGATAAACAACAAACAATCCTCTCGAGCCGGTCGACGGTATACGGCCAGGCACAGAGCGAGAGGTCCGGGTTGTAGCGACGCGCAGTAAGCTGTTGTCTGTTCCTCGACGAGGCAGGTGAGAGCGTTTCCGACGCGGGGTCAACACCGGCTCGTCTCGTCCACAAGGAGCAATGTCTAAGAGTCCGTACAATGTGTTTCGCAACGTCGCAGACTCGCAATATAGCGAATGCGACTGACCGGGCCGGGCGTGTGTATCTACGCTGCTACACTGCGTGCGTCGGTGGGTCGTCTTGTTCCGGGTGCAACGTGGCCGTATGCGGGTGTTCAAGCGTGCAAGGTAGGATGCGCGAGTTGAGGTGCGATGCGTGAGCTTGTGCAGCTCTTGGCTGTCTGGAGAGCGCTGCGTGACGAGGCTGATGCAGTGTTGCACGCTGTGTGCTGGGCACGAGGAGGTCTGGCGATGAGGAGATGGCCGAGCCGGAAATACGAGGGGAGCGACAGCGTCTTGTGATGTCGATCTGACCAGCAGACGACGGCGTTGAGACGAATGCTGTGTGCAGCGCACGAAAAGCCGATGATGGATCAGAAATCCGAGACGAAGAACGGAGAGACAGACGTAAGCCTGCTAATGAATGGATACGACACGCGCCGACGATCGACGGCACGGGCAGGCCTAGTCCGCTTTAGCTCTGGGGGGGGGAGCTGCGGTCGGGGATGGGGCCGGAGGGCGGTGCAGGAGCGTGAGAAGGGCAAGGAGACGCCGCGGGCACGGTGCTGGAGAAGGGTGTGACTGACAAGGAGAACAATGAGGGATCGAGCATCTGGCAAACGCGTAATCCCAGCTGCATCCATCGGCTGATCCGCCGGTGCCGCCCCTTGAGTCACACCCAGAACCCGATCACCCCTGAACGGATCAAAAGGCGCCCTGGAACTCTATTCCTCGCTGGGGATCAACGAGCTCGAAGGCTGTGATGCCCGACAGGAGTACCGTGAAGCGTGGAGGCGAGGCGAGGCGGGGGTCTGCAGTCAGACGCGCGTCTGCCGGTGTGAGAACGCCAAAGTGGAGGTCTCGGTGGCGGAAGGAGGCGGTCTTCACCGCGTCGTCGTTTTTCCAATCCACTCGTGTTAACCGGTCGGGCAAACGCGGGGAACCCGCGCGCTTCGCTTTCCGGCGCATCCGATCTGTCCTCGCCACTCGGTCGCTCGCCAAGGCAGCGCTGTTGATAAAAAGTCGAGTCGCCGGCTAAAGTCGACTCACATATCGCCCGACCTCTTCCATCACACATCACCAGACATCATGACCATCGCCGTCCCGCCTGCTCTGCCCGAGACGATCACCATCGGCGTGCTTGGTAAGCTTGCCACGACACGTTCCGAGTAAGCTGACGGTGCAGCTCTGCAGGGCGCCTTCATCGAGCATGTCCACTTCCTCCAAAGGTGAGCTGTGCGTTTCATCAACCGAGTCTCATCGCTCATCCCAGGCTGCGGCCCCAAGGTCACACCGTCAACGCCGTCGCCGTCCGTACCGAGTCGGAGCTGGACGTGAGCCCTGCGACTGCATGCACCCGCACATAGCTGACATGCAGCAATGCCATGCGCTCGTCATTCCCGGCGGAGAATCGACCGTCATGCATGCTGTGGCCCAACGCTCGGGTCTGCTCCCGGCCCTTCTTGCTTTCGTACAAAACCCCCAGAAGGCGGTGTATGGCACTTGCGCAGGCATGATCCTCATGGCGAGCGAGGACGGTATCGGCGGTGGCAAGGTCATCAAGGGCCGGCCGGGCGCCACGGGCTGGGGCGGGATGGACGGGCTTAAAGTGTGGAGGAACCTGTACGGCAGTGAGTTACGGTCCGGCTCATCCGTTCAATCCTTGGCCCGCAATGCGCAGGCATGTCTCCCGCTGCTCAGCGACCTCGCGATCGTCCAGACCCGTTACGAACCTCGCTCACCCCGCAGCCCAGCTCGAATCGTTCGAGGCGCACATGCAGATCCCCTGCCTCTCGAACCCCACCAAACCCTTCAACGCAATCTTCATCCGCGCGCCCGCCGTCCATTCTCTCTCCCCCGACGCCAAGCACCCCATCGAGGTCCTCGCGTCCCTTCCGGCCGAATGCACACCCGAACTGCCGCCTGCGGACACGCCCATGGGCCCCGCGAACCCGGACGACCTCGGCAAGATCATGCTTCGCCAAGGGAAGAAGCTCGTCACCAGCTTCCACCCCGAGTTGAGCGGCGATGTGAGGATACACGAATACTGGGTGGAGAAGTGCGTGCTGGGGCGTTAGCTTGGCAGGTTGTCGGTATCGGGCGATCTGGGCACGGAATAGACTTTGGGCATAGTGGTAGATGCGGGACCGAGGCATGGACTGTCCGGCGAGACTGGGAGAGGATCTAAACTGAGGCCGAGGCACGAGCGTTGTATATCTCCAGCATTACATGCATGACCGATGTGACTGTGATTGATCCTCGTTATTCTGTCGCGTCCGACCCTATACAAGCGCGACAGACCTCCCAAACGCTGACGACGAAGCACAACGACTCTGACTACTGAGCACACATGAAGTTCTGGTATGCCGGGTTTTGAGTCTCCTCGACGAACGGGTAGCCCAGCTCTTCCAGGAAGGCGTCGAAGGCCTGCTCGGCTCCTGGCGGTACCTGGATACCGGCAAGGATCTTTCCGACATCTAGCGCGTCAGCCTGCACTGCGTGCTTCTATGGACATCACCCACCGGCACCGTGATTACGGTAGTGGAACATTGAGATGTTCCAATCCGGCTTCATACCAGCCAAAAATGCCCCCAAAGCACCGGGCCGCTCGGGGAACGCTGTCCGTCAGCTCCAGCCATCTCGGCGAATCACGCTCAACTGACCGAACCTGAACACGCGCTCGTGCTCTGCATGACTCCGTCCGCCGACCATATGCCTCAGATGGCTCTTGGCAAACTCGTCCTCGCTCAAGTCGACTGCTTCGATGCCGACGTCGTTCAGCGATTTGATGATCTCCCCGACTTCCTTGGCGCGCGCTTCGGGCGAAGGGCCCAATGCCGAGGAAGGCGACGAGCGGAGGAGGAATGAGCAGATGATGAATCCCTTGGAGGGTGTCGAGTACCGGTATGAGAATTCGGTAACAGCCCGACCATCGAGTAACGAGTGGAACTGGATGAAGCTGGCCGTCAGCTTCGACTACCTTTCCGGCGCCCGTCAGCTCACCTTCCGGGTCGTTCTGGCACTTTGACACTCATCAACACCTCTCTCCGCTCTCCGAGCTCCGCCCGCTCGGCCACGAAGCGTAATCGGCCAAAGTTCATGTTTCCGCCGGAAATGACCGCCACGAATCGCTTGTTCGTGCCTTGCAAGTTGTTCTTGAGGATATGCGCCTTGAGTCCAGCGAGGGCGAGCGCGCCCGACGGTTCAGGAACAGACCGCGTCTCTGCTCGTCAGCTCGGCGTGATCGTCCTCGTGGAGCCAGCTGACCCTCAAAGACATCCTTGATCGCCGCGCAGATCTCGTCGTTGTTCACCAGCACCACATCGTCCAGCAGCTCCTTGCACACCCTGAAAGGCTCCTCTCCCACCAGCCTCACCGCCGTTCCATCCGCAAACGGCCCGACCTCATTCAACAACACCCGCTTGCCCTTCTTCAGACTCTGGTCCATTGCGTCCCCGTCCACCGTCTCCACGCCGAACACCTTGACGCTGGGCTTGGCGACCCGCTTGACGTATGACGATATACCCGCGACGAGCCCTCCGCCGCCCACGCTCGCAAAGATCCCGTCCAGCTCGTCCGCGTCCTTGATCTGCCTGAAGATCTCTACGGCAATGGTCCCCTGCCCAGCGACGATATATGGGTCGTCGTATGGCGGGATGAAAGTCAGGCCGTCGCGCTTGCATAGCCGGAGACATTCCGCTTTGGCCTCGTCGAAGTCCTGTCCGTGTAGTATGACGTTTGCGCCGAGTCGCTGGACGTTGCGCCACTTGATGGACGGCGTCGAGACGGGCATGAGAACCGTGGCGGGCACGCCGAGGGCCTTGCTCGATAAGGCGACACCTTGGGCGTGGTTGCCTGTCGTCAGCCCGAGGGGATCAAACTGCCTGAGAGCTGACCTGCTGAACATGTGATCACCCCCTTCTGCTTCTCCGCCTCGGTCAGGTGAGCCATCATGTTGTATGCCCCTCTTATCTTGAAGGAGAACACGGGGTGCAGGTCTTCGCGTTTCAGCCAGATCTGCCGTGAGCTGGGCACTGAAACGGGTGCATGAACTCACCTCGCAGCCCAGTCGAGCTGACAGGTTCACCGCAAGCGTCAAGGGCGTTTCTTGCAAGTTCAACGGCGAGGTGTACACCTTGGCTGCCATGAGCGCTGCCTCGTACCAGCCGGACCATACCCAACTCACACATCAAGATCATGCGTAGGTAGTCTGGCTTGCCGTTCTCCAACAGGTGGCCCGGCAGCTTCTCGTACAGATGCGTCGGGACATCTTCATCCTCTTCGCCGTTCTGCGCGTGGGAGGTGGGCGGCTGAGGAGCGGACGAGGTGTATTCGATGGTTTTGGACTGGTGGGGTGGTGATTTGGAGAAGGAAGGGGTGTGGGCACCGTTGGCCGATGCTTTCGGCACGGCTTGTGGTCTGGCGTGAGTGTTCATGCCCCCAGAGATGCATGCGGTCGCTTACAGTCTTGTTGCTGTCATGATGGTCTTTTGCAATCGTCGAACGGGCTGGTGTCCGACTTTTCGTTAGCCGGCAGGAGACTGAGACTGGTCCGAGTCGCGGGGCATTGAGCTTCGAGTCGGAGCACGCCGATACAGCAGCCCCTAGCAGCATCATCCCCCCCGGCCATCTTTCCAGGGGAGCGCGAATAAAGAGTTGGCTGCTTGGTGCCTCGCGGTGAGCCCCGGGGCGCAGTTGTGTGTGTGAACTGGCATCCCATGATTGCGTAGACGTCGATCCCCGATATTTGCACCCAACTCATCACAGCATCCAACCAACCATCACAGCGATCACACCCCCGCTTCATGCTTCGCACATAGCGGGCAGTCCCATCTCAAATCCTCCTCAGCAGCGAGCTACACTCGCAGACGCTGCCATGGCGCACCCATCGACGTCATCCTCGTCCGCCGCGCCGCTTGGTCCCAAAGCCGCTCATTACAACACCTCGCTCACCGCTGCGCTGCTCAAGGGATGCTGGGGCGAAAACAACGCCGGGACAGCACCTAACGGTACCGAGCTAGGCTGGAGTGAGCTCGTCCGGAAATGGGGCAAACACACCGGGGGTAGTGAGTTGCGTCCACCTCCACGCCGGATACCCTCTCACGGCAGATACCGAACTGGTACACCGCCTACGCGACATCTCCCTGCTGTACCTCTCAAACTCGTCCCTCTCTTCTTCCGGGTTCATCTCCGTGCCTCCGCCATCGCAGTCCGGCCCCGCAGCAAACACCACGGTACCGAGCACGTTGACAATATCGCGCGCAGGCGGGTCAAACGCCTCAGACGAGACCAACACATCGGCTTCGAGCTTCATACACGTTCCTCACCCTCACCTGAGGCGGCATAGATCGAGGTTGTCAAACGAGGCGGGCGGCTCGGCCGTCACGGTCACGCAGCATGGACGGGGCATCAGCCCGGCGACGGGAACTCGCGCGGCGTATTTGAGTGCGGGCGATCTGGACGGAGATGACCCGGCCGACGGATCCGGATGGGGCGTTGGGGGATGGTGGAGTGGTGTTGGAATCGATGATGTTGAGGAAGCACGAGAGGGCGTCAAGGCGCTGGAGGCGCTGATTGCCGGTGGAAAACTGCGGACGGGAGAGGTGCTGGTGAGCCCGCACGAACGTGTTCGTTTCAGTCGCTCATCGCAGTCCGCCGAGGTGATATTGGGCTACTATCTCCATGCGCTGGGGAGCCACGAGGATGCGATCCGGGTCTTGCAGAAGGTTGGAGGAGACCCGAAGGTTGGGCTGGTGGACGGCGACGCGGCGGTGCTGGACCGGATACGAGCCAAGTATCTCATCGGTGAGTCATTTCCAGGAGGGGATGGAGACCTGGGCTCACAACAGGACTCAGTGCGGAGCTGCAGCAAAACCCGAACCCCGAACTCGCTCTCCAGTCATATGCTAGCATAGTATCTCTTACCCACGCGCTGTCGACTCTGCCCGCATCTACCCCTTCCTACCTCTCGACCTCATCATCGTCCGCCCGACAGCCGTTTGAATCACATCGCGAGCTGCATCGAATTATCTCGTCCTCTCTATGCCGAGCCGCCATTCTCGCAGCGCGCATACCCAACAACATTACAGAAACATTGCGTATACTACGGTCGTACCAGTCTTTCAGCTCATCTTGGCCCGCGTCGTTCCGACCATTACAGCGTCAACGGATGTTACAGCTTTACATCCGCGCTCTGTACTCCGGCTACCCACCGTCCAACACCGCCCCAGAGTCGCCATACACCCTCGACACATCTCTTGCTTCGCCTCCAACCTCGGCTCGCACGCTATGGCGGAAGGAGGTGATCGAAGCCATGCGCCAGGGCCGCGCTCTTCTGTCAGCAACGACAACCTTCCCCCGCGCCGGATCGATCAATGCCCCCGTCACGAACTTTTCCAATCTCTGCGTTGCACTCGCGGATCGATGCCCAGACGTCCAGCGCGAAGTTGTCAATGTCCTGTGGTGGGCTATGACGCTCACGTTCCAGTCGCAGTCGATTTTACGGCATCTGACGCGGCTGCAGGCGGCCCTCGGCGACTCGACCGAAGCAAAACGCACATTCGAGCTTTACGTCCAGCTTGCGCTGAAAGCGAGGGAGACGCATCAGCCGGAGATCAGTCTACAGCTGAAGAGACGTGTCACAGATGATCATCCCGCCCCACCTGAGCTGATTGAAAAGGAGGCGGAGGAGGCGAAAGGAGAGGACGGGCTGGAAGGAAGACAGGGGCAGGTGGCGGAGTCGGAGCTGGACAGTGACGCGGATCTGATTGAGGCGTTACTGGTCGGAGCGAGGCTGTTGCTATGGGATTTGGGCGAGATCGAGGACGCGTGGAGATACGTCTGTCTGGCTGGAGATGTCGTGGACGTCGCGGCGAAGACGACAGGCGGAGTCCAGCTGAAGAGTGTTCAGCGGGGCGAAGTGGAGGAGTGCAAGGGTCTGGTGCGCATGGCGATGGCTATAAAGGGTGAGATAGTACGAGCAGAATTGATCCAGGCTTACGCATTGCAGGCGCAGACAGGACGACACGGCCAAAATACCAGGCTCAAGCCGTCAATCACCTCAAAGCGGCCACCGAGCTCAATTCGTCGTCCGCTCTTGCATTCTACCACCTCGCTGTATGCCAAGCCCAAGCCCGATCCACCGATGCTGCAGCGGATTCCATCCGCCGATCGCTTGAGCTCGACTCGCGCCAAGTACAAAGCTGGCACCTCCTCTCGCTGATCCTCACTGCGCAAAAGGACTGGGAAGCAGCTGCCAAAGCGGGCGAGGCGGGCGTGAGCGTCTGGGAGCAGGACGAAGAGGCCGAGCTCTCCAACGAGGAAGCCTCCGGGCCGGACGATCCAAACGTCTCGTCCAAGGATTTCGCGAGTGCTTACCCTGTTTCGGTGCCATTCAAGAACGACCCGCTCCTGCTGCCCTCTGGAAGCTTCCACCCGCCGCATATAGATGCGAAGCCACCGCAGTCGGCGCTCACGCGCGCAAAGCGACTCGAGAACGTCATCAAGCTGCGTATGACGCTGAATGTCATTACGGAGAAGATGCTCGGCACGGAGGTGGCTATGCTCAGGCAGCAGGAGCTGTTTGCGTTCTTCTCGGCGCGGTCGGGCAAGAATCGCGCGAGCGTGGGCGGCGGCCTCGGAGGTCTGAGGGGCAGTACGAGCTTTACAAGCGTGCCGGGGAGCGCGGGTGGTAATGCGAAGGAGGATTTGGGTGGGAGCTATATCAGCATCAATGTCGACCGCGCGCCGACACCGGGCGCGGACGCGACTCAATCTGGTGCTGCTTCTGGCGTCGGGACGGCCTCGCAGGTACCGGGACTTGTTGCCTGTGAGTGGACGATTCGGCGAAGGGACGGGGAGCTGAGGGCAGCCGTACAACCCCCTACACCTATCGCGGAGAGCCCTGCGGCGTCGAATGGCGATGGCGTCGCTGGAACGGCGCTTCGACCGCTTGGAACACCTATCGGCCAGCAGCTGGCGCACGGATCGACGAGATCAGCCGTGTCGTCTGCTGCGCCCTCGCCCGCTACGAGCGAGCCGGACTCGCCGGACGAGCGGGAGAAGACGGGCCCGAGCGGCAAAGAAGGCAAAGATGGTCGAAAGCTGTTGGGCACAAAGCGGCTCGTGGCGAAGCATTTGCATGTGCCGCATGGCGGGTCGTCGCGGAGCAGCCGACCGTCGAGCGTGAGGCGCCTGCAACTGCCGGACGATGCGCGTGAGTGAAGCCGACAGGAATAGAGCTCACGTTTCAGGCACACCAGTTCAACGGAACCGAGCAGCCTCGGCATCCTCTGCCGCACTGTCCATTGCCCCCACCGCTGTCCACTCGCATTTCCGGGGCGCCAACCCAACCCCGCCGCCGCCCCCTCCGGCTCAATCCCGGCTTCCCTCCGAGCATACGCCGGCGGAGCTTCGCATCCTGTCCAACCTTTGGCTCATGTCCGCCGCGACGTTCCGCCGGTGGTCGAAGCCCGAGCAATGCCTCGTCGCGATCGAGGAGGCCGAGGTGCTTGACCCGGAGAACCCGGACGTATGGGTCCAACTCGGCCTGTACCACCTCGGCCTGACCCCGCCGGACCACGCTGCGGCCCTACCCGCATTCATCAAGGCCATCCTCCTCCGCCCGGACCACCCGCCGAGCCTTGTCAACCTCGCGAAGCTGTACCTCCAGACGAACAAGGTGGAGCTGGCGCATTCGTTGCTGAACCAGATAACGCAGGACTCGGGTTGGGATGTCCCTGAGGCGTGGTTCTACCTCGGCAAGGTGTGCGAGATTCAGGGGAGGGTCGAGAGGAGTAGGGAGTGTTGGAGGTACGCGCTCGAGCTGGAGGAGACGCGCCCGGTCAGGCGATGGGACGCCGTGTGAGCGATAGTGGAGCAGGAATTACGCTGGACGATGCGGATAAGTCGTGGCGTGACTTGGAAAGGGGCTGCCGACGTTTTGGCCTTGCTGGTTGATTGTGTACCGGGGATTCGAGCGACCGCGAATTTTGGGGAAGTGGGCAGTGATGATAGACTCTGTGCGGGATTATGGGTTATAGTATAACCTTTGAAGATGGCATCGACCCGTCTGGTAGCGGATGCATGGCGCCCTTTGCGCGTGCCCCTTTCCCTCAGAACGGTGGCTCGCCTCCTCTGGTGCTTTGAGATTCGCCTCTTTACCGGATGGTTGGCGCGATTTTGGAGGACATTCTGCCGCGCGCCGTCTTGATTTCCCAAACACACTGCGTCCTATCTACAATGCATGGCACATCCAGTGAACGGGCATCTGTCAGGATTGTATAGTATGTTCCTCCCAGCAGCGGGCCATCCGTCACGCCGAGTTCTCCAACGAACTCGAGGCCCACGACGAGCCGGCGTCCCCTCCGCAGTCGGCCCGCTCCCACAGAATTCCCTCGACCAACCTTCGCAGCACATCCGACTCGCCCACCTTCCTCGTGGTATGCAGCACATCCAAAACACTGGGTCCCCTCATCCGCGCCCTCTCCGCCTCCCTTGCCTGGCTCCGGAGCTTCTCGACCGCCTGTCGGTACTCCTCCACGATACGCATCTGCGCAATGCCCCAGCCGGCCATCTCGTCCTCGGCCTCGTACCGCTGCTGAAGGCCTCTGATCTCTTCCAGCTCCGCGTCCCGGTCTGCCGCGGAGGCACCATCCACGTCGTTGCAGAACTCGGGATTCTCCAGGAGCTCAAGCTCGCGCCGTCTCCGAGAAGCAACCTTGGCCCGTTCGGCACGCGAGCTCTCTTCCTCGGCCGATCGCGCCGTAGCTGCATCGTTCAGCTCGACCCCCAGCTCGTCGAGCTCCTTACCGGCTTGGTAGGCGTCGTCCAGTAGCGCCTCGGCCGTCTGTTCCTCAAGCTCGAGCGTAGTCTTCAACTCCGCGAGGTCGCGTCGCAATCTGAGGACCTCGTCCCGCAGATCGGCGAGCTCAGCCCGCTCGGCATAGATCGATGTGCGGTCCCGCTCCATCGCCTCGAGCTGCGCCTTGACGCGTTCAAGCTCCTGTCGATCGGCCTCGGCCGACTGCGATCGCTCCAAGGGACGTTCGTGGTTGACCTCCTCGGTCTTGGCTCCGGCCTTTTCGAGCCCGTGCTCCAGGCGGGTGATCGTGACCTTGAGCTCTGACACCTGTCGCAAGAGCGGCATGGCCTGATCCGCGGCCGTGGCTCGCACCTCATGGGACGCAGCCTTCTCCCGCAGAGCGCTGCGAGTTTCCGCCGCAGACCGCTCCTGGCCGTCCTCGAAATTCATCCACTCCACGAGATGTTTCAGCTGGCGGCGGAGGGTCTCGAGACCGGCCTTGATCTCGGCTTTCTCCGACTTGGCCAGCGCCGTCGCCTTCGCTAGGTCGTCGGCTCTCGCGGTTTCTGACCCCAACTTTGCTTGTTGCGCCTGGAGCTCCGCCCGATCCTTTTGTCGCTCGAGATTGGCGTTCTTCAGGGCTGTCTGGCCGGTCCGGAGCTCCCATCTGAGCTTGGGAAGATCGGACCCATCGACGATCCCACGAGCTTGAAGTCCTACTTGCTGCTCTGCGTGGAACACAGCCACGTCGCCCTCCCCTGGGAGCTCTTCCTCCTGCTGCCGCTTCTCCCGCGCCTCCGAGGGACGTTGCAGCTGGCGTAGTCTGTCCTCGAGGGCTACTCGTTTCCTTTGTTCGCTCGCCACCTCCCTCTGGAGAGCTTCAACGCGCTGCCTGTTGTACGCCGTTCCTTGACAGAGCGCGGAGTCGGCACATTCTCTCAACCGATTCGCTTCATCTCGCTGCTCCAGTGCCCGAGCCCGCTCACGTTCGGCTCGCCTCGTCGCAGCTTGCTCATCCGCCAGGCGGACACGCAGCTGTCGGATAGTCGAGTCCTTGTCCGCAACGTTTGCCACTGTCCTCTCGGCGGCTTGTTGGGCCTCAGGTGTGGATCGCTCCGCAGCCAGTTGTTCCGCCCTCGCCGTCTCCATATTGCTTCGCTCCTCCGCGAGCTCGTTGCGCAATCGAATAATGAGCGCCTCGTTGTTCTGCTCCTTGGCCAGCGCCTCCAACAGACTGTTTCCGGCATCGTTCAGATCTGTCCGCAACCCTTCCAGTTCGGCTTCCCGGCGATTCGTCTTCTGCTGCAGCTTGTCGAGCGTCAGGAGAAGCGACTCCTTGGCGGCAAGGGTCGTGCTCAGCTCCGCTTGTAAAGCGTCTTTCGATGCCTGCAGTGCCGTGAGCCTGTCATGAGCAGCATCCGAAGTCGCTTGCAGCTCGTCCATGTCGATCCGATGCTGAGCGTCCCTCGTCGCCGACTCAGCGCGGCACGAGTCTAGCTGCACCCTAGATGCGCTTTGCGCCTCGAACGCGCCATCGAGTTGCCGCTGGAGCCGCCTCCGGGCAACCCACATCCGCGCCACAATCGTCAGGCACTCTTCATCTTTCGCCGCAATCGCTGCATCGTGCTCGGTTTGAAGGCCGACCCTCTGCCTGACCAGGGAGGCTACTCTCGTCTTCGACAGGTCGAGCGTGTGACACAGGCGTCGGTTCGTCCTCCGTGTACGTCCGAGAAGTTCGAGGCACTCTTTGTCCTTCGCGGCGATCGCCTCATCAAAGTCGATCTGATTGGCGGCCCGTTCGCCCTCGACAGTTTCCACCTTCGATATCGCTTGCTGCAGCTCGTCTTCAACTCGCTCAAGCTCAACCCGCACGAGCCGCACCAGCTCCGAGCACTCTTTCTCTTTCTCCGCCAGGCCCGCGACATTCTCGGCCCGCAGATCCGCCACGTCTGCCGTATGTTTCTGACGGACCAGCCGCAGCTGGTCTCTCAAGCCGTCTCGAGCGGCTTGCAGGGTCTTGACCTTGTCGTTCAACCCCTTAGTAAGCCCCCTTGCCTCCGCCTCGAGTCTCCCCTGCGATGTCACCTTCAGCGTCGTCTCGGCTAAGCGAAGGGCAGTATAACGCCAGCCGTTCCGGATCTCGAGTGCAGCTTCACACAGGTCGGCGCCCACGTTGGCAAAGGCTCGATAATCGGGAGTCGTACTCGGTCCGGCCCGAACGGGCTGAAAACGTTCTGCGCAGCGGCAGAGTGTATCAAACGCGGGTTTGAAACGCTTGGGGATCGGGAGGTCCAAAGGCTCGTGAGTGCCGCTTGAAGTCGTGAAGCTGTCGTCCCCCGCCGGAACACTCGAAGAGACTGGTACCGAAATGCGGAGTGTCATCCTGGGGTCCCGAGATTCAGCGGCGCCACGAAGGGGCATAGCCGGTGGAGTGGCGAGGACGCTCGTCTGCTGGTGAGCCCAGGAAATTGCGGGAGATCCCCTGGTTCATAGCCGCCGCCTGGACTCACCGAGGGAGGCGAAGACGGGGTTGGGTGAGTGACCGCGGTGGAAAGGGATGTCTTTCTATCAGCAACGCGTGCATGCCGAATACGGACCGCTCTCACGTCGGAGAACGAGAAACTCGAGCTTGACAAGGGCATGGTCGGTTCCTTCTGGTGATGAGAGAGGTCATTGAAGGCAGACTTTAGAACAATCTTACCCTAATGGACATCGGTGTCACGCTGATGGGGGTGACCGATTTTCTTCCCGAGGGCTTGCGGGCAGTCTTACGTGGCTGCGGGTGAGCCGAAGTGTGGGGCGACCTCCCTGACGTCTCACATAAAAGATGGGTGATCCGTCCTTTGCGGTGACAGCCTTGGCGGGCATGTTCCTCCAGTAGCGCTCCAGGGACCCCGAGCCGAGAGGCGAAGAGGTCAAGCTCTCCTTGTGTCTCTTGGCCTGGGTTTGCTCGGTGCTCGATGCCGGTCTTTTCCTCCTGTTTTTACCGTTCCAGATCCTGGCCTGACCCCAATGCATCCGCCCTTCCTTGGACACCGTCACGACGGCTCCATCGCGGAAGACGACCTTGTACGCTCTCTGCTCGGCAGGGAACTCTTGGCTAGCCCGCCACCTCTCCCACTCCTCCCTCGTGGGCGGCTCCAGCAGGCTGAACAGCACTTTCTCGTATTCGCATGCCGTCCCTTTCCCGTTCGTTGTCCGCTCACTCTGTATGGAGTGCCGCCAGCATCCGTCAAGCCTGAAAGCTCCAGGATCGCTCCCGACCTCACCAAAAGCCCATAGGCATCGCTCGTCGACCGGTAGATCGTGCACGTAGGTGAAGGCAGTTACCTCAAGCGTTTGCGCGCCGTCTCGCGGGTCTCCGCCCTCGAGTCCGGGTGCAGGTGCAGGTGCATTCGTTGCTCCGCTGGAGCCCTGTTGAGTGTGGGCACAGCGCAGCAGCGGATGGCTGGCGTCAGCCTTGTCTGCGCGTCATGTCATATAGGGACGGGCCGCTTCGACGCAGTCCTACCCACAGGTACAAGCGGGACGGATAAACCGCTTTCTTGATGGCGCCGTCACGGGGCCTCGGAGGCTGGTCCTGCAGAATCGTGAGGGCCCGTTCGAGGGGAACGGCCTCGAACAGGTCGACAAAGCCAAACATTGACGCGAGGTCGGTGGGAAAGCCCGCATTGCGGTCGGTGGGAGATGCGAAGTGGATGTTGAGGCTGGATAGGCGAGCTGAGCGTGGAGATCCTTCACCCGCATGGCTTTCGTCCATGATCTTCAGTCCGCCCGTTGGCCTGAGATGACGGACCTTGCCCGTCAGATAGGTAGGTGACAAGGGGGTCGACGATAGTTATCGGGCGAAAGAGAACCGGTATAGGGCAAGAAGCAATGCAAAAGAAAGCTTGTTGCCAGGGTCGCAACGCGTGGAGCGAGGCAAAGGAGGGGGGCAATGCGATGCCGGGCACCCCAGAACTCGTTCGAAACAACAGGGATCATCACCGGGCGATCAACACCCATCATGGGCTTCTCATCTGCTCGTCATTGTGTTTTGCAAAAGGAAAGACGACTGGTGCGTGCACCAAAATGTAAATGGGGCAAGGCTGTTGCATGCCAGATCCTCCTCCGATGCCCACTCGAAAGGATACAAGCATAGTTCCGTCTCATGGAGCTCGGGCGGCAGTCAAAGGAACCCTACCGCCCACGCTGATGGTATCGACATTCCGTGTCGTGGCATCGTGGCTTACATTCCGTCCGCCCATGCCAAGCTCCCATATCCCGGCTGGACGAGAAGTAATAATACGGGAATCTTCATCTGACGGTTCCGCAGCTCCACCGCGAGTGACACTGTCACGGTCGTCGGTGGAATGAGTGAATCGTGTGGCTTTCGACCGGACTTCGGGGTCGTCCCGACCGTTGAGGCGGTCCGAGTCCGACCGAGTCGCCGCCGCTTCGCCTAGCGACCAATTATCGAGATGACGTGAGTGCGCACGTGCCCCTCGAGACAACGCGCGGGTCGAAACCTGGCTCCTCGAGTGCAGCGCCGGCGTCGCTTGATCCCTTTCCTCCCCTTCTTCATCCATGCTTTCTTCGCAATTGTCCTCTTCGTCTTCCTGGCTCGTCAAGTCTTTATAGCCTCTCTCTAAGCTCTCAGCGAGCCGCCCCAACATCCTGCTCGCCTTGATTCGCGCCACCCTCTCAGTTCCCAGACTTGACGCGAGGTCGCGTACCCTCGCCTCGAGCCTATCGATCCTATGCTTCTTGTATTCGACATCGGTACGCAAACCCTCATTCTCCCTTCTTAGGTCCTCGAGTTCCTGCCGCATGTCGTCGGACCCACGCGCTGCCGCGAGTCGTCCCTCCGCCTCGCAGTGCTGCAAATTTGCTTCAGACAGCGCCGTCTGGAACCTAGCCTCCGCCGCCGCCCACTTTCTTTGCATCAGCCCAGCCTCCTTCTCCGAGTTCCGCAACGACGCGGCGGACTTGTTGGCTTCGGCAACGTACGTCTCCTTCTCGACATCGTATTGCCGCTTCAGGTTTGACAAGCTCCTGATCGTACGCTCATGTACTGCCTTGAGCTCGTTTTGGTGGTCTTCGCGCAGCGCGTACAACGTAGCGTGTATTCCATCCCGCTCGCCACGGGCCTCGATGACTTTCTTCTTCATTTTTTCTCGGTCGTCCTTCATTTTTCGCTTGTCGCCTCTGAGAGCCTCTCGCTCCTGCTCGAGACCCACGATAGTCGCTTGGAGCTCCGTATGCTCACGGCTTTGGGCTTCGTACACCGTCCGCAGGAGCTCGACGTCCTGTGCGGAGACCGAGTCACGCATCACCGCGTTCGGGTCATTGATTGAATTGGCATCGGCTGATCGGATCGACTGTCCAGTTGGATCGACGTCAACTCTGGCCTCGCCCGCCAGTTGTATGGCTTTCTGTCGTTCTTCCAGCCGTCCTACCAAGTCTCCCAACTGCGCGAGCCCCGCTGGGAGCTGCCCATTCACGCGTGCTAGTCCGGGCGCATCGCTCGAAGAATCGGATGGATACTGCGAGCCTCGCTTCATGCCGACTGGCATTTTAGATGATGCAGCCGATGACGAAGCTTCGTTCTCGGTACGGCCGAAAGAAGGACCCACGATCCGGACAGGAAAACGCTGAGCCGAAAGCCCATCCTGCCGTGCTGAAGAGGGACCCAGGAGTACCGAAGACGACGAGGGGCTTTCTCTGGACGATGGATGTTGTGATGGACGAGCGTCCCTAGCTTGGCCAGTCGTGATCGGGATGCGAACCAAGAGCGATGGGATCGCTGGGGATAGAGGGTCGTTCTGCTCAGCGGGTCGCGGGGTAATAGCATCGCCAGAGTCTCGAAGAGCCGAGATCGAGGGTGCTGCGTCCTTCGTTCTTCGCTCTTTGAGCCCAGCGGGCGCTGCTACAGGGGTGTCCAGCGTCTGAAGGTCAGACGCTCTGTCACCTGAAACATCACCTAAAACATACAGAGTCGTTATCATCACTCTTCTTGTCATGCACGGGGCTGTCCGTCTCCCGCGATCGTAAGTCGCCTGTCTCAAGGCCGCTGATCTGGCCTGAAAGGTCGGTCTGCGGGATGTACGAATATCTCGGCCGCTTCGTCCCTCTTCCACCCTGCACGCCCACTCCTACGACCAAGATCCCCTCGGGCGATACATACATGTCTCTGCCCCCATCGGAGGGCATGACGTTGTAAGCTTTCATCTCTTGCGGGTATCCGACGACTTTCCACAGATCCCACTCTTTCTTGGACGGCTCTTCCGCAAGGACAAACCTCGTGCCGTCCAGCTCGCAGCCTTTAGAGCCCGGTGCTGAGCGATGCCGAAAACACGGGCCGAGGCGGAACGTCCCAGGTCGATCGATCGCTTCTATGCGGTCCCACAAGCACATATTATCGACCTGCAACGGACGTTGGTGGATGATCAGCCCGTCCGGGAGACGAAAGTCAGCCGAAGACGACTTGCAGGCGCTGCAGCACAGCAAAGGATGGCTATGATCAGCCTTCGAGAGCTCAACTCGACCTTGACTGCTGCTGCATCCGGGCGATTGGGCTTTAGAGGCCGGGCGGATCCCTGATCAGGCCGGAAGGGACGGGCCCAACTCACACATATGCGTATGCCGGGTATATGACCAGTCCCGAAGGGTTTCTCAAGGGCTCCTGTGCTCGCAGAGCCTTGATCGCGGCGGGTCGGCTGATACGGGACGAGAATATATCCACGAAACCCAGCATCGCAGCGAGGTCGGGCTGAAACGCATGCCGGTCCCTGGTTGAAGCGAAGACGAGGCCGTCGATCGTCCGTTTTGGGTTCTGTATATTATGTACCGGATGCACAGACATGGCGCTGGCTGATCTGCCTTTTGAAAGGCGGTCCCTTTCTGAATGCACGCACGGGGAGGAAGGATCGATGTCGACGAGGGAGGAGATGATGCGATGCTGACGGGACCGCTTCAGCTCAAACAGGTCGGAATATTCATCTCAGGGTGCAGTGGGTCGACCCTGTCGCTGTTCTCGGTTTCGGGACATCGTTTCGTATGCACGATCTATACGCGGGCGTCCCGCTTTGCAGACTGTCGAAGAACCTGCGCGGGACAGCTTGTAATATGCATGGCCAGAGATGCAGGGGTTGACCATCGATAATATTCAGGATCGACGGGGAAATGTGTATTGACAATGTACACGTCACTCGGGCGAGACTGGTAAGGATGTCGGACGAGAGGGAACGA
>Ga0308169_10001508_pt1 | contig 27052 bp, 27 predicted proteins | sample PhyBR1_2_FD_202139 | JGI IMG/M metagenome (GOLD analysis project Ga0308169, IMG submission 202139) | Phyllosphere microbial communities from UC Gill Tract Community Farm, Albany, California, United States - DLSLSB.R1 | ecosystem: Host-associated > Plants > Phyllosphere > Unclassified | place...
TTGACCTCGGCCGAAACGGATGCCGGTGCGGCGCTCGTCGAGTCGGGATGCGGCGTCGACTTGAAGAGGCGCCCGTAGGCCGTCTGCGCCATCGTCGTCCATCGCACCTCGGGCGACTTCTTGATGCTAGGGAGGAGCTGCGAGCGAGCAGAAACAGCAGGAGGCGGAAAGGGGTCAGTGCGACCCTCTTCAACAGCCGATGCTCGAGGACAGACGACGCACCGGAACGTTGACCGTGTACACATCGACGCGCTCGTCGCCCTCGCCCCACCCGACGTCGTACAGCCGCTCGACGACGTCGCGCGAGACGCTCGTCGCCGCCTCGACAAACTCTTGCGGCGGGGGCTTCCACCCTTCCATGAGGCCCCACGAGAGCGCGATGGCGTTTGCGCCGGACTGCGGGAGGGGAGACAGGTAGGGGAGGGTCAGCGGGCGCTCGAAAGGAGGGAGAGGTGCCTGAGCGGGGAGGAGCAGAGGAGAGGGAGAGGACGCACAATGGCGGCGGCCATGGCTGCGCCGACGGTACCGGACGACATGGCGAACGCGGTCGAGCTGTTGCGGCCGAGGTTGGGGCCCGAGATGACGAGGTCGAACGAGTTGGGCGCAAAGAGGTTGTGCAGCGCGACCGAGGCGCAGGTGGCTGTCGCGGAGGGGGACGAGCGTCAGCATTCCCGCCCGCCTCGCCGCTCGATAGGTACAGAGAGAGACGGGTCAAACGCACCTGGCGTGCCGTTGAGGAGGACCCACTCCATCTCGCCGTCGCTCCGCTCACGCGGGAGGTCCCTCGTCTCGCCGCCCGTGCCGTCGTCGCTGCCGACGGGCGGGTAGTAGAAGACGCCGGTGCACTTGTCGGCAATGTGGTACGCCTTGCCGATCCACGACTTCTGCGACGAGGGGACGACGACGCGCACGTCGTGCCCGGCGTCGACGAGCGCGCGCGCGAACGGGTAGACGAAGGGCGAGGGGCCTTTCGGGCCCGAGGGCGGGCCGTCGTCGTTGGTGAGGAGGATGCGCAGCCGCTTCGAGGCCATGGCGGGCGAGCGTGAGCGTGTGAAGCGAGAGCGAGAGTCGGGAACCGGCTGAGCGGGGAAGCTGTTGGCGATGAGCCGCTCAGTCTCGCAATTTCCGCCTGCTTGAGCGCAACGAGCAGCTCACGATGCCTAGCAGAGCGAGCAGCTCACGAGCAGAGCGACACAGTAAGCAGAATGGGGCGGGCCGGCTCGAACTTTCTCGCTCTCGCTCGAACCGCGCGACGATGATAACTCGGCTCGTTGCACGCCCTCGTCCCCTCCTGCTCGAGGCGATCTCACTCGAGCGAGTGGTAGCCCCCTCCCTCGGCCTGCGGTGCCGAGTGCGCCGCCGCGCCGCCCTTCTTGCCGCCTGCGCCGCCGCCGAACGAGGTCGAGGTCGGTGCGGCCTGGTGCGGCGGCGTCGCGCTGCCGGCCGACGCCTCCTCGTCGAGCGAGAACCGAGGCTGGTACGAGGTGGGCTGCTGAGCCGGGGCGGACCACACTGCGGGCAGGAGCACAGGCGTCAGCTTCGTTCGGCAGCAAGTTCCACCTGTCGCCGCAGCGCTAGGTCGCCGCGATGAGAGGAGGCACGAGAGCGGGAAAGCCGACGCACCCGTCTCGCTTTCCTGCTGCTGGCGCTGCTGCTGCTGGCCGAACGGCGGGAAGCCAGTCGGGAGGCGGTCGGCGAGGCCGCCCGGGATCGAGAAGCCGCCGGCGCCGCCCATACCGCCGGGCAGGTTGAACGAGCCCTGGCCTCGCGCGCGGAGAGACGAGAGGGCGGTTGCGATCGTGATGAACTGCGAGAGGGGAGGGAAGGTGGTCAGGCAGGAGTCGGCGAGCGAAGGAGGAGAGGAGGAGGGAGGGGACGGACCTTGAGGAGCCAGTTGAGGAAGATGGCGATGCGAACGAAGCCATGCGTGCTGTGCGTGACGAACCACTGTTACGAGGGGAGGGAGCGTCAGGGGCGAAGGAGCCGAGGAGAGAAGGCAGCAGAGGACGCACGACAAAGTCGAGGAGGACGGACCCGCCGAGCGCGAGGACGAACTGCAGGACGAGCTCCGAGTCAGCTCGAGGACGAGGCCAGAAAGATCGCAAGGAGATGGACGCACCTGGCGGACCGACTCTGCCCCCTGGCCGTCTGCGAGTTGCGGGACGACGACGAGGCCGACGAGCGAGAGGGGGAGGTTCCACGCGGGGACGTTGTCGAAGGCGGCGAGGGCCGAGAGGACGACATGGCCCTGAAGGAGGCGGTTCAGGTCGAGGTCGGACATGGCTGCGAGGGCGAGTGGGGGGGACGAGGAGGTGAGGGGAGCTGCGGGCGCGACAAGGTCAGGCCATGCGTGTGCGGGTAGCTTGAGAAGGTGCACTGGACTGACCAAGGTACGCCAGGCAATCTCGAGCGAGTGAGGAGGACGAGAGCGAGCTGCGTCGTCGTCGCCATCAGCTCTGTCGACCACGCGGAGATCCGCTCCTCTCGTTCCACCGGCTGGACAGCCTTGCTCTGGTCCCTGCTAGCTCTCATCGCACCGCACCGTCCACGCACCCGACCCGCAGCCTCTCGCTCCCTCTCCCTCGACCTCCCCACCTCCCCGCCCGTCCACCTCTCGCACCCTCACTCTCCACCTCCCTGCTCGCACGAGGCCCAGAGACCAGCCATGGTCGACACTCAAGGGCACTCGCTCGCCATCCTCGACGACTACGAAGGCGCCGCACGACACTACGCCGACTGGTCCTCCCTCTCGTCCCTCCCGACCACCATCTTCCGCCACGCCATCCCCCAGCCCGACCTCGCCGACACCCTCAAGCCCTTCACCATCCTTCACGCCATGCGCGAGCGCACAAAGCTCGACCGCCCGCTCCTCGAGCAGCTCCCCAACCTCCGCCTCATCGCCACGACCGGCATGCGCAACCGCGGCATCGACCTCGACGCCGCGCGCGACCTCGGCATCACCGTCTGCGGCACCGAGCACGCCACGCCCACAGGTGGGTCGAGCGGCGCCGTCGAGCAGACCTGGGCCCTCATCCTCGCCCTCGCGCGCCGGGTCCTCGCCGAGCACGACAGCGTGCGCCGCGGCGGGTGGATCTCGGGCATGGCGACCGGCCTCCAGGGCAAGGTACTCGGCCTCGTCGGCGCCGGCAGGCTCGGCAAGGAGGTGGCGCGCGTCGCGACCGCGTTCGGCATGCGCGTCCGGGCGTGGAGCCCGCACTTGACGCCCGAGCGCGCGCGAGAAGCCGGCGTCGAGTTCGTCGATACGCTCGACGAGCTCCTCGAGACGTCGGACGTCGTGTCGCTCCACCTCATTTTGGCGTCGTCGACTCGAGGGCTCCTGGGCGCGCGCGAGCTCGCGCTCCTCAAGCCGTCGGCCTTCCTCGTCAACACGTCGCGCGGCCCGCTCATCGACGAGGCGGCCCTCGTCGACGCTCTGCAGTCGGGCAGGCTGCGAGGAGCCGGCCTCGACGTGTACGACGTCGAGCCGCTGCCGAAGGAGCATCCGCTGCGCACCCTCGAGAACGTCGTCCTGTCGCCGCACATGGGTGCGTCCCTCGCTCTCTCACTCTCCTTTCCCTCGTCTCGGGTTCTCACTGACGCTCTGCACGTGCAGGATACGTCGACGACTCGACCTGGGCGGCGTGGTGGCCGCAGTCGGTCGAGAACATTGAGCGGTTCCTCGCCGGGTCGCCCGTGCGAGTGCTTGATTAGCCTGTCTAGATCCGCGGGTCGCAATGCACGTAACTTCGCAGTAGAGCTCCCTGTGCGCCTGCAAGGGCTTGCAGAGCGACGCCGACTTTATCGCGAGCCGGATTGTCGGCCGGCTCGCCCGCTCGTCCTCGGAAGCCACCTCGCGCTCGCCTGTCGCCTCCTGCACCTCTCGACACGGCACAGCCAGAGCCACACGATGCTCTCTCGACCACTGCAGCGGGCCCCGACACGCCTCGCCCGCGCGCGCACCTTCTCCTCGTCGTCCGTCTCCCGGTGGACCTCGCCGCTCCCCTCGCTCGCCGGCCTCCCCTTCGACATTGCGCCCGAGGTCGCCCAAGCCCGCGCAGAAGGTCGCGCCATCGTCGCCCTTGAGTCGACCCTCGTCACGCATGGTGCGTCCTCCCCCTCACCTCCTCATCTCCCTGGCACCTCGACCCGCTCGCTGACTCCCAGCCCCGCAGGCCTCCCTCCGCCGCACTCGCAGTCGCTCCCGAAGGAGTGCGAGGCCATCTTGCGCGCACAGGGCGTCACGCCCGCCACGATCGCCATCCTCGACGGGCGGATCAAGGTCGGGCTCGACGACAAGGACCTCGATTTGCTCGCGGCCAAGGGCTGGGAGGCGCGCCAGGACAAGCGCGTCGCAGAGGGCCTGTGGAAGGTCGGCAGGAGGGAACTCGGGGCGGCGTTGGTCAAGGTGCGCTCGCGCTCTCCAGCTTCGAGTCCGGGTGCTCGTGCGCTCGCTGACGCCTCCTCCCTCTCGCGCAGCGCGTCAACGGCGGGACCACCGTCTCGGGTACGATGGCGGTCGCACATCTCGCGGGCATCAAGGTCTTCTCGACGGGCGGCATCGGCGGCGTGCACCGCGGCGCAGAGACGAGTGCGTCCTCCTCTCTCGAGCCTCGAGGAGATCCAGCTCGGCTCGGCGGCTGACGCCTCGCCTCCCGCGCAGGCTTCGACATCTCGTCCGACCTCATCTCGCTGAGCGACACGCCCGTCGCCGTCGTGTGCGCCGGCTCCAAGTCGATCCTCGACATCGGCCTCACGCTCGAGTACCTCGAGGCGCACGCCGTCCCCGTCGCCGGCTTCCAGACTTCGGCCTGGCCCGCCTTCTACACGGCCGACTCGGGCTTCAAGGCGCCGATGCAGCTCGACTCGGCCACGCAGGTCGCCGAGACGATCCTCCAGCAGGACCGGCTCGGGCTCACGGCGGCACTCCTCCTCGGCAACCCGATCCCGCACGAGTTCCACGCCGTCGGCCACGAGCTGCAGCGCGCCGTCGACCAGGCCGTCGAGGAGAGCGTCGAGAACGGCATGAGCAAGAGCGGCAAGCTCGTCACGCCGTGGCTCTTGCAGCGCGTCGCCGAGCTCTCGCAGGGCAAGTCGCTCGAGAGCAGTGCGTCCCTATCTTCCTCTCGCCCTCCTTACTCTCGTCTCATCAAGCTGACTCGCCGTGCGTGCCGCCTTGCAGACAAGGCGCTCATCCGCAACAACGTCAAGGTCGGCGGCGAGGTCGCGCTCGAGTACGCCCGCCTCCTCAAGGTGTGACCTTACCCTCTTCGCACTTCCTCCCCTAGACGCTGCAATGTATCACTGAGCCCTCCTCCTTCCTGTCCTTCACGTCCTGCAGAGCTCGTCAAGCTCGTCTTCGTCGTTCCAGCCTTCGCTCCCGCCCTCTCCACCTCCCTCTCCCCCTCCCGCTGCCGCTTCCACCCCTCCCTCGGCATCGACCTCGACCGCACCTACCGGCTCTGTCCCTCCCGCCTCACTCGTCGTCGCCGGCGTCCTCGCCGTCGACATCACCATGTCGCCCCACTCCGTCTCTCCCCTCTCGACGACGGCGCCCGGGCGCGTCGGCCTCACGCTCGGCGGCGTCGCCGGCAACGTCTCGGGCGCGGCGCACTCGCTCCTCGGCGCGAGCGAGGTCCTCCTCGTCGCAGCGGTCGCGAGCGACCTGCTCGGCGGGGTCGCTCGGGCGGGGCTCGAGAGCAGGGGGATGCGCACGGACGGCTTGGTCGAGGGCAGCGGCGCGATGGCGACGTGCGGGTACCTGCTCGATGAGAGGGGTGAGCTCGTGGGAGGAGTTGCGGACATGGCGCTGTCAAAGGAGCTGACCGGGACCAAGGTGCGTCCTCCTCCCTTCTCTTTCTCGTACTCGTCGTGCTCAGAAGCTGACGCCGCCGCCGCAACGCCCGCAGATCGTCGAGCGCATCAAGCAGATGCGGCCGAAGCTCGTCTGCTTCGACGCCAACATCGAGGTCGACGCCATGGTCGACGTCTTGCTGCACTGCGAGAAGGAGGGCTTGCCGAGTGCGTCCCTCTCGCCGACGTAGTACGTGCGCCCTCACTAACTCGGTGTCGCGCACGCAGCCTTCTTCGAGCCTACGTCGAACGCCAAGTCGCTCAAGATCCTCCAGGCGCTCGAGTCGTCCGCCGTCACCGCGCTCGCACCCCTCTCGACCCCGCTCGTCTCGTTCTCGGCGCCCAACATCCACGAGCTGCACGCCCTGTACGACGTCGTCGCCTTCTCCGAGCACTCGGTCTACACGCCGGGCGCCTGGTTCGACGACATCACGGTCCCGGCGCAGGACCTGTCGGTCCTCCTCCCCTCGTGGGCGACGAGCACGGGCGCGGCCCAGATGGCGGTCCGGCTCTTGCCCGTCGTGCGCACCCTCTTCGTCAAGTCGGGCGCAGACGGCGTCCTCGTCGTGCAGCGCGTGTCGGGCGTCGACGCCGTCGCGGCGTGGCGCTCGCTCCCCCGGCGCAAGGGGACCGTGGTCGTCCCGAGCGCGGCGTCGCCCGCCGAGGCCGTCGTCCTGCGGCACTACCCAGCGCTCAAGCTCGACGCCGGCGAGGTCGTCGGCGTGACGGGTGCGGGCGACAACCTGGCGGGCGCGACGCTCGCAGCCATGGCGCGCGGGCTCCGGGCGGACGTGCCGAGCGAGCTGGACCGCATTGTCGACCTAGCGCAGAGGTGCGTTCCCTCTCTCTTCCCTCTCTTACCTGCGAGCGAGCTGGGGCCGAGCTGACGAGCATCTTGTGCGACGCAGGGCGGCGGTCGGAGCGCTCAAGAGCGAGCAGGCGGTCGGCGACCACTCGGCCTTGCGCGAGCTCCTGCCGGCAGTGTAGCACGCTTGCATAGATTATGGTATCGGCTAGGATGTCGAGCTAGAGCGAAAGCTGCTTGTTCCTGCGAGGTCGACCCGGAGAGACAGCCGTGAGCGAGAGAGGCGGCGAGCGAGCTGCGCGTCGTCCCCTGCACCGCACCCCGCCCGAGCCAGCGATAGAGCAGCTCAGCAGCACACACACACACACACCTCGCCGCCAGCCAGCCACAGCCTCGAGCCAGCCCGCCGTCGTCGTCGCCCTCGCTCATCTCCCTCCTCGAGATCCCTCCCCGCCGCCTCAGCCCCACCCCGCTCCAGCGCCCAAGCATGGCCTCGCTCGCCCTCCCTGCGGTCCGCACCACCCGCCGCACGGTCCACCAGGTCGCCGCATCCCTCGCCTCGCAGGCCTCGATTTTCAGCGCGACCCCGTCCTCCTCGTCCTCCTCGCCGTCCACCCACCGCCTGGGCGCAGCGAGCCCCTCGACGTCGTCCTTTACCCTCTCCCTCTCCCTCTCCCCCGCCGCCGCGCCCGCCCCCGCCGCGTCGTCCTCGGCTCTCGCGACCCTCGCCGCCCTCATCCCCGACTCGCTCGCGGCCGGCCTGCGCGAGCTCCTCCCGCCCTGGGTCTTTGCCGTCCCCAAGCGGCGGACGACCCACGGCGCCAAGCGCATGCGCGCCTCGAACAAGGGCCTGAAGGAGAAGCAGAGTGCGTCCTCCTCTTCCTCCTCCTCTCGCGGTCCTCCTCTCGAGCTCTCGCTGACGCTCGTCGCCCTCCCCTGCGCGCAGACCTCGTCGCGTGCCCGTCTTGCGGCGCGCCGAAACTCGCACACCACCTGTGCCACGGCTGCCACGTCTCGTTCCGCCGCGAGCTGCACCGGGAAGCCAAGGAGGCAAAGACCGGGCTCGCGCCGGAGCCGAGGGCATGAGGAGGCGGGTCTGAGTACTCTCGAGGTGTCGAGGTGTAACGAGCGGGGTCTTTGAGCTTGTCTGGGTGCTGCTTAGAGAGGCGCGAGCGGCTTCCTGACCGTGAGAGGGTCCTGGAGCGCAGCTCGCTTCCTTTCTATTGCTCTCTCTCATCATTGTAGGCTCGCTCGATGCAGCAGCTGCTCTGCTACTCGCGCTTTCTCTCGCTCGCTGTGCTCGCTGTGCTCTCATGTGCAAATCTCCTCGAGCGCCGGCCGTCGAGCCGAGAGATGGGCAGAAGCGCGCGCGGGCGACGATTGACGAAACAACGATGGAAAGTAGGTGGTAGAGGGGGCGCTACGTGACGACGACGACGGAGAGAGACGAATGGAGAAAGAGATGGGGAGCGTGGGAGAGGGAGAAAGGGTCGAAGGCGGCCGGGAGGGTCGAGCGGCGGGCTCGCCGACGACGACGACGGCGGCGGCGGCGGTCGGCGCGCGCGCAGCGTGGGCCGCTCAGGCGGCCTCCTCGCCGGTAGGCGCAGCCTCGGCGGGCTTGTCCTCCTGCTTGGGCTCGTCGGCGTCCGCCGAGAGGTCCGAGGTCCACAGAGTCCTGCGGGCGACGAACCAGAGTCAGCATGGGCTCCCGACGCAGGGGAAGAACAGGAGTTTAGCGCCCAAGTTGTCCCTCAACAGCTGCATGATAAGCGTGCTGTCTTTGTACGACTCCTCGCTGAGGGTGTCGAGCTCGGCGATGGCGTCGTCGAAGGCGGTCTTGGCGAGGTGGCACGCCTTCTCGGGCGAGTTGAGGATCTCGTAGTAGAAGACGGAGAAGTTGAGCGCGAGGCCGAGGCGGATCGGGTGCGTCGGCGCGAGCTCCGACGTGGCGATCTCGCTCGCGGTCTTGTACGACTCGTGGGCCGCCTCGGACGCCTTCTCGCGCTGGTCGCCCGACGCAAACTCGGCGAGGTAGCGGTGGTAGTCGCCCTTCATCTTGTGGTAGAAGACCTGCGCACACGAGGAGGAGAGAGAGCGTCAGGAACCCGGACCCAGCCCAAAGGAGAGAGAGAGAGGGAGAGAGGACGCACCTTGGACTCGCCGGCCTGGGCGGCCGGGATGAGGTGCTGGTCGAGGACGTTGAGGATGTCGTTGCAGACGTCCGAGAGCTCGCCCTCGACCTTCTCGCGGTAGGCCTTGATCTTCTGGACCTGGCTCTGGTTGCCCTTAGCCTCCTCCTTCTGCTCGATCGACGAGATGATGCGCCACGACGCGCGGCGGGCACCGATGACGTTCTTGTACGAGACCGAGAGGAGGTTGCGCTCCTCGACGGTGAGCTCGACGCCGAGCTTGGCGACCTCCTTCATCTCGTTGACCATCTGCGCGCGCGAGCGAGGGGGAGGGGTCAGCACGCGACCCGGCGGCCGGCAAGCACGGCGAGAAAGGGACGCACCTCGTCGTAGCGCTCAGCCCTGCAGGTACGAGGAGGAAGGCCGAGTCAGCACGGCCGCTCGACGAGATGTAGCCGGAGTTGCCGTGTGCGAGGAGGCGGCGACCGCGCCGCGCGACCCGGACCCTCGGCTCGCGGCGAGATACCCGCGCAAGAACCGCGTCGAGGGCCCCAGACTCTCCACCTCGAGAGACCGAGCCCTCCCAAGTCACACAAAGAGGGCGAGAGGCCACAACGGGCCGCAGGTGGGAGGGGCGAGGCGGGTGTGTCGTTCGACCGCCTTCTGCGACGACGCGGCGAGGGCGAGCGGGACGAGGACGAGGCGAGAGAGGCGACGTACTGCTCGCTGATGCGCGACATGTAGACATGCGCCTCGCGGGTAGAGTTGTCGGCAGCCATCTTGGGAGGAGGGGGGGACGGGCGGTGGAGGGGGGGGAGCGGGGTCTAGCTGCGCGGCGAGGGGGAGGGCGGGTGAGGGTCAGCTGGCGGTCTGCACGGGGACCTAGGTGGACCGTGTGCGCACTCGAGAGGATGGGGCGGGTCTAGGTGAAGCGCGAGGGGGAGGAGGCTCGCCCCCTCTCCTCGTCGTCGTCCTCGTCGTCCTGTCTCGAACAAGCAGGCGGCAACCAAGCGGACCTTCTTGCTGAGAGTACTGCAGCTCTCCCAGGTTACTCATTCAGTCGTAGCGCCTGTCAAACAGCCGCACCAACCGAGAGCTTCTCAGCAGCGGCTCTCGCTCGCTCGCGAAATTCGCTGCGCTTTCGCCGCAGCGTCTGGCTCGAATCTGGGCGGCTAGATCTACTCACGAGGACTCTCTGCTGAGGACTGGGCTGCCTTGCGAGATCCCGCGGGGCGTCGTGGCGAGCCGAATCCGAAGCGACCGGCCCGCTCTCGCTCGCTCTTGACTTCATTCGCCGCTCCTCGTCCTACCGCCACGATGGTTCGCTGCACCGGTGCGATCAGCGCTACTGCGCGCACGCTCAAGCAGGGTGCTCCCACCGCACGCCGCGCTGCGGCCGCCGTCGCCCTCCCCTCCACCTCCGCCGCTCCCCTCCATCTCGCCCGTGCCGGCCTCTCGCTCGCTACCCGCAGCAGTACCGGCTCGAGCCACGCCTTCTCGACCACCGCCAGCCGCAAAGGAGGCGCCCCTGCACCGCGCCGCCCCGACTTCAAGAAGCTCGACGCCGACGATGTCGCCTTCTTCCGCTCCGTCCTGTCGTCGCCCTCGTCCCTCATCACAACCATCGAATCGCCCGACGGCTCGTGGACCGCCGCGACCGGCGACGACCTGATCGCCTACAACCTCGACTGGATGGACAAGTACAAGGGCAACTCGCCCGTCGTCCTCAAGCCCAAGACGACCGACGAGGTGTCCAAGATCATCGCCTACTGCTACAAGAAGCGCATCGCCGTCGTGCCGCAGGGCGGCAACACGGGCCTCGTCGGCGGCGGCGTCCCCGTCTACGACGAGCTCGTCCTCAACACCGAGGGCATGAACCAGATCCGCGACTTTGACGATGTGTCCGGCGCGTCCCTCTCTCTCTCTCGCTCCTTCCCCTTCCACTCGATCCGAGAGCTGACTCTGCTCCCCTCCACAGGCATTCTCACGACCGACGCCGGCTGCATCCTCGAGGTCCTGTCCAACTACCTCGCGCCCAAGGGCTACATGATGCCGCTCGACCTCGGCGCCAAGGGCTCGTGCCACATCGGCGGCAACGTGTCGACCAACGCCGGCGGCCTGCGCCTCTTGCGCTACGGCAGCCTGCACGGCTCGGTCCTCGGCATCGAGGCCGTCCTCCCCGACGAGAACGGCACCGTCATCAGCGTCAACATGCCCGGCGGTGGAGGCGCAGGACCGCTTCGCAAGGACAACACGGGTGCGTCAAACTTCCTTTGCGCATCCTGGAGGCGCGCGAGAGCGCGTGCGAGAGGAGCGCAGCGTTCGAGAGCCCCGACAAACAAAGAGCTGACGGTCGGACCTCCTCACCCCGCAGGCTACGACCTCAAGCAGCTCTTCATCGGCGCCGAGGGCACCCTCGGCATCGTGACGGGCGTCTCGATCCTCACGCCCCGGCTACCGAGCGTGCGTCCTTCTCCCCCTTTGCTCGTCGCCGTCGCCGTGGACCTTTCCTGACCTCAAGCCTCTCCCTCTCGCTCGCAGGCCGTCAACGTCGCCGTCCTCTCAGTCCCCGACTTTAACTCGGTCAAGACCGTCTTCAAGGAGACTCGGGCGCAGCTCGGCGAGATCCTGTCGGCGTTCGAGTTCTGGGACCAGGAGGGGCTCGACCTCGTCCTCGACCACACGGGCGCCAAGTCGCCGTTCGAGACTGCGCCCGAGGGCGGCAGGGCGTTCTACGTCCTCATCGAGACGAGCGGGAGCAACAAGGATCACGACGACGAGGTGCGTCCCCCTCTCTTCTCCCGGACCGTCCTCCCCTCCCCTTCGTCCCCTCTTCTCGCGCCGAAACGCTGACCGCCCCCTCGTCTTGCACGTTCGCAGAAGCTCGGGGGGCTGTTGGAGAAGCTCCTCGAGGACGGCATCATTGCCGACGGCACGCTCGCGCAGGACGAGACCCAGGCCGCCAACCTGTGGTCCTTGCGCGAGTCTCTGCCCGAGGCGGCGGGCAAGCTCGGCAAGGTGATGAAGTACGACGTATCCCTGCCGCTTTCCGAATATTACTCGCTGGTCGAGGAGACGCGCGCGCGCTTCGTCGAGAACGGCATGGCCGAGGACGGGACGATCAAGACGACGGTCGGCTACGGCCACATCGGCGACAGTGCGTCTCCTTTTCCTCTCCTCTCTACCTCTCCTCTTTCCACTCGTCGCGCCCGGCGTCGGAGACGGCCGTCGAGACCTCCCCGACGCCGCTCGAGCGGGTCGTGCTCGGGCCGGTCCCCCACCTCGAGGGCTTGATACTGATGCTCGCCACGCCCTTCCGCAGGCAACCTACACATCAATATCGTCGCCAAGGAGTACAACGAGCGCACCGAGAACGCCATCGAGCCGTGGATTTACGAGGCCGTCGGTGCGTCCACCTCCCTCCCACTCTCCCTCCTCTCGCGCTCGAGCTCTCCTGACTCGGCCTCCCTCACTCCCTGCAGCCAAGCGCAACGGCTCGATCTCTGCCGAGCACGGCCTCGGCGTCATGAAGCCCAACCACGTTCACTACAGCAAGACCGAGCCGGCCATCGCCGTCATGCAGCAGCTGCGGCGAGTGTTCGACCCGCGCGGCATCCTCAACCCGGGCAAGTACCTCCCGCCGAGTGAGCACCTCCCCGAGGAGGGTCAGGAGAAGGTCAAGTAGATCGTGTCCGGGCTCGCTGGGTGTTGTAGAAAGGCGGGAGCGAGGACGAAGCGCGCTTGCTGTTGAGCGACTGGGCTCGCCCGCCGCTCTCGCTGCTCTTGAGACAGTCCTTCAGCGTCGAGGCTCCTCTTCTAGCTCTAGCTGAGCGAGAGAGCGCTTCTGCTTCCCGGCTGCTGAGGTGTCGACCTCGTCGGCTGGCCTCTCCGCTCTCCTCCCTCCTCCCGCTCACACGCTTTCCGCTCGCCGCCTCTCGGGCTCTCGCGCGCACCCGCACGAGCTCGGCACGACCCGACCTGCGCCCCTCGAAGCCGCCCCACGCCCTCCCACGCCACGCCTAGCCCGCACAGTGCCGCGGCGTTCTCATCTCCGCCCCGCACGCACGCGCCTTCCTCGCCCTCTGCGCCACCACCAGACGCCACCGCCGCCCGTCCAGCAGCACCCAGCACCTTGTGCGAGCCCATGACGGCCAGCAAGACGGCGCTGCGGGACGTCGGCGACTCGTCGGCGGCGCTCGTCCGCACTCGGCCGACACGCCGTTCAGCTTCCTCGTGCCGGCGTCGTTCTCGTTCGAGTCGGACTCGATAAGCGCGCAGGGATCGCCGTCGGTGCGGGACATGAGCGGGCGGGCTCGAGAGGGCAGGGCGGCGCCTCGTCGGCGTCGAGCAGGCGCAGGGCGAGGGGTTCAGGGTGCGGTTGACTCGGGGCTCGGGGCGGTCGCGGCGCGAGGTGTCCAGAAGGGTCAAGGAAGGCTTGGAGAGGGAAATGGAGCTGCCAGCGAGGGATGGGACGGACAGGGTGCGCCGGCGTGCTCGAGCGAGGCTGAGGACGGTGCGTCGTCTCTTTCCTCCTCCACGACAGCTCCGCTCGGACTCGGACCTGACACCTGGAGCACGCGCAACAGCTTCCTCCAGCGACTGGGAGTCGCCGAGACCCCCGCACAAGCGCGTCTGCCGCCGTCCGCTTGTCGCCAACCAGCAGCACCTCCTTCCGCCAGCTCGACCGCCGGGCTCAAGCTCCTTCGACCTCGCCTCGGCGGCCTTCTCGCCTCCTGACGACGTACTCAACGACCTCGACCGAACCTCACCCAGCTTCGCTCGCCTCCCGCCGTTCGAGCTCGCCTTCTACAAGGACTGCTCGAGCGACTCGAGCGACTCGGACGAGGACTCGGTCGGCCCGCCGTCGCAGCCACCGTCGGACGCCGAGAGGTCTGGAGAGAACCAGGTGCGTCCCTTGTTGCCTCCGCCGAGCCCTACGCCGACGAGCAGCCCCTGACACTAGGCACCACCACCCACACCCGCAGCTGCGCCGCACGCCTCCTCCTCCTCGCACCTTCGCCCGCCGCACGCTCTCGCCCATAGACAACATGAGCTCGACCGGCTCGAGTACGCGATGCCGTGCAACGTCAAGCCCGTCGTCGTCGGCGCCGAGCGCCCGCTCGTCCGGCGAGCGCAGGAGGTCCTCGCCCGCTCATGGCGCTCTCGCCGCCGGGCTCTCGGCTCTCGCCCTCGGCTCGCCGTCAAGACACGGCTCGGACGTCGACCAGGCCGACGGCGTCGAGTGCGCAGGCAGCTCGAGCGACGAGGGGGAGGGAGCGTTGCTCGAAGAGGAGCCGGGTCGGCGGTTCGAGGAGTGCCCGGTGGGCAGTTTTGCGCCGGGCAGGGCGTCGGCTTGGTAGTGCAGGGTCATGCGCTGTGAAAACGGGATGTTTGTGACCTGCTTCGAGCGAGGGGACGAGCGGAAGAGGGTCCGGGCGAGGCTCGAGCGGTGGTGAGCGACGCTGTCGCGGCTGGTGCGCTCCTGTCCGGCTTCGCTCGGGGCGTGAGCTCTTGGCGAGCTTCGATAATGCTCAGCACAGCCCGTGCGAGAGCGAGGCGAGCGAGGTTGCGGCGGCCCCACTGCGCCGGCCCGCTCTCCGAGTCCGCGCAGCCTGGTCGACCGCTCGCCCTGCTCACGCGCCCACGCTCGCTCGAGGCGAGCTGCAGAGGGGCACTGGCTGCTCTTTGCACCAATCGACACGCACTGCGCCACCCGGCACTCTCGTCCACACCGTCCCTCGCCCCTCGTTCGCCTCATCGCCCGACACGACGACGATGGCCTCAAAGCACCAGGGCTTGACCCTGACGTTCGCCACGGTCGCCGCCCTGTCAGCTGGAACCAACTACGCGTGCGTCCACTGCTCCTCTTCTCCTCTCGGTGCGGCCGTGAGCGCGAGCTGACCCCCTCCCCCTCCTCCACCTCGTCCCGCTCGCAGCGTCGGAGCCTATCTGCCGCAGGTCGGCGAGCGGCTGCATCTCGGGTCCCTCGCCATGAACGTCATCGCTGCGTCGGGCAACGCAGGCGTCTACCTGAGCGGGCCCCTCATCGGCTTCCTCGTCGACAAGCGCGGCCCTCAACCCGTCATGGTCCTCGCCGGCGCCTGCCTCCTCGTCGGCTACCTCGGCCTCGCGAGCCTGTACAGCGGCGGGCCCGAAGGCCTGTTCGCGGCAGGCGGCCTCCCCGCCCTCGCGCTGGGCCAGCTCCTGACAGGCGTCGGCGGCAGCGCCGGGCTTTCGGCGGCGCTCAAGGCGACGAGCCTGTCGTTCGCCCAGACGAGCCGCGGCACGGCCATCGGCGTCGTCGTCAGCGGGTTCGGCCTGAGCGCCTTCTTCTACTCGAGCATCTCGCGCGCCCACCTCGTCGCCGCGGCCGACCCGACATCAGCCTTCCTCGTCACGCTCGCCGTCGGCTGCGGCCTCTCGATGTTCCTCGGCGCCGTCTTCGTTCGGCCACCATCATCAGCATCCGCCAACCCGTCGGCGGCGCTGTACGAGCCGCTCGCCCCGTCGGCCCCGCACGCGCACGAGCCGCTCTCGTCGGACGAGGTGCGCGGGCTCTCGCGCTCGCGCAGCCACTCGCCGGCGCCGCCGACGCCGCACCCGGCCGACGAATACAGCCTGCACTCGGGCATCGTCCTGCGGGACGAGGACGAGGAGGGCGGCCTCCTCGAGGCGGACCGCCCCGACTACCTGCGGCGGCGCAGCGCGACGCCGCTCCTCGGCAAGCCGGGCGACGACCGAGGCGGCAGCGGCGGCGCACACGGCGCAGGTGACCTCGACGTGTCGGGCTGGGCCCTACTGCGCACGCCCGACTTCTACCTCATGTTCGCCTTCCTCGGGTGCTGCAGCGGCACGGGCCTCATGTGGATCAACAACCTCGGGACGCTCGTCGTCACCCTCTCGCCGCCCGACGCCGCCTCGCTCGACGTCGCCCTCGCCCAGTCGCGCCTCGTGAGCCTCCTCAGCGTCTTCAACTGCGCCGGCCGGCTCGCCGTCGGGTTCGCGAGCGACTTCTTTACGCACCGCGCCGGGCCGGCGCGCTTTCCGCGCGTCTACTGGCTCGTCGTTCTCGCCGGCGTCTTCGTCGTGTCGCAGCTCGTCGCCGGGCGCGCAGAACGCGTCGAGGACCTCGCGCTCCCGACGGCCATCGTCGGCGCCGCGTACGGCATGCTCTTTGGCTCGTCGCCCGTCGTCTGCCTCGAGCGGTGCGTCTCTCTCTCTTTCGCGCTCTTTGTAGCTCGCTTCTGTCGCACCGAGCCGAACTGACGCCGGCTCGCCCTCGTGCTCGCAGATTCGGCCTGAGCCACTTTTCGGGCAACAACGGCTGGCTCATGCTCTCTCCCTCGGTCTTTGCCAACTTCAGCAACCTCCTCTTCGGCGTACGTCGCTCTCTTTCTCTTTCTCTCTCGAGACGTCCTGCTCAAGAAATGAGGCTGACAATCCTCATCCTTTGCAGGCTGTCTACGACGCTCACGCCTCTTCTCTCGCTTCCTCGCCTTCGACCTCCTCCTTCACCTCCTCTACCTCCTCGTCGATGATCTCGACGACCTCCTCGCTCGCACGCCGAGGCGGCACCGCGCCGCCGGCGCACCTCTGCACCCTCGGCCGCGAGTGTTTCGCGACGGCCTTCCGCGCGACGACGCTCATGAGCCTCGCCGCCGTCGGGCTCGCGTGCTGGATCTCGTCGAGGCGGTCGTTCAAGCCCGTGTACCGCTCTTGACGTCGCTGCCGAGGTGGTCGAGCGGGAGGAGGAGAGGGGCGAGGAGCTTAGAGATGTCGTCCTCGTCCGGGATTTTGTAGACGTTCTTCATGTTGTGCTGTGCAGCTCGTGCTCTCCCTCTCTCTCTTTCTCTTTCTCATCCTATCGAGAGTACGAGCGAGTGAGAAACCGCGGCGAGAAACGGCCTTGCACTCGAGCTACCGCACGGACCTCTCGCCCTTGCTCCACCCCTTGACTGCAAACCCGGTCACGCCCCTTACGATGCCGCTCACGGCGTCCGGGCGGTGCACCGACGCCGAGATGACGGTGCCGCTCGCGAGGGCAAAGACGGCGCGCTCGGCCCAGCGCGCGAGGGCCTCGCCGGCGCGGGATTGGTGCAGCGAGGCGGGGACGAGCTCGTCGAGGAGGGCGTAGCTGCGCGGGATGAAAAGAGTGATGAGAAAGGTCAGTTGAACGTCATTGAGGACGTAAGGTGAGAAGTGTAGAGAAGAGAGAGAAAGAGCGAGAGGAAGAGGGAGAGGAAGAGAGAGAGGAGAAGACGCACAGGGCCCTCGGCGCGCAGTAGAGTGCCATCTCCCTCCTCCTGCGCTTGTTCTCGATCAAGACGCTCGCGCCGCACATGGCGCACCCGACGAGGACGCACCACCCGGCGTCGAGCGGCTGCTGCGCGATGGCGCCGCGCGCGAGCTGCGGGAGGCGCGTGCGCGTCATGCACACGCCGAAGTAGACGCTCGCGACGAAGGTGGCGAGGAAGGCCGACGAGCGCGAGGCGGCGAGGAGGATACGCAGGAGGGACGAGGTGGGCGTGCGGAGGAGGCGGCGGAAGTTGAAGAGGAGGGGAGGGATGGCGTGGACCTGCGAGAGCGGTTCGAGAAGGCGTCAGGGAGGCGGTCGACGAGAGACAACAGGCAAAGGGAGAGGGAGAGAGCAGGAAGACGCACAGGGAGGTAGATCAAGAGGCAGTCGAGGAAGGCCCTTGCCCAACGCTTGAGCGCGTTCTGCTCGCACGAGCCGGCGCCGAGTCGACCGTGGACGAACGAGCAGTCGAGGCGCTCGATGAGGCCCGGGTTGACGAGCCTGCAGGGGGGAGGGTTCGAGAGCGTCAGATGGTGTACGTGATCGACGAGAAGGCGGCGAGCGAGAGAGCGAGGAAGGGGACGGACCTTGCGTCCTTGCCGGCGTGCTTGGCGATGGCCGTGCACATGTCGAGGACCTCGGCATCTGGCTGCTTGCCGTACACAAACCGGCCGGCGCGCGCGTAGCGCAGGAGCTGCAAGAGGCGAGGGTCCATGCGGGCGAGCTGGAGGATCCACTTGCTGTAGCTCGGCGGGAGGAGCTCGGGCGCGTAGAACCAGGCGTGCATGATCTTGCTGCTCGCCGCCCAGAAGACGAGCGTCTCGCAGTGGTCGGCGACGAAGCGCAGGACGGGCGCGGCGCGGCCTCGGGCGGGCGGCGCGCGCTCGTAGACGAGGCGGGCGAGCGTGTCGACGCCGCGCACGAGGACGAAGAGGGTGAGGTCGAGGGTCGGCGACTGGGTGGCGCGCAGCTGGGCTGGCGAGAGGGCGGGAGGGGGGCCGCCCGAGCTGACGGCGCTCGGGAGCGGCGGGGCGTAAGGCGTGAGGAGGACGTCGACCTTGTCGTCCGAGAGGGCGGGCGCGGCGAGCGGGCGGACCGGGCGGCGGTAGCCCTTGCCGCTCTGGAGGATGAGGAGGGCGACGAGGGACGACAGGGAGCCGCTGACGAAGGTCGACAGGGCGCGCACGTTGCGTTCGTCCTGGGCGACGCGGTCCTGCGCCGCCGCGAGCGACTCGTCCGTCTCGCGCGCCTTGCCCTTGCCCTCGACCTCGTCCTGCACCGCGCGTTGCTGCAGCTCGCCGAGCGAGACCCTCGCCTCGCGCGCCTTGCCCTCGTCCCTGCGCCCGCCGTGCCCGTCGCGGAGGGTGCGAGCCCGCTCAACGCCGGCAAAGTAGGCCCTGCTCACGACGGCCTCGACGAGCGGCTCGCTCCACTTGGCCCCTCCCACTGCAACGCCGAATGCGAGTGCAAGGCCGCGCGGGTCGAAGCCTTTGGCGAGGGCGGCGGCGAGCTGGGCGGCGAGTTGGCGGAGGGCGGGGCGACGGCGCGAGCGGGACGAGGTGGCTGCGCCGAGGAGGACGCGCAGAAGGGCGGGCAAGGTGCTGGCAGCCCAGCCGAGTGCATAGGCGCGCAGGAAGGGCTCGGTCGAGGGGTGGGCGTGGTCGACGAGGTGCTTGACGCGAGCGATGAGATCGGGTCGAGGGCGGGGTGCAGCGGCGCGAGGGCGAGCCATGGCGGGCGGCTGGGTGGTGCAGCACGCGCTGTAGATGCTGCCGAATGCGCTCGTCGAGGTTGCAGCTCGGTCGAGCGGGTGAGAGAGACGAAGAGAGGGACCAGGGCCAGCTCGCGCTCCGAGCCGAAGTCGCGCCTCGCGCCTCGCTTTCACGCCCAACTCGCACTGCTCTCGCGTCCAGCACACGCTCACGCTCGCGCAGAACAGCACCACACAGACATGAACGAGCTCCTGCAATGCACCAGCGAATACCACCGCACGCCATTCCCTCGATCTACGTTTCCTCGTCGCCGACCCTCCCTCACTGGCCCTCCTGCCGCCGCTCCTGCGCCCTCGAGCCCGGCCGCGACAGGTTCAGCCGCTCATGATACCGCCGAGAGGACGAAGGCCGCACGTCGTCGTCGTCCGATCGGGGAGCGCGCCCGCTGCGCCGCCCATGGTCGTTCAGCTGCGCCGTCTCGTCGGCCGGCTCCGAGCCCGACGAGTCGAGCGGGTCGTCGTGCACGGCGAGCGCGACGTGGTGCCGCTTCTCGTTGCCGCCGTCGTCGTCGTCGCTCGAGGGCCCGCGCCCGTGCGCCTTGACGTGCTCGTCGTACTTGCTGACGGCGGCGTCGCGCTTGGCTGCGCACGGCGAGGACGAGGATCAGCGCGCGCCCGACGAGCACAGCGAGAGAGTTTGTGAGAAAGGAGAAGACGCACCTCGCTTGGCGATGCGGGTGTGCAGGCCCTGGATGACGGGGTGGCTCTCCTGCGAGGCGTACTCTTGGCGGACCTGGCGCACCGTCGCGTTGTGCTTCTTGGCGTGCCGCTTGTCCCAGAAGCCGGCGCCCGGCTTGACGTCGACGAGGTCGTCGTCCTTGTCCTGGACAATGTCCTGCAGCGTCCACTCCTCCTCGCGCTCCTCGAGCTCGTCGCGCAGCTTCTTGCGCACGTTGTCGCGCGTCGCCCGGGCGGCCTTGATCTTGCGCCAGGCCGGGTTCTTGTCGTTGAAGAACTTCTTGCGCCACACCGTGATACGCCAGACGAGGATCGTGTCGAAGACGATCGAGAGGAGCGAGCCGATGATCTGTGAGCGGCGAGGCGAGAGTCAGCGTGGGCTCGTCGAGCAGCTCGAGGTGCGAGAGCTTCGAGACGTACCCAGGGCGACTCAACCTTGATGTAGTCGACGTCGCGCGAGAGCGTGAAGATCGAGGCGAGGTTGAAGACGTCTGCGCAGGGCGAGGTCGTCAGGGCGTCGTCCGGGCGAGGGGTTCGAGAAGCGGGGGAGGGACGCACTCTCGAGGATGAGGTAGTAGAAGAGCGGGTCGTCGAGGTCGTGTACTGGCTCGTCGTCTACAGGCGAAGGAGTGTCAGGACGAGCGCGCAGGGAGCGAGGCGGGTTTGAGAAGGTCGGACGCACTGCGCTTGCTTCGGCGCTCGCCCGAGATGAACTCTGGGATGCGCGCGAACGAGAAGATGAGGCTGCGCGCGCATGAGAGAAGAGTCAGCCAAGTTCGCCTCGCGGGGAGAGAGAGGGAGAGCGGGACGCACGAGGCCGAGATGCCGAGCGCGAACGAGATCGTGTCCCACTCGGTCGGCGTGTGCACGGTGAACGTGTCCGGGTTGAGCCACAGGCCCGTCGTCATGTAGGCGCCCCAGATCGTCGTGCACAGGAGGACGAGGACCGTGAGGAGGACGATGTCGTCCCAGACCGTGTAGTCGCGGAAGTGGGTCGTGAGCTTGAACCACCACGGCGTCTCGTGCCGCTGGATGCGGCGGATGAGGTCCTTGGCGCGCTTGGGGTCTCGAGTGCCCCAGTCCGAGTGGCCGAAGAAGGCGAGCTGCGGTGCAGAGGGTCGAGGAGTCAGCGAGAGCTCGAGGAAGGAGGGGAAGAGGGCACGAGCGACGCACCTCGAGTGCGAGAGCCCCATCTGCGACGCAGTACCACGCCGCCAAGACGACTTGCGTCGGCTGCGCGCCGAGCAGCGCAATGCCGGCGAGGTTGACGGCGTCGGCGATCAACCAAGCGAAAAGAAAGCCCGGGCCCGTCCCGCTGCGCCGTCGGACGGCGTTGGTCGCGATGAGCGGGACGAAGGCGGCCATTGCGATGCCGGCCGTGACCCAGCCCAGCAAGGAGCTGATCAAGGCGGCGAGGGTGAGCGCCATGGCGAGGCGATAGGGCGGCGGCGAGGCGAACGGCGAGGCGGACGGCGCGAGTTGGCGGGTAGGTCGGCTGGGCGAGACGCCGAGTCGATGCGTCGACGAGTTGCTGCACTGCAGCTGTGCGAGGAGCGAGAAGCCGAGAGAGCGGCAGCAGAAGAAGCGTGAGGCTGAGCGGCGGACCGAGCGGACGGACAGGAGACGCTCCTCGGCGCCCGGCGACGCCGCCTTGCCCGGACTCTCCGCACCGACGAAGGACAGGGGCTCGAAGTGAGATAGAAGACGACTCACATTTCCATCTCCTGAGACGGAACCGTCTCAACGCCGGCACCGTCGAGCACCTCGAGTCGTCGGCCTTCGCCGCTCAGGCTCGCTACGAGCTGTCGCCCGCTCGGCGTCGTGCGGAACGATAGTGCCGAGGGAGGATAGGCGGGGTCGAGCGGGACTTGGCGCGAGAGCGGGAGCGGCGAGACGGGCTGCGGGCGAGAGAGAGAGGGGCTCGAGCGCGGTCAGGACTCTCCGCGGATGAGGCCGGCGACGACGAGAGGAGGTGAGGACGGACCGATCGCGGACCAGGAGACCAATCGAGCTCGGCGAGCTTGGCGCGGGCGATCAAGTGGCGCGGAGCGGCTGTTCCGTCGAGAGCAGGAAGGCGAGGTCGACGTCAGGGTGCGACTTTTCGGCTCGAGGCGAGAGCAGCAGGGGATGTGAGCTCACCGCCGTCCTTGAGTACTGCAATGCCGAGCACGAGCTCGTCGTCGTCGGCAAAGTCGAGCTCGACGACGCGGAAGGGCGGCCCGTCGGCGAGGCGCAGGTCGTGCGACGCCGTCTCGACGGCCGAGAGATCGCCCTGAACGACTTGCCGCGCGAAGGTGACTGCAGGAAGAGAGCAGCATCAGCGAGAGGACGAGCAGGGAGGGAGAGGCAGGGAGAGGAAGGGGAAGCACGCACTGGTCGACGCTCGGACCCACACCTCCTCGAGCCGCCCGTCCTCCACCGTCCTCGTCCGCAGCCGCAGCTCCTCCGCCTCGCCGCTCGCTGCACCCGATCCCTCGCCCGTACCGCGCACGACCGGCTCGCCGAGCTGCGCGTGCGCGCCCGTCGCAGCGCGCACGCCCCGGTCCATGACGCCGCCGACAAGCCGCGCCGTGAGGTGCAGCAGCGCGGGGAGGCTCTGCGGCGCCTTGAGCTTGCGGCTCGACGCCGAGGCTGTTTTGCTGCCGAGCGCCGATGAGGGTGAGGAGGGGGAGGCACCGACAGGAGGCGGTCGAGGTCCGGCGTCCGGGTCGGCGGCGGCGCCCTCGGCCCACGACGGGATGTCGGGCTGGACGGGCCTGCTAGGCGACGAGTGCATGAAGTCGTCGGGAAGGATCGACGCTCCCTTGGGGTCGGCGCGTGCGCGCGCCGCGAGCTCGTCGGCGTCGACCTGGCCCTGGACCTCCTCGGTCATGCGGCGCACGAGCGCGTCGAGGCGCTTGTCGTCGTCGACGCCGTCGTTGCGCGCCTCGCTCATGCCGTCGCTCGTGACGAGCCCGAGCTCGGCGTCGCGCAGGGCGCGCGTGCCGACGGGCAGCTGGGCGACCCAGGCCTCGGCGGCCTTGAGCTCGGCGCCGTCCTTGAGCGGTGCGCTCGCGAGGCCGAATGCGAGGAAGGGCGTGAGGGTCGCGGCGGTAGAGGGGAGGCGGTGCTGGATGTAGTGCGAGACGGGGAGCGGGTCGAAGGCGGCGACCGGGCGGATCTCGGACCCTTCTTGCTGCGCGACCTTGTCGAGCTCTGCGAGGCGCGGCTTAATACGTCAGCGACAGGCCCTGCTCGATTGAGGTGAAGGGGAGAGCGAGACGAGGACGCACCGTAGTGGAGCCAGACGCTGAACTGCTTGAAGCACCGCTCCTCCTCCTCGACCTCGCGCTGCAAGAAGGCGCTGGCCTGCACGGCCTCCTTGGCGAGCTCGGTTGCGCGCAGCACCTCGTCGCGCTCGAACGTGTACGTGCCAAACTTCTCGGGCCTGCGCGCAGAGGGAGAGGACGCGTCAGCACGAGGTGCGTGAGCAGCGAGCAGGGAGAGAGAGAAGGGGGAGGACGCACCACCTCGCCCACGCGTCAACCTCCCGAAGAAGCACAACGACCCTCTCCATCGCCGGCGCGACGCTGACCCACCCGACGCGCCGTGCGCGCTCGAGCGCGAGGCCCATGGCCTGCTCCCACTTGACGAGGCCGCGCTCGTTCATCTTGCTCGCGAGGAAGTCGTGCAGGGCGCGCGTCGGGCGGCCCGTGAGGAGGAGGAGGTGCAGCTGGGTCGTGGGAGGGGTGGTCACTGCGCGCGAGGGAGCAGAGGAGTCAGGCCTGCTCGAAGAGGACGAAGAGGGGCTCGAGCGCAGGAAGAGAGGGACGCACCGCCGTGCGGCCTCGAGACGTCGGCGATGCGCTGCAGCCACCCTTTGCCGATGCGCCGCGCCTCGTCCCACAGGTTGCGGGCGTCCTGGAGCGCGTCGAACGCGTGCTGGAGGAGGGCGCGCAGGGCCGACGACTGGCGCAGGACGGTCGACAGGGTTGCGGGGAGCGGGAGCGACAGCTCGCGCACAGCGAGGGGCGCGGTCGATGTCGAGAGGTGGAGGGCGAACGAGGCGGTGGCGGCGGGCGAGGGCGAAGGAAGGCTCGTGACGGCAACGATGGGCCCGCCGGCGTCGACCGAGCCGAGGTAGACGCTGCCGCCGAGGAACAAGTGGCCCCCGCCCTTCTCGTCGCCGACGCACAGGATCGTGTGCTCGACCGAGTCGGCCTCGCCGCCCTCGGCCCTCGGCCGCACCATGGCCCTCGCCTTCGGGTCCCCTCCACCCGCGCCGCTCGCCGCCTCGTCCTCGGCGCGCGCGGCAGGCAGCAGCGTCGGGAAGCGCTCGGCCGCGTCCTGCATGCTGAGTGGGCGCTGCGCCTCCTTTGCGCGCTCGCGCTCGAGCATGGCCTGCTTGGCGCCGAACACGCCGCCGCCGCCGCCGCCTCCGCCCGGCCCGCCCGGTCCACCGCCCGGACCACCTGCGCCGCCGGCGCCGAACGCCATGCGCGGTGCGCCACCCGGCCCGTCGGCGGCGCCTGCGGCTGCGAGGCCGTCCTTGGGGATCTTGGGGAGGGCCGGGAAGCGGTCGACGAGGGCGAGGCCCCACGAGGAGAGGAGCGGGTCGTGCGTGAGGGCGAGGCGCTGCCACGTGAGGGTTGTCGGGGTCGAGGTGCTCGGGAGGGGCGAGGCGGGCGGGACGAGGGGCGCGCCGGTGTGGATCGAGAGGAGGGAGAGGGTCGAGGGGGATGAGGAGGACGAGGCGGGCGGGGCGACGAGGACGGCGAGGGTATCGCCTACAGGGGCAGGCATCAGCGACGAGGTCAAAGAGGCTCGCTGCGCTCAAGGAGAGGCGCGTGGGGACGCACCTTGCGGGTTCCAGGCGATGCGGGCGACCTTGCCGACAGGCTGGGCCTTGCCCTTGCCCTTGAGGAGGCCCAAGCCGCCGAGCTTGCCCGTCGGCGGGGGTGCTGGAGGTGGTGGCGGGACCCACTCCCACACGCGGTCGGGTGCGGTGCCGGTGCGGTACAGGGCGAGGCGCGAGTCGGCGGCGTCTGGTGGGGACGAGAGGGCGGCGAGGTCGAGGTCGGCCGGGCAGAGGCTCGAGGGGTGGAGGGCGTGGGCGACTGGAAGGGTCTTGCTCGAGAGGACGGGCAGGCCTGCGTCCATCTCGGCGGCCGGGGCGAGAGGGAGAGTTGGACGACCGAGTGATGAGGATGGCGACGCGGCGTGGGCGAGGCGGCACGGCGGCAAGGTGGTCGCGGCTGGGTCGAGGCCGTGCCAGAGTCTAGTAGAAGGCCCACTGGGCGGTGTAGCTGGCACTCTGGTGCGGTGAGCGAGAGTGGGACAAGGTGAGCCGGCGCGTCCTCGTCCCTCTCGCTCTCGACAGCTCGCTCGCTGCCTCTCGACAGCGCCAGAGCGCAGCACCGACTTGCTTACAAGGACCGTACTCGGTCAAGCAGCCCACAGCGGCGTGCACACTCGCCTGCGCCCGCATCTCGTCTCGTCACCGACCCCGCCCACCCCGCCTCGCCGACCATCGCTCGCACACGGCTACACCAGCGCACCACGACACGTCCGGCAGTACGAGGCGCAATCAAGCTCGACCCAGGTGCGCGCTCGTCCTCCCTGTCCTGTCGAGCCGCGGCGACAAAGGGACCCGCCGGGCGACCTGAGCGGCGACATCCACAACGCCCAGGCCCGAGCAGCTGGCAGAGGGCAGGCGCGTGCGCCCAGTGCTACAGAGCAACTCACTGACGCTCTCTCTCCCCTTGCAGCGCGATCATCACACGCCGACCCGTCGCCTCGCCTCGCACTTGCACCGCCCCCACCCGCTCGGCTCGCCCTCCTCGCGCCATGCAGCAGCGCCCAGCAGACGCCCAAGCCTCGTCGCGAGCCCTCCCCCGCGACACCGGCCTCGAGGCGAGCGCAGCCGGCGACAGGCAGGCCGACGCCTCGTCGACCAGGTCGGGGCGGTCGGCCAGCTCGCACCGCAGCGGCCGAGCACCGCCCACGTCTGCCAACGACCAGGCCGCCCTTCCCGCCCTCTCCGACGAGCTCCTCGCCGCCTTGTCGAGAGCCCCGCCGGGCGAGGTCGTCGGGTCGTCCGCCGGCCAGGCGCACGGGCGCACCAGCCTCGCCCTCGACGTCGACCGGCCGACCTTCCTCCACCCTTCCCCGCCGACCCTGCCCGACGTTCCGCCGCAAATTCCGTTCGGCCTAGGCTACCCTCTCGCCTCGTCGCCCGCCTCACCCGCCGTCGCCTCCCCAACGACCCCTCGTCCTCCTCCTCAGTCCCCGGGCCCGACGCCCACGGCGACGCTCGGCGGCTTCTCGTCCAATCGCACCGCCGCCGCCGCACCCTCGCCGCCTATCGACGACCCGTCGCGCTCGCCGGGTCCGCCGCACCAGCGCCGCAGCCCTGCGCCGTCCCCTCCCCTCCCGCGCACCCTCCCCTCCGTCTCGCCGAGCAAGCGCAACGTCTTCAAGGCGTTCAGCTTCGGCCGCACTCGCCCACCGCACCCTCCATTGCCCGCTGGGGCGTCCCCTTCGGCCGAGTACGCCGTCCCGCCCAACCTCTCGCCGCCGACGAGCGCACCGACCACCGGCAGCGAGCCGCGCCCTCCCTCGCAGTGGTCCCGAATCGCCAACGCGCCGCCCGCACTCGCAACGACCTCTGCGCCGCCCATCTCGGCCAACTCGTCCTCGTCGCCCTCGCCCTCCTCCGCCTCGCCGTTCCCCTCCGCGCGCGCCCGCCCCGCCGACCCGCCCGCCGCCCCTCACGCCCTCGAGCGCACCCGCACCGCCTCATCCGCGACCACTGCGCCGTCGCTCGACGATGACGGCGCCGAGGCGGACGCGCTCGCGCGCCGGTGGAGCGCTCGACCGGGCACGGCCGCCGAGCAGTTCACGCGCGACTTGCGCGGCGCGAGGCGCGAGAGCGGGCGGGCTCTGAGCGGTGGGCAGCATGCCGAGGACGAGGAGGACGAGCCGTTCGCGTACGACGACGAGGCGGACGAGGACGAGGGCGAGGGCGAAGGCGACGAGGCGCTCGGACCCCGAGGGGCCGAGGCGTCGCTCGGGCGGCGCGCGAGCACGATGAGCTTGCGGCACCAGCTCGCGGCGTTCCCGCAGGTCGAGGACCACCCGCTGCCGCTGTCGTCGCTGCCTGTACACGTCGAGGGCGCCGACGACCTCGACCCGGGCGACGAGGACGGCGCCGCGCGCCGCCTGTCGAAGCTCGACCTCGACGGCGCGCTCGCCCCGACCGAGGCGTCGGCTGCGCCCGAGCCCGAGCCCGAGCAGCGCTCGCCCGTCTCGAGCGCCGACTTCATCGTCGCCGTCGTCGGTCCTCGGTCGGCGGCCAAGTCGACCGTGATCCGGCGCGGGCTCAAGCGCCCGCCGTCGGCGCCCGTCGTCCTGCAGGAGGACGCCGAGGGCAACCGTGTCACGACGAGCACGACGTCGTTCAGCATCAGCGGCGCGAGGAGGACGATCGAGGTGCTCGAGATCGACATGGGCTGCCTGAGGTACAGCGACGAGGGCGTCGTGTG
>Ga0308169_10001509_pt1 | contig 27027 bp, 45 predicted proteins | sample PhyBR1_2_FD_202139 | JGI IMG/M metagenome (GOLD analysis project Ga0308169, IMG submission 202139) | Phyllosphere microbial communities from UC Gill Tract Community Farm, Albany, California, United States - DLSLSB.R1 | ecosystem: Host-associated > Plants > Phyllosphere > Unclassified | place...
AAGTCGCCGAACGAGGACATTCGGTCCGCACCTGGGGGTTAGCGAAAGCGATGATGACTGGGACTCACCTCGAGCTCGGGCGTAGGCGCAGGCAAGCGGCGACAGGTCCTTGAGATCCTCGACACCAAAGACCTTGGCCTCTCGCTCGTCAAGCGGAAGGCCGACGGCGGCGCCAGCGGGCGAGACGTGCTTGAAAGAAGTCGCCGCGGGGATCTGGAGAGCAGCAGCGAGCTCCTTGACGAGCGCCCAAGAGTTGAGCGCGTCCAGCAGGTTGATGTATCCGGGGCTGCCCGACACGACTGTTCGTCAACGCCGCTCATCCTGACCAACAACGGGCTCACCAGTGATGGGCATCTCTCCACTTTCAACAAAGGCCTGGGCGGGCTTCTGGTGCGGGTTGGCACCGTATCGCAGCGGCAATCGCTGGTAAGCGACGCCCGCAGCCGCCTTGCTCTCGGCGGGGGTGTCCAAGCTGGAGTACTGCTTTCGGAAGTAGTCGCTGATGGCCTGGTCGTACGCCGCAGTCTGCTCAAACGCTTTCAGGGCGAGTCCTCGTCGGGTCTCGTCGGAGACGGAGCCCTTGGCCTTGAGCTCGGAGACGACCGCGTTGTAGTCGGACGGCGAGCAGACGATGGACGTTCGGCCGTGGTTCTTGGCCCCAGCTCGGAGGAGGGTAACACCGCCGATGTCAATCTCCTCGATGGCGCCAGCGAGGGTGCAGTCGGGCTTTTGCGTCTGCAGGACGAAGGGGTACAGGTTGCAGACGATGAGGGAGATGGGAGCGATGCCGTTGGCCTCGAGGTCGGCCAGGTCCGAGGGGATGTCGCGGGACAAGATGCCTGGAGTCAGCCGAGGTGTCGAGGGGCGCGTTGCGACGAAGATGGGAGTTCCATATGGAAATAGGTGTTCGTGTTGGAGAGGTTGAGATGTGAAGGGAGCTCACCTCCGTGAACGGCGGGGTGCAGAGTCTTGACCCGTCCGCCGAGCATCTCCGGAGCCTTGGTGATCGACGAAACATCCCTGCGAATCAGCATCGCTGTGTCGTTGCAATGGCAGATTCTCGGCGACATACTCAATCTCGAGACCAGCCTCCCGGATCAACTTGGCCGTTCCGCCAGATCCGAGCAGTCGGAAGCCGAGAGCCTTGAGCTCCTTGGCGAAGGGCAAGAGGTCCGTCTTGTCGTACACGGACAGCAGGGCTGATCATGAGCACGGGGACTTTGCATTCGCCTGTACTGACCGATGGGAGCGGTGGACATTGTGGGGTAGGTGTTTTGCAAGAAGCAGCGGAGTGATATTCCGCCAACTTTTGTGGACCAGCTCCGGACTCGCTCCTGCGCACTCGTCGGGCGGCATCCTCCGCTCACTCAGGGAGCAGGGTCACCGTTTTCCTGAGCGGTTGATATATCTGCTTCCGCACCGAATCCCAACGGCCATCCCCTTTGCCTCGGCACCCAGGAATGCGAGGATGTCAGTGAGGAGACGTCGATAAGCGGTTGGCCCAAACCGCCCAAGCGTCACAAGTGCACATCTGCTAGACCTCGCCGTTACCTGTAGGCAGAATGACCCGAGTGTCAATGTCAGCTCGGTTCATGCCCCGCCCCGCATCGCCGAATGTGATGCATGCTGCGTGGCTAGCCAACCCCCTGAAGCCACTCTCGAGCAAATCACCGCCCGACTCCCTCTATCAAGCTACAACAGGTTGTCGTCGGTCCGTCCTCTCTCCCCTCTGACCTCGCTCGCCGCGCTGCTCTCCCCTACCCTCCTTGGACGTCGGCGCCTGTCCCGAGCTCTGCAGCGCGTACTGGATCGCCTGCGATCGGAACGCCAATCCTCTCGTCGTCTCGATGAGCGCCGCCGTGGGTGTCGTGTGCGGCCGCGAGATGTAGAGCATATTTGACTTCAAGTCAATCTTTGCCTCGACGCCGATGCGCGAATCCCTGATCAGGTTCACGATCCACTTTTCGCCCTCCTCCTCGCCCATGTTGAGCGTCTTTGACAGATCCTTGATGTCGATGCGTTGATGTATGCGGCAGAACACCTCGGACACGAGCCACCTGGCGTTCTCGACGAACGCGTCGGCGAAGCCAGACAGGAAAAAGTCGGAACGGACCACGCTCTCCGCCACGGCGAGGCGCTCCTGCGCCTTGTCAAAGTCAAAGTCGGTGTACAGGTCCTTGAGGAACGTGGTGACCGGGTCAGAGTACTGGTACTCCTCCATGTTGACGATACGCGTCAGGTCCTTCAACCGTCTTGTCGAGTTGTTGGCGGAGCGGGAGAGGATGGCCGCGGCGACGAGATATCGCAGGTGGGGGCACGACGTTTGAATCGTGTTGAGGTAAGCGGGCGAAAGGAACATGTCGAGCAGGGCCTGCGATCCGTCCTCCAGGTTGAAGTAGACAAACAGCGACCAGTGCAGCAGCCATGCCCGCGCCTGCAGTTGCGATAATGGTTGCGCCGACGAGTCGATGATATCCCGCAAGTCCTTGACCTCTGACGCCGCGGCCTCCCATTCTCCAGACAAGATGTTTGATGCGAGTTTACCCCAGTGCGCCGAGACGTTGAGGTCGTACGAGGGGGAGAAGAGCAAGAAATGGTACAGGAAGTTGGCCGCGTCGGCGTACGCTCCCAGCGTATATTGGTACTGTCCAAAGTGGTACAGCGCGTTGATCTGGTCCAGCGTGATCTGCCATCAGCGTCCCGTCATTCCTCTCCCGGACCCACGTTGTACTCTGACTTCAACATCTCCAAGTTCTTATCCCGGTCCGACCCGCTCCTCAGCTTCGCGACCGCCTCCGGGTCCTCGATCACCGAGATGACCGCCTGTGCGCGCTCCTGCAGCGACTTGAATTTCACCGTGGCGTCCTCCCTCAACTTTGCGAAATCCGGCTTTGACTCGACTCCCGCCTGCTCGTGCAAGTGCTCGACGTAGTCGACCATGTTCGTTCCCGCCACGAGGTCATATCTGAGGTCAGCCCTGCACTCTTTGCACCTGTGTCGACGCACTGGGCACGGGCGACCTGCTCGGCCGGGAAGAGCGAGGTTTCTGAAAGGTGGGTGAGGAGAGGGATGGCCAGATGTCGATCCAGATGAGGGATGAGAATCTGCGGTCAGCAAGTCCCCGTACCTCGTCCAGCTCCGCGCACCTGGGTCAGATCATGCTCGGCCATTTTTGATGATGCGTGTGACGTCTTGACAACAATAGAGGTGTAGGCGTTGAAGAAGACTGGATGGTGAGCAGCAGCTCGCGCGTTGAAATATGGAAATCACCGTATATCACCGTCGTGTGGCGGTCCGAATTCGCCACCGGGGTGATGCCGTAAACGTGTGTATGCTCATGTGGTGGAGGTTGATCACTCGTCTACACCTGCACACCCCGCAGGATGCGCTAAAAGCTGAGATGTAGACCTATCACCCAGCACGGCAACACTATCATGGACCAGCAGGGCTCACGCCTGCCTCGCCCAAAATCAACCTTGAACCTCCGAACAATATCATCGACGAGCTCGCTGCGACCCCCGAGTCGTCTACATGCGCCGGCACCAACGAGGCCCGCCGCAGCACCGGCTCGGGCGGGTCCGTCAATAGCGCGCAAGCCCAGCAATCAGCTTGGCGCCGCAGGCTCGGCTCGACCGACCACGACAAAAGCAGTTCCATCAGAACCTTTGACTAGGCCACTGGTACAAGCTCGCTCGATGGTACAGTTGCCGAAAGTTCGCGCCAGACTGTCACCCAAGACTCGGCCAGGCATGTCCGCGCCCGCTCGCCGAGTCGCCTTGAAGACGGATATCAGGCTGTCGGCTCAGAGATCACCAAGCGCCTCTGACGCTGTCACCGCATCCAACCCAGCTCGTCGCGTCGTGTCCATCATCGAGCCTTCCCCCCTCGCCCCCAAGAAATCGATGAAACCACCGCCGGTCACGCCTGCTCGCAGACCTTTGCCAGTGATCGACACGCCCTTGCTGCCTCGACTGGTCTCGAGGCCGTTCCCGCGCGTATCAATGGGCCTGCTCAAGGATGAGGAGATGTGCTTTACGGATAACTCTTTCGTGAGTTGTACGCGTCATTGCCGCGGTTGACGGAAGGGCGACTCGCCAGTCAAGGTCGATGCTGGTCGTACAGAGGCTGCCGCGCGAGCTGCTTGCACGGCAACGGAAGTGGCGGAGAAGGAACGGGACAGCCTTCGGGCGGAGCTGGAGCGTATGAGAGCGGCGCAGAATGCAGAGAGATGGCAGCGCGTCATCGCGCAAGGAGAAGAAGCCATCGAGGGGGAGAGAACCCTAAGAGCGATGATCGGCTTGACGCGGGAGGTGTTACTGGAACGGGAAAGGGTTATCAGCGACGACCCCATGACGACCACTGTACATGATTGATGATATGCCACGAAGCCTTACATGACCCTAATTGCTCAGCAGAGCTTGTACAATGTGATTCACTCTCAGATGTCGAAGATCGGTGTACGTCTGGCCACAACCGACGAACAGGATCGGCTGGCCGGTCACGTATGTCATGGACAGGGCCGCGCCGACCTTGTCGTCCTGCGCGTCAGCGAGGTCCTGACGCAAACAGACAGGTTGGGGAGGGGTCACTTACGATCGTGTCAAACTTGGTCAGGATGATACCGTCGATGCCCCGCTTGCGGTGCGATCCGCCCGCACTGGAAAAATCTTTGAGCGACCGGTCGAACTTGGTGAGCTGGTCGACAGCCTCGTTGCCGACCAGCGCCTCGCCGACGAACACAATCTTGTCCGGGTTGTTGACCGTGACAAGCTGGAGGCGTCAGTGAAAGAAATAACAAGCTGCGCACCTTTGCCAGAGCCCGCATGAGCGGCTCGTTGTCCTGCATCCGCCCCGCCGTGTCGATCAACACCACATCAAACTTGTTCTCCTTTGCTGCGGGTTAAGACCAGCCGAATTCAACAACTCACCATACGCAATGGCATCCTTGGCAATCCCCGCCGCGTCCTTGCCGTACCCCCGCTCGTACAGCTCGATCCCGCCCGACTCGTCGCTCAGCGCCCCCAAGTTTCTCACGTGCACACGCAGCTGCTCGACCGCTCCACTTCGGAACGTATCACACGCGGCGATCAGCACCCTCAGCCCATTCTGCAACAGCCAAAAGCAGACTTTGGACAGGTTGGTCGACTTGCCGACGCCGTTGACGCCGACAAACGTGATGGCATAGGGGTCGGGAATGTCGATGGCGGCGGCCTTTTTCCGCTGAATCTCGAGGAGCAGGTCCGTCGATGTTTTTGGCGTAAGGACGCGGGTGAGCGAGGCGGACAATGCGTTCTGCACTTCCGTCTTGACGCCTAGTGTAAGCTTTTACCCACGTATTATCGGGAAACCGCACTGGTCAAACCGCCGAGCTTCTTCCCGACCAATGCAGCGCCCACGCTTTCGCACATCTTTTCGGCGATATCCTTGGCCACGTTCTTCGCCATGAGGTGCTTCTCCATCTCGGCCAAGACGGGCGCGAGGTCTTCCTTGCTCAGCGTCTTCTTCCCCATCAACCGTGAAAACAGGCTGGTCCATCGAGGCGGATCCGTCGAGGTGTCGACCTCGAGCTCCCCGGTTGCCCTGGCCAAAATCTCCTCTTCGGTCGGAAGGGCTTCCCGCCGGTAGTCCCAGTCGGCGACCTCGTACGACCCATCCCTGCCCTTGACACCCATCGCATCGGGCGATACCAGGCCCGTAACATCCACCGCGGCGTCCGGGTCGGCCGGGGCAGAGTAGTCGAGCGCAGCCATCTCTTCTTCCGTCGCTACCGAGTCGCCCCACTTGCGCATCAGCTTCGAGGCGTTCTTTGACGGCGAGGCCGATGGCGAGGGCGACGAAGTCTTGCCCCGTCCGCGGCGTAAGCGGGTCTTGAGCTGTTGGACGTTCTTGGCGATCTCCTCGGCAGTCACGGCCGACTCTGCGGGGCCTGATGTCAGAAGCAGTACCCCATCGCGACGTACTGCTCGCTCCGGCTGCAGCGGAGATCTGAGCCTGCTTCTGCAGACTCATCGGCTTCCTGTCCCCCTCACACCCCCTCAACGCGCGGTCAAAGATTTGCTCCCACTTGTCCGCGACGAGTCGTTCTTGAAGCACCCTCAGAGACGACGACGTGGCTAGCGTGTCCGATAGCGATTCCACCAGTGAGCGAATGTACGGCTCGAACAAGGCCAGGAAGAGCTGCTTGACTTTGGCGAGCAGGGCGGGGACGTATGTGAGCGGTAGCAGCGCCGGGAAGACCACGACAAACACCAGGCCCAGGCCGTTCTCCATCGTCCACCGGACGCTGTACCCGTCCTTTTCAAACCCATCGCCGTTGGGCGTCGTCTTGCCCTCGATAAAGGTCTCGCGGATGAGGGCGTTGACGGGCGAAGCGGGAGTGAGCGCGAGCGTCGCGAATGCGGGCGTGAAAGACTTGGACCATAGCACCAGGCCGCCTGGGGTTAGTCCATGTCTTTGGCAGGTCGAGTGCTCACTCTGATGCGAGATGGAGACGTGGTCGAGCATGGTTGATTGACAAAGGTGTGAATTGTAGTCGAACCAATTCGCCGAGTTTGTGTTTACCCTTCACCCTCCACAACGACAACAATGCCGCCAAAGAAGCAGAGGCATCTGCCGGTACCAACCACGTACCCGGGCAAGGGTATGCCCGAGAAGCAGTGGGATGCATGCGTGGGCATCCTGTCAGAGGTGTACCACACCAAGGAGGGCAGGTGAGCTCGATCGCGCGAACACGCGTGCTCACTTCCAGCCGGTACATCTGCGAGATCTTTCGCGAGCTGCCGGACCGAACGGTCTTTCCGGACTACTTTGAGGCCATCCCGGAGCCAGAATGTCTTGATGACATTGCGGTGCGTTTGGCACGACGAGGATGAGCTGATTATAGGCAAAGCTGGCAGGACCAAACTACGCAACCCCCGAGGCCTTTTTCCGGCAGATCCACCTCGTCTTTCTAAACGCCATGCATTGTGCGTTGGCGGTAGAATCTGTCGACTTTGCTCACGTTCAGACAACGAGGAAGGATCGCGGATATACCTCGACGCGAAGCGGCTGGAAGGACAAATCCACGCGGGATGGAAGGCTGCTGGCGTGTTCGCCAGCCCGGATCCGTATGCCAAACCCGCCCGCAAGTCGGTCCCTCGAGCAACGAGTTCGGCGACGCCTGCCCCGATCACGCCCGTAGCGCCAGCTCCTGTCGTACAGGCTCCACCTGCAGCACCTGTGCCGGCGCCAGCGCCAGCGTCAGCGCCGATACCAGTCCCTGTGCCTCAAGCCGCCCCCACACCTTCACCCACGCCAGCACCTACGCCCCTTCCCCAGCACCCACCCGTTGCAACCTCTGCGCCTGTTGCGGCTCCATCGACAGCCGGGCCCTCTGCCCAAGTGCTGGCCGACCGAGCCGTCATGACCGCCCTCGACGCCGTCCTGCCTCGGTGGCAAGGTCCTCAAATCAACTTGCCCGGCCCGCCCATCGAAGGCATACCGGGCAGTGGATGGTGGGGCGAAGCAGACCACGCCGCTGGCCCGTCTGACCGTATGCGCTCGGTGCTCAACACGCTCGAGCACTACCGACACGACAATGTCCGTCTCGCTGAGGTGTTTGACCTGATCCCGCCCGTCGCCGCCATCCCGTACCTGTCCTTCAACGGCCCCATCACATTCTCCTCCATCAAGATCAACGCCAATGCGAATCGGTACCGCACGCTCCGCGACGTCGACCTCGACATGGCGCGGCTGTTCGAAAAGGCGCGGCGGTTCTTCCCGGAGGGGTCGGTCAACTATGGCAAGGTGCTCATCCTGCAACGGCTGTACAATGCTCTGACGGCGCAATACCCGCTCTTGCCGCCCGTCAAGCAGTCCTCGACGCTGTTCTCGTCCATCCCGGCTGGACCCGGTAATGCCAAGTCACAGCATGAGATGAACTTGGAGCTGCGGGCAGGCGCTGCGGAGCAGGAAGTGGGGTACGGCATTACGACGTTTAGGGTGGGCACAAAGGACCGCGTCTGGACGACCGAGGCGCGGCACAAGGGCATGGCGTATAGAGTTGGCAAGTTGGAGTTGTCGCGATCACGCTGACCGTAGGCGACTTTGTACACCTGATCAACCCGGACGACGCGGCGAAACCGATCGTCGGCCAGATCTTCAAGGCGTTTGTGCCGACCAAGGGGCAGCGGTCGCATCACGTCACGGTGTGTTGGTATCACCGCCCCGAGCAGACTGTGCACACGCCCGACCGAACCTTTTTCGATCGCGAGGTGTTCAAGACGAGCCATCTGTGTGACCACCCCGTAGAAGACATTCTCGAGCGGGTCAGCGCGCAGTTTTACGTCAAGTGGATCCGCGGCAAACCCAAGGCGCCTGAATACTACCCCGGGTGGCCGAATTGTGAGTTGTGCGCCGGGCGACCACTGGCTGATAGCAGACATCTGCCATTCGCGGTACAATGACAAGCTGTGGTCAACGGTCAGGATCAAGAACTGGAACAGCTGCATCCCAGAGGAGCTGCGACAGACTGATTTCATGGCTGTGGTCAACTACGAACGCCAGATCGAACCGGAAGTCGTGTCGTCACCTTTCCACCGAGGTATCACCGGTCCTGGCTTCTTTGGCGAGCCAAAGGGCAAAGCGACGGAAGAAGACGACGAGGAGACGGCACCGGCACGGTCGGTGGCCACCATGCCCACACCGGCGCGGCCGACTCCTCGCCCAGCACCCATCCCTGCGCCTGTAGCTACCCCCGCACCGCGCCCAGCACCGTCGCAGCCCCTTCCAACGCCCACACCTGTGCCGGTACAGAACCCCTCCCACCCTATGCAACACCGCCCACCGATCTCTGGGTGGACGTCGACTCCCACCGCGCCGCCGAGCGCCCGCAGCCTGGGCACGATCTTTGGCGGGTCACAGATCCTCGACCAGGTCGCGCAAAAGGATATGCTCCCGCCTGACACCGGTGAGCTCTTAGCAGAGTGATTGTAAGCTAATGATAGTCCGTTTGTTTGAGCGGGACGCACGGCATCAGGTCCTGTGGTTCTCGGGCCCGCCGCTTGCGCCGGGGACGATTCCTGTCCCGGAGCGCCCGGCTCATTCGCTCGAGTACCTGAAGTACGTCGCGAAGCGGAAGCGCAATGAGCCAACCGAGAAAAAGGTCTTCAAGCGGGAAGGGCCGGGGGTGGTGGAGCCCGAGTGGCCCAAGGCGGAGATGTGGTGGGCAGAGGGCATGACGGAGGAGCAGGTCAACGATGCGCTCAAGGCGACGATGGGAGGGTAGAGCAGTGCCGTTGCGCGTTTTGGGATTTAGATGTACGAGCTTTACGACATGATATGTATCAGCCGAAATTGCATCGCTTTGCACGCGACAGTCTGCTCTCGCGGCCATCATCGCTCAGCCTGAAGTTTCATGAGGAACCAGAGTGTCCATGCTTATGCGCTACAAATACAACCTAGATGCTAATCCCTCGTAACTTGCCCATGCTCGCGTCGACGTAAACCCAAAACTTCTACAATGTCTATAAGTCTAAGCAACTCCTACTCCAGCTCGTAGCCCGGGCCCGCCACCTTGCCGACCATCGCCCGTGTAGTATTATCCCTACACCGTTTCAGGAATTTAAACAGCGGGCTGCCTCCCGTTCCCCTCAACTCCCCCGTGGTCGGCGGGATATCCACCTGCCCGACCAGCTGCTGGATGCGCTCCGACGGCTGCCGCCTCGCCTGCTGGACGATGAACATGCTGACGATGCGCATGTGTTTCTCCCTGAATCGCCTGAGCGCATCCAGGGCCGAGTCGTACGCCGCGGCGAGCTTGGGGTTGGTCTGTGCCTGTGCGAGGACGAGCTGCCGCAGGGGGGTCGGGTGTCCCGCCAGGTGGAGCAAGAACGAGCGGTGTTGCAGCGGCATATACTGCAACATGCGCTGGACAAACGTCGCTTCGTTGGGCTTGGACTGGCCGACAGGTTCCGAGTCGAGCACGATCGCTTCATTCTCCCGTGGTGCGTGGTCGACGGTGAGGAAGATGTCGATGGCGTGGATGAGACTGCTCTGCCCGGCGCTGGGGCCGGAGAACAGCGAGCCCGTCCGTGATTTCCCGCTCTGTGCGTCCTCGGCGATGTCCTCTACACCCTCGAAGCGCCAGCCTTTGCTCTGAGGCCCGTCGGCGTCGCCGCCCCGGAACCACGGTCGGATCAGGTGGTAAAACTCCTCCGGGTCAATCTCCTTCATCATCGACAGGGTGATGTCGCCGATGAGGTCGATCTGCACTGCAAGCCTGCGCAGGTACGACGTCAGCCGGCGCAGAGCCACGTCGTCGGCCAGGAACAGCTCGTCAAGCGATTGACGCATCAAGCGCAGGGCTTCCGCGCCGGCGATCTCGCACTGCGCCGAGATGATGTAGAACATTTCCTCTGAGCGGGTGTTGGTGAACGTCTCGAGGGCGCGCGAGGGGAGGTTGGCGATCGACACGCCGGCGGACGGGTCGGTGGGGGCAAAGTTGTACAGCACCGTGTCGGAGTATGTGACGACGGGCGGGAGGCCGAGGAGGTTGGACACGGTCACGAGCGGGATCGAGATGGAACGGGGGATGGGCAGGGCGGTGTCGGTCGTCTTGGTGGAGGTGTGGACGTAAAAGTGCAGAAGGAAGGAAAGGACGAGGTGGGCCCGGCGCAGTAGTGGGAGAGAAGTCTGTGGTAGGGCAAGGACCGGCATCTGCAAGTTAAGCGCCGATGGGACCAAGATCCGGTCGCGGACTTACCATCTCGATACCCTGTCGCCACAGGCGGTCCTGTTCCCTCGGACCGCCGAGCCGCAAACCAACGCTTCGCGCAGCAGCGAGCGCATCTTCCCACAGATCCCAGCTCGCGGGTAGCCGCTCAATGTTCTTGCTGCCCGGCAAAAATCCCGTGCGGACATCGACATCGTAGTCTGCAGCGGCGAGCGAGGCGACGTTTGGCGCAAGTCCGTTTGAGGCGTGCGAGGATGTGCCGGACGACGAGGGGTCGGATGGCTGGGCATACGATGGCGGAAGGGCGAGGAAGTGCCCTGGTGGGAGGGGTCGTTCCATCGCGGCCATGGTGGTGATGGTGGTGGTGAAGAATGGGAATGCACAAAGAGATGCGTTGTCGAGGGGTGTGGGTTGCTTTATAAGGCGTGATTTCTGTTGATCTTTTGCCGTCGCGGCCGAAAAGTCGCACCGTCGGTTTGGGGGTGCGCACGCCTCGAAAAGTCGGCCTGTGCCCCTTATTCTGCCGGTGAGAACCCTGATCGGCGCCATGATCCGGCCAGAGACCCGGCGACTAGGCCGCGATTACAAATTCAAAACTGGTCTCCGATTACAAAGCGGGTAAGACCGGTAAATCGTCATTTCAATGGGGGATCGTAATGTTCATGCAGTTCACCCCGGGGCCACGTGACAGGTGGCGAAATCACCGATCCACGCGCGATCCAGAGCCAATCCGCTCGGCGGTATTTCCCGGACACATGCACTCGATCCCGACCCGACGAGCAGACGAGTTTCATCCGATTTCTTAGAGCTAACGTCTCACTCCTCATCGCCATGTTCAGTATCGCTGGGGCCAGGCTGCCTTGGATTCCAGCTTTCAGGCATTCGACACATCTACCCCTGCGGACGTTCTCGACGGGCTTTCGCCTGACGCCAAGGCTCAAGCCCGTCCAGCGGGCATTTCAACCGTTACCCACCTTTCGATCCATACGTTCCCTCGCTACTGCTACTTTCACGCCCACGGAGGCTTCTGCCACCGCCACAGCTGCGCCAGAGACGGCTAGGACTATACCAAAGTCTTTGCCGTACTGGCTTTTCGGCTGCTCCGCCCTCGTCTTTGGTATCCTCATCATTGGCGGTCTGACCCGCCTCACCGAGTCAGGCTTAAGCATCACGGAATGGAACCTCGTCACGGGAATTCGACCACCCATCACCAAAGCGGAATGGGACGCCGAATGGGAAAAGTACAAGGTCTCGCCCGAGGGTGTCTTGTGGGTTCGCAAAGACGTCTCACGCGCTGACCCCAGATTGAACTCGAAGATTGAAATGAGCGAGTTTAAAAAGATCTTTTACATGGAATGGGGTCACCGTGTTGCTGGACGTGCTCTTGGACTTGTGTAGGTTGGGCCCAAGCGCCGGGCGCCGTAGCTCACGCGCAGGTTTGCGATCCCCGCCGTATACTATATGACCCGATACAAGCTGCCCAAGGGTCTCCCGACCCGCCTCATCGTGCTTGGCCTCGGTATCGGCTGCCAGGGCGTCATCGGCTGGCTCATGGTCAAGTCGGGTCTGAACCAGGAAATCATCGACACCAACAGCGTGCCCCGGGTCTCGCAGTACCGGCTCGCCGCGCACTTTTCCGCTGCCGTCGCGCTGTACATCGGGATGCTCTCGACCGCGCTGTCCTTGCGACGCGACATGAAGGCGCCCGTTGCTATCCCCAACATCGGCCCCATGCGCCGCTTCAAGGGGATCGCCCACCTCGCGGCGGCCATGGTGTTCATCACGGCGGTTTCGGGTGCGTTTGTCGCCGGACTGGACGCAGGACTGGTATACAACGAGTTCCCAACCATGGGCGGGAAGCTCGTGCCGCCGATGGACGAGTTGATGGATGCACGGTACGCTAAGTCGGGCAGCGACTTGTGGTGGAGGAACATCTTTGAGAACCCGGTGACGGCGCAGTTTGACCACCGGTTGTTTGTGAGTGGTCCAGAGGTCGCGATGACCGCCGCTGACCGCAGGCCACGACGACGTTCTCTGTCCTGCTGTCTCTGCCGATCCTCGCGCGGGCACCGTCATTACGCTACGCTTTGCCCCGGTACTCGCGCCGCCTCGTAGACTTGACAGCCGCCGCGGCGGTCACCCAGGTCACGCTCGGCATCACAACGCTCCTCTACCTCGTCCCGATCCCGCTGGCAGCCATGCACCAAGCCGGCAGCGTCGTTCTTCTCACATGTCTCACCGCCCTGGGTGTCTCCCTACGCCGACCACGGGCGGCCATACAACTAGCCAAGAAACTGTAACCATCACTAGCATATAGATCGCACCACTTATCATGACCATGCACGACTTATGTCCACGGCGCTGCGCGAAATGCAATATGGCGATGCATCATGTCCTCCGCCTGCCAGCGACGATTGCGGCTTGCTCAATCGTCCATACGACAGCCTTGATCCAGTTGAACAGCTCCCGCACCGCTTCGTCCTGGGGTCAGTAATGGTCAACCTCGCCGATGGCGCACGCACAAGCCTCTCCGGGTCTTCCGACAGCGGACGTTGCGAGCGCTGCTCCGGCTGCCAGCCCGCTGCCTTGAACATCCCGCCAATCTCGTCTAGCCCCCTCGCGGCGTTATCCCGGTTCTCGCGGTACGCCTCCAGAGCTTGCTGGTATGTCATCTCCGTGGGGTCTTTTTGCAGGTATGGGTTTGGTATCGTCACCGGCTCGCAGGTGTGTCCATCGAGATCGGCTTCGTCCTCGTACACGTATTCGTACTCGTCCCCTTGGCCGTGGTCGTGGTCATGGTCGTGGTCATGGTGGTGATGTCCGTGTCCATGCCCGTGGCCGTGATGGTCGTGCTCGTCATCGATGATCTCCTCGCAGTCGCACGTCCCCGGCTCATGGTCGCACTCGACATAGTGACAATCGCAATCGCAGTCGCCGCATTCCTCCTCGTCCGAGTATTCTTCGTACACGGGCGAGTGTCTGCCTGTTAGCTGCGCACCTTGGCGAGCCATACTGCGACTCACTGCCGTCCACAGGTGCACTCTTCCATGACCTCCTTGCCCTTGCCATTGCCCACCGGCGCCTGTCCATGTCCGCCATGACCATGCGCATGACCGTGCGCGTACGCCGGCCCACTCCCTCCCGGCGCCTGCCCGCCGACGCTCACGGCCGCCACGCCCTCGCGGTATCCCTTTAGCTCCTTTTGCATCCGCATAAGCTTTGCCTTTTCCCGGTCGAGCGTCAATTTCGCCTCGAAAAGCGCCGCCAACGACGCGGGCAGATCAATCGGAAGGTTGGGCGGAATCTCTCCGTTCACCCCCGCTGCAGCGCCCGCAATCGCCGACAGCTGACTCTGCGTGAGCTTGGGCAGCGCGTCCAACCTCCCGAGAGCCGAGTTGGACCATGTATGCAGTGCCGAGCTGAAATCGGTCTCGATCGTACTGGCCGGTGGGGCCGGCTCAGGCGGGGGCACGTATGGGGCGGGCGCTGGAGCAGAGGCAGGATGGCGGGATGGGATCGGCGGTGGGCGCTTGTTTGTGCGTGGTTTCGAGCGGCCCATAGTGGGTCAGCGGGGTGTATGTACAGAGGAAGTGGAAGTGAGGTCGAGGTGGGAGGAAGGGGAGGGGGGCGGAGGGGTGTTCAGCGGTCACGGGCGAAAGTGGAATGAGGGCATCGGAATTTGAGCACACAAATGGAGGATGCCGACTTTTTGCCGTTCTACATCCACACTGTAACCTCGCTCATGTCGCCGAAACGCATCGCTGTCCTCATCTCGGGCGGAGGTGAGCCGCCCTACCACGGCCCATAGCTCACTCTCCAGGATCCAACCTCCAGGCCCTCATCGACGCGGCCGGGACGCCCGCTTTGCCCGACTCTGAGATCATCTTCGTCCTCTCGTCCCGATCAAAAGTCTTCGGCCTCGAGCGCGCAGCGAAACACTCCATCCCTTCGAGCGTCTGCGCACTCAAGACGTATCTGAACAAGAATCCGGGAAAGACGAGGGAAGACTACGACGCCCACGTCGCGGGTTTGGTGCTCGAGCACAAGCCCGACCTTGTCGTCTTGGCCGGATGGATGCACATCCTTTCGGACAAGTTTTTAGATGTGCTCGACGTGCCGTGCATCAACCTGCACCCTGCGCTGCCGGGTGCTTTCGACGGGGCAAACGCTATCGGGCGGGCGTACGAGGCGGGCCAAAAGGGCGAGGTGGAGAAGACGGGGGCGATGGTGCACAAGGTGATCAAAGAGGTGGACAGGGGGGAGCCGCTGGTGGTGCGCGAGGTGCCCATCAACAAGGACGAATCGCTGGAGCAGCTCGAGAAGAGGATACACCAGGTCGAGCACGAGATCATCGTCGAGGGCGCGAAGAAGATCCTGGGGTTGTGAAGAGCGCGCGGTGGCTTCCGAGTGCAACAGTTGTCGGAACGGCGGTGCGAAGCAAAGGTGGGCAATGACGGTAACGGGAAGGCGCATCACCGCGCTGTTTATGACATAACGGTAGAGTAGCTCATCATCATGCATGTGTCGGGAATATCGCGGGTCTTGCGACTGCTCATTCGACATCCACATCTCTGCGAGCATGTGTTCCTGTCGAGGGGAGCTGTCAGCCTGGGACGTCGCTTCAGCGCTCCACCATCCGGTTGACCCCCCACTTGTGTTGTCGTAAGGCGTGGAGCTGTAGGAAGATTGTCGTCGGAAGGCGGACGACCTCGGGACACATTCGCCGAACTCATCGCTTTGGCTTACAATCAAACCGACAGCGCTTCCTTTACAGGCATCATGACGCTGAAATCCCCAGAGGACCGCTCCCATGCTTCACGCGTCTCGAACCGGCCTTGACCATGTCCGGAGCCATCTTTCGAGATCTGCAGAGAGTGTCGAGCCATCGTTGGACGACCCGGCGACGGGCTCATTCAATCCTCCGGCGCAGCCCTCTCGAGCTGTATACGGTCTGCTCAATCTAACCCAGCATCACCACAATGCGGGCTCGGTGCCCTAGGACGCGGCCTTGGAAATGCTTCAGAACGGAAGAGACCATGCGGAAGAGTGCCTACTCGGGCGTCGATTCCGAGTTGATAGTACCAAGTACGTCCGCAACATCGTCGGTGATTCCGGGCACGCGGCACGTGCGCTTGACGCGAAGTGTATCAACTGCAAGGACGTGCGAGCTACGTGTGAGCGGACCGAGGGTCTGAAGATTGCCAAGGACGCCAGGATTGCAATTGTCTGTACAGGGCGCGACACGTACAAAAGCTAACCGCACCAACCGGAACTGTGGTCACGTGCTTGTGGTACACCCGTCACGATCCGCGATGCACCATCTTGATGATGTCCCGACGTTTCATGCACCCAAGTCGCAGACGATACGACACGCATGACCTCATGCAGCGGGCGCTCAAACGCGTCTCGTCGTGTTCTACGCCGAAAGATGCGTCATTGATGTTCCCTCGTTGAGCGCGGACGACGGAAGGAAAGGCCGGTCGGGCGCGGTCGTCCCGCTGATGGTACCTAGCGTGCGTGTCATGCCCATCATGCCCTCTCCTCGGCGCTTGGCCCGACCGACATGGAAGGAGAAGGTGGGCAGTCGAAGAGGTGACCCCCTGATGCCACTGGTATGCGCGCCAACTCGCCCGATTACGGACAGCGAGGTACCAAGCACTGAACTGTAAGTGTTTGGTGGGAGCGATCAGGCTGGTCTCTTGTCCAGCTGAGACTGGAATCACTGCCCGCAGCACAACAGCAACGGCCTTGGCTGATCAAGGACTGAACTTCAGAACTTCCACCGCTTGCAACTCGATCCAGAGGCAGCATCACTGTCTCTCGCCCTCACCGCTCAGACGCGCCCGACCTCGACGACAATGACGACCAAGCCGGGCCGCTCGCACCTGCTTCACTCCGGCTTTATCGACCTCGCCTCGCTGATCGCCTCGACGCCATCACGCATCGCTAGCCAATCACGCCTGTGGGCGGCGAATCAGCCTGCACCACCGCTCGGCGACGACTGGAGCATCATCGGCGTCCCGTACGAGAGCAATCCCGCCAAGGAGAACGTCGACCCGAGTGCGCAGTCGCCGGCGTACCTTCCCAGTAGAGGATCACCGGCCGCGCGGGGTGGCAAAGCAGGCGGTATGGCCCGACGGGGTCGGGCGGCCGCTGCAGGGGAATTGAGGAGACGCAAGGTCGATAAGCGGATGATCGGGCCGCCGACGGACTTCAGGTGGGCTAGCCGGGAGTTCACTGGACCGGGATCCTGATGACAGGCACGTCTTTCACGCCTCGACGTACGAAGAAGCGACCGAGCTGCTGCTGCGGTGGTCCTTCGAGGGCGTGGACTACAAGAACGGGGGTGGGTCTTAGGGTGTTGTCCGGAGCTTATGCACAGATCCCGCCTGGGCAAACCCGATCAAGGATCTGGTCAAGGCGAGAGCACGGGAGCAACAAGCTAGGGCCGTCGCTGCTGTGGTGGAAGCTACGGCTCGGGCGAGGAAAGCAGGACCCGGGTATCCACCACTGTGGGTCGGATTCTCGCCTCGGTGCATGAGCGGCTGCTGACATTAGACCACCCCCAGGCCAGCTTCACGTCGTCAATGGTCTACCGTCGTCGATCTACTCCACGACCAACACCACGCTGTCTCCGACATCGCCAGGCGGATCAGGTGCACACCAGCCCAATCTGACTGGCCGGGGCTCGTCCATCTCCCCTCTGCTCGCGGGGGCGTCTACGCCCAATCTCATCGCCAACTACGCCGCAGAATACTTTGACGGCGCTGCACCAGCGGGATCGAGGACAGCGACTTCGCCTCCCGTCAGCCCGCTCGTGAATCCCTTCGCCACTCCGCCTTCGACTTCCGGCCCCTTGCAGCCCGGCCAGAGTATTGCGAGCGTGACGCAAGCTCAGGCCAAAGATGCACCCAAAGCGGATCTACCTTCCAAGCGGACAGCTCCGCTTGTCATCAAGAAGAAGTCGGTACCGCCAGTCACCACCGTCGACGCCTCTGAGCTAGCCGCGATGAATCAGGAGATCAAGAACGGCGACGCGAAGAAGTCCAGGCCGGCATCGGTCAAGCGCAAGTCTAGTACTACCCCTTCGGCTTCACCCACCGACATGACAGCGAACGCAGTGCCGTTCCGAGTCGTTAAGCCCTCCCTTGAGACGCTCGAGAAAGCCATGTCGATTGCTCTCTTTTTCGAACAGTACTATCACTCTCTTCTCCGCGCTCCGGCTGTGCACGCCCATGCGACCCCTCACGCAGGCAATTACGTGCTGAACCGTGCGCGGCGGCTCGCGCAGCTGGAGCACTCTTTCGCGCTGCCCGACAACCGCTTCATGTCTGATGCGGAGAAGGAGGCCCGGCGGAACGAGCTCAACAGGGAGGAGAATATGATCTTGCGGGAGAGGCGACGTAAAGTGGATGCCAAGTCGTTTGAGATGGGCCGGGTGATCGGTCATGGGGCCTTTGGCGTCGTGCGGATTGCGCGGGAACGGCAGAGCGGACGCCTCGTGGCGATCAAGCAGCTGCGCAAGGCAGAGTGAGTCGGGTTGTCCGGTCGATGAATGCGCTGACCCGCAGCATGCTTCGAAAGTCACAAGAAGGGCACGTCAAAGCGGAGAAGGACCTGCTTGCTGCCGCGGCGTCCCAGGCGATACCGGCCCAAGACGGCACCTCACCCTCTCACATCGTCCAGCTCTTTTACGCCTTCCAAGACATGGACCACCTCTATCTCGTGCTCGAGTTCATGGGCGGTGGGGACCTGCTCAACCTACTCGTCGAGCGGGATACGTTCACCGAGGGCATGACCAGATTCTACGTCGCCGAAATGATCCTCGCTCTGCAGGAGACGCATGCGCTCGGGTACGCCCACCGCGATATCAAGCCAGACAACTTCCTGTTCGACCCGGAGGGACATCTCAAGGTGTCTGACTTTGGCCTGGCGACGGATCTGCACTGGGCGCATGATACCAACTACTACGAGGCGCAGAGGCAGGCTTTGTTGAAGAAGCATGGAATCGATCTGGAGGTAGGCGGGGCTAATGCGGGTGGAAAGACCAGACGGATGAGGAAGGACGAGGTGGAGCGAATCATGGGCAAGGAATGGCTTGAAGAGGACAAGGGGGTTTTGACGTGGAGGGATAAGAATCGGAAAAAGTTGGCGTACTCGGTTTGCGGGTGAGCCCAGGCCAGACATGCCAGACCGCGCTGACGCTCAGCACCAACTCGTACATGGGTGAGACAGGCATCTCCGTCAAGATGAGCGCTGATGTTCAGCTCCAGAAGTCATTCGCGGTGCAGGCTATGGATTCGGGTGCGATTGGTGGAGTCTGGGCGTGATCAGTGCGTGTACCTGCACAATCTCAGCCCCCCCACTGACATACAGTGTACGAATCGCTGTATGGGTACCCACCGTTCGTCAGCAGCTCTCGCCACGTCACGCGGCAGAAGATGTGAGTCTGCGTGCCCTGCCTGCGGATAATCCAAACGATGCGCTCACCCCAGCTTGAACTGGAAAACCACGCTCAAGTTCCCGCCTAGGCCCCGCTTGACACCTGTATGCGTGGACTTGATGACTCGCCTGCTGTGCGAGCCGGAAGACCGTATCGGCTCGAGTCCCGCTCAGATCTCCGTCCTATCCTCCCGGACCGGGGGGACACTCAGAGGGGCAAGCGGGTTCGTGGGCTTTGGGCGGGACGGCGCCGAGGACATCAAGCGGCATCCTTGGTTCGATGGCATAGACTGGGACAGCGAGTGGTGTTGTTTGCGCTTTGGCCAGATGAGCTGACTGGCAGATCTGCACAGAGCACAGGCGCCGTACCAGCCCGATTTACAGACTGACGACGATACGAGGCATTTCGACGAGGACATTCCGAACGAGGTGGGTTTTACTGAAGTTCGAAAGGCCGTGGTGCTCACGCATAGCCGCTTGCGCCCGCGGGCGGAGCCGGTACAGACGCGACCAAGGACCCTTTGCTGCGACACCCCAGACACGGAGCCAACATCCTTGCCATCCGCAAACAGCTTGCGTTCAAGGGCTGGACGTTTAAAGCCCCGTTGAAAGTTGAGAAGCGATACGGACACATGAGCTATGTCTCATCAGGCGGCTCGGAAGATGCGGCGAGCGTAGCCAGCGAGGAGACGGTCTTGGGTCATGGACAGGAGACGGGACAGCTCGTTCTGGACGGGATGGAGAGAGCGCTCGAGGCGGGTGGGACCGGGAAGGGTACCGTCAGAGGCAGGGCGCTATCGCTGTGACCAAGACGTTTGCACACCGACGAGTAATATGAGATAGATGATCGACGTCCGCTAGGGCGCATACTATATAATCGATATGTCCTGACGATCTCGCCATGCGCATGAATCATGATGACTCTTGATGCCTCGGACGGGCGCTGTGGGCCGGTGAGCCGAGGCCTTGCACGTGGTTTTGGCGGGGGGTGACAAATTACGTTATGATTTGTTTACACGCAGCCGATTCGACGCGTCGGGCAGGAGCGCGCGAAAGGAGGCGAAGAGGCGTCCCAGGGTTGGAGCGGTGTCAACTCCACCCGACCATCAAACATGCTCGGGCCTCGCGTCCATCCTGTTGACACGGCAAAGGGACGCTGCATGGCGGTGGGGTGGTGATGCTTTTGGCGGCGGCGCTGGTGGTGGTGGAGGAAGAAAGAAAGAGTTGGCATTTCCCGACTGAGTTGCTGGATCCGTTTCATCTTGAGCTCTAAGGCGACTTTGTAAATTTCCCAAGGCGTGAGCGTGACGGCTAGAGGTTACGCACCGCAGATAGCATCGGATCTCACAATCGGGAGGCGAGGGGGACTAAAATAGGACACGCACACGGCGCGCACCCACATCCACACACACACACACACCCACACACATCCACGCACGCACCGGGTGGTGCATCCACGCAACCATCGCATGCCGAGCCCCAGTGCGCGTTACACTTCGAGATGTCGTCCCGATCAGTCTACTCTTCCTCACACAATATCCCGCCCGTACCGCCCATGCCAGTCCGGTCCTTATCGTCATCGACGACATCGTCCTCGGCCTACTCAAAGGCGAACACTGTGAGCGAGTACAGAACGGCCTCGCCCCAGAGCGAGATGACGCCGTCGTCGCCTGCCAGTACGAGCCGGCCGACCGGGGACTCACCGAGGGGCAGCTGGGATGAGGTCGACAAGCTGGGCTATACATACTCGCTCAGAGTCGCGTACGTCTGCTGCCTGGCCGTAGGAATCTGCTGACCGCAGACTGCTGCAGCAGACACTGTCCCAACCGCGCGGTGCGAACCGCTCATCATCACCTTTGCCCTCCCCCGGCATCACGGGCACCTCGCCCTCGGGCTCCCGCCTGACCCTCTCCCTTGGCTCACCCAAATCGCCCAACTGGCCTGCACCTGCTTCACCGACCACACCGGTTGCGTCGCGCCGCAAGTCGTCGTTCGGCCTCGGCAAAAAGAACAAGGAAGAGGTGCTGAAACTGCCCAAGGAGTTCTTGATGGAGTTCTGGAACACGTTGGCAGCGGAAGAAGGGGATGGGGACTGGTCAGACACCGTTGCTACGTTCTTGGGCATGATCAAGAAGGGCACCAAAACGCCGAGCGGCTTGAATCTGCGAGAGATCCCAACTCTGCTGGACGGTGAGTCCCATCCAGAGCTGTTGCGCGCCCGGGATGGTGGGGCATTGATTGACGGTAGCTTTCTCGCAGACGATCCCTTCGACGCTAGGAGCGCACGTTCACCAATCCCACTTCCTGCAACTGCTGTACAACTCCCTCCCCCGCTCGACATACTTCTCGCCCATTGCGCGAAACCAGTCCGACAAGGACCGCGATCTGCTGTTCCGCCTCCGAGCAGAAGTGCAAACTTACATGCTCGTCAGCTCGCCAAATGCTGCGGATGACCTCGCCTCATCGGGCTTCCACTCGCCTCCGCCAAAGATGTCCCCTGGACTTGGATTGGGCCGGACGCAGAGTGGACAGAGCGGCCACAGTGGGCACAGCGGGCACAGTGAGATCAAACGCAAGCCGAGCCCCATGTGGTTGGGCGAGGATCTGACTGATACTGTTGCGCTCGTCTGGGGCATGACGCGGGAAGCGGTCGACCGCGAGGTGGAGGGCATCAGACGAACCGGATCTATCGAGCAGGTGCGTTCCTTTCGTCCCCAGAGTACTTGATCGAGCGCTGACGACAGATCTACATGACCGATCTTAGGTCCGTCGAGTCGTTCCTGTCGAGCCTGGCCAGCTTGACCGCCACTCAACGCAACCGCCAACAATCCATCTCCCAGCAGATCGCACTGCTTCTCACTCTCTTCCCCGAGCTGTCGAGTATTGACCAGCCATCCCAGACCGGCCTATTCTTCACCCCTCCTCGTCAAAGCGAGGTCTTTGCGCGCCTCGCGGCCCGCGCATCTGAAGCAGGCCACAGCTCCAAGACGCGCGACCTGGTTGAAAAGTGTCGCGAGATCTGGGGCGTCGAGTCCCGCCGCGAGAAGGAGAAAGAGCTCGAACAGCTCGTGCTTAGATGGAACGATACGCTGGGGACGCGCGGGGAGGCCGAGTGGGGCAGACACGTCGCAGAGGCCGTGCGAGATCTCGCGTCGAGCTCAAACGACCCGTCCCCGGTTCTGGACGACTTGCTGGACAGGTTGCTCCAGATGCTGAGCACTTCAGCGAGCGCCATCTTCCCGACGACTGACTTGCCACCGACTCGTCCTGCGCCCTCGCTCCTCCCTATTCTATCGGCTGGCTCACAGGCTTTCCTGGAACAACCGAGGTGCAAGAAAGCGATTGACGATCTCAGCGATGAGCTCAAGGCGTTGTCGGTGGGCGAGTATGTTACCGCCGCGGAGCATCTGGGTGGAATGGCGGGGTCCGCCGAGGGCGACAGTCCGGAGAGGTTTGAGAATGTCGGGGCGTGGATCGAGCGGGAGATCAAGAACGTCCAAACGTCATGGGGCAAGGGGCTTGACGGGTGAGTGTCAGGATCATAGTCGTCATGTGCTAAAGGTAGCGTGTTCAACCCTGCTGCGATCATCTTGGCCCGCCAATTCCCCCTATTCTGTGCGGAGCTGCAGAGCCTTGAGCAGCCTTCCGGGTCCGCCGATATGTTCAAGCTGTACGAGATCACGGGCCGGCTGTGTGAAACGTGGGATGAACTCTGCCCGGGGTGAGCACGATTTGCAACATGCCACGGCAGCCCGCAAACTTATACCATACAGCCAGGAACATGGCCTCGAGCTCAATGCGTTCTTCGAGCCGCACGTTGCTGCTTGGCTCAAGGATACCGAGTCGAACACGACGCAGGACTGGGTGTCGAGAGCGGTCGGGATGGACTCTGTGAGCGCCTCTGACGACTTGTCGCGAGCACAAACTCACGTACAGTGGGTGCCCGAGGGCGAGAATAAGCACTCGCAGTCGGTCATCGACCTGTTCGAGTTCATCCGTGGCGCCGCTCAGGTCATCTTGCACGATCTGCCTCTCGGCGAATACCGGCGCGCAATGTATCTTGTAGACTTGGCCAAGGTGGGTCAAGCGGGCTCGGATCGTTTGCCGAGGCTGACGCCAGACTGTATCGGTTGCGACGTCACAGTACGCTTCGACCGTCAATGCGCTCTTCGCGGTAGACATGAACCCCGCCAAAGCTGCAACCCCGACAGGCGAGATCGCCAACAAGCTAGAGGGCAAGTTGGGTGGAAAGGCCTCGTCTTGGCTTGCCAAGGGCCAACAGGCCGTCAAGTCGATGGAAAAGAAGAGGGTCGTCGACGGTTTCGTCATTCCGCCTGTTGTGAGTCTCAGAGACCTGATTTTTGGCAGCGCGCTGATCCGCAGGCATGCGTGAAACTGACGGATATGGGCGCCGCACAGATTTGCCTGGATGACCTCGTGTTCGCGCTCGAAGCCGAAGACACGGCGCGCATTGTCAAGCAAAACAAGCCGCCCGGCGTGCCTGAGCGATCGAGGCACATCTTCTCGGTAACGATCATGCGGGGCGAGGGGATCTTGAACAAAAGTCTGGGCAAGGGCGCGGATGGTTTCGTCACAGTGACGGACGCGCAGACTGGGGAAAGGCTGATCAAGACGAGGACGGTTCTGGGCCAAGAAGATCCGAGATGGTGCGCTTGGCTCCGTCTTTGTCTGACGCCCGAGCTGACGTGCAGGGAGCAAAGCTTCGAGGTCTCGGTCGGCCAAGTCAAGACGCTCGAGCTGACCGTCTTCGACCGTACACTAGTCGGCAAACACGACGGCTTGGGCACCGCTACGTTCCGTCTCGACCCTCGGTCCTACGCCGAAGTTTCGGTGCGCGATGTCTTGTTGCCATTAACACCACGTGGAAACGTACACGTCCGAATCAGCATGGAAGGGGGCGAGAAGCACGATGTGGCATACCACCTCCAGGCGGCGTCGCGGGCACTTGACCGCACAGCCACCGATATGATACGGCAGATCGTCGACAAGATGAGCGATTTCATCAAGTCCACGCTTTCGCCCGCGACTCTCATGGCCATCACGAAGCCACTGAAGGACAAGAAGAAGCCCCGAACCGCGCTGTCCGAGGAAGAGATCGAGCGGTCGCTCGGCCCGCTTTTCGCGTACTTTAACGAGAACGTAAGTCATGTCTAGGCTACGGCGTTGGCAAGGTCGCAGTCTGACCCGCAGTTCGCCGTCTTTAGCGTGACGCTCACGGAGCAAACGCGACTCCAAGTCTTGTCTGCCACATGGATCCGCCTGATCGACATTCTCATCTCGCTCCTCGTGCCACCACTGTCCGATAAGCCATACACGAAGGAGATCCTCGGATCGGCCGAAATCGACGTGATCTTCAAATGGCTGCAAATGCTCAAGGGCTTCTTCAACGCTGCGGAAGGGGGACGCGAACACGGCGTGCCGATGGCGCAGCTCCAGTCGGGCAACTACAAGGACTTGGTCATGCTTGGACAATATATGGATCTGCCCACGCCGGCGCTGAAGGATCGTTGTGCTGCGGCGGTCAAGTCAGCGGGGAGCAAGGCAGCCGCGGGCCCTGGTGCCACGGGAGGACTGAACGGAATGAACGGGTTGAGTCTGGGTGGGAGCGTGAACAACGACCGAATGGCGGAGATCCTGCTCAGAATTGCGAGGACAAGGTGAGTTGCGTACTCGATCTGCGTGGATCATGCCTGCTCAGAGCCTTTCGCTGACGCGCAGACCCGACATGGGCGAGTTCCTGACCCAGCAGATTACTACGTTGACGAAGGCGAGGATCGAGCGACAATCCGGATCGTTGTAGATTACATTATCTTTGGGCCCACTCAGTTTCCACATGCTTCATGCCATATGTTACATCATTCGCAGCGATGCGACCCCTCTACCTCTTGTTCCCGGCCCTTCTGGCGAGATCAAGCATGTTCCATCGACGACGCCTCATCCGCTAGTAAGGATTGCAGGATTACCGAGATGTGGGAGATCACTTTCCCAGAACGGCAATTAACAGGCGTCATAGGTCGGTTCCTTGTCCATTCTTTCCGCATCCTGCCCGTCGTCTCTCATAGCTTGATCAGCGGGCGGCCCTTCGAGGATGCATGACCATCGGCCCCCGTTCCCACTGCTTGGCAATCAACCACTCCGTCTCTTCACAGTTCTGCAAGGTATAAATACCACACTGAGAACGCAGAGATCGACCATCAGGTCAATCAAAAACACCTTTCACCATTCCGCGTTTACCGCTTGTCCGAGCGACCTTTATTGCCCTGCTAGCTATAGCCCTCTACTTTGCGTACAACAACAACAGCGTCGACTATCCCAACATTCTGCGATCAGCCTCAGCACCCATATCCGCCGCTAGGACCCTCGCTTCGCGCTTGACCAAGTCGCAAACCCCGATTCAACCTTTCGCTTCCACCACAATGCCCAAGAGCAACATCAAGTTCCAGTACCGACCGTCGCAGACCCGCGGAGGGGCCGACCACGGATGGCTGAAGGTGAGCGCCGACCTCGTCTGGTAGGACGACCGAGCTGACATCCAGACCCTCCATACCTTCTCGTTTGCCGATTACTACTCCCCCGAGTTCTCGGGCTTCGGCCACCTGCGAGTGATCAACGAGGACCGTGTCGCGGTGAGTCCCCCTTAGCCTGGCACAGCTGTGTCGTGCGCCGTCGAGTATGGCTCATGCTGACCCCAGCCCGGCACCGGCTTCCCCACACACCCGCACCGCGAGTTCGAAATCTTCTCGTACATCATCTCGGGCGAGCTGTCCCACAAGGACAACATGGGCAACGTCGAGACGATGAAGCGCGGCGACGTCCAGATGACGAGCGGCGGAACTGGTATCGCCCACAGCGAGTACAACGACCACAAGTCGTGAGTGGACCGGGCCCCAATCCTGCGACCAAAGCTGACTTTACCAGTAAACAGGTTCATTTCCTGCAGATCTGGGCGAAGCCGAACCAGTACGGTCTCAAGCCCGCCTACTACACCCGGTAAGTGTCTGTCCCATCTCACGAGATCTCAGAACTTTGGAGGGGGGCAGCAAAACTGACCGCAGACACTTCACCGACGCAGAGAAGCTCGACACCATCGTCGAGATCGTCGCGCCGGTAGGAGCCGAGGGAGTGGTCGACGAGCGAGAAGGCAAAGGACCCACACCCGTCCATTCGCCCCTGCACGCATTCGTCTCGGTCCTCTCCCCGGGCAAGACCCTCACGCACTCCCTCCACCCGACGCTCCGCGGACCCGGCGAGAAGCTGTTCTACGCCCAGCTGGTCCAGCTGTCCGGGTTCAACACCGCCGCCGCGAGCAAGGACGGCAAGAAGGGGCTCGTCAAGATCAGCTCCGGAGACTCGACCGTCACGCTCGGGGAGGGCGACGGCGTCTTTGTGCGGGGCGGAAAGACGCGAGAGGAGTTCGAGATCGAGAACGTTGGCGAGGTCAAGGCCGAGCTCATCCTGTTCGAGATGGACGCGTAAGGCGGCTGAGTGAGGCGCGCTGTGCGATGCCGTCCGACATCTTGTTTGTCTGCGGATCGTGATAGATGGGAGGAAGGTGTGCGCTCGTATGTAGTTCTCGTGCAGTGATATGCAGTCATGTACAGTATAGTGTCGGTCTCTCTGTCCCGTGTTCCGACATCCCGTGGACCCATATACCTGCAACGATCAGCGGCGTCAAGTCACGCACATACTCCAGGTTCCAACCATCAGCCACTTGCCGTGTGTTAATGGAAGATCAGCCGCAGCACGTAAAGTGCCGCCGAGACATCGGAATCGCCTTCCGTAGTGTAGTAGACCCGTACATCGATCACCGCCGGCCAGAACTGCGCCTCCTCCTCGACCACCTATCTCTCGTC
>Ga0308169_10001512_pt1 | contig 27006 bp, 19 predicted proteins | sample PhyBR1_2_FD_202139 | JGI IMG/M metagenome (GOLD analysis project Ga0308169, IMG submission 202139) | Phyllosphere microbial communities from UC Gill Tract Community Farm, Albany, California, United States - DLSLSB.R1 | ecosystem: Host-associated > Plants > Phyllosphere > Unclassified | place...
GCCGGGCTCAGAACGATGCCAATGCCGATGCAGCGGTACCAACAAGCCGGAATTGCCGTACCCGGTAGGTGGAATCGAGTCGTACCAAGTCGCCGGAACGGGCGTACCATTTCGCCCTATTCGGCAAACGGTGCCGCCACGTCGCTGCAGAAATGGAAGGCATCGCCAAACAATTCTCTCTGTATTGCGAAGAGGCCGAACTTGACCCAGACCTCTTACGCATGACATCCGCTCCTCGACCATGGGCTGAAATTCCGAGCCTCGCGGACCTCAAGTACTTGCTTGCTGCACCAAATAGTGATTGCACTCGAGCACTTCACCTGCTATTCGACGGGCAGTCCGGTCTCAAATACATAAATAGTGAACTTCGGGCCAAGAACTTCGTGGAGCTGGCCACGGAAAACCATTTACTCTACGTCATGCTTCACCATTATCAAAAGGTGGATGTAGACTGGCTGACCGCCAAGGGCATCGTCACAATTGTTTCCGGCATAGTCGAGTTCGTTCAACCCGCGCAGATTCTCGTGCTGAGCGATATTTATAACCACGAAGCCGCAGCCTTCGGACACTACGGCGTGGACGAATCCGCCGCGGCGCTCGCACTCGTGGAAATGAACTGGCTCCGATTCAGCCCAACGCTCCTGACCTCAGCCGAGGCAAGCTATTTCAACTACTTCCTAAACAAGAGTGAGTTCAGCGACGGTCCAGACCTTCGCAACAAGTACGCACACGGGACCAACGCTGATCCCGACGATGTGGAAGCTCACCTGCAGTCCTACTTACAGCTCCTCAGGATGCTAATTTCATTGGTTCTCAAGATCAACGACGACTTTCAGGTGTCATTTTCGAAACGACCACCTTCACTGCCGTGAAATGGTTTAAGGTTCTATGTTGTCCGTTGAGCTGAGGATATTTTGCAGGCGTAGGATGTCCCTAACAGTTGGACGAAGTTCTTCCTATCCTGTTCACGCCCCGCTTGGGCGAGACGTAATGCTTTGCGTCCAATTCTTGCATCTACGCCTGCGCCAAACACATGGCCTCATCGAAACCCGAATCTCCCGTACATGACTCAGATAAATCATGTGGACGGAGGTCCGCTGACCTTGCCACGATTGCGTTACCGGCGGGGCTTGCTGTTTCCTTTCGCTATTGCACACCTGCCATGCAAACCTTGAAAGCTGTCGTCATCGACTGTTCGATTACATGACGCAGCCAGAGGAACTTACAAGACATGTCCTGCAACCTCCTAACTACCTACTGATGGCTAAGTACCGCATGTGAGTCATCCGATCCGTGACGAGATTCTCCCGTCACATGATGTGGAGGTCTCGGACAATCGGCATCGATTCAGTTTATGTCCGTCAACCCTAAGTCTTAACCAGAGTGGTCGGTCGGTTCGGATCGATTATGGATTTTCCTTGCCCTTTGGCTGGGTTGCCCACCAACACGGTTCGTCGTGCTCCGGCAAACTCATTACGGGTGAGCACTTCTCGCAATCTGTTGGTCGCGGGATCAATAGTTACCTCCGGGTGCCCCAACCACCATGTATTGCTCATAGGAGACCATACCAATACAGGGGAATTTCCTTGGATCAAGAGACCCACCCCGTCGTCATGGCATATCCACCGACCTTGCAGGCTAGAGTAGTCCCATCCTTCTATTCTGAAGTATTCGAGCGCTACGCAGATGCAATCCCGTAACCCATTTGGAGTTTCGACTTTGCCGCGCCCCCAAGCACGAATAGGAGTAATGGGAGCCCCAAGCGCTAAATGACGAAGTTCTGTAATTCTCTGACACGCCGAGATAGCCATCTGTAGGCCATCGACATTCGGCATTAGATGAGTAGGTTTAACAACCCGCTTTCTGAGATTTTCCAAGTTTGAGTTAACTTCTTCTAGATCGCCGTCCAGCAATCTAGTTACGAGACGACAAAATTCAAATGTCATCTCGTCGTCCAGTAGTCTAGGTTCCTGCCCCTCAACTATTGAATCCATTCGGCGACAGAAAATAAGCGATTCCGACTCGCGCAATTCGAGGACTCTAAATGCTGCCGTTCGCCACGCATTTAGCACAGCTGTCCAACCGACGCTCAATCCAACTTCTCGTTCTTCAGCCAGCATAAGTGCTTCACTAAATACGTCGATCGACTCCTCGTAGTGCTGGATTGAAGCAAGGATGTCGCCTCGAAGAAAGAGTAATTGGAGGCGGTCCGCCGGACCGAGATCTCTTCTTAGTCGTTCATCAATTCGCGACAGAGTTGCGAAATCGTCATTACCAGGGGTTCTTACTTCAGCCTGAATCTCTTGCATCAAAGAACCCATCTCGACACTTGGGTAGATTCCCAAAATAAACGAGCGCCACATTTTTGAGGATTCAGGGTCAAGATCAGAGTTCGAACCTGCAATTACTTGAATTGACTCATACACCAGCGATGCCGCAACTGCCGCGGCATCGTACATCTCCGGATCAATCGAGCAACGCCCCAACTCGTAAAGGGCTAAATCAACAGTGTTTCGAATCTCATTCATCGGCCTATTTAATTGAAGTAGTATCGGTATGATACTGCTCTGGATCTTTGCCCGAAGAACAGGTGATTCCAGTTCCAGCTGATTCATTATCTCTAGTTCCTGTCGATAAAGTGACAAGACGATATTCGGATCATCACGATGCTGGATCATGGTGGCTAAGTTTCCAAGTAATGTAATTCCAGCTAATGTGTGAACACCGAATTTATCGGAGAAATCAATAGTTGTGAATGCAAGAGTGCTGAGCATTTCAGATCCATCGAACTTATAGTTATCAATTGCAGAAATGATCTTTCTATTTAAAACGACTTGCAACAGGCTGAGCACTCGCAATTGAGCATCCCTGCTTTGACGTCGTCGTACGACCTCTAGAACTATCTCGTTGCATCGCAATAGGTCACCCCAAAGGGTGTCATTAGTTTGCACCCGGTGAACCAAAGACGCTATTGACAACTGGCGAATAGAGATATCGACGTCATGTTCGAGTTCGATCATTTGTTCTTCTGCTGCAACCTCGTTTCCCGCGTATCTGCCTGTCACAGCCTCTGACGCAGCGGTCACGCGACCAGCAAGTTGAATCGGAGCTGTTCTAGGTGGGAGATAAGCCAAAGTCTCTAGTAGGGCCATGGACCGCATAGGTAAATTGCAGTCTCGCGACGTTACGGTTTCCAGCGAAACTGAAATTGCTTGAAGGAGCGAAGGGTGTGACTGGTACTCAGGTGGAACCAGCGTTTCATCGTCGAGGATGTGTAGTTTTAGGCGCTCTATGTATAAGTCAGTCATTTTGAGGCCACGCCCAGTGTCGGCTAAAAATCCGCATGCGAGCTCGATTGCTAACGGCCAGTTTCCTAAAACTCTGCAGAGCTTACGAGCATCTCGCTCAGATTCGATATCGATTCGTTCTAAGCTGAGCCTCTCACGCACGAGCGCAAAAGCCTGATCGTCAGTCATATGCGATAGGCGCTTGTGATGCCATTGACGCCATCCAACCGAATTTGTCGAAGTCACAACGACGTCAATCGTTCCGACAACTGGAAGCCATTGTGCTAGAAGCCTGTCATCTGGTGCGTTGTCGAAAACGAGTAGCCACGAGGCTGCGGTCGAAGAAATCCTGGATTTGAACTGTTCAGCGACTGTTCCGGTTGGAATTTCCGAAGTCTCGATTCCGATGTACGCGGAAACTGCATCCCGAATTGACTCCGTACTATGAGAATCAATCCACAGGATCCGGTCATAGTAGTGCCGTGCGGTATCGAGATAAATCTTTGCCACAGTTGACTTGCCGATGCCTGAGAGTCCAGTAAGCGCTGCTAGTCGCACGGATTCCCCCGGGGGTCCTGCAAATGTCTGAGTAAAACTTGCCAGTGCTTCTGACCTGCTGATTGCCCGAGTTGTTGGCACCGGCCCGATGGGCACTCCCCAGTCAGCCTTCCCCGCGGCTCCGGTTAGGACTGCCGACGGCATACCAATTATGCCTTCCAAGCCTTTCCGGTCTAGCCTGCGGCACACTCGCCTACTGGATAGGTGAAGCACTCTAGACGTGAGGTAGCCTACTAATACCTCCGAAGTTTGTAACCCCGTGCCATTTCCACGAAACCTTCGGAGCCGTTGGACTTTGGATGCAATCTCGGAACGTAAAACGTCGAGTTCAATTGGTTCAGCGACTATGGTGCACCGAGCTAGTCGGGACAAAGCGACATCAATAGGTAATTTCTCTGCTATCCTGTCCAAATCGAAGCATGGATTAATGACCTCAATTATCTGAGAGATTGTCGCAGTTGAAGGATCGAGTAGCAATAATGCATTACTTAACGATTCCCCTGCTTTTGTCAGACGTCGGTTAGTTCTAATCACATATCTTAGTGAGTCCTGTTCGATTAAACGAAGAATGATCTGAATGATTTCCGCGTCGCCCATTCGCGCTCCATTGGGACCGTCGACAGCCGACTTAGCTTGGACAGAAAGAAGCCGACGACCTTCTGGGTTAGTAATCGAATAGTCAATTACATCAGAGACATGGTCTTCCGATTCCAAAATGAAGTCTTCACTGGGATGATCCGCCATCCAGTCCAAAACGTCATCAATAGCGACCAGGTACTGATATCCCAAACCAGCAGCCGTTCCAACCCCACCTGTTGCACCCAATACAGCCTTCATATGTCCTACGATATCAATAGCTTCCGGACAGATTCCGTTCTTAGTCTTTGAATACCTTCGACACTGATACCGCGATGCGTATGAAACATACATATCACCGACGCATCGTTATATTCAGACTTTAGTAAGCAACCATTAGATTTTAACTTCCAAATAATGATCATCACACACATGAAAAGGAAACTTGGTTGATCCCTTGTTTCGTTAATTGTTCAAAAACAAGGCTAACAATTTGTAGATTAGGGTCGTGCTGCGACCCGATCGTTTAGGTATCCAATACGGCCTCTGTCTGCGCAAAAGTCGATCATTACAGTGCACATGCTGGCAGTGCGAAAACCAATACGTCGGTGCATCGTCGCAATTCCCGTTGGTGGTTTTCATGCAGAGAACAGACGCGAAGGGCACGGGCATGCCTCACCGGAAGTTCGGTGCGGCATGCCCAAAGTTTCGCAACCTTGCGTTTTACCAGCCGCGCTCAGACAGGCTGTGAGGCTCAGGCACGTCGACGACGTTGATGCCGTGGTCCGAGATGAGCGATCGTCAAAATACGGCCGGAGATCCGAATGCACCCGGACACCATGTACGCTCACGCAGTGCTGTCGTGTGGTGACCAATACCGACCACGGGTAGAGAAGACGGATGGAGTCCAAAAGCTTCAATCGCGCGAATGAACTCTACTTCATCAGTCACCCTGCACCTGTCAATCAGAGACACCTCCACGTACGACATCCCGATTCGTGACAGCACGATGCAACAAAAGCCTTACCAAGGTCGCGTAGCGTCTGGTTAGACCCCCTGCCAGCAGTCCAGCGTCTATGCGATAGACAATCGGTATTCGAGCGTCCGGTTATCCCAATAACGATTCGGCGTCATATCGTTCGGTGATCCGTTTGGTCGTTCCTGTTTGCAAACAGCCTTACACTCCTCTGACGCTGCATACCAGAATTCAGTTGCCACCCACCGCTGCAGACGGCCCGCCAGTGTTATCGGAAACGTTTCGAACCTGTTCGCATCTGTAGAAATGTCGCTAGAATGACAGGAACTCTGCGGCCTGAAAGAGGAGCCTAATGAAACCAGGAACCTGTGATGAACCGCTATGCGACGCCGAAGCCACATGGGGAGCCAGCAAACGCTCAGCTTGGTGTCAGAATCACGCAGTCCAGCGATTTCGCCAGAAGGGTGTCGAGCCGCTGGAACCGGTCCAAAAGCTCACCACCTTCACGCTTACCCGTTGCCTGACATGTGGCTGCGAGGCCCACTACAAGTTGGACTACGCGTTGACTCGCCATGACCCTGAGGAGGGTGTCTGCCGTGCTTGCTACTGGAAAAAGTGGGCGGAGAGCAGCGAGCAGTGGGGTTCACGTGTCCCCACAGACCTATCCCAGGTGCGGGAGCTGGCTGACGAGCATGGCTACGAATATCTTGGTCCTCTGACCAGTCCGGCTCTCGGTCAAGACCCACATCATGTACGCTGCCGGTTCTGTCAGCGGCTATCTGCCGAGCGCCCCGGCGACATCGCCTGGGGCTGTGGTTGCCAGCGGAGGACACGAAAGAAGAACGCATCGGCCAGCATCTCCAAGAAGCCGAACCTCTTCAAGGAATCAAACAGCGCGGCTCTTGCCTGGTGGGACTACGAACTCAACGACCCTCATTCACTGGCAACAGCAACAATTCGGGCAACGAGGCAGGCTCATTGGGTATGCCCGAAATGTGACCACCACTTCACCGAGTCAGTCCGAAGAATGGCTGAGTTATATCCGTCTTGTCCTTTATGTCGAGAACGAGAGCGGGCGGAGCATAAGAAGGAACGCGACTACTACTCCAACCTCCATGTCTTCGACGTGCCGGAACTTCTTGCTGCTTGGGCAGATGAGCAAGACCCCAGGCAGGTGTCCGTAACTCAAAACTTCCCACTGCGCCGGTTCGTCTGCGCGAAGGGTCACCACCCACGTATAACGCCATATACCTTCCTTAAGTCCGGCTGCCCTCACTGCCGTAGTGATGACACACGAGCCGCTACGGACATGGCGATTGAGCAGGGGCCTGAGATGATGCGGTTGGACCCAGAAACGGCCTCTCAGTGGCACCCCACCGCAAATGATCGTTTGGACATCCGCAAGATATCACCGACGTCGAAGCGCGAGGTCACATGGTTGTGTCATGAGTGCGGTCACACTTGGGTGGAAACACCTAAGTCGAGGTCCTACGCATCCGCACTCAGATGCCCAGTGTGTCGCTCCATCTTCGACAGCCTCGCCTATCACCATCCAGACTTGGCAGCAGAGTGGAGCCCCGACAATCCAATGACCGCTTGGCAGGTCCGTCCAAGCTCGAACGTCATCACGCCGACATGGGTCTGCTCCACAGATCCGGCTCACATCTTCTCGATGGCACTCGCCTCAAGGACTAAAGGCGGCACTTGTCCCGAATGCAGCGAGCATGGCAAGTCGAAGACTGAGCTCGACCACTACGCGGCAGCAAAGAAGGCATTCGGCAATGCGACATCAGGAAAGCGGATCGCAACAGGAAAGGGCAGTACCGCCCGCACCTGGCGACCCGATATTACGGTAAAGCTTGCAGATGGGTCGGCACTCGTTATCGAATACGATGGCAGTTACTGGCATAAGAACAAGCAGGAGGTGGACGTGAGGAAAAGTGAAGCGATCCTGAATGCTGGGCACCGCGTTGTCCGCCTTCGGGAACACCCACTTGGACCACTGCCGATCGAACACGAGCGCTACTTGGAAATCCAGGTCTACCCCACGGTTCCAGACCCTGAGGGGGTCATGAAAAGCATAATGACTTGGACAGAGGCTTGATTCCGGAACGCAACCTCGAAAAAATGCGGAACAACGGGGCCACCTTTCACTCGCTGTACTTGACCTGCGATGGGTGGGCGGCGGAAGCGGCCAGGTGGCTGGTGCACGCTGTCGAGCACATCGGCTGGTTTAGCGAGGAAACCGGTGGGAACCGAGGCCAACTAACTGTCCTGGTAAAACCACGCGGCCTCGCAAGGGGCCTACATGGTCGCGGCCAGGCCGCTGCGGCGCCGCGTCGTGTTCCCTGCAATAGTGCGCAAATGCGCGAGCAACGCATACGAATCGCCCGGGATCAACCGCATACACGGCCGTCGAAATAATCTTTGCAGGAACCGTCAGCTCCTGCGCGGACGCGGCTGTCGCACCTGGCAGGGCTGGCCCTCGCGGCCACAGGCATTCAGCGACCGGGCGAAGTATCCCGATTTTACGTTCACATTGACATACGGGCCTTCGAAACTCGTCCCACTTCTGTATACATACCGCCCCATAGTTAAGAAGGATGTCGAGAAGTATGTCTCGGCCTGCGAGTCGCCGACTCGCCCTCGCGGAATCGGAGAAAATAGCGGCCTTTGTCCGATTGGCAACTGTCGAGAACCGAAGCGACTTCCCAGTCTGATGTGACGCATCTGATCAGCGTTGCGTGAGATAGACCTTATACAGACATGTATTGGAACGTTGAGAATGCTCAAAAGGTCAATCCACGTCAACGCCTCGCAAGAGGCCGCAGTTGCCCCTTGCTCACACGTAGCACACGAGTTTCACCAACCGACGCATAAATTTCTTTAAAGACATACCATCGCCAAACCGCAGCATTCCCGGATACCCATCTTGGACCACGGAATCAGCCTTAAATTGGCCACCAAAGGCAGAAGCCCACGCCACCGATATTCCGGTGACGTGGGCTCAAAACGCCTAGTGCGCCAGGGCTTACCAGCCGCGCTCCGAAAGGCGGTGAGGCACTGGCACGTCGGCGACGTTGATGCCGACCATGGCTTCGCCCAGGCCGCGGGAGATCTTGGCCAGCTCGTCAGGGTTGTCGAAGAAGGTGGTGGCCTTCACGATGGCTTCGGCGCGCTGCACCGGGTTGCCGGACTTGAAGATGCCCGAGCCGACGAACACGCCGTCTGCTCCCAGCTGCATCATCATCGCAGCATCGGCCGGGGTGGCAATGCCGCCAGCGGTGAACAGCACTACTGGCAGCTTGCCGGTGTGCGCGATTTCCTTGACCAGCTCGTATGGAGCCTGCAATTCCTTGGCGGCAACGTACAGCTCGTCTTCTGGAAGGGCAGCGAGCTTGGCGATCTCGGCGCGGATCTTGCGCATGTGCCCGGTGGCGTTCGAGACATCGCCGGTGCCTGCTTCGCCCTTGGAGCGGATCATCGCAGCTCCTTCATTGATGCGGCGCAGGGCTTCGCCCAAGTTGGTGGCACCGCAGACGAATGGCACGGTGAATGGCCACTTGTCGATGTGGTTCTCGTAGTCAGCTGGGGAGAGCACCTCGGACTCGTCGATGTAGTCCACACCCAGGGACTGCAGGATCTGCGCCTCGACGAAGTGGCCAATGCGGGCCTTGGCCATGACCGGGATGGAGACCTCGTTAATGATGCCATCGATCATGTCCGGGTCGCTCATGCGCGATACGCCGCCCTGGGCACGAATATCTGCAGGAACACGCTCCAGAGCCATGACTGCAACGGCACCGGCATCTTCAGCGATGCGGGCCTGCTCGGGAGTGACCACGTCCATGATGACGCCGCCCTTGAGCATTTCGGCCATTCCGCGCTTGACGCGATCCGAACCGACGACGGAGTTCTGAGTGTTAGACATGGGAGAGCTGATTCCTTTCGGCAAAGCTAAACTGCCACCAGAATTCCCGGCCTGTGTTGCTACAGAGCCGATCGGCGGCGGAAAGTACTCAATAATCGTAGGATCTGCCCACTTTATTACCGCGCGTGTGTCGTAACATTGTTACGATAGTAGACTTCTCCACTGGTTAGCGTCGACGGCGTAACATTCGGAGCTTTGCATTGCGCCTTATCAGCAGGTGTTTTTGCGAAACGCGGGTGCGCTGGCCCAATCCCCCACCAAGGGACACAAAGCCGGTTCGTGGATCCCATGCACGCGCGAAGCACAGCGCTGTTGAGGCTTCAGTGCGACGCCCGTCCTCAGTATCTAGGCGCCCAGGACATCTCGGCGGTTGAACCAGGCCATGCCGGCCGCCGCGAGCACAAGCGATATCAGCACGAGCACCACCAGCGGGGTCCAGCTCAATTCCTCGGCCGGGACGCGCGCGATGGCGCCGAAGGGGGTCAAGCGGATGGCATCTTGCGACAGCGAGAAGATCCCGCCGAACATGGCCGCCATCGCCGACAGCCCGTAGACGGACCAGGTGATCGCTGTGGTGAGGCGCGGAAGGAAGCCGAAGGCCAGCAGCTGCAGGCCCAGCATCGACAGTACTGCCGGCCAGAATGCGAGGCAGGCACCGGCCAGCTGCCCTGGATCCCCTGCTCCTTGGGAAGATGCACCGGTCAGGGCCCCGGCAAGCAGCAGCATCAGCCCCGAGCCAAGCACCGCTATCAACAGGTGGGCGCCGAGCCACCAGCCGCGGGACAAGGCCCCGGCAAGCTGCTGTTCGAGCCGGCCGCTCTCTTCCTCGCTGCGCGCTGCACCCAGGCACTGGATAGCAAAGGCTGCGGCCAGCAAAGCATTGAACGCCACGAAGATGCCAAGCACCCCGTCGAGCATGCTGTGCCCGGTGCCGACAAAATTGCGGGCGAAGGGATTCTCGGGATCCAGCAGCGTGCCCATGGACCGTGCGACAGAGCCGAAGAACAGCCCGGACACCGCAGCGCCGATGAACCAGCCGATCAGCGAAGATCGCTGCAGGCGCAGCGCCAGTCCCAGCGCCGTCGTGCTGAAGGGCCCGGCAAAGGCAGCTGACCGGCGTTCGGGCAAAATGCCCGAGCCCAAATCCCGCGAGCTGTCGATGCGCAACGCCACGAGGCCACCGGCAGCGCCCAGGACGGCCAAGGCCATCAGCGGCCACCAGTTGTCCTCGCCGTAGGCGCGCATGTTCTGCGCCCAGCCAATGGGCGAGAACCAGCTCAGCGCACTGGGGGCCATGCCCTCGGCCTGCAGATCGGCTCCCGCGCGGATGAAGTAGAACAGGCCGATCAGTGCCACTGCCAGCGAGTTCGCTCCACGGCTGGTCGAGGCGAGCTGGCCGCAGATGGCCGCCAATCCGATGAAGGCCAGGCCGGTGCCGGCGATCGAGGCACCCATGATCCAGCTGCCGGCCGCCGGCAGCGCAACCGACAGGCACAGCAGGCTGATGAGCAATCCGGTCAGCAGGCACAGTCCTGCGGAGACCAGATAGTTCGCGCTCGGGTAGGCGTGGCGCCCCAGTGCGGTGGCGCGCAGCAATTCGGTGCGCCCTGCTTCCTCATCGGCGCGGCCATTGCGGGTAACCAGGAAGACCACGGCGAAGGCCAAAGCCACGGCCAGCGTCATCCAGATCTTGATGACCAGGATGCCTCCCAGCGATCCCGCCGCATAGGGCAGGCCGGTCATGGCAGCCACGGCCGGGGTGTTGGCCACCTGGGCATAGGCATCGCGCGCTTGCTGCGTGGGGAAAGCCTGCTGCTGGGAGTCGTAGACAATCGGAATCATCGACGCCAGCACCAGCGCCCAGAGGCCCAGGCGCAGCCAATTGCGGCGAAGGATGAACCATGCGGCTGTCCCGGCGCCGGCCAGCGTGCTGGTGCCGCTGGCCGAGGTGGCCGGTTGCCCCAGGTGTTCGGCCGCTGCATGGCGCCCATGGGCGGTACCCGTAGTCATCGCACCCCACCTCCCCGGGCAGCCACCGGTGTTGGCCCCTGGTCCGAGTAGTGGCGCAGGAACAGGTCCTCCAGCGAAGGCGGAGTGCTGACCAGGTTGCGCGGCGAATACTGCGCCAAGGCTGCAAGGACACCGGACAGCTGCTCCGGGTCGACGCTGAAGCTCGCCGTAGTGCCCGAAAGCCTGAAATCCTCGATGCCCTCAACCGCCGCAAGGCTGGCCGCGGCGCCGGAGACTTCAACGGAGACTTCGGTGCGCTGCAGGTAGCGCAGCTCGGAGAGGCGGCCGGCCTCAACGGTCTGCCCGTCGCGGATGATGGTCACGGTATCGCAGAGCTTTTCCACCTCGGCAAAGATATGGCTGGAGAGCAGCACGCTGCGACCCTCTGCGGCGGCTTCGCGGATGCAGGAGGTGAAGACTTGCTCCATCAGCGGGTCCAGGCCCGAGGTCGGCTCATCGAGCAGCAGCAGTTCTGCCCGCGAGGACAGCGCGGCGATCAGGGCGACCTTCTGGCGGTTGCCCTTGGAATAGCTGCGGGCTTTCTTGGAGGGATCAAGGTCGAAGCGTTCAAGCAGCTGGCTGCGGCGTTGTTCATCGACCTGCCCGTGCAGCTTTGACAGGATGCTGATCGCCTGTCCCCCGGTGAGGTTGGGCCAGAGGTTCACCTCGCCCGGGACATAGGCCACGCGGCGGTGCAGAGCGACCGCATCGGCCCAGGGGTCGGCGCCGAGCATCCGGGCTGTTCCCCCGTCGGCCTTCAGCAATCCCAGCAGGATGCGGATGGTCGTGGATTTTCCCGCGCCGTTGGGCCCCAGGAACCCGGCAACCTGGCCGGTGTCCACTCGCAGGTCCAATCCTGACAGGGCGGCGGTGCGCCCGAAATTCTTGTGCAGTCCGCTCACTTCAATGGCCTGCTTGGTGGTGGCCATGGCGTGCTCCTTACCGGGGTTCGGCAGTTCCCGCGGATCCCGCGGGCGGGACGTCGGCTGCGCCGGAGGCCAGGTACTCGTTGAGGTAGGCCGGGTCGGTGAACAGCCCTTCGGAATAGAGTTCCAGTGTTGGCAGGGCAACTTGCGCATAGTATTCCTGCATCACGGTGGCGAAGTCTTCTGGATCCCGCGGCGGGTTCAGCGCGAAGTGCAATACCAGCGCACCCAGGGATTGCAGGACCAGAAAGCGTGCCCGCGCCGGCTCATTGCGGCTGGGGACGATCAGCCCGCGCGAAACGGCCCGATCCAATAAGACGAGCGCCTCTTCGACCAGCTGGCCGGTGAACTGCGTCCCCGCCTGCGCGCCCTCGCGCACCGAGCGCAGAATGTACAGAATCAGCACCCCGCCCTCTCTGGAGCTGGGCAGATTGCTGAACACCTGCTGGGTACTGGCCGCCAGGGAATCCTCCTTCATGCGGCGGTAGCGCTCGAGCACCGTGGCGTCGCATTCTGCCCGCAGCGCCTGCTTGGACCCGAAGTGGTGGCGCACCAGTCCCGCGGTGACGTTGGCTCGCGTGGCGATCGCCCGCAGGGATACATCAAACCCCTGCGCGGCGAAGGCCTCGATGGCCGCATCGCGCAACCTGGCCCGGCCTGTCAGATCCTGCTCAGCTGTACTCACGTATAGGAGGCTACGCCTGTGTATAGCGGTTGGCAATGGGTATTTTTGGGCAAGTTCCACCGTCCCGGTTCCGCATTCGCCGACCCGTTCAGCTTCCCGCCCCAGCTGTCAGGATCGACAGCGACAATCCGGCGCTGAGCAGCTGTTCCTTGATATTTTCGTTCATCCTGAGCTCTGGGATCGCCCCGGCGAAGTGCCACCGGTGATGCTCTGCTTGGGCCCGGAGGTTCTGCAGATTCCTGCAATGCAGGGCCGTGGGATGATCGGGGAAGCTGCCCAGCAGCAGCGTTCCGCGGCTGAAGCCCCGATTAACCGCCGCTTCAAGGGTCAGGGCCGTATGGTTCAGGGTTCCCAAATCCGGGCGGGTGACCACCACGAGGCGGGCATCCACCGCGCTGGCAAGATCCGCGATATTCGCGCCTTCCGGGCCCAGGGTGACCAGCAGTCCCCCGGCGCCCTCGACCAGGACCGTGTCATATTCTGCTGCGAGCCTGCGAATCCGTTCGCAATGCTCATCGAGCCCGGGAAGCGCCTGGACCGCGACCTGGCCTCCGGCCACCAGCGCTGCATCCACCGGGGCCATGGGCTCGCGCAGCCGCACCCCTTCTGCTGTGCTCAACCGCCCTGGGTCATCCAGCCATGCTGCAATGTTCCGCACATCGCCGGGTTCGCTGCCCTCCACTCCGGTTTGCGTTGGCTTGTAGATGGCCACGGCGCGTCCTTGGGCCAGCTCCCGGGCTGCCAGGGCCGCCGTTGCGACGGTTTTTCCCACATCGGTGCCGGTCCCTGAAATGACATGGATCATGCGCTGGCGCTCCCGGTTTTCCTGCTCCGGGTGATGACCGCTTCCGGTGCCTGGAATGAAATGAGGTAGCGCCAGCGGGGGCTCGAATCGCTGAGCTCGATGCCAGGCAGCGCCGCTGCGGCCTGGTGAACCACCACCCCGGTTTCCATCCGGGCAAGGCCCGCGCCGAGGCAGCGATGCAGCCCCTGCCCGAAGACCAGGGAATCGTCGCCCGAGGCGGCCGCGTCCCCGCCGGAGAGGCGAAGCAGCAGCTCGTCCCCGGCAGCGAACCTGCGGCCGGAAAGGGAAATATCGCGCAGCGCGATCCGGCGCCAGGTGGGCACGGAGGATGCCCGCAACAGCACCTCGTGCACCACGCGTTCGCTGGCTGCAACTCCGCCGTCCGCCGCGGCGCAGCTGGACCAGTGCCCGTCGCGCATGGCGGTGAACAGGGCACTTTGGATGAGCATGGCGGTGGTCTCCTGGCCGGCGATCCCCAGGAAATAGGCCAGCGAGACGATGCGGGCGCGATCCACCCCGGCGTGGTGCAGGGCGAAATAGAGGTTGCCGTCGTCGCGGGCTGTGGCCTCATCGACGGAACCGCGAAGCCACGCATGGTACGCAACCGCGCTGTGCGCCAGCTCCTGCTGCCGCTGGGCTCCGGGCCAGCCCCAGAACAATTCCAGCGAATCCTTGCTCCAGGCCTTGAGCTGGTCGAGGGGCGGCAGCGGTGTTCCGGTCATCCGCGCCATCACTTCTGGCGGGATAACGGCGGCGAGTTCGCTGGCGAGGTCCAGTTCTTCACCCCGCTGATAGCGGCCGCGCAGGTTCAGGCACAGTTCGCGGGTGCGCTGGGCGATGAACTCGCGCTGCGCAGCAACCTTTGCGGGGCTGAAGAACCCGGCAACCACCTTCCTGACGGCACGGTGCCCGGCCCCGGAGGCGCTGGCCAGCACCGGCGGCAGGGCAAAGCGCCCACGGGCAAGGATGCGCAGCGTGGCAGGTTCCAGGTCCACCGCCGCCTGCAGGGCGTTGGCAGGAGTGAATTCCTCGGCATGGCGCAGGATCTCGCGGACCAGTTGAGGATCCTCGATGCTTCGATAGCGTTCGCTGATCCGCGCCGGGAGCACCTTCTCCAGCGGCTGGGCCAGCGGGGCCGTGCTGGTGGCCGAAGGCTCGGGAGCCAGAGGCGTTCGGGCGAAAGGGCAGTTCATGATTCCACGTCGCTAATGGTTCGGGCCACAACCTTCAGGGCTGCGGCAAGCTCGGCAGGGTCTTGCTGTGCGTGGGCGGCCAGGCGCAGGCGCGAGATTCCATCGGGAACACTCGGCGGCCTGAAACAGGTAACTGCGATGCCGTGTTCGCGCAGCAGGGCTGCGGCCAAGAGGGCCTGCTGCGGGGATTTCATGCGCACCGATTGCACCGCGCCGGCGGCCTGCTCAACCCGGCCAGCCAGGTTCTCTTCGGCGTTCAGCACGCGCCGGATCATCAGGGCGTTGGCTGCGAGGCCTGCGATTCTTTCCCCGGTGGCCAGCTCCAGCGCCGCATGGGCGGCCGCCGCGGCGGCCGGGGCCAGGGCCGTGTCGAAGATGAAGGTGCGGGCGGTATTGAGCAGGTGCTCGCGCCACAATTCGGCCCGGCTGCCGCCGAAGAGCACCGCTCCGCCCTGGGCCCCGAGCGCCTTGGACAGGGTAGCGGTGACCAGAACGTTTTCCGCCTCGGCCAGCCCGGCCGCGTTCACGGCCGAACCGGTCGGCACGGTGGCCAGCGAGTGCGCCTCGTCAATGAGCAGCAGGGCGTTGTACTGCGCGCACAATTCGGCCAGCTGTTGCAGCGGGGCGGCATCTCCGAGCACCGAGTACACCGACTCCACCACCACAACCACCCGCGGCTTCGGGGCGGGCGATTGGGCATTGGCGTGCAATTTGGCGCGCGCGTCATCGAGGTTGTTGTGTTCGAAGCGTGCAGTGCCCGCCCCGGAAAGCCTGGCCCCGTCGATCAGGCTCGCATGGGCGTGGGCATCGAGCAGCATCAGGCTGCCCGGACCGCCCAAGGCGCCCAGCAGGCCCAGGTTCGCGCAATATCCGCTGGAGAATACCAGTGCCTGGCTCCGGCCGGTGTACCGGCTGAGCTCCGCCTCCAGCTCCCGGTGGATCTGCCAGGTTCCGTTGGCTACGCGGCTGGCCGTGGCGCCGGTTCCGAGACAGTTGAGCGCGCCGATCGCCGCCTGGCGCACCCGCGGATGAGAACTGAGCCCCAGGTAGTCGTTGGATGCCAGGTCGAACAGTGCGTGGCGCGAGTTGTCGCTGCGCTGCATGTCCCTGGCGGTGCGCACTGCGGACCGGGTGCGCAGCCAGGCATCCCAGCTCGCGGTGGTGGCAAGGGTTGTCATCTCAGCCTCCGTGGACCTGTTCGATGGCTCCGCATAGCGCGTCGCCCAGTTGCTGCAGCTGGCCGTCCGTGCACATGTAGGGAGGCATGACGTACACCAGGTCCCTGAAGGGCCGGACCCAGGCGCCGCGGTCGACCGCGGCGGCAGTCAGCGCTGCGACCTGGACGGGCTGGTGCAGCTGGATCACCCCGACCCCGCCCAGCACGCGCACCGCTTTGACCTGCGGCAGGGTGCGTGCCGGCGCCAGCGAGCCGCGCAGCCCGCGTTCCAGCCGCGCCACCTGCGATTGCCAGGGTGCTGGCCGCTCCGGCGCGCCCGGGCCGAAATCCGCGGCCGGGCCGGCTCCGGTGAGCAGGTCCAGCGAGGCGATGGCGATGGCGCAGGCCAGCGGATTGCCCATGAACGTCGGGCCGTGCAGCAACGCCGACGCACCGCGCGCGGCGGCCAGCGCCTGGGCCACGCGCGCCGAGCAAAGCATGGCGGCCAGCGACAGGTAGCCGCCGGTCAGCGCCTTGCCCACGCACATGATGTCCGGTTCCACCTGGGCATGCTGCACCGCAAACAGCCTTCCGGTGCGCCCGAACCCCGTGGCGATCTCGTCGGCGATCAGCAGCAGGCCGTGTTCATCGGCAATCTCGCGCAACAGCGCAATGGCCTGCGGCGGGTAGATGAACATGCCGCCGGCGCCCTGCAGGACCGGTTCGACAATGATGCCCGCCAGTTCATGCGCATGGGCCGCCGCGATGCCCCGTGCCCCGGAGACCCACGCGTCGAATTCCCCTTGGTCATAGATCCAGTTGCCGTCCGCCGCGTGCTCTACGGCAGGCGGGCGCGGCAGGAATAGCTGCTCGCTGCACAGCGGCGCGAAGGCCGAGTGCATGCCGTCGACCGGGTCGCAGACGCTCATCGCGGCAAAGGTGTCCCCGTGGTAGCCTCCGCGCAGCGCCAGGAAGCGCTGGCGTCCAGGGGCTCCGCAGGCCTCCTGGTACTGCAAAGCGAGCTTCAACGCCACCTCGACGCTGATGGATCCGGAGTCGGCCAGAAACACATGGCGCAAATTCTGCGGGGCAATGGCCACGAGCCGTTCGGCCAGCTCGATCGCCGGTTCGTGGGTCAGGCCCCCGAACATGACGTGGCTGAATTTCTCGATCTGCGCGTGCGCGGCGGCGTCCAGAACCGGATTGCGGTAGCCGTGCACCATCGACCACCAGGAAGCCATGCCGTCCACGACCCGGTGCTCGGTGCCGGCGCGATCGTGCAGCAGGAGTTCTGCACCCTGCGCGCCCTTTACCGCGTAGAGCGCCCCCGCGTCCACGGGCGCATAGGGATGCCAGAGCAGCCCCGCATCCCTGTCCAGCAGGTTTTCGGCCAGGGTTTTCACGCGTTGGGCCCTTCCATGGTGCCAGCTCCGCGGCGGCGCAGCACTGGTTCGCGCCCGGCCGCGGCCCCGCAGCCTGCCGCCCCTGATTGAGCCGGTGCGCATCCAGTTCCGCAGCCGGAGCCGCAGCCGCCGGCGCGTTCTTCTGCGGCGGGGGCCGGAGGCGCAGCATGAGCGGCGTCCTGCAAGCGGCGGGCCACCTCGGATGGGCTGGAGGACTCTTGCCCCAGGACGACAAAGCCCGCGTCGGCAATCATCTGCAGGTCCTTGGCCGCACCCTGGCCTTCGCTGGTGAGATAGTCGCCTAGGAAAATCGAGTTGGCGGCTTCCAGTGCGGTGGACTGCAATGAGCGCAGGTGCATCTCGCGGCCGCCGGCAATGCGCAGCTCCTTGTCCGGGCAGGCCATGCGCACCAGTGCGAGGATGCGCAGGCAGGCCATTGGGGTCAGCAGCCAGGTGCCCTGCATCGGGGTGCCGTCGAAAGGCATGAGGAAGTTGACCGGGATGGATTCGGAGCCCAGATCGCGCAGCGCGAAGATCGCTTCCACCAGCTGCTCGGGTGTTTCCCCCAGGCCCACGATGAGCCCGGAACAGGAGGAGAGTCCCGCGGACTGGGCCTGTTCGACCGTCTTGACCCGATCCTGGTAGCTATGCGAGGTGCAGATCTCGGGGTAGAGGGATTCGGAGGTGTTCAGGTTGTGGTTGTAGGCGTCGGCCCCGGCGTCCTTGAGCCTGGCGGCCTGGCCGTCCTTGAGGATGCCCAGGCAGGCGCAGACCTCGACCTGCGGGTGTTCGTCCTTGAGCTGTTCGACCATCGTGGCCACCCGGTCCACATCGCGGTCGGTCGGCCCCTTGCCGGAAGCGACCATGCAGACCCGCGAGGCGCCGCCGGCAATGCCGAAGCCGGCCTGGGCCACCGCTTCATCGGGTTTGAGCCAGGTGTATTTGAGGATTTCAGCGGTGGATCCAAGGCGCTGCGAGCAGTAGGTGCAGTCTTCGGGGCAGAGTCCGGACTTGAGGTTGACCAGGTAGTTGACCTTGACGGTGTTCCCGAAGTGCTGGCGGCGCAGGATTCCGGCAGCGCTGATCAATGGCATCGTGGCGGAATCCGGTGTTGCGAGAATGCCCAGGGCTTCGGATTCGGTGATGCGGTGTCCGGCGAGGATCTTTTCTGCGAGCTGTCCGGGATTCAGTCCGTTCTCCCCCGGCGCGTGGGCAGGGTTTGCGATGTTCAGGTTCATGGGTGCCTTTCCAGCCGGTACACCGTGAGCCAGTCCGGGCTTGCGGGTTTTCCCCGGACCCGAACGACTCTTGAACGGTGTTCAAGTTCTATTGAATACACACCCTACACCCTGATCAGCATGTTCTTGAACACTGTTCAGCGATGTGTCATGGAGCTCCTGCACCAACCGGCGTTCCCGGCGCCACGGCACCGCTTGCCTTCCTCCTGGTTCCGGGCAGCAAAAAGCGCGTTGCCGGCCAGAATGATTCTGGCCGGCAACGCGCTCATTGATCTTCGGGTCCGCCAGATCAGGCGGTGCGATCAAGGCAGGTTCGCCTCACTGGTTCCAGGCTGCGGCAATCGCGTCGCGCACCTCGGACAGCGTCTGGGGAATGGCCTTGGTCTGCGCGATGATCGGGAAGAAATTCCCGTCCCCGCTCCACCGTGGCACCACATGCTGATGCAGGTGCGCAGCGATGCCAGCTCCCCCGGCTTCGCCCTGGTTCATGCCCAGGTTGAAGCCCGAGGGGTTGGACACCTTGCGCAGCACCCGCATGGAATGCTGGGCCAGGGCCGCCATTTCCGCCGTTTCCTCCACCGTGATGTCGGTGTAGTTCGGCACATGGCGGTACGGGCAGATCAGCAGGTGGCCCGGGTTGTACGGGAAGAGGTTCAGGATCACGAAGCAGGTTTCCCCGCGATGCACGATCAGCGCCTCTTCATCCGTGCGCTGCGGACCGGCGCAGAACGGGCAGCTGGCCTCGTCCTTGACCTGGTCCTGCCCGCCCTTGATGTAGGCCATGCGATAGGGAGTCCACAGCCGCTGGAACGAATCCGGCACTCCGGCGAGTTCAAAGTCGTCGGTGACGGACTGGTCTGCTTGCTCCTGCATGCTCAATGGACTCCCTATCCCCTGCTAGTTGCTGTTATCGCGGCTCTTGATGGCTTCAACGATGCGGGCTACCGCCTCGTCGACAGGAACCTGGTTTTCCTGGCTGCCATCGCGGAAGCGGAAGGACACGGCATTCGCATCGGCATCCTCGCCACCGGCGATGAGCACAAACGGAATCTTGTCCTTGGACGCGTTGCGGATCTTCTTCGGGAAGCGATCCGAGGAGTCATCCAGTTCCACGCGGACGCCCTGCGCCTTGAGCTTCGCGACAACCTCGGAGAGGTAGTCGTTGAAGGCCTCGGCCACCGGGATGGCGCGAACCTGCACCGGCGAGAGCCAGGCCGGGAAAGCGCCTGCGTAGTGCTCGGTCAGCACTCCGAGGAAGCGCTCGATGGAGCCGAACTTGGCGGCGTGGATCATCACCGGTTCCTGGCGGGAGCCGTCGGCAGCCTGGTACTCCAAGCCGAAGCGCGCCGGCTGGTTGAAGTCGTACTGCACGGTGCCCATCTGCCAGGTGCGGCCGATGGCATCCTTGGCCTGGACCGAGATCTTCGGACCGTAGAAGGCGGCTCCACCCGGGTCGGCAACCAGCTCGACGCCGGTTTCAGTGGCAACGCGCTCCAGTACGGCCGTGGCTTCTTCCCACTGCTCGTCCGAGCCGATGAACTTGTCCGACTCGGGATCGCGGGTGGACAGCTCCAGGTAGAAGTCGTCCATGCCGAAGTCCTTGAGCAGGGAGAGCATGAAGTTCAGCAGGTGCTCGACTTCGGCCGGCGCCTGTTCCTTGGTGACGTAGGAGTGCGAGTCGTCCTGGGCGAAACCGCGCACGCGGGTCAGGCCGTGGACCACGCCGGACTTCTCGTAGCGGTAGACGTGGCCGAACTCGAACAAGCGCAGCGGCAGTTCGCGGTAGCTGCGTCCGCGGCCGCGGAAGATCAGGTTGTGCATCGGGCAGTTCATGGCCTTCAGCCGGTATTCCTGGCCCTGCTTGGTGATGTTGCCATCTTCATCGCGCTCTTCATCGATGTGCAGCGCCGGGAACATGGTGTCCGCGTAGTACGGCAGGTGGCCCGAGGTGTGGAACAGCCCGTCCTTGGAGATGTGCGGGGTGCCCACGTACTGGAAGCCTTCTTCCACGTGGCGGTCGCGCACGTAGTCTTCCATCTCGCGCTTGATGATGCCGCCCTTGGGGTGGAACACCGGCAGGCCCGAGCCCAGCTCATCCGGGAAGGAGAAGAGATCCAGCTCGGCGCCGAGCTTGCGGTGGTCGCGGCGCTCGGCCTCGGCCAGGCGCTCCTGGTAGGCCTTGAGGTCTTCCTTGGTCGGCCAGGCGGTGCCGTAGATGCGCTGCAGCTGCTTGTTCTTCTCGCTGCCCAGCCAGTAGGCGGCGGCTGAACGGGTCAGCGCGAACGCGTTCTTGATCAGCTTGGTGTTCGGCAGGTGCGGGCCGCGGCACAAATCCTTCCACACGATGTCCCCGGACTTGCGGTCGACATTGTCGTAGATGGTGGTTTCGCCGGCGGCCACCTCAACGGTGACGCCCTCGCCCGAGGTGTCCGCGGAGTCGGCCTTGGCCAGCAGCTCGCACTTGTAGGGCTCGTTGGCCATTTCGGCCTTGGCTTCTTCCGGCGATACCTCGCGGCGCGCAAAGAGCTGGTTCTGGTTGACGATCTTGAGCATCATCTTTTCCAGCTGCTTCAGATCTTCGGGGGTGAACGGCTCGGCGACGTCGAAGTCGAAGTAGAAACCGTCGGTGATGTACGGGCCAATGCCCAGCTTGGCATCGGGGCGCAACTGCTGCACAGCTTGGGCCATCACGTGGGCAGTCGAGTGACGCAGCACCTCCAACCCTTCTGGGTCGGTGATGGTGACACGGGTGACGGTGCTACCGGCTTCCAGTTCGCGGGCCAGGTCGCGCAATACGCCGTCGACGTGCATAACAACCACGTCTTTCTGCTCGGCATAGTGCTGCAGACCGGTTGTTCCCGCGTCCACCTGTACCTGCTCGCCATCGATGGTGAGAGTCAGCTGCTCGCTCATGAGATCGGGTTCTACCTTTCAATCTGGGATGGCTTCATAGCTTGTGGCATACCTTGGCCACAGCCAGCCAGAATCCAGTTTAGTTCAGCACCCCGCCCGAGCGCGCGTTCACTTCGGGTTTTGCGATGATTGCTGGCCTGCATGTGACTCGTTCAACAGCGATTCGGCATTGAGCAAGGTCATCACGTGCCAGATTTCGCGGTCCCTGGCCGGCTGGGAGCTGTGGACCTTGCCGTCCTCCAGGTCCTTCCGGAACGCCGGGATGACCTTTTCCAGGCGGCGGATCAGCTCGCGCATTTCATCCATGGTGAGCATCAGGTCGCTGGTCATCATGCGGGCCTTGGCCTCGCCGGCCTCTTCGCCGGAATAGTGGCGTCCGCCGTGGACCATGGCGGCATGCAGGCGCCGCTGCTCGTCATTGATGACCTGCCCGAGATAGGCGCCCATGGCCATGCCGGATGAATCGTCTTCCCGCTCCCCCACCTCGCCGGTGGTGTACGCAACGGCAGCCGACTTCCAAACCCGGTCGCGCTTGTCCCGTGCGAGCTCCGGGACCTCGACAATCATCTCGGCCTTGGCTAATTCGCGCAGGTGGAAGCTGATCTTGTTCGCCGGCATATCCAGCACCTGTGCCATGTCCGCCGCGCGGGCCGATCCCATGGCCGATAGCGTATTGAGAATCTGCCGGCGCAGCGGGTTGGCAATCGCCTTAAGCATCGGCGTAGTGAACGTGACCAGCGACTCGTTATTGCTCATGTGCACAGCTTAGCAATCCCCCAAATAAAGTTGCGCAAATTCTATTGCGCAACTTTATTTGCGGACTTACAGTGGATTCCATGACCACGACCCAGCCCAGCGGCCACCCAGAGACCGCGGAGATTGACGCAAGCCCATTGCCCCCGTTGCGTGCGCAGAAAAATTACCGCAGGTGGTTGCTGGCGGACTCCTCGGCGCTGCTTTCGGGCGGCATCTATGGGTTCATCTTCCCCTTGATGCTGCTGGCAGCCACCGGCTCGCCGGTGCTGGCCGGATCTTTGGCTGCGCTGGGGATGGCAGCCAGGGCCAGCGTCATATTGGCCGGCGGCGCCATGGCGGACCGCACCGACAAGGCCCGGATGATCGTGATCGGGAGCTTGTGCGGCGCAGCGGTGACCGCGGCCTTGGCCCTGGGCATCGGCTCTGGTTCGCTGCCGGTTCCCCTGTTATGCCTCGCCCATGTCCTGATGGAATTGCGCGGCGGATACTTTGGCTCGACAACCAATGCCGCCCTCAAGGATCTGGTGCACCCGAAACAGCTCGGCCGCGCGATGGCTGCCAACCAAGGCCGCGACTCGGTGCTGATGCTCGGCTCCGCTCCCCTTGGCGGTATATTGCTCGGATTGGGCGGCGGCATTGCCCTGCTTGCCGTCGCTGTCCTGAATCTGATCGCTGCGGCCAGCGGGTTTGCCCTGCGCCGGCCTCTGCGGGCCGCACAGCAATCCTTCCGGGAACGAGGCGAGGCCGGCACTGGCGGCGAAGAGAAAGTCGCCCACGGAATTCTGGCCGGCATGCGCTGGTGTTTTTCCCGCCCGCAACTACGAGCGCTGCTGATTCTGATTACGGTCGTCAACATCGGCGTCAACGGGCTGATGACCACTCTGATCTATGGGCTGGAGCAGCGTTCGGAAGCTCCGTGGATCATTGGGCTGGCATCGACGTGCATGGGCGCTGGAATGCTGATCGGCTCGCTGGCGGCGACCTCGCTCATTGAAAAATTCCGCAGCGGGCTTCTGGCTTGCAATTGCCTCACTCTTCTTGGCGCCGCCATGCTCCTCGTCGGGTTTAACACGAACCTGTTGTGGATGGGCTCCATGCTGTTGCTCAGTTTCCTGAGCGTCCCTGCGCTCAACGCCGCAGTCGGCGGATACTTCATGGCATGCGTCCCCCAGGACATGTCCGGGCGAGCGAATTCCTTGATTACCTTCATGGCCCTGGCCGCCTTGCCTTTGGCACCGCTGGCCACCGGGCTCGGCCTGGAGTGGGTTGGCATGGGCCCGACACTCATCTTTTTCGGAGCATTGGTTTCCTTGGCTGCCATCTTGGCCTGGCTTTCGCCACAGGTCCGAGGGATCCCTCGCCCCGGGCATTGGGTTGCTGCCGCATCTCCAGCACCGCTTGAACGCGCCAGTTCCGATGGCTCCCAGAAGTCCGCCACCCCAGCGTCACCCACCGAATAGGAGTACCCGAAGTGATTTCCAATCCCACAGCACCCGGTGAATCCCGGCTCAAGCGATCAGCCCTCAAACGCATGTTCAGCAGCGAAAAGCGGCACCGCCATGCTTCTGCGTTGGAGCGCCAGAACAACGATGAGGTTGCCCGAATGAGGCATCAAGTGCTGCGCAACGAGCAATGGATCTATTTATAGGGACGCAGGAAAAGTCTTGAAAGATCCTCTAATCCATGGCTTTCATTTTCAACCGCTCCTACCCTAGGAATATGAACAAGCCGACCCCACCCGTCATCAGCGCCATTACCCTCGGCGTGCGCGATGTCGGCGCTTCCACCAAGTTCTACGCCGAGGGCCTGGGGTTTGAGCTGGTGCAGCCAGCCCACCCGGAAATCGCCTTTGTCCGCGCCGGATATGGCTTGATGCTCGCTCTCTGGGACGTGAAACAGATGCCCAGCGAGTACGGCGATGTCGGGCACGGCCCATTGGCTCCGCCGATCTCGCTTGGGCATAACGTGCACTCGGATGCGGAAGTGGATCACCACTACCGGCGAGCGCTTGATGCGGGAGCAACGTCGATCACCGAGCCCACCGTGCAGCCTTGGGGCGGCAAGAGTGCCTGCGTGGCCGATCCGGATGGCTTCCGCTGGGATTTTGTGCATAATCCGTCGTTTGTCATTGATGCCGACGGGCATGTTTCCTCGGTTTGAGAATTGTCAGTCTTCAGCGATGTCCGTTGATGGTTTTCGTTCAGGCCAAGGTTCAGCGGTAAGCGACGGCCACTGGGATAGCCACCGTTTGGTCTTGGCTTCATACACGTTCCGGGGCGCGAGCACTGGGTTCGGAATGATCCTCCGGGCGAATAGATCTGCAAATCCATACGGCGCATAGGTGCTGATCTGCCCATTCGCATCGCTAGTGACTGCGAAGCAGCAGGTTTTCGCTGCGAAATGATCGATAGCGTCCGTGACGCTGGCGAATGGAATAGCTGGAACCCCGAAGTGTTCTTCGTACCAAATGTGGACGCGTGCTTCATTGCGGACTTCGATTTCTGCGTCGATGTCTTTGAAGAGTTCTTTTGCACGGCGAATGACTGCATCTTCCGCCTCATAGGACGTATCTTCGTCGAAGTAGAAGAAGTCGTAGTCGCGAATCCCGTTTTGCGGGTCCTTGCCTTCCAGTACGTTCCATACCGTTTGGAATAGCGCACCTGCGGTCAGCCACCAGTCGGAGAGGCCGAGCTGCGGGGCGAGTTGGAGTATTTGCCGATTGATCGGGTTGGCTTGAACGCAGGTTAGGAAAAGTTTTTCATCGGATGCATCCACGGTCATGCCTTGCGTCGTTGGATTATGAATTTCGCTTTCCCGTCGAGGTAGCCGCGGCGGTCTTGGAGCTGGCGAGCCGCTAGTCGCTCTTTGAGCTGTTGGTAGGCTGCCCTGTCTTCGGGGTTAGTTCGCAAGTGGTTTCTGAAGTTGAGGTAATTCGACCATTCGGTCTGCCCATAGGCGATGAGATGGACATTGATGAGCCTGATGTTTATTTGGATCTCGAATCCGTACATCGTATCTGGGCGTAGGTTGCCTGCCTCTCCCCTGGAGATGAATCCGTGCTCAAGCAACCAGCGATGCAGTTCTTCGCTATTTGCCTCGGGGACGGTTCCGATGATGATGTCCAGGATAGGCTTTGCCTTTAGTCCTGGCACGGCGGTGGAACCGATGTGCTCGATTGCCTTGACACCTGCAGGCATGTCGCCGTGCAGTATCTGTTGCAATTGCGTGAAGGCTTGTTCCCATTGGGGCGAATGGTTTGCTAGGCGTACTTCGCCCCTGTGTAGTCCGAGTTCTTTGCCGGTCAGCGCATCGACGAGCTTCGGGTTGAGTTGCAGAGGTTTGTCGGCACGTATTCTGCTGGCTGCTTCTCCGCGCTCGGTATTCATGGCTTCATCCTAGGTTAGGCTCCGCGTTGATCCAGCCCTTCGGCTTCCATGCGCTTGGCGAGTTCTCCAAGGCTTTCGCTCTTGCGTGCCCCCTCGGCGAGTTTTGGCCGATAGCTGGGTTGCGGCCGGGTGAGCTCGTCGAGGTATCCGGCCGCAGGCAGCGTTTCTGGCTGATGCAGGTCCCAGGCGTTGAGCGCTTGCAGGGAGATGCCGCGTGGCCCGGTGCGCCGGGTGACCCCGTGGATGAGCAGCATGCGGGTGGAGAAGAGCAGCGGCCCGGTGCGTTGCTGCGTGTCGTCGAAGAAGGTGGCGTCGATGCAGCCGGTGCCGTCATCCACGGAAATGAAGACCACGCGCTTGCCTCCGCGCATGGGAGGGGTCTGTGTGGCCACGCGTACCCCGGCGACCAGCACTTCGGTTCCGTTGCGCAAGTGCAGCAGCTCGGCGGCTTGTGTCATGGGCAGGTGCGCCAGGCGTTGCCGGTAGGAGGAGATCAGGTGCTCGCTGGCGTCCAAGTGCATCAGGTCCAGTTCGGTGCGCACTACTTCGGCTGGATCCAGCTGTACTCCGTTGGCTTTGATGTGTTCGACTTTCCCGAGGTCCAGTGCCAGCTGTCCGGGTCCCGGACGGTATTTGGCCGGAAGGGAGCTATGCGCCATGGATTGGGTATGGGCGATGGTGTCAGCACGGGAGGTTCCTGCAAGCAGGGAATCGAAGACTCCGAGGGCTGCAAGATTCTGGTAGGTGCGGCGCGAGAGTCCTGCGCGGGATCGGACATCGGCCAGGTGCTCATAGGGCTGGCCGGCAACCAGGCGTTCGACTTCGCGTTCGCTCATCTGGTGGATATCGCGGAAGGCCAGGCGGATTCCATAGCGTCCTGGACGCAGCGAGCTGGGTGCACGGGGCACCACTGGGAGCTTCGAAGGAGCAGATTCGAAAACTCGTTCGACTCGATAGTGCCCCGTGGAGCGGTTGATATCCAGCGGGAGGATGGGAACGCCCATTCTGCGTGCCTCGGAGACCAGCAGCCGCTTGGGATACATCCCCGGGTCATGTTCCCAGATCCCGGCGAGGAAGGCTTCGGGGTGATGGGCTTTGAGCCAGGCCGAATGGTAGGTGGGTACGGCAAAGGCAGCCCCGTGGGCCTTGCAGAATCCGAAGGATCCAAAGCCGGATAATACTTCCCAGACTTTATCGATCACTTCGG
>Ga0308169_10001514_pt1 | contig 26934 bp, 53 predicted proteins | sample PhyBR1_2_FD_202139 | JGI IMG/M metagenome (GOLD analysis project Ga0308169, IMG submission 202139) | Phyllosphere microbial communities from UC Gill Tract Community Farm, Albany, California, United States - DLSLSB.R1 | ecosystem: Host-associated > Plants > Phyllosphere > Unclassified | place...
CAAGGGCTCGCCATTGATGCGTATGCGCTCTCGCACCGCGCAGAGGTGGGGCGAGGTGTACAGCCCTGTCATCAACTACACGTCCTCTTGCCAGTTCCACGCGTCAGCAATGCCAGACTCACCGATCTTGCCCGGAAGATGGGCACGCAGTATCCGCTCCGTGAATGCGCTCGTGGACCCCTTGCCCTTCGTGCCCGTCACATGCACCACGTTCAACTTGTTCAGATCGTCCGGCTGCGGCGTCAGCCCCATATCCCGTCATATGTCCATCTTTGACACGGCAGGTCAATCGCTCAGCACCCACCTTGTACCCTATACGCCGCAAGTAGTCGATCATCTCTGGGATGCCCACCTCGCCCAGCCGTCCTCCAGACTTGCGGATCGCCTCGATACTACGATCAGCTCGACGAACGACTCAGCTTCGACGGTGAGTCGCTCACGTCGCGGCGTTGCTCTGGCACGTGTTGAGCAAGGCAATCGCATCGGCATACGTCTTCGACTGCCTGACAGCCGCTCCGCCCGCACTTGTGCTCATCGTCGCCATGGTTCTGAAATGGCGCAAGAGAGGTGTTGTCAAACGCATGGACGCAAGAGGGTTGCACAATTCTGAAACGACGGCTGGTTATCGGACACGAGCCGGCGCGGGCGCAGATCCGGAGGATTGCACGTCCCAGTGAATGCAGATTGGATCATGTGTGGAATGCATATGAAGCATCGCACCGCGCGCAGTGCGTCCAGCTACCTCTGTGACAAGCGAGGAACGCCCAGAGTCTGATGACTGCCCAGCTGATTGATTTCCACGACCCAGCACACGATTGGAAAACCGTTGCGTTATCTCGGGCGGCGCGCAAAAGAGTCGAACCACGGGCTGGCTGAGACCAAAAAAAACATGGAGAAGCAGGGAATTGAACCCTGGACCTCAACTATGCTAAAGTTGCGCTATACCACTTAGCTACTTCCCCTCGATGTTAACCTTATTCTTTGTTTGTTTATGTTCCGTATCCGTGAGGTCTGTTGGATCAACCCCTTTTGCCTGACCGCTCACCCTTGCATGCCGATGATGAGCATCCAGATAGATCCTACACCGATTCTGCACATCATCCTCGAGCACCCTTGTACTTGTAGGAACCACTGCGACCAGTACAAGTGCGGTGGTAGGGAAGTTCCCTGGTCAGCACATCGGCAATGAGACGGAATATCACGTCATCCCAAACCGCTCGAAGCGACGGGCATAGCCGAAGAAACCGAGGCACGCGCAACAATCACGACGTTTGTTCTCATCCAGTCGCCATGTCGCGACGCCAGACATGGCGAGCAGGCGTATAAGAGGGACGTCGAAGGATCAAGATGCAGCCAAACTCGTCTCCCTGCCCAGTATCTTGGTCTAATCGTGTGCCATGTCTGATATCACGCTCTACGAACTCGTCCACGCCGGAGATTCCGGACCTGGCTTCTCCCCGCACGTCTGGAAGACAAAGGTGGACCTAGCGTGGGTTGCGCCTCGAGCACTAGACATTGTATGGGACCCGTGCTGACCACAGTATCCTCGGTCTCAAGGCCACCTCCGCCAAGCGCTCGTTCCACCTCATCCGGACAGACCTCGCGAAGGAGACGGGAAACGACAAAGTCACTGTGCCGACGATCAAAGTCGGCGACGGGGAGTACATCACCGATTCGTGGGCCATTGCGGAATACGTGAGTCTGGCTTCCGGATGCGGAAGATGAGCGTCCGATGCACTCAGGCCGCCCCTCGCTAACGGCAGCTCGACAGGACGTATGCGAAGGACAATGAATCGCTCTTCCCGGGCGGAGAGGCCGGTAAATCCTACGCCAAATTCCTCGAGGGATGGGTGAACAACACGTATGCGAACGAGACTCGGCCGCTCGTTGGTCCCCTCGTACGTGCATCCGCAATCACTGCTCCCCTCCTTGTCCATCGATCGCGATATGTTGGCGCTGACGGCAGATCTTCCCAAAGCTGGACGAGCCCTCCCAACAAAGCTTCATCAAAGGCCGATTCGGAGGAGACGCGAGCAAAGTCCCTGCTTTCCTCGATTCGTTGAACAACGCCGAGCACGTCTCGACACACATTACCAACGCTCGTACCCGCCTTGCCGTCATCGAGGGCCTGCTCCAGTACCAGCAGATCCAGGGCGCCGAGTGGTTGGCAGGCAAGGCGCCAAGCCATGCCGACGCGGTCGTATTTGGGTGGTATGCCCAGAACCGGCTCAACCCCGAGCTTGTCAAGCAGATCTGGAAGCATGAGAGTCTGCCGCTTGTGGCGGCTTGGGTGAAGCGGGTGGAGGGGCTGGTGCGAGCTGAGGAGCTGTCGTGAGGGTCGCGGTCGGGTAGTCGTTTGTCCAGCACCATTGAAAGGACAGGAGTGCAGGCGATCCCGGGCTCCAAGTGAATGTGTCTGCATGCATAGTCCGTGAGAATCGCTGGGTATGGGACCACGTGAGCGGCGAGACACGAGCTACAACCGCGGGATCTCACGCGGAACCTGGCGGATGAGTCAGCTCGGACGCTCATGTCCGAAGGAATGTTACCCAAGAGAAACGCGAACTGGCTCCCAATATGATTTACCACACCTTTTCGGCCAGAACTTCAAGATTCGACATGGCAGCCTCAGACGATTCGGGATTGACGCTATACGAGCTGGTGACCCACCCAGACGGCGGCAAAGCATTCTCGCCGTTCGTCTGGGCAACGAAATTCGACCTCGCGCAAGTATCCCCGTTGTCCACCGTACAATCAACGGAGGTGGCTGACGCCCCAGACTGCTTGGGATTCCTGTCACTTCGAAGCCGCTGTCGTTCTATCAGATCAGACATGATCTCGCCGAGGAGACGGGCAACGAGGAGGTGACCGTGCCAACCATCAAGCTGACTAATGGCGAATATATCACCGAGTCGTTCAAGATCGCCGAATGGGTCAGTCCACCCTCGCCTCGTTCGCGGAGAGCAACCGGTCTCGAGGGTTCCAGCCAAGCTAATCCGTAGCTTGAGGCGCATCACCCCAGCTCGTCAGCTAACCTCTTCCCCGGCGGACCAGCCGGCAAGTCGTTTGCAAAGTTCATCGACGGTTGGGTCCGGACCGTCTTTGTCAACCGAATCTCGCCGTTTACCGCTCCACTCGTGAGTTGCTCTCATCTCGGTCGCCCAGCTCCCTCTCGCGGACGCACTTCCGCCCAAGCCTGGCTCGCACCTCTCCTGACCGGCACGAAGAGCTCGCGGACAAGCCTGATTACGCAGGTGATGCAGCAGCTCGACCCCCTCTCGCTCGAATACTACAAGTCGACCCGGTACTCCTCGTACGCCGAGGCAGAGGAGCTCATGCGCTCGATCGATCCCGCCGCCACAAGCTCTCCGGACAAGGTCAAGGAAGTGATCAAGGATGCGCAGGATAGACTGCGCGCGCTGGAGAAGATCCTGAGTTACCAGGTGGACGCGGGCAAGGAGCCGTGGATGCTGGGCGAGCCATCGCACGCGGACGCGGTGGTGTTTGGGTGGTACGCCTACACGCGGATCAATCCTGTTGGGTGTGACGAGCTTTGGGGCAGCGATGATCTGCCGCTAGTCAAGCGGTGGGTTGAGTTGGCCAGGGGTGTGGTGGGCGAGGCGGGCCTGCCATAGTGTACAGTGGGCCGGCACTGTCAGCTGTAGACAGAGTCGCACGATGCGAATACAGATCGATGCATGCTATGCAATGAAACTCTCCGCGCTGATCTCGATCGCCCATCTACACCTCCGCTCCCCTGCTGACTCGACAGGACCTGGTCCTCGAGGCTCTGCGCGCTGGCTTGCCCGCCAGAGCGAGGGCGAGGCGATCGTTGCATCCCCGCATCGAATCCGGCACTTATCCAAAGCTCTACTCCTCCTCGTCCGAGTCGTCGTCGCCCGCAACATCCATGTTCGCCTGCTCGAATTGCTCCATGAGGGCCTTGAGCTCGGCGTCCTCCGTCTCTGAAACGACCTTGGGCTGCGGGTCAGCCATGCTCTTTCGCTGCAAGTCCTACTGGCACTTCCTGAACCCAAGGATCGACACGCTCGAACTCACCTTCATCTTGACAGTCATGTCTCCGCCCTCCGAAGCAATCGTCTCCCCGATAATGTCCACCGCCTTCTCCATCACCTCGATCGCAGCCGTCTTGTCCGTACTCGTCGTCGTCATGACGTACAATGGCGGGGCGACAAGGCGAACATTGATCTTGACATCCTCCGTGCTCGCATCCTCGCCTGCTTGCAGGGCGCGGCGGATCGCCTCGATACCGGCGTAAGCGAAGCATTTGACCTCGACGTCGGCCCGGACTTTGACGGGTTTGGGGGTGAGACGCCGAGCGATGGTGGCTTTCAGGTCGGCGAGGACGCCCTCGGAGAGGTTTAATGGGCCGAAGATGGCTTCGGGCTCGCTGCGGTGAGCCAAGTTCGGAGCGAGATGGGAGGTCAGGATGCGGCGACAGGCCAAAAAGACAGAAGAGGGGAGGGGTGAGAGGAGGCATATCCGGTTGCAAGTGATGGAAATCCGCTCGCCCACTCACGCTATTGACAGCTTGAAGGCATCGTACGCGTGCCCGTACTGCTTATGCAGCGGCCAGGCGATCTTCTCGTACAGGTCCTCCGGCTGCGTTTCGTTCTTCTTTGCCACCTGCGTCAGGATCGAGTCGACCGCCTTTCCCTTCTCGTACTGCTCCTCGCACTTGACAACCTCTTCCGCCGACACTCGTCGTTTTGACAAGTCGATGTAGCCTGTCATGAGCATCCGTGCGACATGGATAATCACTCAGCGGCCAACCCACCCTTGTCCGGGTCCACACGCATCACGACGACGACCTCGTTCCTCCCTACTCGGATCAACTTTTGCACGGATCGAATACGTCTACGCGACAGCTCGGACAAAAGGATCATTCCCTCGATGTTGTCGTATTCGAGCTGAGGTCAGCATGAGCCCTACCAGAGATACCAAAATTCGCGCACCAGCTTGACGTATGCGCCCATGTCCTCGATGGCCTGGACCTGGACCATGACCAGCTGGTCCACCTCGGGGTACTTGTTCTCGTAATATCGGGGCATGGTGAGTGGTGAAAGTCGTTGGAATCGAGTATGAGAGGGTCGCCTGGGCGCAGTTTATCGCTCTTGAGGTCGGGGGGGATCTGTCGAGGCGGCTGAACTGCTCGATATCCGTTTTATGCAAGGTATGAGGCGTGCGAATACCGAGTCGATAGTGAACGAGGCCAACTTTGCTTTTGTCTGTCGAAATCTCCAAGTGAACACGACCACGCGAGCGAGCACCAAGCGAAGCCCACAGCGAGGAGCGGCATTACCCGGCGATATCCACCCCATTGTACGCCTCTTGCCGCAGTGTGGCACCCGCCCCGCCTGCCTGGTCCTCCACCCCAAGGTCCGGCCGGCTGTAGGCAAGTGATATAAGCGGTACGTCTCCACCCATGATGTACCTCGTTGAAACCGGACATCCACCAACACGAACATGCTCCGCACCACCCTCCGCACCACCTCTCGCACCTCCCAGCTCCTCCGTATCCGCCTCATGTCGACCGTCACCGAGCCGCTCGTCCTCGCCTCGAGGTCACAGTCCAACAAAGTCGCGATCCTCACGCTCAACCGCCCCAAAGCGCTCAATGCGCTCAGCTCCCCGCTGTTCGATCAGCTCAACCAGGAGCTCGAGAAGGCAGACGAAGATGACAGCGTCCGGGCCATCGTGCTCACGGGCGGAGAGAAGAACTTTGCGGCCGGGGCGGATATCAAGGAGATGAAGGACAAGCAGTGTGAGCTGGCATATCTATAGGGAGCCCAGCTTACGATAGTCGCCGACGTGTACAAGAACAACTTCTTGGGGAGCTGGACCAAGATGTCCGGCGTGAGGAAGCCCATTATTGGCGCAGTGGCTGGATATGCGGTGAGCTGATGAACGTGTGTTCTCGACGAGCTGACGGCAGCTCGGGGGCGGATGCGAGCTCGCGATGCTTTGTGATATCCTCATTTGCACCCCTTCCGCCAAGTTCGCCCAGCCGGAAATCACGCTCGGTATTATCCCTGGCGCGGGCGGTACTCAGCGACTCACTTCATTGGTGGGCAAACCGCGCGCAATGGACATGGTCCTCACGGGACGACGTATCACCGGAGTCGAGGCGGGCGAGTGGGGGCTCGTCAGCCGTGTGACGAAGGAGGGAGAGAGTGTCGTGGATGAGGCGGTCAAGATTGGGGAGGAGATCGCCGGCTTTGGACGAGTTGCGACGCAGGCCGGCAAGGAGGCCGTCAACGGCGGTGAGTACAGGCGTACGACGGACACTCCCATCGCTTATCCCAGCACTCGAGCTCCCGCTGGAGCAAGGTCTGCGACTCGAAAGGAGGCTGTTCCAGCAGTTGTTCGCGACTCAGGATCAAAAAGAGGGTGAGCTGGGATTTGTCGAGCATGAGACGAGCTTACATCAAGGCATGGGAGCGTTCTCAGAGAAGCGAAAGGCCACCTGGACCGATCAATAGATATCAACCAGCTCATGAGGTTGCATGAATCCTTCGCGCCTGGTTGCGTTTTACTAACCATACCGCCGCGTTCTCGGCCGCCCTCATTTCAGTCATAGTACAGGATTTTCATCTAGCTCCACCGGTTCATCAGCACGTAGGACCTCTTCTTGCTGGTTCTGACTCTGCCCTTGCTGACCACCGTTGCTGATACGACTCTTCTTCTTCTTCTGGTTGGAGCGAGAGTCCCGGATTGCCGTAGTCTGCCCAGAGGCTCCGAGGGTGGGGGATGGAGTGGATGTGATCGGAGGAAGGACCGGGGGAGAGATCAGATGGCGATGGCCGTAGTGGACTTGAGGTTTGATCGGGTCGAGTGATATACTTTCGGTGATACGCTCCCAATGCTCGTCCGCGACATGTGCTGTACGGTGGAGCCCGACAATCGTGATCTTCGATATGCCACCGTTCTGAAACAGCAGGAAGATGCTCACACTCAAGGACAGCTCGTCGTGCCAATCCGCGACGGAACACGACATCTGCCGCTTGGTGTTGGCCCACCCTTCGCAGCGTGACTTTCCTGACCCGTCCGACCCTGGGACCAAGCATCTGCTGGACCGCCAACTCAGCCCTTGGGAAGGGGGTGGATCAAGATACGGGTGACGCGGGGGTTGTGAACGACTGGCATGTTGCCCAGGTTGTCGTGGGGTACAGCTCGGTGCGATGCGCGAGGAAATATCAACAAGAACCGGCGGGAGGCTGCTTCGATGTGTGGATCAAGTGTATGAAGGTTCACCTTCACATCGGCTACCGAATCTGTGGGTAGGGGTCGTGCACCTCTGAACGACTCGACAGCGCTTGGGCGGTGAAGAGAGCGGTCAGTGCATGCGTATGCAACCCCCTCTTCTCTTCGAGCAGGGCGTCTCCATCTCATCTTTCAGACACACACAACTTGCCCTTGTACCCCTTGATGCAGACGTCCATCTGAGACAGCGTTTATACCTCGCTCTCCAGACATGATCAATCGCCACGGATCCCGTTGTTACCGCCTCATTGGAATGAGCCCATCGTTATCAACCGGATTTGAATCCGCTCAATAACAACCATGCCCTCGCCTCCACACTCGCATGACATCTCTCCTTCTCTTTGACGAGCATCACATCCGCTTGATCACTGGACCATGCTGTAACCTCTCGACCTCGGAGTATGGTACACTTCCCGCTCAAGCCGCACTCGCGGCCGCGGGCGCCCGAGACGACCGGCACAACGCCCTCTGCCGGCTCAGGCGCGACTTCGACCCCTCCCCCCACGCCCAAGCACCGCCGCAAGAGACGCCGCCGTACCGCCCTCTCCGCCTTCCTGTCCTTCCTGTACCACTCTACATTCTACTTGTTCATCCTGATCATCGCCTCCTTGCTCGTCGGATCGGCCTATGGTCTCGGTGAACAGGCTCTGCGGACAGGCGGACAGCGGAGATGGAACCTGTTCGTGCTCGTCGCGGCGTACGTCGCCCTCGCCCTCGTATCGATCATCCATGTCTGGTCCCGGATCCTATCCATCAAGAAGATCCTCCGGAGCATGCCCAAACCGTACATGCCGACCAAACATATCGACGTGCCCAAGAAGGTAGCGGATCACATCTCGACCGAGTATTCGCGCACGGCGGTTATCGCGCATATCTCGCAGGCCACGACAGGGCAGCAAGAAGGGTGGGGCCGACCTGGTACCAAGTGGGAGAATCAGCACTTCCGGACATACATCCTCGGCACGGTCTCGACAATGTATCACGCCCTGTGCCCGGGCGTCAAGCCCCGCCCGCTCTCGATACAGCCGCTTCTGGACGCCGCGGACGGCATGAACGACTCCGGCGCCCTCAAGCTCTTCCTCAACTCGTATGCCCGCTTGATTGACCAGGCGCGGTATGGACGTAGGGAGCCTGGCGAGGACGAGGCGCTGGCGTGTGAGCGGATCGTCGAGGTGGTGTTGTTGACGTGAGTGACGCTTACCCCACATCCTGAAGACGGATGCGTCTGCGGTCTCCCCATGTCATACCCCGACCACCTCGCTTGAGCTCAGGCAATCGCAAGCCCCGCCGTTCCTGCTCGCAAGCGTTTCCGGCCTCAGTACCACACGGACCATCCACTGGCGCTGACGACAGTTTGCAAGTCAAGAAACAGCGGGAGCAGCGCCAGTGGGCGGAGGCAGTGGAACATGTGGGGAAGGCTGAGGTGGAGCATGTGGAAGGTAAAGCACATAGCAGAGGATTGACCATATGAGCAATGCTCGCGTGTTAGGGACGAAGGAGGAGGCGGCGTTGTACATGCTTGTATCTACTATAATCCCGGCTGGTCTATTTGTATCCCAATGCATGACGATGCGGACCCTCACGATGAATCATGGTATGCATCATAGCTCGCTTTCGGATCACCTCAGATGATGATCCCCCAAGTATATACAAAGGATCTTAGCCCAGAAAGATAGATTTCACTCCCCGCAGACTCTTCACGTCTCGTCAACATGAATCGTACAGGTCCCCACCCTCTTGCTTTTCCATGGCGTCGCACTCGGGCGCGTCCCCTCATTTGTGGTGCTTCTTGAGGAACGCAACGCAGTTGGACGGACTGTAGTGAGCAATGATCGGTCCCTCCGCAAAGGATCACGCACTCGTTGGCCGGCTTGACGCCCAGGGCGATATCGATCAATTTGCCCGACCCCTTCTCGAAGATGAAGTGCGATCGCTTCGTGCTGCAATGAGCGAAGCAGGTCCAGTCACTGTCGCAAGCCCTGTCAACCCACTTGTTCGGCTGCACGAACGCTCCCAGCTTCTTGATGAACTTGCTCTCCGGGTCAGACAACAACGAGTAGTTCAGCTCCTTCTTTGTCTTCCACTGCCGATCAGCTGGCGCTGTACATGTCGCTGCTAGCTGACCTTCAACTGCGCCGCAGGCTTGTCCTTGCTCAGGCCGTAGATATCGTACCCCAGCTCCTTGATCTCGTCATACGCGTCCCGGTACCCGCACGCCTGGTTGGTGCATCCCGGGGTATCAGCCTAGCGTCAGCTCGGCGGCTCGGCTTCAGAAAGGGACGGAGGGTTCACCTTGGGGTACAGGAACAACACGACGCCCTTCTTGTCAGCCAGACTGCTCAACTCGACGTCCTTCCCCTGCTCGTTCTGCAGTTTCAAGCTCGGCAGGGTGTCGCCCAGCTTGAGGATCCCGCCGGAGGGGGCTTCAGGCGAAGCCTCGGCGGGCGCCTCTTCCTTTTTCTCCGCCTCGGACGCGGCGGTGGTAGTACCGTTGGCGTTACCGTTCGTCTCGGCCTTGGTCCTCTTCGCCCCGTTTGCGCCGTTGGCAACGGCCTTGGCCACTACCTTTTTCGCGGCGTCATCGGTTGCTTCTGGCTCTTCATCGATCCTCTCCTGCGTAGGCTTCGACTTGGTGGGTCGAGAGGACTTTGAGGTGGACGAGGTCTTGGCCTTCTTCGACGCCGGGCCGGACTTGGGCGCCGAGGCTGAGCGCTGGGGTTAGCCTATGTGCCGAGCCGGGTTTCGGACGCGGGCCAAGTTCTTTTGGCGACCAGTGTAAAGGGACACGACTGCATGACAAAAGGAAGACAGGCCGGTGACAGGGAGACAAATAGGTGGATTCGCAAACTCACCTTCTTTCCGTCGGCGGCGTCCGAAGGCGGGGGAGCGGAGCCAGCCAGACGGGCACTTCGGCGCGACGCAGTGCTCTCAGGTGCGGCGGACTGCTGCTGCAATTTCGAACGGGGCGCCATGATATCGAAGAGGGATATGTTTCTGACGGAGAGAGTCGAATGAGTACTGGAGTGAAAGATCGAGAATCGTGATATGGCGAACGGACAGTGACCGGGATGGGCTGTTGACTGGACGGACACAGGCGGATATGAGCGGACATCGCCGAAAGAAGCGGGTGGCGGATCATTACGTGACGTATGTCAATCAGGCACGAACGGGCGAGCGCGTCAAAGCGAAGTTTGATCGACGGCCGGTCGTTTGTGTGCAATGATGAGGACGGGGGGAGAGGGAAAGGTCGGTCAACGCTCTCGTCCACTTCTGTCAAGTGTGCAGCGGTCCTTCACCTTGGAAGCAGCGGCATGAGCGCAGTACTGCCCCCTCTGGAGAGCTACGTCGCGATGGGTGAGCAGAGACAACGTTCTCTGACTCTGAAAACACCGCTGATACCAGACTGCGAGACGGTCAGAGCGCGTTCGGGGCCAGTGCTGGCGAGGTAGGCTCGGCTTGATACACCAGCCCCGGCTCAGGAAGCTGATGTCCAGAGTCGGGATGGTAGACTACAAAGGGGACGTCTTGCTCCATTCGTACGTCTACGTTAACCCGCATAATGTCGTCGACTACCTCTCAGCTGGTGAGTCTTGCTCCCATCCGCTCCTCGTTCTGTACCGCTCACAACAGTCGGCGGCGTCCGCCCCGGAGACCTCGTGAACGCCCCGACATTCGAAACTCTCCAGCCTACTATCCGCGCCCTCCTCAAGGGCAGGATCCTCGTCGGGCACGCCGTGTACAACGACCTCAGGTTCGTGGGCCATCGACATCCGTACGAGGACGTGCGCGATACGAGCCTTTACTACCCCTTGCGCAGACGTATGGGCATCGGGAGGGAGGGCGAGTACCCGGCACTCAGGAAGCTGTACAGGGAGGTGTTCGGGGAGGAGATACAAGTTAAGGAACACTTTCCTGTGGGCTTCCCACTTCGGAGCGTGCGGCAAAGCTGACGGAAGGTGGAAGATGCCCAGGCGACTATGCGGCTGTTCATGTCCGTTCGAGAGGAGTATGAGACGGCCTTGGGGAAGAATGAGGATTGCGTGGCCGGCATACCGAGGTAGGCTGAGGCATAGCGAAGGCGAGCGAGCTCACAGTCAGGTCGTATGAGCTCTGCTATCTGTAGAGCTCATTCGACATCCCTCCACCCTCCCCATTCCCTTTTTCTCTGATGTACAACGCCCCTCATGACGCTCGCAGCGAGCATAAAGACGACTCTTAAAGCTTAGATGATATCCATACTCGTCATATCTTGACGCATCCGCAGTCACGCCAATCGTCATCTGTTCATGCAATCATGTCGAGGCTCGCCCTTCAACACTCATCGCTGCCCATCTCGTCATGGATGTTCATAAGAGGAATCAGGTTTCCCAGGTAGTTCTCTATACAGGCTTTTAGTTCCCCTACCCATAGATCTGGCTTTGCCCCTCAGCCAAGCTCATCCGCATCAGCCTCAATGTCCCCTCCCCCTGCTTGTTCTGCAACCACTCGGCGCCGCCAGCCCGTCAATGTTTCCGCCCAAGAAAGCTCCCCCGGGGTCGCATCTCACGCTAGAAGCCAGCAGCTCCGGGCGCCTTGTCGCCTTCGCGGCGAAGTGCCAGCAGAATTTCCTTCATCCTAGCCAGGTCGGAACCGCCGGGAACGGACGGTCGGATCGTTTTGCTTTCTACTCGTCAGCGCTGGCCTGATAGCTGGAGGTGTGAACAATCGGTCACTTACGCGAGTTCTCCAATGCGATGAGGTCCGTGATTCGCTCCCACGCTGTTCCCTTTGCGATACCCTCGCCCAGCTTTTCCAAGAAGGCCGCCTCGTTCTCCCTGCGGGTCAGCATCCTCGCAGACCCAACGCGGGGTCTTGCGCCCGTCAATCCATTCCAGCACTCACTTGTTCTCCCTGATCGTCTTCTCCTTCTCCTTATTATACCTCTCGTAGAACGCATCGATGTCCCTTTCCGCCTTACCCTTCATCTCCTCCCTCCTCTCCCGATCGCGCTCATCCCGCTTCTTGATCTCCTCGGCCTGCTTCGCCTTCCACGCCTTGATCGGCTCCGTGTCCTCCTCTGTGCTCGGCAGGGTGTTGGTGAACTGCGGGGCGGGAAGAATAGAGCTAGCTCGGGGAGGCTGCGAGGTGGACGTGGCTGGGTAAGGAGACGTGCCGTACGGCTGGGGCGCGAGGGCGTTGTACACTGGTTTCGGGGCCTGCGATCAGCGACGCTCATTCTTGACGGTTAGACAGACAGCCTTGATTCGGGTGGAGATGGGGCCGGGCGAGCCTATGAGAGGATGATATTGAGTTCGCGCGAGGAAAGTAAAGCTCACCTGCTCGTACGGCACCTCTCCGCTCAGGTCCGGGAAAGCACTCTCGAACTGCGCCATCTCCTCGTCCTCGCCCGTTCCTGCCGCGCCCGTCACGCGGACCTGGGAGCCCGGTCCGGGAGAGTCGAGCGACGGGAACGCGTCGATACCGCTCGGCTTCGGGGACGGCGACCTGGCGGAAGGTTGTTGAGCCGGAGCGGGCGAGTCTGGGATCAGCACGGTCTGCGTGGGAGGGTGTGGGTGTCCATATTGAAGGGTAGCAGGATCACCCCTCGCAGTGTCGGGGCCTCCTCGACGAGTGGGGCACGAAGAGGACGCCGTCATGCAGCGCGCAACACTCACCAAACGCATCCAGGCCTGAGGGCGCAGACGGCGCTGCACCACCAGCGAACAGCTCGGCATCGTCACCTGGTTGTCAGTCGCGCCGTTTCTGCTCGAAGTGAGCCAGCCGTACCGAGCGCCGCCTTCTCCCGCGCAAGGAAATCAGCCGTAGGGTCGTCGGACATGTTGAGTTGTAAGGTGGGTGGGGGGGAAGTGTGATGTGGTGAGGAGTCCAGACGATAACAACACCACTTGCGGGGTCGCCCTCGGTGGGCGTGGGTGTGCTGATGACGGTGCCCACGCGAAGCGGCCTCCTCCGCCACGCCCAGGACGGGGATAAGCGATGTGGCACCGGCCCCCTCCGGTTGAGCTTCTCGTGGGTGGCGAATCGGCTGGACGCGTCGCGCGTGTCTTCGGTTGACTGGACCGGGAAGTTGCACCACCTCGACATTACCTTGCGAACGCAAGATGAATCAGTGATGATGCGGTACCAACATGACACTCATCAAGAGCGATAGAATGGCTTCAACTACGGTATCGCGCTCATCGTTCAAGTCGCAGTCAAGTCGGACGACTACGACGGGAGCGAGTACGCCCGTGTACACTCTTGTCGGAAGCTGGAGCAACCCGGTGCAGAACCTCATCTTGGCGCCCTTGGAGGAAGGTGTAGGTGAGTCTTACCCTACCGCAACCCATCTTGGAGATGAGCGCACCTCAAACGGGCGGTCTTATCCCCATGCAGCTCGAGGACAACAAAACCTGGCTGCTCGATGACCGCTCTTCGATGCGTACCTGAGCTCACACCAGTCCCGACCTTCCTCACCGCTCTGTACAGCTTCATCGAGCCAAAGTCCCTCCCACCAGCGTAAGTCAACCTCCAGCCTTGCTTCATCCGATCCATGCCGTTATCCTCGACCGCATTCAGCTAATGATAGCAAACACGTCCACGTTCTGCTATACCTCGCCCGGCAACCAGGCCAACCATACCTGCACGCCCAAGCCTCTCCCCTCGCACTCCTGTATCGCCTCTCCGCCCTACACACTCCGAGAAACGTCGCCAGCCTCCTGCCCGTCCCGGGCAATCCGTTCCGTGCCTCCGACCCAAAAGAAAGCGCCGACGAATGGGATGCGAGGGGCAAGGTCGAGCTGGAGGCACGCAAGGTCATTCGCGGGTGCGAGGTCGATGGTGTGTTTGCGCTTCTATGGGAAAAGCAGAAGCCCGCCCAGGTGACGGCTCCGCGGGTCTCGGCACGGCGGAAGAGACGCAGACGGGAAGAGGAGAGCGATGAGGAGCAAGAAGAGGTGGAGACACCCGCCAGGGTGGTCGATCCGGACGCGTGGGGATTGGTAGAGTGGCTGGTCGATCTGTGGAAGCGGGACAGGGAGGACTACGCGACGGAACACCCGGGCCAGCGTGAGTGTCAAACACCAGGCGAGGCCATGAGCCCTGATAGCGGGAGATGTGTTATAACGTCGAGCTCAGTCCAGCGGCTATCTCACCCCTGTTTCTAGAGCAACTACCCAAAGGCGCGATAGACCTTCAGCTGGACGACCTGACCTGCCCGACGGCGATCCTGCGCTCGCTTGCGACCTCTACGGCGTACGGCCCAGCGTCAAACATACGGCATAGCTTAGTCCAGACCTTACTTGATCTCGTAAGCTGGTGGAGGGGGAACGAGTTCCGCTGACCAGCAGATCATCGCATCCGTACAACCCCCATCCCCACCCTTCCACCCCGACTCACTCGCTCTGGCGCTCATACCGCTCCTCCGGGAAGTGCCCCTCGACTTCCTGTCAGAGCTCCTCATCGCAATCTCGGGCTCGACCTATCCCGACACGGCTGCTCATCTCCTCACAGTCTACCTCGAAGACCTCGGCAGTACGCGAGCGGATCGAGCCTCGGTCAGACGCCAAGTCGCTCGCGGAACGCCCTTCGTCGAAGCTTTACGGAGATCCGACCTCGACATTGCCGAGCATGACCTCGACCCAGACGCACAAGGTCGTTGGGGCCCGCTCAAACCCCCTTCACCCGGCTATGTCGTCTGCGGTCTCCTCCCTCTTGGTCCTGCCCTCGACAGCGAAGAAGCTGCCGAGCGCATGACGGCGGTCAAGAGCTGTTTGATGGTGCTCGTGCCTGATCTTTGCCCGTCCGACGACGCCTCATGGCAGTGGGTGGACGAGCTGGACCATGACGCCTGGATCGAGGGTCTCAAGAGGAGTATGTCCCTGGAGGCAGTGGATGATACGGTCGCTTTCGTCATGGATTATGTCGGTGTTCGGGCGGGCGACGAAATCAGTCAGGCCAATGGGGATGCCGATATGGATGGAAGGAGTGAAGCTTCGCGCAGCATACTGGGCTCGACCGGTGCCGGGGCAACACGGAAGGACCGGGGAGGACAAGCAAGTCTGACCGTGCCCGAGCCTGGGCAGAACGACAAGGATGAAGAAGAGGTGTTCAAGACGCCAATGGAGAGCCCGACGCCGGCGGGAGGTCCGTCCGTTACGCCGCTTGCTTACGGGTGGGGAGCTTCCCTTTTTCTAGGGCACGGCTTGCTCCGTAACGACGAGATAGGCGAGGAGCCGATCGAAGAAGGCGAGGCTGAGCCTGATTCGTTGGAGGGGATCCTCGGGTCAACGGCGCACCGGGTGATCCCGCTGGGATAGGCCTCGAGGAACATTTGTGGTGGGCTGGGCATGTTCGGAGGGTCAGAAGACATTGAGACAACGACCCGCGGTAATCAGGGGATATGGGACAGAGCAGAGCTGTGCTTGATCACGAACCAACATAATGACAATTCATGACATCACAGCAGAACGAATGCACTTCGCCGATGGTCCTCTTGTAGGCCCCTTGATGTCGATTTGCATGCATGACGTGAAAGCCAAAGCGAGATGATGCGGCTGATAAGCACTGGACTGACCATGCCCCGTCTGTACTGAAGTCGTTTTTCAGCCGTCGACCCTGACCTAAGGCGCCTTCCATCCTCGTTGGCACCTAACGGCGTCGGAGCCCGCAAACTCGGGCCAGGGTATGCGATACCTCCCCGAAGGACGGAAGCTTATTTGTCCCACAGAACGTTCTGATCGGGAAACCAGCTCCGAGGCTGCCCCGGCAGACCGAGACTAACCGCGACGGGAGAGAGGAACCTCTCGCGAGATGATCCCGCGTCCTGCAGCGGCGTTTCGAGAAGAGTTGTTTTGATCGGAATATCTCCCCTGACGCCTCTTCACTGGCAGTCTGCATGCCCCAAAGGCGCCCCATATTGCGGTGGCCGTCATCATGATCTGAGCGCCATCGCGGCGGGTCTTCGGCGCACGAATGCACCGACTGATCATGGTTCACCCGTAGCCCCCGGCTATAAAGCAACGAGCTCGAGACACGCCAGCAGAGTAAGATAGGTCTCCCTCAGCGAAATGACAATCATCCAACACGAGCCAGCCATTGACCCCAACTGGTGGCGTCAAGCAGCCGTCTACCAGATCTACCCCCGTTCCTTCGCTGACGCGAATGGAGACGGTATCGGCGACCTGCAGGGAATAACCTCGCGTGTGCCATATCTGAAAGAACTACAAATCGATGCGGTCTGGCTCAGCCCTTTTTACCCCTCGCCGCTGAAGGATGGAGGCTGTGAGGCTGTCCTCAAATGTCCAGCGTTGAGGACGCTGACGCGCAGACGACGTGGCCGACTACCGGGATGTCGATCCTAACATCGGCACGCTGGACGACTTTGACGTGATGATGCGCGCGTTCCGGGAGGCTGGCATCAAAGTCATCGTGGACATTGTACCCAACCACTGCAGCGCAGACCATCCCTGGTTCCAGGAGGCGCTCCGTAGTGAGCGGGGGAGCGAAGCGAGGTCCCGTTTCCACTTCCTCGACGGTATGTTCGCGTGACGACTTTGCAGCAGGCAAGGCGGCGGACTGACGGCAGGCAAGGGCCCCGACAAGGCGGAGCCCCCGAATGACTGGGTCTCAACTTGGGGGGAGTCGTTGTGGACACCCGTAGGCGACGGCCAGTTCTACCTGCACCTGTTCGACGCGTTGCAGCCAGACCTGAACTGGGACCACCCAGCGGTCCGCGACGACTTCCTGCAGACTCTGCGGTTCTGGGGCGACAGGGGCGTCGCGGGTTTCCGGGTCGATGTGGCTCAGGGGCTGGTCAAGGACATGTCGGAGCCGTTTATGAGCAACGCCGAGGTCAAAGCGATGTGGGCAATGGTACGACAGAACGGCAAACCGAAGGACTACCACCCGTTCTTGGACCGAGAAGGTTTCTTCGAGATCTTCCAGGACTGGCGGAAGGTCTTCAACGAGTACAGCCCTCCGCTGACGTGAGTTGGCAGACTGTCTCGCATGCTGTGAACTGAACTTGCCCAGCGCCGTGGGCGAGGTCCTTGTGTCGCACGACAGAGTCGCCTTGTTCGCGTCGCCCAAGGGATTGGGCCAGGCCTTCGCGTTTGATGTCTCAAAGGAAGCATACAATGCCCCTGCCTTCCGAAAGACGATCGATGGCCTCTACCAGACTGCCCGCGCTGCCGGCACGACCACCACCTGGGTCCTGTCCAACCATGATGTGAGTCCGATGCTTTGGGCGTGTCTCTCCAGCCGGTGCTGACACAAAGGTCGTCAGGCACGCAACCCGGTATGGCGTGCCTGCCGCGACGAAGGAGGCGGAGAATACGGTGGAATGGAACGATGAATTCTGCAACGACCTCCTCCTCAACAAGGGCAAGGACGTGGACCCCGTGGTCGGACTACGCCGCGCTCGGGCAGCCATCACGCTATGCTTGGCCCTACCGGGTTCAACCTACCTCTACCAGTGCGTGGCCCAGATCAACCTCGGCGTGGACTGACAGCAGGGGAGAAGAGCTGGGCCTCCCCGAGGTAATTGATCTGCCGGACGACAAGCGCCAGGACCCAATCTTTTTCGTCAGTCAAGGAAGCAAGGTCGGCCGGGACGGATGCCGCGTCCCGCTTCCGTGGGATGAATCCTCCGATACATTTGGCTTCTCGCCTGCCAAGGCAGAGCGCGAGCCCTGGCTGCCCATGCCGGACTGGTTCCGCGACTATACGGTAGACAGGCAGAGCGCAATACCCGACTCGACTCTGAACTTGTATCGGCAGGCATTGCGGATCAGACGAGATCTGCAGGATACCACCGAGACGATGGAGTGGGTTGGCGCGCCAAGCAACGATGTCCTCCACTTTGCCCGACCGGGCGGCTGGCAGGTGGTCACCAACATGGGCGCCGAGGACGGTGTCGCCCTGCCCGAGGGCGACGTGTTGCTGCTCAGCGATGAGTTGGTGGATGGAAGATTGCCGATCGACGCGACTGCATGGCTCAGGGTCCAGTAGATTTGGCGGGAATGCATCCTAGTGACCCCCTTTTTGCCGGTGTCACCCCTGCGGCTTGACTGTACCGTCCGAGTCTGTTCAGCTCGGGAATGTGTCGGAGTGCCTGCTGCGCAAGAAGCATACGTTTAAACCCAGCCGAAACGGCTGAGTTACCTTCGCAAACCTGCGGCATTCCGGTCACGAGGGGGTATATCGATACATGCGGTGGTGAACTCATCTCCGGCTGCTACAGGGTCTTTCCCGGCCGCTCCTTACGAACAGTCCAGTCGTGGCTCAGGCCTCATACGCAACCTACTGCTGGTCGATAGGCTTGGTGTTCGCGCCAAGCTTGATCGCCTCCGCGGTAGCCTTCTTCCTGAGCTCGTTCATCTTGCCAAAAAATCCGTCCGCGCCGGTCGTGTTTGGCTTGCCGTCCCATTCCTCGTCGTGCCTGGCGTCAGCGCTGCGTCCGGTGTGCCCCGTGCTTGATCTCTTCTTCATTTCTCGGCCGCTCGAAGGAATAATGGCTCCGGGACGTAGCGAGCACTCACTTGATGATCAGGTTGTCGGACGGGTCGACGTGCAGGGTGATCAAGCTCTTGACGAGCTTCTCCTTGTCGCCCATCTTCAGCTTGTACAGCTGCAATAGCGAGAACTGGACCGAGGGAGGTTTCTGGCGTCATCTGAGTGATTCAGGAGCTTCGTTCATTATGCAACGCACAACGGCGGGGTTGTCGAGCACCTTGAGGTCTTGCGTCTCGGACGACGAGAAGATCTTGGGCATACTGTTGAACTGGGCTTTCTGCGGGTCAGGTCTGACTATCGCCTGCCGGCGGGAGACCAAGCCCACTCACAACGGACTCGAGGCCTTCAGCGAGACCGATCGGGTCGTGGAAGGTCGCCTTGGGCGAGTAACGCGCATAAGCCGACGAGATGGGCTTGAGCTGGTCTGCATATGAGCACGGCTGCCCATTCGCCGACGACGTGTCACGCACAAAGCTGCAAGACATCATCGATCAGCGCCTTCTCCTCCGGCGTGGCTTGTCGTTCCGGGAAGTTGAAGTTGGGGGTCGCGGCGGAATCGGACGACATCTTGGCTTTGCTGGTGAGTGCTGTGGGGCGGGTGAAGCGGGCGCTGGTGGACAGAACGCGGGTTGGTTTGAGGATGGTACGCGTGGGCGAAACTACCGACATGTGAGTGGGGGGGGGGATGTAAGTAACTCTGGGGCATATATAGGCTGCATGTCCTGCTGCTGCTGCCGCTGCCTCGAACAGAGGTGCATGGTGCATACGCGTCAGAATGAGTCACATGGAAACAACCTTGATTCCCGGATCGATCGGGGGCAAAAACGTCATCCGGCCAGGTGGAGCAGTCGGGTCCCGGCAGATCGCGCGTTTTGCTGGAATCACCGCTGCATCGAGACGAGGTCGGCGATCATGCGTATCCGATCTGGCGAAGAGCGTGATGATAGGCGAGCGAGTAGTACATATCCGAGAGATCGGTACATATCCGAGAGATCAGGCTGACATCCGGTGTTGCGATCCGTGTTCCGAAATTATATAGCCTGACACGACTACGGCAACATGGTGCCGTTCACCAATCGGACCGGCTCACACTAGCCGGCACGTTCTTCGCTTTTCTCATCGCACGTTTCCCCTTCCGCACCGTCAGCATCTCGCATGTAAAGTACGCTAGTCCAGCATGTACCCTGCTGCCTCACCGCTCTCCACCAATACCATGAGCAGTCCTTCATCTTCACCCACATGCCGGCCCGTCCTAAATAATCGGGGTTGTCTTGGCACCCTCGTTGAGCGACGTCATCCATCCTGCCCGCCCGCACGTTGTCGGTTGTGCTTCCCCCTCGGTATCGCTGGGGAGATAAGATATGCCTACCCAGCCTCGCAGTCATGTCTCGCCCCCTGCCTGACTTATTCTCTGCCAACTTGGTCCAAATTAGAAGAGCATACCGGAAATGATTGCCGCCGCGCTCTTTGCCTTGCTGCCGTTGTTGGCGGTCACTTCCGCCTCGCCCGCGCCGATCGCAAAGCGATGGAGCTACGAGAAGTACTTTGACCTGCAAGGGCACAGAGGAGGCCGAGGCGAGACGGTCGAAAAGTGAGGGCGGATCGGATCATCAGGCTGGGGTCCTCGCGCAGAAGTGGCTGACAGCAGCACGCTCCCGTCGTTCGCGCAGGGCCTCATTAGCGGCGTCACCACGCTCGAGATGGACTGTGAGCACTTTTGGCGCACGATCCGCATGCACTGCTGACCGCAGGCGGGATAACCCGCGATGGAGAGGTAATCGTATGGCACGACGAGAACTTTGTAGCCTCAAAGTGCCGGGACACCGCTCCGGCCTTTGAAGGGGACGAGCAGTGGCCGTACGTCGGGCAATACGTCGCGAACCTCACTCTGGCTCAGATCAAGACGCTCGATTGCGGCTCGCTCAGGCAGGCCGACTTTCCCCTCCAAGGTGTGTGTGCTGCGTCGTCACCCCTCGGCCCAGAGGGCGCTGGCAAGCGACAGAGTTGACTTGCAGAGGTATACCCAGGGACCAAGCTCGCCACGCTGCAGGAGATGTTCGACTTTGTGTCCTGCGCGACGGACCACCCGGTCCTCTTCAACATCGAGTCCAAGCTCAATCCTGTCCAAACGAACCGCACGCGATCGCCAGAGGACTTTGTCGAGGCCATGGGCGCCATCTTCTCCGCGGGGGGACCGGCACTCATTGACCGGATCACGCACCAGTCTTTCGACGTGAGTGGCACGACCTATTCTGTGATGTATGGCGACTGATCTCAGTGGAGGTCAATCATCCTGTCTAAGAAGCTGTTCCCGACCCTCCGGACCGCCGCCCTCTGCGACGACACCACTCGTGAGTCCCCCACACTCGGAGCCCGGACCACCCTGATTGTAGTGTACAGGGCCCTGTCCGACTCGGAGCCCGGTAACCTTACCACTCACGGCGTCGGCGCGTCGGACTGGCTGGCCGGGATCGACATCGACATGTTCGAGGGCGAGACGATCGGCGAGCGAGTCGCCCGCGCTGCAGCGTCGATCAAGGCCGATATCCTCTCTCCGGTAGCCACATCGGTGAGTCTGCCTGTGCGGTACCTGTGTCATCGCTGATGGTAGTACGCTTCGAACGTGACTGACCCGGCCATGCCCGGCTGGATCGGATTCGCCAACAAGACGATGGTGGACACGGCGCACGAACTCGGTCTCACCGTCAAGCCCTGGACGCCCAAGTGAGTGGAGCTGCTCGACGCCATCAAGTCGCGATTGTGGGACATGCGCTGATGATAGCCGGAAGAACCTGCTCAGCTACCTGCTCGACATTGGCGTGGACGGTATCATCACTGACTTCCCGCACGAGTTCCTGCGGTATCTGGAGAGAGAAGGGTACCCTGTCGCGCCCAAGGCGGATGCGAAACGCGTGCAGCAGTGCTTGAAGAAGTTTAATCAGTACACCGAGGACAAGCTCGATGGGAGCGGGTATGAGGCGTAGAAAGGGAGATCTGGGACAATGCGGAGCGAGAAACGACGGACTAGTCGGATCTTATCTGAAGCAAACATATAATATCCACAGACAAAAAGCAGTCCAGGCGGTAGATGGCCACTGCCAGACGGACATGCATGCAGCAACGAGTACCCAAGAGCCAAAAGGAACCGCCGTCTTCAGCCGCTTCGGACGAGCCCGGCCCCTCTGTTTATCCGGGTGTCCAGCACGTCAACATGACTTATTTAGGGACATCTCGACTCGATTGTTGATAGCACCGTCATCTGCTACGTGACATCGGAACAAACCACGCAGGAACAGCTGTCGTCCACCGACTCTTATACTCCAGCGCACACGTCAGATCATGCCAGACCTGACGCTGTTCGAGCTCACGCATTCCGGCACCCAGGGCAAATCCTTCTCGCCGCACGTATGGAAATCCAAAGTCGACCTCGCGTACGTGGGACAAGGATCCATATCTTTGAGACCAGTGGACTCACGCGCAGCATCCTGGGAGCGGAGTACACCCCTGCGCTGCGCTCTTTCGAGCTGATCAGGGGCGATCTGGCTGAAGAATGCGGCAACGATAAAGTCACCGTCCCTACGCTGAAGACTGCTCAGGGCGAGTACATCACCGATTCATGGGCCATCGCCGAGCATGTGAGTGCCATGTGCAGTCATGACACTGCCTGTGATCCGCGGGAGACGTCCGTGGGGGATCTCCTCGGTGCTATCGCTGACGCCAGCTCGAAAAGGCGTACGGCTCGGAGAGCAAGACGCTCTTTCCCGGCGGAGCAGCCGGCAAAAGTCTCCTCAAGTTCCTTGACTCGTGGCTGATGACGACCTTTGCCATCGAGCTACGACCCATTGTCGGTCCGATCGTGAGTCTCTCTATTCCCGTTCAGGTTGAGCCATGTCTCCGCATGCCGACTCACCTGCTCACCTCAGGTGTACCGCAACCTCAACAAAGCGTCCCAAGACATATGGCTCAAAAACCGATTCTCGTCAGACCAATCCAAGCTCGACGCCTTCCTCGCCTTTCCAAACGACCCGGCGCGAGTGACGGAGCAGATCGAAAAGGCCCGCACGAGACTACACACCATCGAGGACCTGCTGGCGTACCAGCAGTCGCAGGGATCCGGGTGGCTAGCAGGGGACAAGCCCTCGCACGCCGACGCCTTGGTGTTTGGCTTCTACGTCTTCCAGATCCTCAACCCGCAGGTCAAGAAGGAGCTGTGGGAGCATGAGAGCCTGCCGCTCGTTCAGGCGTGGGTGGAGCGAGTCAAGGGTCTCCTCCCGGCTGATGCGCTCGAATAAAAGTGGATCATAGCGTCTCGTGCTAGATCCAGGTGATATGGGCAGGCTCAGCTAGAACAAAGTAGATGGAAGTAGATGGACAGATGGGGAAACCTTCCCGACCATTCTCTGTCGAACATCTCGACGCCCATCTGGTGGAGATCGCTTCAGCGCCATCGGAAATCGTTTACCGAGTGTGACACCATGCGACGAATCGTTCGCATGTTCTCTACCCCTTGGAGCTCCTTCGCATTCTGCACGCCGACTCGATGCGGCGGTCCATACCATGCATACCCCTCGCGACCTCGTGAGGCCCTCGCGAGATTCAAATAAGCTGGAACGCTGGAGCAGCGCACAACCCTTTCCTGAGGCCCACTTCTCTGCGAACTATCGGCCTGATCCGACGATGGCCGCGACTCCACGTCCGCTGTGCCCAGATCTATCGCCTACCTGCCCTTTGCATCCCTTGCATCGCGCTTGATCATCCCCATCATGGCAGGCGATACGTCCACTCCGATGGATCTGCTCCTGCTGCCTTCGAAAGATGCGCTGCTGAAAGCTTTCAAGGGCAAGTCGATAGACTCGCTCCGCACCCCGGCGGCAGTGATCGACCGGGGTATCTATCAGCGGAACTGCGAGCGAGTCGTCAGCGAGACGAAAAGCCGGGGCATGGCGTTTCGGGCGCACATCAAGAGTGAGTCGCCCCCGTTCAGGCCCAATGCGTGTGCCAAAGTGTGCTGTCACGGCCTGGCTGATCTCAGCGCACAAGACTCTGGAAGGGACGGGGCTGCAGTGCGAGGCGGCTGGAGGGGTGTCCAAGATCATTTGCTCGACGCTCGTGGAGGTGCATCAGGTGGTTGCTGGCGGACTGGTGGACGAGGGCCCTGTCGACGATGTGAGTCTCTCTTCGCGCCCTTTGCCCCTTGCCCGCCCACCTCTGGGTTACCAGCTATGACTCACACCGGCCAAGCTGACGAAAGATCCTCTACAGCATGCCCATAGGTGCGGACAGGGTACACGACGTGGCTTCACTGCAATCCCAGATCGGCTCCAAGGGGACCATACGCGTGATGGTGGACCATCCGGCCCAGGTGAAGGCGCTGGACGAGTACAATGCCCGGTCAGGCCGGAGTCAAGCTTGGGGCGTGTTCGTCAAGGTCGACGGGGGCGGACGGTGAGACTGTGCAGATGAGAAGCAGTCCGGCTCAGCTCAAGAACAGGCGAGCGGGCGTGCCGCCCACTTCGGACCAGATGAGGGAGCTCCTACAGACGATCAAGGCCGCCCACGGCGTCGACATCTTCGGCTTCTACTCCCGTGCGTTACACGTCGCTCTAGATGAGACCCAAAGGGCTGATATGCAGACTTCGGACATTCGTACGGCGCCGACTCGCTCGACTCGGCGACAGATTACTTCCAGGCCGAGGTGGACTGCGCAAATTCCGCCGCGAAGCTTGCGAGGCAGCTGGGCATTGATGGGGATTGGGTACTGAGTGTGGGCGCTACGCCCACTGCGCACGCAGCGACGTCGGGCCGGGTGAGCCTCGACGGCTTGGAAGGATCTCTTGAGTTGTACGTCGCCGCTCAAGTCCCTTACTCATAACCGTGTCTGACGACAGGCACGCAGGCAACTACTGCATAACCGATCTCCAGCAGTACGCGACTTCCCTCGTCCCGCCCGCGCACCTCGCCCTGACCGTGCTCGCGACGGTCCTCTCGCTGTACCCGCACCGAGACGAAGCGCTGTGCGATGCGGGCGGACTGGCCGTCTCGAAAGATACGGGACCGATAGCGGGATTCGGCGATGTGATCAGTGCGAATGCCTATGGCTGGCGGCTAGGGAAAGTGAGCCAGGAGCACGGCATACTGGTGCGGCGGCGGCCGGACGACCGGGGTTTGCAGCTGGAAGTGGTGGACCCGATCCATGAGTTGACAGTGGGAGACCGGATCCGGCTCGTGCCGCAGCATGCGTGCCTTGTCCTCGCCGCGCAGCCGTGGGTGTATATCGTGGACGGCGGGGACGAGGTGGTGGATGTTTGGGTGCCGTGGAAGGGGTGGTAGGCAGCGTGGCTAGAGGGCTTCAGGGTATTTCCACGAGAATCAGGATCAGCACCGCAACGCAAGTAACGCTTCCTATCTTCTTCCGTGCATTTGCTATATGATATGTACTTCGCATCTAGATTCGCACCGACTCTGCGCGTCAGCATATGATCCAGCTATCGAAAAAATGGGGGCGGGGGAGACGGGCTTGAAACCTGAGCATCGACTCACCCGTCTTGACGACCTTTTGCAGGTCCTGCTCCACACCCCAGACGTGCGCCCGCAAGTCCAGCAGCTCGAGGTGCAGACCATCGTACACCTTCTTCATCTCCCCTCGGACCTTGCCGACGTCGTCCTTCTGTGCGCTGGCGGCCTTGAGCGCCGCGAGCTCCTTTTCCACGGCCTGCAGGCGGTCCAGGTGGGAGGTGATCTGCGGGTCAGCTCTGACTCGCGTGGCCCAACGAAAATTGCAGGACACGGTGCGGTGACAGGTAAAAAGTGTACGCACCTTGCCGGTGCCGAGCTGAAGCTCCTCCACGCTGGCTAGGAGGAGGCCCGAGGCGACTTTCGATTCTTGCTGGAGGTAATAGAGGGACAGGCCGGAAGCGACCGAAAAGCCGAAGAGCTATGGGTCAGCTTGTGCCCGATGGATGTTTCCCTCCAGGAAGGGGCGTAGTCATGCTGAGCCTAGAGAATGTGCTCCCAACCCCGCCGCGACTTCAGAGCGACAGGGTGAAGTAGTCGAGGGGATGGGAAGACGGAAGTCGGCCGACGTACGAAACCAAGAATGCTACACGTTAGCTACGCTCTACTGCCCTGGGAATGCCTCAGCTCACCCTCCCCTGCATGTCAGCGATGCCCAGGACTGAAGATCCAGCTCGACGTTCGGAGTCAACCGGGAAGCAGGTCTAGCGACTTACCTAAAGCCCCCGCTCCTCCTTGGGACGGACCCGACCGTTCCCACCGCAGACACCTCCTCCCTCACCACCGGGCTGGTGGACAACCATCGAGCGGACCTGAGCGAGATCCTCGCAAGCGTCGAAGGGGTCGTTCGGCCGAGCATGACGATGTCTTTTTGTTATTTGTGCAAGGGGGATGAGAGTCGAATGGGGAAAAAGGTCCGAGTACGGGGTTGGCCGATGAAAGCAAGTGCAACGTTTGGCTCGGCGGCTGTTTTGTGCCCGTGCTCGTCCACAGTTTCATATTCGTACACCGATCAACACAACCCTTCCCTCTCCCCCGATCACCCCCACTGGCAACTGTCTCGCCGTGTCACATCATCCGCGACTCGACCGGCACGACGCTCGACGCTCGACGCCCCTTCCACTTTTGTGCGGGAGGCAATCGAGGCGGCGCCGCGCTCGAACGCAAAGACAGACACGCCTGGTCGGATCGACAATCCGCCTTGCATCGGACCTAGGTCTCCCCCGTGCTGCATACAGTCGTCTGTGCGACGCTACTTGTCTCGACCTTGGTGCGTCGACTCAGCACACGCGGTGCGCTTCTAGCGCTGTCTCGCGGCTGCTCGGCGCCCGGCCACAGCCGTCCAGACCACCTGGTCCGGTGGCCTGAGTGCAGGCCATCAGCGAGCTTTGGACCGCAGGGAAGCCACGAGAAGAGTACGACGGAGGGGTTCGTCTTGGTCTTGGAGGGTACCGCGGAATCCGGACGGAGCGGGGGTATGTGGTTTTCAGGCCGGTCTGGGGAGGACGTCACATCTGATTCCAGGCTAGATCTGGCGGAGTACCGGGCGCCGGCCTGAGGGGTTTGCTTGCTGGGACCAGAGGGATCTGACCCATCGTTGGGGCAGTTCGTGGGTGACGATCATCGGCGGTATATAGCCAGGTG
>Ga0308169_10001515_pt1 | contig 26908 bp, 24 predicted proteins | sample PhyBR1_2_FD_202139 | JGI IMG/M metagenome (GOLD analysis project Ga0308169, IMG submission 202139) | Phyllosphere microbial communities from UC Gill Tract Community Farm, Albany, California, United States - DLSLSB.R1 | ecosystem: Host-associated > Plants > Phyllosphere > Unclassified | place...
GCGCGAATGTCGAGGGTGCACGGCGCCGCGGCGGCCGACTCGGCCGCTCTGCGTGCGTCGCTCCTCGGAGCCGATGTTGCGGGACGAGCTGCCGTCGCGGCCGACGAGGCGGGCGGGACCATCCTCGGCGTGCACAACCTCGCGATCGTCGTCCCGCAGTTCGTCGTCCCGCAGTTCGTCGTCGCTGCGCTCGCCGCCCTCATCTTTCGGCTCTCGGCGAGCGTCGCGTCGGACTCCGCCGAGCGCGACAGCGGCACCGTGTGGGTGCTCCGCCTCGGTGGGCTCGCCAGCCTCGCAGGCGCGGTGCTCAGTCGCTGGCTCGAGGAGCCGCAGAGCGAGCGTCTTTACCGTGCTCAGCTCACACGGATCGACTCTGCGACCCGAGGCGGTGCAGCCAAAGAGCCCGCGCCCGACCTCTCGGCGCTGCCTGGATCGGCTCGACGACGAGGGGCTGAGGACGCCGTCCGAGTGTAGCGGTCCCTCTCTTCCTGCATCGAAGCTCACTTTCCGTCTCGAGTGACCGAGAGTATGCAAGGAGGAAAGCCTGTGCGCCCGAGAGGTGTACCGAAGCGTGCGAGACGGCGCGGAGCGAGACGCTCTCGTTCCTCGCCCTCGACCTCGAGAGAGCTCTCGAGGACTTGCTGCGTCCCTAGAAAGATCTCGCATTGCACTTCGACTCGTGCTCTGCGAACGACGGGCCCTAGACCGGTCCACCCTCAGCGCCGGCTCCGGGCGATCCGTCTGCGCTCCTCGCGGCGCCGTACGCGGCCCAGTCCCAGCCGCCGCCGAACGAGGGCATGCCCGGCACGCCCCACGGCGCGGCGCCGAACATCGGTGCGGGAAAGACGCCCGCCTGAGCCGGCGCGGCCGAGCCCTCGTGCGCCGCAGACCCGTCGAGGCCCGAGAGGTGCGAGTAGAGGTACTGCTCGCCGTACAGCCACGGCGGCGGGTAGCCGTAGCCGCTCGGGCCTGCAACGGATGCCGAGCCGGGTGCGGATGGGTCGTAGCCCTGCGGCGGGCCCGGGGCCGTGAAGGGAAAGGCGCCGACGGCGGCGGCGGCGAACCCGGGCGGGCCGGGGACGAACGAGTTGGCGAACGGCGACGTCGTGCTCGGGAGAGGGGCGTGAGGTGGAAGGTTGGGCGATGCCGTCGAGGCGGCGGCAGGCGAAGGGTTGCCGGGTGCGCCGCTCGTCGTCGAACCCGTTGCGGCGGTCGAGTTCTTCTTGCTCTGCGCGCGCGAGCGAGAGGTCGAGCGTCAGGTCGAGGCGCCGTCTGGGTCAACTGGACGGAGAAAGGGACGCACCTTGCGCTTGTCCTTGCGCATGGCGCCGCCCTCGGCGCGCATGCGCTGCTCGTCGGCGAGGAGAGGGAGGACGAGCCCGAGCCCGCGCTCGGCGATCGCGCTCGCCTGCTTGAGCGCCTCGAGCGTCGGCAGCGCCTGGTGAATCTCGCGCCGGATGTCGTCGTTGTCGGGGCTCGGCTGCTTGAGCTGCTCGTAGAGCTCGAGCGTGAGGCTGAACGAAGCGACGGCGACGTGGTACAACACGGTCCAGAGGCGGATGCCGACGGCCCGAGGCGCCTCGCGCAGGATGGCACGCGCAGCCTCGGTGACGCGGCGGCGAGAGAACGAGTAGCTGTTGGCGCGAGACGGCTTGGCGAGGAAGGGGCGGTGGATCGAGAGGATCTTGTGCTGGAGCGAGATGAGGAAGGTCGAGCGCATCATCTGCAGCGACGAGGACGCACACTGTTCGTCAGCACTTGGTATACGCAGTGTGCGGAAGGAGAAGAGGAGGACGAGGTGAGCGAGCGGGGACGCACCTCGACCCGGTCGGGCAGTCTCTCTCCACCAGCGTCGGCCCTTAACCACCTCGGCAGGTTCCCGAGTAGCGCCTCGAGCTGCTTGTCCGCCAGCAGGAACGACTGGTAGGCCTGCGACGCGCTCGCCTTGTCCGACACGGCGTGCTCGAACGCGCTCGACATGGCCGACCCGATCTCGATGTCTGCGTTGTAAGACGACGAGCAAGGTGAGTGAGGGCGCAGGCAGCGCAGAAGCGAGGTTGGACGCACACTGCAGTAGCCATGACGCGCCGGTGTACTCGTCGCGAGGTCGGTCGACAAGCTCGCCCTTGGCCAAGTCCCTGCACGGTGCGAGCGTCAGCGCCGACCCAGACCTGCGACAGCGAGACGAAGAGGAACAGTCCACGCACTCGTCCGTTGCGTTGAGCGGAAGCGGTGTCGCGACCTGCAGCCGAGTAAGCAGCGAGTAGCCCTTGAACGGGATGGCGAACCACTCGCTGTGCACGAGCGCCCACACGACGCGCTTCTTGACCTCGCGGTCGACGAGCGCCTGCGCCCGCACGCGCGTCGGCCGACCCTTGAGCGCCGCGTCCCACTGCTCGTCGGTCGCGAGGCGGTGCAGGCCCATGTCCTGGGCGAGCGACAGGCCGGCGCTGAGGAGCGAGGCGATGAGGGTGGCCGAGCCGGCGTCGCGACCCGACAGGACGAGGAGGGCGATGGCCTGCAGGCACGAGAGGTCCGGGTGCTGGAGAAAGTTGTGGCGGTACAGGCACGAGACCGAGCACAGGAACCACCGGCTCGCGGCGGCGCTCGTCTCGGCCTCGGTCCAGCCGAGGTCCTCCTGCTGCTCGACCTCGACGAGCTTGGCCGAGACGGCGAGCAGCGCGAAGAACAGGCTCATCCACGCGAGCGAGCCCGTCTCGTAGCGCGCCTCGCCGAGGTCGCGGAATGCGGCGAGCTGGCTGTAGAAGATCGGCGCGTGGACGACGGCGTGCTGCGTGAGAGGGAGTGCATCATTAGCGACGGCGTCCGGGCGAGGAGAGAGGCTAGAAGGAGAGACAAGGACGCACATGGAAGCCGAAGATGTCGAGACCCTGCGAGAAGATGACGTCCTCCTGGTCCGGCGTCGGCGCCGCGTCGAAAAGCGCTCGCGCGTCGGGGTACAGCGCGACCGGGCTCTCCGGGTGCGGCTCGGGCGGGAGGACGGCGCGCCGGATCGAAGGGCTCGCGAGGCCGTCGTCGTCGGCGTCGTCGCCTGCGCCGTCGGGCGGGCGAGCGTTCGACTCGTGCCAGACGCGCGGGCGCCCGAGCGAGTGGAACTCGAGGTCGATGGCGGCCTGCACCGCCGCCTCGCTCTCGTCGGGGTCCTGCTTGACGGCCGAGACGCGCTGACGCTTCTTGGGCGGCTCGGAGGTCGGCGCAGAGGTCGAGCTTGAGGTCGAGGTCGAGGCGGTGGGGAAGAGGGTGGACCCGGACGCGTCGTCGCGGGTGCTGCTGATCTCGGTGACGGGGTCGCCGAAGCTTTGGACGATGGCGTCGAGCTCGGCGGCGTCTTCGTCGCGCGCGGCGGCGCTGCTGTGGGCGACGTAGTACTCGAGGGCCGGCAGGCGCGCCTTGAGCGAGTCGAGAGTTTGGCGGAAGAGGCGCAGCTCCTCGAGCGCTCCTTGCTGCCTCGCAGAGAGGTCGCGGGTCGGGTCGACGCTGCAGGGAGTTCGAGCAGAGTCAGCCGGGTCACGAGAGGCGGTCGCCGGGGAGAGGGCGAGAGAGAGAGAGGGGAGGCTCACGAAGGCTTCTTGCGCTTGGTGGGGGCTGCGACACAGGCCGATGCTGCCCCACGCTTGACGCACGCACCGCAGGGTAGGTTGCTGCACGGGCAACAGCGGGTCTGGGTCAGCTCTGGCTCCGAGACCGCCAGCGAGAGATGAGGAGCTGGACGCACCGGTCGCACGCAGTCTTGCGGCGAGAGCACTGCAGGGACAGCACAAGGCGTCAGTGAGCCTGTCCATGGTGCCGCGCGACTCGCTCGGGGTGTGCTGGCCGGCGAGCCGTGGTCGGCGGGCGAGTGGAGCTGCGCTCGAGGACGAGGCGAAGGCGACAGCGACAGAGGATGGACACGCACCTCTGTGCACGACCGGGCAGACCGACCAGGCAGTACAACGACCTCGGAGTGCTCGTCGGCCATGAGAAGCGATGGGGGGAGGGCGAGCGAGGAGCGGGCGCGGCTCGAAGGCTGTCAAGCTATCGTCCGACGGCCGAAGATAGCTCTCCTCGTCACGGTTACAGCTGCCAGCTCGAGGCGAGAGACAGTGCACTACTATTGACAACACAGCCGTACTCGAGGCGGGAAACTAGACAGGGAGTCAAGCCGAGTCGCCGCCGCTCCTCCTCGACAGCACGCCGACCCTCGACCGCCTCACAGCTCGGGGAGCGACATCCAGTCGAAGCCCCACGCCGAGCCGACGTCGCCAAAGTGCAGCTCGTTGGGCGACCCAGCGAACCCGGGCGTGCCCGCGCTCTGCGCCGCGTAGTACGGCGCGTCGACGAGCAGGCTCCGGCCGTCGCCCGTGCTCGGGTCGGGCGCCGGCAGCGCCACCTGGTGCGCGTACGCGAACGAGCCGTCGGCGGCCTGCGCACCTGGTGCGCCCGCCTGCGCCGCGACACGGCGCTCGGCCTCGGTGACGGCGACGCTGACGCGCTTGAGGAGCTGGCCGAACGGCTCCTTGCGGCCGTTGGGCGTGCGCGCGTGCAGCGCCTCGAACAGGCACTGGATGACGAGGAGGCTCTGGCGCGCGACGGTGCGCACCCGAGGGCGGACCGAGCCGAGCGCGCGATGGAAGGCGAGGCTCGAGTCCGACACGAGGCGGTAGTCGGCCGTCGGGACCTGCCGCTCGGGGTCGTGCTGCGTCCAGATGTCGAGGAAGAGGACGACGACGGCGACCTGGACGTGGTTGAGCTGGTAGCAGTCCTTGACGAGCGGCGCCGAGGTGCGGTCGAGCTCCTTCTGCGTCTCGAGGACGACGCGCGCGGCGGCGAGCGCGGCATCGGTCGACGGTCGGAAGGCGGGCTCGCGGTAGCCGCGCGACATGACTGCAGGTGTGCTTGGTCGTCAGCTGCAGAGCGCGAGGGCGAGGGAGCGGGTGAGGAGGAGGGGCACGCACAGGGTCGGTGGAAGCGGATGAGGCGAATGTTGACGTTCTGCAGCGAGAAGATGCGGGCCCAGAACAGCGGCGTCGGCTCGTTGGGCTTTGGCCGCTCGAGGTCGTACTCGGCGATGAGGTTGCTGCGGGCGAGACTGAGCATGAGGACCGGAGCGACCGAGTCGGGGAAGGAGGAGGGCGAGGGGCGTACCGTAGCTCGGTGTCGTTCTTGAGCACGGTCGAGTACTCGTACGACGGGTCGAGGATCACCGTCTCGTGGAACGCGCGCTGCACCATGCCGACCCGGAAGCGGAGCGTCTGCGAGAAGAGCGGGGAGTCAGCGCGAGCGGGCAGGTCCGAGCGGAGGGGAGTGGGGACGCACCTCGTAGCAGGTGATCGTGCGCACGCTCGGCGGCTGAGGCGGGACGATGGCGTCGCTGCGCAGGTCCTTGTCGTCGTAGTTGCCGGGCATCGAGCACGAGACTGCGCGAGGGACGACACGTCAGCTCGCGAACGGTCCTGCGCGCGCGACGAGGAGAGGGCGACGCACCGAGGTGAAGCGGCAGGACAGGGCTGACGCGGAAGATGACCTGGTCGAGGTGGAGGAGGGCGTGGAAGAGGCGCAGGGCGACCTCCCTGCGTAGCGTGTTCTTGCCCGTCGGGAGCGCCGGGTCCTCGGGCGGCATCGACGCCGGGTCCGACCCGAGCTTGTCGAGGCGGAGCTGCTGCGCGACGCGCACGTTGGCGGCGACGTACGGGAGGAGGACGTCGACGCGGCCCGGGTCGCCCGAGTTGAGCGCGAGCGGGCCGAGGAGGATGACGGCCTGGATCGAGCGCAGGCGCGCGACGCCCATGGCGTCGCCGCAGTCGAGGGCGGCGCGGCCGGCCTCGAAGTAGTCGGGCACCATCTGGGTGAGCTCGTCGGCGGTAAAGTCGGACCCGGGCGGGACGTAGTCGAGCGCGTTGGCGGCGTGGGCGAGCGTGAGGAAGAGGACCGAGAGCCAGAGCGGGTCGACCTCGAACTGCTTGCCCTCCTGCAGCAGCGTGCGGAACGCGTCGTACTCGGCGAGGAACGTCGGCGCGTGGTGGGCTGCGAGCAGGGTGGGAGCATGAGTGCACGCTCGAGAAATAGGGGAAGAAACGGCGAGAGCGGGACGCACCGACCCAGAACCAGCTCAGCGAGCCGACGTAGCTGCTCACGAGCCAGTCCATCTTGGCCTGGCTCGGGAGCGTCGCGTACAGGTCGGCGAGGACGCCGCGGTACCGCCTCGAGATCTCGGGGACGAGGAGCGACGCGCGCTCGCGCGAGACGCCCGGCGGTGGCGGCGGTGCGACGGCAGGCGGCGGCGCCGCGCTGCTCGTGCTCGCGACGGGTGCGAGCGAGTTTGGGGCGGGCGCAGACGAGCCGTTGGCGCGGCGCGGCTGGTGCGGCTGGCCGATGCGCACGTTGACGGCGATGTCCTCGAGCGTCATGGCGGCGTCTTCGGTCTCCGAGTCGGGCCCGTCGGTGTAGGGCGGCTGCGACGTGCTGTAGCGGAACCCGTTGGCGCTTGCCGTGCTGCGCGAGGACCGCGGCCGCTGCCCGTGACCGCCGCCGCCGTGGACGAGGCTCGCCTCGAGGGCCTGCACGCGCCGCTCGAGGTCGTCGCGGTGCTCGGCGCAGCTGTCGGTGCACAGGCCTCCTCCCGTCACGCTGCCGCCGCCACCACCGCTGCCGCCGAGGCCGCCGCCGAGGAGCGCGCCGCCGACGCCGTTGCTGCTGCCGGGCGGGTGCGACGACGACGACGAGGCGATCGCCGTCCCGGCGTCGCACGAGCTCGACTCGCCGCGCTTCTCGCACGCCTTGCACGGCGTTCCTGGACCGCCCTCGCGCTCGCAGCGGATCTTCCTGCGGGGCGGGAGAAGAGGAGGGAGGGTCAGCGCTGCGACCTCGGCTAAGTCCGTTTGCCCGAGGGGAGAGGAGAAGCAGCGCGGGGCGCACCTGGTCGTGCACGCGCGGCAGGAGAAGACCTGGCGGCGGCGAGTGATCTTGCGCTTGACCGAGGGGGGCCCAGTCGAGCCCTGGCCGTCGTGCTGGTGGTGGAGGCCGTGAGGGTGGGCGAGGTGCGCCGACGAGGTCGACGCGATCGGGTCGAGCGGGTCATGGCCGACGGGCGGCGACGGCGCAGAGTCGGGCTCGAGGCGCTTGAGCGGCCGGGCAGGGCTCGGCTGGTGGTGCTGCTGGTCCATGGCGCGCCTGGTCGAGCGGGCGGGGGAGGCGGCGGCAAAAGAAAGCGAGGAGAGGGGCGACGAGTCGGCCGGGTCCAGGCCGTCGAGGCTCTCGGTCGGATCGGCGAGTCCGCCGCCGTCTTCCTTCGCGCGCTCGCAACAACGCACACGGCACGTGCGCAACGAAGCAGCTCTCTCTCTCATTCACACCGTCCTGCGCGACGAGCTCTTCCTTTGCGACCCGAGGATCTGCTCGCACTCGGCCGTACGCCGGGCTCTGGGCTCGCACGACGCAGCTGCAGGACGAGGACCGAACGTTGCACTGCACGAGTGGGCACAAGAGCAGCTACGTAGCTGCGTCACCGACGACGACGACGCCTCGGCCCGAAGCCGGCATCTCAAACTCGGAGATGTGCGGTCGGGAACGACAACGCTGCCCACCTCGTCCGCCCCCGCGCCCTGACCCTCATCCTCAGGCTCCGAGCCGCCGCCCGCCTCGCGCGCTCAGACGACGATCCCGAACCTGCCGCACACGAGCGCGCGCGTCGTGCCCTCGTGCTGCTCGCCCGCCGTGCCGACGCTCGGGCCCTTGCTCTGCGCCCGAGCGCCGTCCTCCCACTCGACGCGCGGGCCCTCCTGCTCGTCCTGCTCCTGCTCATCCTCGTCCATCTTGACCTCCCGCTCAGCCTCGCCCCGACCGCGCCGCTCGCGCTCGCGCGCCTTCATGCGCCAGTCGCCCTCGCCCTCCCCGTCGCGCGCGAGGACGACCTCGCGGAACGGGTCCCACACCCAGGCTTCGGCGCCGGGGCGGACCCAGCGCAGGTCGGGCGGGACGGTCGGGATGATGAGCGAGCGCGGGCGGGTGCGCGAGGTGGCGGTGGTGGTGGGCTTGGTCGGCGAGGAGGGACCGGGCGGCGGTGGCGGTGCGGGAGGAGGAGGAGGGACGGCGGAGGAGGAGGAGGACGAGGACGAGCCGGACCGCTCGTGCAGCGAGAAGAGGACGAGCCCGACGAGGTCGTTCGACTCGGGCGGCGGCGAGGAGGTAGGCGGGCGCGTGATGCTCGGCGCGAGCACGATGCGGCACCGCGCGAGGACGCTCTTCTGCCCGCCGCCGCGCCTGCGGTCCGGCGCCATCGGGCCCGCGCCGCCGCCGGGCTCGTCCCCCGCCGTCGAAGAGGGCACGTCGACGACGACGAGGCGGATCGCAGGCCTGAGCGCCTGCGCGAGCTCGTCGAGCGCGAGCCCGCCGCCGCCGCTGCCGCCGGCCGAGGCCGACGCCGACGCGAGGCGGCGCGACATGTCGTGCAGCCACAGCGTGTGGTCGGTGCGCGCTGCGGCAAGGACGGCCGAGGCGCGAGCGGCCATGCCCGAGCTGCGCGCGGGCAGAGCGAGGGGGAGTACTTGTCAGGACGGCGCGCACGAGGAGGCAAGCGCGAGCGGACCGAGCGACGCACACGAGGAACCCTCCCTTCTTCTTCTTCGGGCTCCACAGCTCTGCCTCTCCGCCCTCCTCGTCCTCGCCGTCCTCGCCCGCGAGCGGCGGCACGTCCCTGAGCGGCGGCGCGCGCGCGAGGATGCCCATCGGGGCCGCCTTCGAGCTGGCGCGCGCGGGCGAGCCCGGCTCGTCCTCGCGCTTGAGGGCGGGCGCCGAGAGCCGCTGAGGGAGGCCGCGCATGAGCTGCGAGGGCGTCGTGAGCGGCGGGGCGGGCGCCGTGCTGGATGCGGCGGCGGCGGCGGCGGGGCGGCGAGGGGTCGAGGTGCGAGCAGCGACGGCGAGCTTGGAGAGGGACGAGAGGCGGTGCATGGGCGAAGCGACCTTGGACGGGCTCGTGGCTCGCGGCCGGAGGGAGGAGGTGGCGGCTGTCGAGGGCTTGGGCGTGCGGCTTGTTGCCCGAGAGGAGGCGGCGGGGCTGAAGTCGAAGGCGGAGAGGGGGCGGAACGTCTCGGGCGCGTTTGGCGTGGGTCGTGCTACGGAAGGGACAGGATCAGCGAGTGTACGAGAGCGTTCGAGGGCAGGAGGACGAGGACGCACGCTTGCGGTCGTCTGCTGCAGGTCCGGAAGCGCGACTTGGCGAAGCGACGGCCGGCTCGACGGCGCGGCCCTTGCCCTTGACCTCGCCCTTGCTCACCGTCGCCGCCTCGAGCTGCCACGCCCTCAGCTCGTCGTCGTCGGCGAGGACGCGCTTGGTGCGCTTGGTCGGCGGTCGCTGAGCGGCGGATGTGGTGCTGGTCGTGCGAGAGGAGGCGGGTTGAGCTGGGGCGGAAGGTCGCCGCGGCGCGCTGTGACGGGCCAAGTCGGTGGATGGACCGGGAGCGAAGCTGCGCAAGGCTGTCGGCGTGGTGGAGTCAGCGAGAGCGCGAGAGGGCGCCGCGAGGTGGGGGAGGCGGACGCACGGAGGAGAGCAGGCTCGGGAAGTTGTGCGGGCTGGCCGGTCCGACCTCGAGGTTTTGCGACGTGGCTCACAGAGGACTGGCGGGCGGCTGGCGCACGGGTAGACGGAGTGCGCGACGACGAGGCGGTGCTGGCGGCGATGACGGCGGGCGGGCGAGGTCGCGGCGGCGGGCGAGGGTCGAGGGCGGCAAAGGCCGTGACAGGCCTGAGCGTGTCCTTGGCCATGCTTGAGCTCGTCGGAAGCAGCTCGGCGGTGCAGGAGAGCGAGAGAGGTTGGCTCATCAGCGCGAGCCGACGTTGACCTCGTCCAGCTCGCTCGCTCCAGGCTGCGTGTCAGAGATGGCGGCTCAGGGCGTGACAGGAGACCTGCTGTGCCTCATTGTGCGTCCCCGCTGTCTTCCTCATCGCGTTCCCGCCCCCCCTCTCCTCCTCGTCCTCTCCCCCTCATCCTCGCCTCGCTCTACCAGATCGACCTCAACCCTGCGGCATGGGCCCAGTCCGCACAGCCAGGACCCTCAGCAGGCGACTCACTATCGCTCGAACAAGCCCTCGACCACGCCCTCGTCTTCTGCAACGCCCACCTCGCCCTCCAACACGAGAACCAGCTCGCCGTCTTTGCCGCCGCACCAGGCCTCAGGTGCGTCCTGCGTTCCTCCTCTCCATCGAGCTCACCCAGAGGAACCCGCTGACTCGTGCCCCCGCGAAACAGCCGCCAGCTCTTCTCGTCCCACCTGTCCCCCACCACCGCGTCGACCTCGGCCCCGTCCGACAGCAACATCTACCAGCAGTTCCGCATCGTCGACGAGCGCGTCACCGAGGGCGTCAAGGACATCATGCGCGAGCTGCCGGACGATCCTCCAGCAGGTGCGTCCCTCCTCGCCGTCGTCGCCTCCTCGCCCTCGCTGACTCTGCCTCCTCTCGTCTTGCAGGTGCCAACCTCGTCGGCGCCCTCTCGATGGCCCTGTGCCGTGCGTCTACTCTTTCTCCGTCCTTCCCGAGCTCCTCAGAGCTCCTGCTCACGCGCCCCTGCCGCCCGCAGACATCAACCGCCTGAACGCGACCGACGCCTTCGCCTCGTCGGCCGCGTCGCGCAAGGCCCGCCCGCGCATCGTTGTCCTCAGCGTCACGCAGGACTCGAGCGCGCAGTACGTGCCCATTATGAACTGCATCTTCACCGCCCAGAAGAACGTGCGTCGCCTCTCGCTCCCGCTCTTTCTCTCCCTTGTCCACCTTCGCGCTCAGCTCTTGACTCGCCGAGCTTTCTCCCGCACGCACGCAGAACATCGAGATCGATGTGTGCAAGGTGTTCGGGCCCGACGCCGTCTTCCTCCAGCAGGCGTGCCACCTCACGAGCGGCGCCTACTACAAGCTCGAGCGGCGCGCGGCACTCTTGCAGTACCTCCTCGTGCGTCCCCTCTCCCCCCCTTCCTCCTCCTCCTCTCACCTCCGGCTGACGCCTCGCGCCCACGTCCCGCAGGTCGGCTTCCTCCCCGGCGCCCAGGCGCACAAGAACCTCATGCAGCCGCGGCAGGAGCACGTCGACCTCCGCGCGGCGTGCTTCTGCCACCGCCGCATCGTCGACATCGGCTACGTGTGCTCGGTTTGCCTCTCGAGTGCGTCGACCTTCTCCCTCTCGGGCTGCGCTGCGCGAGTCGCGGCGAGGCTCGTTCATTGGTGGGATCGACGCACTGATCCTGATGCTCTCGCCGCTCGTGCGCACACACAGTCTTCTGCAGCCCACTTCCAGTATGCTCTACCTGCCGGTACGTCCTATCTCATGCGCGCACGCGCACGGCGCGCTCACGCCGCCTGCCGCTCAAGCCCACTGACCCCTCCCTCTTCTTCCCTCCCTCCCTCCCTCCCTCGCCCGCCCTCGCCCTCTCGCCTCCCCCTTCCCACGACCTCCCCTCCCACCCGCAGCACCAAGTTCCCCATGTCGACCCTCAAGCGCCTCGGCTTCGGCGCCGCCCCAGGCGCCGGCGGCGGGCTCGCGCGCCCGAAAAAGCGCAAGGTGCCGCCCGGCGGCGGGGCGGGCGCGCCAGGCGGGGCGAGGGCGTCGCCTGCTCCGGGAGGTGTAGGAGCGGCTGGAGGAGGAGCGGCGAGCGCGAGGGCGTCGCCGGTACCTGCAGCGGGAGCGGCGGCGGGAGGAGGAGGAGGGCAGGCGGGCTGAGCGCGGCTCTCGAGTGGATGACGGGCAGGACGGCGAGCGGCGGGCGCGTTCGGTAGCGCTTCCTTGTTGTAACACGCACTGCGTCGCTGCGCTGCGCTGCCCTGCCCTTCTTCCCGCTCTCGGCTCGCGCTCTCGTACCTCTCGCTCGCTCGGACCTGGGAAAGACGGGAAGGAGGGGAACGACCTATTTTCGACAGCCAGGACTTTGATGCGAGGGGGAGACAGACAGCGAGGGCAAGAGAGACGGAAAGGAGGAGATGCGAGGAGAGGAGGGGGGGTGGACGAGGAAGAGAGAGGGTGAGGAGGGTGGGGTCCGTCGCCGACGAGGACCCCGGCGGCGCGCACTCTACTCGTGTGCGCGACTTCTGCGACGTGAGGAGGAAGGTGTAGCCGTTTACTGCGAGCGGGAAAGAGGGCGAGTGAGCACAGGCGCCAAGCGAGGAGAGAGAGAGAGAGGGAGAGGAGGACGCACAAGCTCGTCGTGGCGGCCCGACTTGACCTCGGTCTCGCCGTCGAGCTCAGCCTCGACGCTGTCCGGCTCGTTGATGTCGTTGGTCGCGTTGGCCTCGAGGAACTCGACGAGCGAGTCGAGCGAGCGGTCGCCCTCGTAGCTGACCCACTCGCTCGAGCCGGCCGCCTTGAACTTGATGGTCGGGAAGCCCGCGACGCGGAACCCGGCCGAGGGCGGCACGTCGTTCTCGGTCGCGTCAAACTTGGCCACGGTGAGCTTGGACTTGACGTTGGCGTAGCGCTCGCCGAGCGTGTCCCAGGTCGGCTTGAGCTTCTTGCAGCTGCGGGCGCGCGAGCGAGGTCGGGGAGGGAGTCAGCTGCACGTTTCTCGGGACGCGTACGAGATATTAGAAAGAGAGAGAGAGAGAGAGAGCGAGGACGCACTGGCCGCACCACGGCGCGTAGAACTCGACGAGGAGGTCCTTGTCCTCGGCGACGACGTCGTCAAACTCGTCGGCGACGAGGACAAAGACGGGCTCGTCCTGGACGGGCGCCTTCTGCGACTTGATCGACGCCTTGATGTTGCCGGCGACAAAGTCCTTGACAAAGGCGGCGACCGTGTCGTGGTCGACGGGCTTGGACTGGTCGAGCGGGTACTTGGTCATCTCCTGGATGTTCTGGATCGCGAACGCGGGCCAGGTCGGCTCTTGGAGGTTGAGCGACTTGGCGTGGTCGGCGAACTGCGAGGAGTAGGGGAGGGGAGGGTCAGTTTCGGAGTGCAGGGAGACTCAGGGCGCACGTCGAACGGAGAGGACGAGGAGACGCACCTTGTTGGCGTCGATCCAGACAAAGTTGATCTTGCCCTTGTGCTCGCGAGCGACGGGCTCGACGGCCTTGACGACCTCGGCGCGGTTCGAGTCGGTCGAGGGGATGAAGATGTAGGCGAGCGGGAGGCCGGCCTCGGCGTACGTGGCAAAGTTGTCGGGCGAGATCTCGTCGAGGAGCGGGACCGAGTGCTCCTTGGCGAACAGGAACAGCGAGTCGTCCGTGATGTCGCCCTCGAGCTCGTTGCGGCCCTCGTCGAACGTCTTGTACATGACGACGGCGGGCGGCGTGACGCCCGCGGCGGCGATGGCGGCCGCGTCGGTCGAGAGGCCGAACAGGTAGTCGTCGCGGTACACGTCGGCAAAGTCCTTGAACGTCTTCTGCGTCTTCGAGTCGGACGCGTCGGCGTACGCGACGAGGACGACCTTGTCGGCCGTCTTGAACTCGTCGTGGTTGGCGGCCGTCACCTCCGACACGGCCGGGAGCGCCTGCTTCTTCATGTACGACACGATGCCGTCCGTCTTGCGCGTGCCCGAGTAGTCGGACGCGACGCCCTTGCGGAACACCTTGAGCGTGCTGCGAGTTGGCGAGTTGTCCAGGGCGAGGTGAGGAGGGGGCGCGGTGAGGGGCAGGGGTCAGTACGAGCTCGTTGCAGTGCGGCGACGCACGCTCGACAGAGAAGCCAGAGAGGACGCACGGGTAGCCGTTGACGCCCTGCGACGAGCACAGCTCGGTCTCGACGGTGCAGTCGACCTTGGCGATGTTGATCTTGTCCTTCTTGAGAATCGTCGCCGCCTCCTCGTACTGTTGCAGCGCGTATCACAGAGCGAGTCAGCAGAAGCTCTGGAGTGCGGCCTCGTTCGCACCGACGCATCGGCACCGGGAGGCGAGGAGCGTCCACGGCGACGAACGGCAAGGGGAGGAACGAGGCTCACATGGGGCGCAAGTGCCTTGCAGTGGCCGCACCTGGAGACGAGCAGGAGAGTAGGAGAGGGTCAGCGATTCGATTCCTGCGCGTAGAAGGCTGTGCAGGTCGACCTCGAGAGCGAGCGAGATGAGGTGAGCAGGACGGGACGGCGCGCCTCGACGACGGCTCCGTCGCGCTCGCAGGACGTGCAGGCTCGCGCAAGCTGCCCTTGTCCACGCTGCACACCTCGCCGTCCGTTCCAGCACGCTGCCCGAGCGCGCCACCACGCTGTGCGCCGAGGTGGAGCGTGTCGCCTCTGCCGCGCCTCGGAAACCCCCCGGCCACCGCCGCACCTCGCTGTGGGGCAGCCTGGCCCGCGCACGACCGAGAAGGAGAGAGCAGAGACGCACCAGGGAGCAAAGAACTCGACCAGCGAGGGCGAGTCGCCCTGGACGAAGGCAGGGAACGAGTCCTTGGTGAGGTCGCTCACGTCGGACGAGGCCGACGCGACGGCGGCGAGGGCGGCAAGGGCGAATGCGGTGGTGCGCATCTTGAGGGAAAGTCCTTGCGGGGTGGTCCTGGTGGAGGGTGGCCGCGGAAGGGAGAGGTGGAGGAGGGAGGAGAGGGCGAGACGCGTCGAGCGACGTGGAGCATGTCCGAGAAATGGCGAGACACGCTCTCACATCGACCGCGCGCGCTTTCTGCTGCAGCCGGCCCGTGCATTGCGTCGAGCCATCGCTGCTCAGACAAACAGTCGCGCGAAAGAGGCCGTTGCGCGACGAGGGCGCCGGACCTCCGAGCGGTGAGACGGTTCGCTCGACGCTCTCGGTCGCTCTCACCTCCTCCGGCATCCAGCAGCACCGCGCCGATGCGGATAGCGGGGCTCGCGCTGGCGGCAGTGCACCTCGTCGGAGCTGCTGCCGCCCTTGCCGGCTCGTCCAGCGGCCGGCCGCTGTTCCCGTGGTCGTCGTCGTCCTCGTCTCGTCCTCGAGCGAACGACTCGCTGCCGACGCTCCACACGTCGCTCGCGTCGCTCCTGCCCGTCCTCCCGCACCTCGCACCGCCACCAGAGCACACGCTCCTCGTCACCCTCGCCACTCCCGCCTTCAAGCCGTTGCTCTACAACTGGCTCTGCTTCCTCCGCGACAAGGCAAAGTGGGGCGCGTTCCCCTCGCACAACCACCACGGCGAGCCGTACGAGCCCTCGCGCCGCGTCGCACAGCACGCCGACGTGCCCAAGGTCCTCGTCGTCACGAGCGACGAGCACCTCGCGCGCGAGCTGAGCGATCACGGCGTCGTCACCTGGTGGGTGCGCGGCACCGACTGGGAGGCCGTCGACCTCGCCGACGAGCTCGACGACGACGACCCGGACAAGGACGCCATGCTCGCCTACGCCGAGCGCACCCTCGAGGACGACCTCTTCTCCAACCTGCGCCTCCTCGACCTCCTCCTCCCGGCCGAACCCCCCGCCGACGCCGCCGCCAACCTCCCGACCGCCGCCGCCATCCCGTGGGGCACGCTGCGGTACCAGAGCCTCATGCTCGAGCGCACGGCCGTCATGAGCGCCCTCGTCGGCGCCCTCGCCAAGAGTCAGCGCAGCGACCCCGAGTGGCGCAGGGCCCAGGACGCCGCCTGGCACGAAAAAGTCCTCGCGCACGACTGGGAGTCGGGCCTGCTCCCCGTCCCCGATTTCGAGGGCATCAAGGGCGTCCTCCTCGTCGACAACGACGCCGTCTGGTGCGTCCTCCCCTCTCTCTGCCTCCTTCCCTCTTCCCTCGCTCCCCTCACTGACTCTCACGCGCCCCTCCCGCAGGCTCTCGTCCCCCACCCCCTTCCTCTCGCACTACTACCGCCCGTCGGGCCCTCATCCCGCCATCATCTTCGCGCCTGACATGGACCCGACGACGCGCAACGCGTGGGGCACGCACGCCATGCCCTGCGCGTGCTTCTTCTACTCGCGCGTGACGGACGCCGGCGCCCAGCGGGCGGCCCCGACGCGCGGCCCGGACAACGCGCAGCACGTCGACCCGTACCTGTACTCGCCGGCGTCGGGCGCGGCCGAGGTGTGGCGCGCGACGACGCTGTGCCACATCTCGATGCTCCAGGAGGCGCACGAGGCGGGCAAGCGCATCGGGCAGTGGCGGCGCGCGCCTGAGAACGGGCCGAGTGACCAGACCGTGTCGCCCGAGCTCGACCTCGGCGGGACGCCGGCCCAGCGCCCGCCCGAGGCGCGCGCGCCGTCGTTCCAGGCGACGGCGCTCGGGCCCGCCGTCTTCCTCTCGGAGCAGCCGGCGGCGTTCCTCCCCGAGATCTCGCACGAGCGGTTCCTCACGGCGCTCGGCTCGGGCGAGGTCGAGGACCTGCTCGACCTGCTCGAGGACGCCGAGCTCGACCTGAACCCGGACACGGGGCGCGCCGACCGCGGCCGGTCGTGCCTCGCGCTCGCCCAGGCGCAGCAGACGACGTGCGCCAACCCGCTCGCGTCGAGCGAGCTCGGCGCGTTCGCGACGAGCCTCTCGCGCGAGTACCTCGAGCACGTCCTGCGTGCGCCGGCGCCGCACCGCCCTGTGCGCGTCGAGGCGCTCCCGTTCGACGTGTTCCCGCCGGGCATGCGCTTCTTCGACGGCGGGCTCGAGCCCGGCGCGAGGCCGTGCGTCGTGCACGCCAACTACGCGACGGGCAGCATGAAGGAGGAGCTCCTGCGCAAGAGGGGCCTGTGGGCGCTCATCCGGCCCGAGGACGGCGGCGGCGAGTGGCAGTGCGACGCAGACGTCATCGCGAGGGCCTAGTAGATGCTGTGTGCAGTCGTTCTTTGTCAATACATCCTCGAGTTTGTCCTGCCGCCGGCGAGGGTTCGAGCACGAGGACGATGCGGTTCTCGAGGCCGGTGCGTCGACTTCGCCTCTCTCTAGCCTCTACGCCTCGAGCTTGTACTGACTCTATCCTTCGACTGTGCCAGCTGCAGCTGAGCGAGCGAGAGCAGCCCGAGAGCGCGAGGTCGGATCCTCTCGCGCGCTCCTCGCCCCGCCCTCTCTCTCCTTCATCCTCCTCGCTCGATCCTCCTCGTCTCGCACGCCGCAGGTCGGCTTTGCGCCCATCGCTCAAGCCCGCCTTCCAGGACCCGTACCCGCTCGCCGCCGCGCCGCCTCGCCGCGCACCTCGCCCGCCTCGCCTCGTCCAACTTCGACCGCCCAGATGAGCGACCTCGACCAGGCCGGCTCGCCCGCGCCCGCCGCCGCCCTCCAGCGCCAGCACACCTCGCCCATGTCGCGCTTCGGCGTGCCCGACCTCCCATGGCCGTCGTCGTCGACCGCTCGAGCCCCCCTCTTCGACCCCGCGCTCGACTCGCCCTCGCCTTCCTCGCGCGCCCACCCGAGCCCGGCCATCACCACCTCGTCGAGCACCAAGGACAGCTCGAGCACATTCACGAGCCCGGCGACGAGCTTCAGCTGCGCCGACAGCGAGGGCGAGCAGGAGCTCAAGCGCGAGGTCCAGGTCAAGTCGCTCGAGGCGGGCGCGGTCAAGGGCGAGGCGCGCTCGCTGCTGCTCTTGGTACGTCCTAGTTGCTCTCTTCATCCTCTCCTCCAGTCGACGAAGCTGACACCGGACCCTCGTGCCCGCAGAACGAGAGCGCGTCGACCACGGCCACTTCGCCTCGACCCTTCTCCCTCTCGACCGACTACTTCTCGGGACCGCACGAGCACGGCCTCGAGATGCACAACGACATCGGTCTTGGCATCCGCGCCGAGCCGGACGGCCGCGTCTCGGACGACGACGGCGAGCTCGCGAGGAGGACGGCGCACCTCGACCTGCGCAAGACTCGCAGCGACTCGTTCACCTTCTTCGCCTCGCCTTCGCTCTTCGACAAGTCGCCCTCGCCGCGCAAGACGCACACGTTCGCCTCGTCGGCCGCGCTCCGCTCGCCGCAGCGCCCGGCCTTCCGCCGCGAGGTGACGGCGCCGCTCATCCGCCTCGGCTCGCAGGCCGCCGAGCGCACGCCGACGGCGAGCATGTGGGACGACAAGCGCGACGGCCTGTGGCGCCCGGCGCCGATGCCGCCGAAGCCCCTCCCTCTCGAGTCGCCGCCGCTCGTCCCCCTCCCGGCCCGCCGGACCCTCCCGCCTCAACCCGGCCCGCCTGCGCCGCTCGCCCCGCCGCCCTTCCTCGGCCTCGACGACCACCTCTTCGACACGGCGACGAGGTCGACGCCGCTCGCCCCGCCTCCGCACCGTCGCGCCGCGCCGTTCCCCCTCCCTCCCCTCCCGCCGCTCGCACCCCTCCCGACGCCGGCTCTCGCCCTCGCCGACTCGCCCGACATGGCGCACGCGCGCCCGCACACGGCGTACCCGCTCTCGCCCGCCGACACGGAGCGCATCGCGCAGCTGCACGGCGGGCGCGTCCCCTCGCTGCAGCAGCTCGCGCCGCCGCAGCACGAGGCGACGGCGGCGGCGCCAGTCGTCAACACGGGCAACATCGGGCCGATGGTCGTGCAGGTCGGCGACTGGAGGTGCGGGGTCTGTGCCTACATCGTGAGCTCGTCGTTCTCGCTCGTGCGCCGCCGACGGGCTCGGGCTGTGGCTGACTCTCACCCTCTCCCTCTCCTCTTGCCTCTCGCAGAACTGGCGCCGCCGCAAGTGAGTCTCTCGAGCTCTTCATCTTTCTCGGCGGCAATCCTGTACCCTGTCGAACCTGGCCCTGACGCACGCACCCTCCTGCAGGATCTGCGTCAAGTGCTTCCCTCACGCCTCGGACGTCGGCGACATCCTCACGATCAAGTCGCAGCAAGCCGCCAGCCTCGCCCGTGGGACGTCGAGCCCCTCCGACTTCGCCTCGAGCGCGTCGTCGTCGTCGGCTTCCAGGGCGAGCACGGCGTCCACCTCGCCCAACGTCCTCCTCGGCTACTTCGCGCCAGCGCCGCACCCCTCGGCCGCACCCGCAGCGTCGTCGCCGCCGCGCCTCCGTCACAATACGAGCAGCAGCGACGACGCTTCGTCGCCGTTCACCGGCTCGCCCACCCGCTCGAGGCCGATCCTCGCCCCGCTGCAACCGACGCAGTTGCACCCGCCCGCTCGCCCGCCCCTCGTCTCGACGCGCAGCTACTCGAGCGCGATCTCGGGCGCGCCCACCTGGACGGCGTCGAGCACCTTGTGCGACTTCCGCCCGCACTCGGCGGCTCCGCCGCCGTCGCAGCAGCGCTCGGGCCCGCCCTGCTCGGCTGCGCACGCCGCGCTCGCGCCGCTCCCGCACAGCATCTGGGCGCCGCCGCCTGCGACTCGGGTCTTCCTGTCGGCGCCGTCGGCATCGGCGCACTTGAGCGGCGGCGGCGGTGCGGCGAGCGCGAGCGACCTCGCCGCGAGGCAGGTGGCGACCGAGCGGGTCCGCGCGATCGTGCAGGCGCGCGCAGCCAGTGCCGCCGGGCGGCGCTGAGCTCGGCATGGGCGAATAGAGGAGGAGCAGGATGTGGGAGCGCTGGTTGGATCGGACTCGTCGTCGTCGGAGGAGGAGGCGGGAGAAGAGGTCGAAGAGGTCGGATCCGCTCGTTGCTCGTCGTCTTGGTGTCCCTCGCTTGCAGTACCCCTCAATATATCAGTCTCCTCGTTTTGTCTATCTCTGTCTCCTCGCCCGAGCGCGCCGGAGCACTCGCAGCTGCTCTTGGCCCTTCCCTCCCTCCTCCATCGTCGTCTCTGCTTCCTCATCCTCGCTTTGCGTCCTCGCCTTCTAGCCAAGTACTAGCACGTCCTCCATAGCTTTGCGACAGACCCATCTTGGCCTGGACCGGACCGCGAGAGGGCTTTGTCGCCGCCGCAGCTTCTCCCGAGCTGCCACAGCTCGCTCCGCACGTCCCGCTTCTTCCTGCCTCGCGCGCTCCTCGACGACCGCAGCCTTGGTCGAGCGCCTGAGGCTGTAGCCGTGCAGCCCGTCTCTGCGCCCCTGTCGCTCGGAAACTCCGGTCGAGCTGAGCGCTCGCTCCTCCTCTCACCCCACCTCGGTCCGCTCGCCGCCGCGCCTCTTTCCCTCCTTCTCCTCACTGCTGATCCGGCGCCGACTTCTCGACCGCGCAGCCGAGCAGTACACTCAAGCACCCAGCTCACTTCAAGCACCGCATCGCCTCTCGCCGCCCCTCGCCACTCGAGATGGCCACCGAGGACAAGCAGGCCGTCGCCTCGTCCGCCTCGACCGGCGCCGAGTCCGTCGCGAGCCGCCTCCCGGACGAGACGTGGATCCAGATCCTCGCACCGCTCGACTACCGCAGGCTCATGCGCATCCGCCGCGTCTCCAAGCGCTTCAAGCGTCTCTTCGAGGTGCGTCACCTTCTCCTCTCACCACCGCTCCCCGCTGCAGGAGGCAGAGCTGACATCTCTCTCGCCCCTCCCCTCCTCTACTTCGTCGTCGTGCAGGACCAGAAGTTCGACCGCAAGCTGTTTCGTCGCAGGCCCGTCGGCGGCGAGCTCAAGCCCGGCAAGAAGGTCGCGATCCACCCGCTCCTCAGCTCGGTCGACTGCGTCCACCTCACGGTCAGCTACGCCACCATCCTCCGCGGCTGCTACAACGACCGGAGCGTCAGCAAGCAAGACCGCGACGACGAGCCCGCCTCGCCGAGTGCGGCGCCGGCGTCGAGCAGCGGCGAGGGCGACTCGAGCGGCTCGGGCTCGGCTCAGCCTCAGCCCGTCTCGGACGACGACGCCACCAAGTCGTCGCAGGAGGCGTCCGCCGTCAAGAAGGACGACGACAACGGCCCCCTGGAGTTCAACGGTCTCGAGTACCCGGCCGCCGACGAGCTCGCCACGTCGCCCGCCTGCAAGGAGCTCAAGATCAGCATGATGGGCGAGTACGGCTTCTCGAAGAACGACGAGATCGTCGTCAAGGACTCGACGGGCGTCAAGTGCGACCGCGTCCTCACGGCCATCGCCAAGTACTGGGCCAAGGCCGCTCCCGCCGGCGTCGCGAGGCAGGTGCGCGCCGAGTGGGGCTGGCCCAAGGAGCGCAAGGTCTGCAGGAACGAGGCGCTCGGCGACCACTCGTTCTTTGAGGGCTGGGCTTCGGCCGTCGTCAAGCAGAACGGCTCGGTCTACCTCGAGGCGCGCAGCTTTGGCTCGTGACGGCGGTGCGTCCCCTCTCTCGAGCTCTCATGGCGGCCGTCGCTCGCTGCCTGCACTACTCGCAAGTACTTGCTGACTCTATGCACCTACAGGCCCGCCGCCAGCTCGCCCTACCCCGCCGACACTCCTCTCTCGCCGTCGCCCTCCTCTCGTCGCGCCGCTTGTTTCCCTTGTCCTCCCTTCCCCCCCCTGTTCCCGCTTAAGTAGTACCATTTGCAAAGCGCTTGTCTGTGCACGTCTACCTGGAGCTTCGAGAGCCCCAAGCTCGGTGCAAGAGCTCTCGAGCAAAGCGTCCCAGCGGCGAGTTCGGCGAGCGACCTCGTGCACGGACCCATGCTTCACTCGCTGGCTGTCTGCGCGATCCCAGACTGCTTACTTCACTCGGAAGCACTGAACGAGAGCCCGGTGAGCTCGGCTTGTGGCTCGGAAAGTCCGCGGCGGGTCGTTCGAGCGCACGCGCCTCGGGCTCGCCGTCTCCGCCTCGCCTCGCTCCCTCTCCTCCTTCCTCCTCCTGCGCACAGATCGCTCGCTCCTCGCTCAAGCCCAGCATGTCCAGCCCGGACGCCCGAGCCGACTCGACTAGCGCTCCTCACCGTCCCGTCGAGACCGAGCAGCTCGCCGTCACGCCACTCGCCCTTCGCCTCCCTGACGAGGTTTGGCTCCTCATCCTCCGCGGCGCGGGCTACGTGACGCTCAAGCGCGCGCAAAGGGTCTGCAAGAAGCTACAGCGCATCGTGCGGGTGCGTCCCAGATCCTGTGAGCTCTTCAGCCGTGGAAAATCGCTGACAAGGACTGTCTCGCCCGCAGCACTCCAAGTTCGACCGCATCCTCTTCCGCCAGAACATCGAACCGGCCGCCAATGTGTACAACTACGTCCTGCACCCGCTCCTGAACGCCGTCGACTGCATGTGGGTCACCGAGACCGAGGCGCACCTGCGCAGCGATCAGGTCGACCCGCCCGACGTTGGCAACGTCTACGAGTCGCCGGCGTGCGACGAGTTCGCCACCTCGCCGGCGTGCCCGTACATCACGCTCACGATGGCCGAGTTCGCCGAGTCGGCGGAAGGGTGCGACGTCGTGGCTAATCCTGCCGGCCTCACGGTGCGCGACGTCCTCGTCGCCGTCGTGCGGTACTGGCAGGACACCGGGGCCGAGTCGCCGGCGATGCTCACGAGCGAGTACGCGTTTCAGGGCTGGGAGCGACTCGAGGTGCTCCTGGACCGCAGCGTGCTCCTCGAGGCAAAGCGCTTCGCTCGATAGCGTAGCTTTCCCCCTACCCTTTCTGCACCAGCCTCTTCCTTCTCCTTCCTCAGTCTTTGCAACGTCGAGGGCTCTGGCTTGCGCATCTTGTCTTGACTGCGAGAGGCGCGCGACTGGAGCAGCGAAGGCTTGCGCGACCGAGCGAGGTCCGAGCGTCGACCTTCTCAAGTTGCGCGTTCTCCTCGATACCTTCGTCTTGGCTACACTGCTGCTCAGCTCTTGCTGCTCGTCCGCGCAAGCTGGAAAGAGTCGAGAGTGCTTGCACCTGCGCGCATCGCTCCTGCGAGCTCGCCGACGAGCCCGGAAGCTCCGCGGAGGTGGAGAGGCTCAGCCCGCCGCCGGTTCGTCCGTCCTCTCTTTGCCTCCTTCCCCTCTCTCACTTCGCTCGAGCAGCAGCCAGCACCTGCGCATCACTTCGAGCGCTCGACATGACCACCACACCAACGTCGTCGCCGCCAGCCGAGCCGTCGCGCCTCCTGCAGCTCCCCGCCGAGCTCCTCCTCATGATCCTCAGCCAGCTCGACTATTTTGGCCTCAAGCGCGTGGGCCGCGTCTGCAAGGCCTTCGATACCCTCGTCAAGGTGCGCTGAGTTCTCTCTCCTTGACCCAGCCTCTTGCGCGGAGCTGACCCGAGCGCTGTCGCTCGCAGGACCCCAAGTTCGACCGCGCCCTCTTCCGCCAAGGCCTCGAGCCGCTCCAGCCGGGTCAGAAGATCAAGCTGCACCCTCTTCTCGATCTCGTCGACTGCATGTTCATCACGGCGACCAAGGCGAGGCCGCTGTACGACTACGACGGCGCTCAAAACGCCTACGACTTCTCGGCGTGCGACGAGTTCGCCACCTCGCCCGCCTGCGCCGAGCTCGTGCTCAACATGTTCGACGACCTGCCGGGTGGCGAGGGCGACGAGCCTGTCACGCGCTTTGCGGGACTCACGGTGCGCGACGTCCTGCAGGAGGTCGCCGAGTACTGGGCCTCGGGCCCGGGCGCCCGCTCGGTCTACATGGAGGAGTGCGAGCACGCCTTCACGGGCTGGATGTTCCCCAAGGTGCTCAAGTATGGCACTGTGTACCTGCAAGCGGCCGGGTACGACCACTGAGTAGCTCGCCCTCCCTTCCCGCTTCCTTTTTCGTTCTGGCTTTCTCCTTCTCGTGGTCCTCCTCCATCTCCCTCCTCCAAGCAGTGCCTGCATTCAAGCTTCTGCCGTCTCTCTCGACTCGGACTGCGAGAGAAGCGCAGCTCACTCGAGCACGAGAGGGCAGCGAGAGCTTGCGCGCAGTCCAGCTGCCCGACCTTCGCAAATTCAGGTTCGCGGTCCTGCGCTTCGCTTGAGCGTCGCACAGTGAGCGCTGCTGAGCCCGCTTGTTTGACAGCATAGCGAGCGAGCGAGACGAAGCAGCTGGTCGCTCGGAAAGTCCTCGGAGGGCTCGAGCGCTCGCGCCTCGTCGCGTCACCTCAGTCCGCCTCCACCTCGCTCGCGCGCTCTTCCCTCTCCTCGTCCCGCCACCCTCAGCCCGCCCGAGGACACCATGGCTACCCAGACCGACAGCACGCTCACTGCGCCTCGCCCGCCCGCCGCCACCGCACAGCCCGCCGCACCGACGCCGCTCGCCCTCCGCCTCCCCGACGAGGTGTGGCTCCTCATCCTCGTCAAGCTCGACTACTGTGCGCTCAAGCGGGCGCAGAGGATCTGCAAGAAGGTCCAGCGGCTCGTCCAGGTGCGTCCCACTACCTCTTGAGCTCTCGTCGCTCCTCCCACGTCGCTCGAGGTCGGCATGAGCTTCGAGCTGCACCCGTTCCTCAAGCGCTCGAACCCGCACAGCGCGTGGAGCTGGCTTTGGAAGATCGACCCGCACATCAGCACGAGCAGCCCGTCCCCCTCGACATCCTGGAGCTCCCCCGTCGTGACCGAGTTCGCCTCGTCGCCCGCCTGTCCATCCCTCACCATATGCGTCGACCCGTACCGACTCTTCATGGGCCTCAGGACGGTCGACACGCACGTCACGCTCGAGTGCGCCGACGGCGTCCGAGTCGGCCGCGTCAAGGAGGGCCTCTGCAAGTGGATGGAGAGGCCGGCTCCCCAATGCGCCATCGAGGCCGTCGAAGCCGACCAGGACGACATGTACATCGACGCCGTGCCGGGCGCGCACCGGGCCGAGCGCTGCCTTGCTCCTCTCTTCCTATCCTTCCTTGCAATTTGCGCTCGCTTTTCTTCTGCGTGCGACCCATCGAGAGCTTGGCGGCTTCCTGTCGAGCGAGAGACGTTCTTCGCAAGCTCCTTCAAGCGCGTGAGCGAAGCTGCGTTCGCGAGGACCCGGACGGCATTCGCGACCGCACGAACCTGCGCTTCGCTCCAAGTAGCGAAGGGTGCACGTTGAATACAGAGCCTTGTCGAGAGCCTCGCAGGGAGCTTTGCCGAGGAAGGGAGCCGACGAGAGCGACGAGACAGCCCCTCGCAGCGGCTCGAGCGCCCGCGCGCGTCGACGCGCCGAAGCTCGACTCGCTGCGTCATTTCCAGGCTCGCCCTTCTTCTCCTCCTCTCTCCAGCCTCAGCTCGCGCGCACCAGCGATGGCTTCTCGCACCGCACAAACCGACTCGTCCAAGGCCCACACGCCGCCCGCCGACGCCGTCCAGCAACCCGCCGCCTCGTCGCTCGCCCTCCGCTTCTCCGACGAGATCTGGCTCCGCACGTTCGCCCAGCTCGAGTACTACGCGCTCAACAAGGTCCAAAGGGTGTGCAAGAAGTTCCAGCGGCTCGTCCAGGTGCGTCCCGCTCTCCCTCGCCGCTTCCTCGCCGCTCTCGTCGTTGCGCTCGGCTGACCCTCCTCGCCCTCCATCCGCTCGCAGGACAAGAGCCTCGACGGCACGTTCTTCCGCCGCGGTCCGCTCCCGAGCAAGCTCCAGATCGGCACGCAGTTCACCCTGCACCCGCACATCGCGAGCACCCACGCGCTCCAACGCTCGAGGTGGCTCATGGCGCACGCCGACGCGGCGCACAAGGCCGCCAAGACGGGCCGCACGCCCGAGCGCACGCCCTGGCACTACGGCGCCCTCGACGACTTTGCCACCTCGCCCGCCAGCACGCGCATCAAGGTGTCGTGCGCGCCCGAGTTCTACGAGCCGCTCGTCGGGCGCGAGTCGAAGCTCACGCACGCGCTCGTCCCCAAGCCCGACGGCGTGACGGTCGGCGACGTGTTCGTGGCGCTCGGGACGTGGTTCGGCGCGCGCGCGCCCAAGGCCGTCACCGAGGAGCTGGACTACGACAGCGTGACGAGGAAGCGGAGCGTTCTCAACGAGGAGATGAGCGAGGAGTGCTTCTGGCAGGGGTGGCAGGACCCGGTCGTGAGGGCCGACGAGGGCAAGCGGCCCGTGCTGAGCGTGTACCTCGAGGCGATCCCGTACGGCCATTGACAGGAGCCGTCGAAGAGCGTCGCAGGTCTAGCTCTCCCCTCCCTTTCCTCCTCGACGTACCTCTCGCTCGTGCAACCTGTCGTTCCCTCTCTACCTCTCGCATCGAGCCGAGAGCGTGCGAAAAAAGCTGTACAAAAGAGAGCGAGGCGCGCCCTACAAGAGCGTGTGCACGACCGCCTCTCGCCCCTGCGCGTTCCTCCCGCCGCTGCTGCTGCTCACCGCCTGCGCCTGCGCCGCCGCCTCTCCCTCGCGCTGCACCGCACCCGCACCCGCACGCGCCCCCGCGCCCATGCCCGGCCTGAACGGCCGCTCGACGACCCTCCTCGAGCGGCGCCGGCGCTGCTCGAGCACGCCCGCGGCGAGCTCGCACGCGTCGCGCACGACGAGCACGAGCGCGGCGCCGAGCGTGCTGCGCAGCCACTTGGGGTCGACGGCGGCGGCGGCGGCGGTGCGCGGGGAGCGCAGCGCGGCGGGTGCGCGCGCGAGCTGGGCGATCCAGCTCGTGCCTGCTCCCGCGCCGGCGGGCGCGGGGCCCGAGCCCGAACGTGCGGCGAGGACGGCGCCGACGCCGAGCACGGCCCTGAGCGCGCGCAGGGGCGCCGAGTTTCCGCGACGCTGGGCGAGCCAGAACAGGGCCGAGCCGGCTGCGGCCGACAGGGCGGGGAAGACGAGGGCGCCGAGGACGAGCGACGTGAGGCGGCCCATGCCGATGCGCAGGCGCGACGTCGTCGTCTCGGTCGCGACGGGGAGCTGCTGCTGCTGCTGCTGCTGCGCCGGCGCGCCGGTCGGGCGCGGGCGCGGGCGCTCCTCGACGTCGACCTCGAGCGTCGCGACGAGCTCGAGCGCCTCGCCGCGCGTCCTCGTCCCGCCCGCCGCGGCGCCCTCGTCGCCCTCGCCCTCGCCGCCGTCGGCCGCGAGCGCAAAGTCGTCGTCGGCGGCCGCCTCCTCGAAGACGCCGGCGAGGCCGCGGAACTTTTTGCGGTTGCCGAGGACGGCGTGGAAGAGGCGGAGGCGGAGGCGGAGGTAGACGAGGCGGAGCCAGGGGAGGAGGCAGACGGTGAGGGTGGGCGAGGGCGGGTAGCGCAGGGTGAGGTCGTCGAGGCCGAGCGGGTCGAACAGGGGCGAGGTCGGGTGGAGTGAGCGCGGGCCGGACGAGAGGACGAGGGTGAGCGGGAGGAAGGGGAGGAGCGAGTCGATGAGGGGCGTGCGCGAGAGGATGAGGGTGAGGGGGATCAGGGGGAGGTTGACTGCGT
>Ga0308169_10001516_pt1 | contig 26903 bp, 29 predicted proteins | sample PhyBR1_2_FD_202139 | JGI IMG/M metagenome (GOLD analysis project Ga0308169, IMG submission 202139) | Phyllosphere microbial communities from UC Gill Tract Community Farm, Albany, California, United States - DLSLSB.R1 | ecosystem: Host-associated > Plants > Phyllosphere > Unclassified | place...
TTCTCACCCTCAGCTCCCTAGCCTCTCCTTCCACGTGCTTATCATCGCTCCTCGTTGACGCTTGCAGAAGAAGGCGCTCCTCGACGCTCGTCGGGTCGGCCAGAACATCGACGAGACGATCGACACGCTCCAAGCGTGCTTGCGCGTGCTCGACCTCGCGACCAAGGTGCAGAACCTCATCAACAACGCCAAGTACTTCTCGGCGCTGCGGGTGCGTCCCCTTTCCTCCCTCGCTCGAGTCTCATGAGGTCTGTGCGGCGAGTTGACCTCTCCCTCGCGCCGCCCGCAGCAAATCGAGGACCTCCAGTCGACGCACCTCAAGCCCGTCCTCCACTACTCGTTCGCGACCCTCATGCTCTCGTCGATCCCCGAGTCTCGGGCCCAGATCCGCGACGCCGTCACGCGCAGCCTCAAGGCGTGGATGTACGAGGCGCGAGAGGCGTCTCGGGCAATCGGCAAGGGCGCGCTCGACGCGATGGAGCAGCGGGGGAGGAGGTGGGCCGCGAGGAAGCGCAAGGAGGTGCAGCTCGCGCTCGCCAAGATCAACGGGCCGATCGAGCTCGGCATCAGCGAGCGGCACGAGTGTGCGTCCCTCTCGCTCTCCTTCCTCCCCTCTCTGCTCTCGAGCTGACACTCTGTATGCTTCGCGACGCAGACTCGCTCCTCGACAACGAGAGCGCAAAGATCGACTTCAAGCCGCTCTACACGTGCATCCACATCTACGACACCCTCGACGCCCGCGACGAGCTCCAGCTCAGCTACCAGGCCGACCGACGAGTGCGTCTCTCTCTCCTCTACATCTTACACTCCCTCGCTTGCCTCGCTGACGAGCGCACACCTCCCCTCGCGACAGGCACAAGCCGGCCTCCTCCTCTCATCGACCGCCTCGCTCACGCCCTACTCGCTCGCCGCCCTCTCGGCCCTCCTCGAGGAGATCGTCGGCTTCTTCCTCATCGAGTCGCACGTCCTGCGCACGACCAACTCGTTCCGCTCGGAGCAGGACGTCGAGGACCTGTGGGACGGCATGTGCGAGCGGGTCGTGCGCATCGTCGACGAGGGCTTGAGGGGGTGCGAGGACCCCGAAGTGTTCCTCGGGACCAAATTCAAGGTGCTCACGTTCGTGCAGACGCTCGAGGTGCGTTCTCCCTGCTCTCGATCGAGGGGCTGCGGCCCGGCTCGAACGAGCTTCTTCCTCGCCGCCGCCGACTGACGCACGCCTCTGCAGGGCTACGGGTACTCGGTCAGCCACCTCAACAGCCTCCTCCTCACGCTCTTTGAGCGCTATTCGGAGTTGCTGCAGCGCCGCTTCAGCGCCGACTTTGAGAAGGTGCGCTCAGGCCCCCTCCCTTGATCCACCTCCTCATCGAGCCCAGCCGAGCTCATCGAGCTTCTCTCTCTGCAGATCGTGCTCGACGACGACCACCAGCCGATGGTCGTCAACGATGAGGACGAGTTCAGCAAGGTCTTGAGCGTGACCTGGCTGCCGGCCGACGGCGAGTGGAGCGCAGAGCAGCTCAAGCAGTGCGTCCTCCTCCCTCTTCGCGCTCCCTCCATCCCTCGTAGTCCTTTACGTCGAGCCTACGCTGACGTCGAGCCATCGCAGACCCGGGTTCCCGCTCGCCCTCCCCTTCTCGCAAACCTACCCGCTCTGCTGCGTCGACATCCGGTCGTTCACCGAGCAGTACTACCAGTTCTCCGAGGGCTTCGCCGAGCATCACCGCGACATCGATGACGTCCTGCGCAAGGTGCGTCTGCCTCCTCTTCCGTCTGCAGCCGTTCAAGCCCCGCCGTCTCTCGCGCTCGCCGAGCTCTTCCTGACTCTCCTCCTTCTCCCTCCTGCAGGCGCTCGACAACCTTCTCATCAAGCAGGTCAGCGAGAATATCCAGCGCCGCCTCAGCATGATCGGCAACCTGTCGCAGCTCGCCCAGATCGTCGTCAACGTCCTCTTCTTCCAGACGGCGTGCTCGGACCTCGAGACATTGCTCGTCACCCTGCGGTGCGTTCTCTCTCGCTCTCGGTCACACTCTCTTCTTCGACGAGCGCGGCTGACGTGCGTGCTTCTTGTGCGATAGGGCGACCCAGCGCGGCGGCACGATCCACCTCGACTCGCTCGCCTCGTTCCAGCAGACGCTCAAGCAGACGCAGGACCGCATGGTCTCGCAGATCTCGCAGAAGATCGACAACTTCTTCGAGGAGGCCCAGTACCCGTGGACGGCCACGCAGCCGCCCTCGCCGCAGGCCGCCAACGAGGCGAGTCCGTACTTGCAGGACCTGATCGACTACGTCTCGACCGTCATGATGAGCGTGCTCGTCCAGCTGCCCGAGTTTGCCAAGGACTACGTGTACCGAGGCGCGCTCGGCCACTGCGCCATGATCCTCCAGGTGCGCTCTCTCGCTCGCTCGCTCGCCCCGCTCGGACCCTCTCTCTGATACTGAAGCCCCTCGCTCTTCGTCTTTCTTCCTGCGCGCAGTCCTACTTGACCGACCGCGACCTTCGACAGGTGAGCGACGCCGGCCTGCTTCACCTCGCGCGGGACGTGCGGTGGCTCGTCAACCACGTCACGTCGTTCCAGAACGAGCGCCTGTCGGACGTCTTCTCCGAGCTGCAGCAGGTGCGCCCTCGCTTCTCTCCCTCTCTTACTCCTCACCTTCCTCTCCTCGTGCTCGTCGTGCTGACGAGCGCTCCTCGCACGTCGTCGTCGCAGCTCGTCCTTCTCCTCACGGCGATGCCCAACATCACCGACTACCTCGACCCGCCGACTCGGGCGCAGCGCTTCCCTCGCGTGCAGCCGCGCGTCCTGCAGAGCGTCCTCGTCAAGCTCCTCGCGCACTACAACTCGAGCGGCGGCGGCGGCGGCGTCGGGAGCAGGAGGCGGACCCAGGTCGTGAGTCGCGCTCGGTCCTCTCGCTCTCGCTCTCGGTCGGCCGCACGATGCGCTGCCGGCGAGGGCTTCTTGTGCGCGTCCAGCTCGACTGACACTGTCGCGCACCTGCAGGAGGACCTGCTGCGAGCACTCTCGGCGAGGTAGACCCTGCACGACCCCTCCTTCCTCTCTTTCGTCCTCTCGCTGTTGTATCGACGACTCAGTTCTCAGGGATCTCTCGAGCGCGGCAGAGAGAGGAATGGCACATATTTCCTTTCATGACAGCTCGAGAGAGAACCGGGACAGCACTGCAGAGAGACCCTCCCCCTCGCTCGCTCGCTCGCTCAGCTCAGAGACGAGCGCGCGCCTTGCCGTCGGCCTTGGCGTACAGCGCCGAGAGCTCGTCGGCGTACAGCTTGGCGACGACGTTGCGCTTGGTCTTGAACGTCGGCGTGATGCACTCGGGCGCGAACGGCTCGATGCGCAGGTGGATGCTGTCCTCGACGCGCTCGAACCTGCGAGAGGAGGTAAGGTCGGGTCAGTCTCGGGGGCGAGAGGGAGAGCGCAGGAGTCAAAGGAGAGAGAGACGCACCCGACGAGCTTGGCGTCGCGAGCGTACTTGGCGAGCGCGACGGCGACGGCCTGGATGACCTTCTCGTCCTTGGCGGCGGCGTCGAGAGCGGCGAGGTCGGTCGGGGCGATCTGGCGGCCGAGGACCTTGGACGCGAGCGCTGCAGGAGAGGAGAGCGGGGTGAGCATGGTGCAGAAGAGCGATTGGTTGAGGAGGGAGAGGGACGCACGGGCGAAAGTGTTGGGGTCGACGACGGCGATCGCGACGAGGTGGTCCTTGAGGCCGTCGCCGTGCACGTACAGCTGGGCGAGGAGCGGGCAGAGGAGGTACGTGTTCTCGACCTGCGTGCACGGCGAAGACGAGTCAGTCTCGGCGGCCGAAAGGGAAGGAGAGGGAGGAGGACCGAGCGGGAGGAGACGCACCTTCTCAAGCGCGACGTACTCGCCCTGGCTGAGCTTGACGAGGTTCTTGACACGGTCGATGATGCGGAACCTGCCGAGGTCGTCGACGGTGCCGACGTCGCCCGAGTGAAGCCAGCCCTCGTCGTCGATGAGCTCCTTGGTCTTGACCTCGTCCTTGTAGTAGCCCGGGATGATGCTCGCGCCCTTTGCGCAGATCTCGCCTCGCGGCCACGGCTTGTCGGTCGAGAAGTAGCCCATCTCGGGCACGTCGCACAGCTTCATCTCGACGCCGGCGATGGGCGGGCCGACCGCACCCTCGGACCACTGGTCGTGCGGGTAGCAGCGGTTCGTGCAGCCCGACGTCTCTGCGGGCGAGGGTGCTCGTCGTCAGTCTCTCGCTCACGCTGTTGACGAGCATGAAGAGAGGGAGGGGGAGGAGGACGCACCGGTCTGGCCGTACCCCTCGTAGACCTCGCAGCAGAAGGCGACGCGCAGGAAGTCGAGGACGTCCGGGTTGATCGGCGCCGAGCCGGTCGACATGGACTCGACGCGGCCGCCGAGGAGCATCTTGACCTTGTTGAAGATGATGCGGTCCCACACGGCGTGCGTCACCTGGCCCGTCGTGCGCAGGTTGGCGAGCTTGTCGGCGAACGCCTTGCGCGCGAGCGAGCCCTTGAACCCGGGCGCGTCGACCGTCTGCGCCTTGATGCCCTGGTACACGCGGTTCAGGACGCGCGGCACCGAGACGACCGTCGTCGGCTTGGTGATGGCAAAGTCCTCGAGCAGGCGCAGGTTGTCGCCGCACGAGTAGCCGATGCTGGCGCCGGCGGCGATGCAGATCTCCTCGACGAAGAACTCGTACACGTGCGCGAGCGGGAGGTACGACAGGAGGACGGCGCCCTCGCGGATCTCGTGGCCGTGCTCGGACGAGGTGACGATCGCCGAGATGTTGCGGTGCGTGAGCATGGCGCCCTTGGGGTTGCCCGTCGTGCCGCTCGTGTAGCAGATGACGCAGAGGTCGTCGGGCGTAGGCGGCGAGTGCGGCTTGGGGTGAGCGACGCCGAGCGCCTCGACTGCGAGCGGGGGAGGGGTGCGAGCGTCAGTTTCTGCGCTCGCCGCCGACCGCCTTCCGAGGAGAGGGAGAGAGGGACGCACGCTCGACGAGATCGAGAACGGTGATGCCGACGCTGTCGCCCCACTGCTTCATGGCGGCGCCCGACTGGATCCCAGGGCGACTACCCTTGCCCTCGAGCGCGCTCCAGGCGTCGAGGCTGACGATGGCCTTGACGCTCGAGAGCTTGGGCGCGAGGCGGAGCAGGTCGGGGATGTGGACCGGGTTGGCGAACACGACGCGCGTCTCGGCGTGGTTGCAGATGAACTCGACGACGTCGGCGCCGAGGGTCGGGTACAGCGACGTGACGGTGAGGGCCTGGGCGCTGCACGCCTGGTTGACGTACTGCCACTCGGGACGGTTCGACGCCCAGATGCCGACCTTCCACTGGCGCACGGCCTCGTCCGGGAACAAGGTCTCGCGGAGCCGGGCGAGGCCGCTGCCGATGCGAGTGCGGTGGCCGTCGACGGCCTCGAACGAGTCCCACGTGAGCTCTTTGGCCCAGTCGCCCGCCGCCGAGTCCCACGCGCGCGCGCCGACGCAGTTGTCCTTGGCGTGGTGCTCGAGGCCGAGGTTGAAGACCTCGTAGGCGGAGGTGGGGAACGCGAGGCCGGCTCGCCACTTGGGGTTCTCGACGTTGACGTAGACGGCCGTGCTGCCCTGCTTCTTGCTGCCCGGAACCGGCTGCGAGCAGGCGCACAGTGAGGGTCAGCGAGAGAGTTGCGCGAGCCGGCGTGGGGAGGGAGCTCGGCGGCGGGAGGAGGAGGAGAGCGAGGGAGAGCGAGGACGCACGATGGCCTGCGGCTTCTTGGGGTTGTGGTTGGCGCTGAGAGGGACAGGGAACGGGCTCTGGGCGTGCATCGTGCTGGTCGTGGTGGGTGATGGGCGAGAGGGCGAGGGCGAGCGGCCGTCGCGCGAGAGCCAGGCTCGGGTTCCGGCCGGCGAGCCTGCCGCACCGGTCGCTCGCTGCGAGGCGGAGCCCTCCCTCCGCTTGGCTCGCTCAGAGCAGCATCGAGCAGCTGGGAGCTCGTACGGTGGGTCGAGAGGTGACCAAAGCGGCTGAGCTAGAGAAAAACAGCGCACGGCCGTCTCCCTCGGAGTTGCCGATGCTGCCCGGCCGCGGCCCGAGCGACGACGACGAGCTCGTTTCTCTCGCACAGAGCCAGCTCGCACAGTCTTGCGTCTATGCAATACAGCAGCGTCTACGCCTGGAAGGTCCTCGCCCACGAGTCGATGACCTTGACGCCCGCCTTGTGCGCCGGGTAGCTCGGGTCGCGCCTGACGATGGCCCCGTGCGCGTTGCGCGCCTGCGGCAGGTACACAAAGTGCTTGCGCAGGTGCGGGATCGCGTTGAGGTTCTTGACCTGGAACAGCTGCGACGACGAGAGGACCGGGTCGGTCGAGTAGCGCGCCGCCTCCTCGGAGCGCGCGAGGTCGGTCGACGACGACGACGAGGCGGGCGAGGGAGGGGAGGGCGTCGCCGAGCGCGAGCTCGAGAGGGACGGCGGCGAGACGGGGCGAGCGAGCGCAGGCGTCGACGTGCCCGACGCCGAGCCGTAGGTCCGCTGGGGGCCAAAGCGCGTCGCCTCGTCGGCCTCGCCGTCGCTGCCGCGCCCGCTCTCGAGGCCCTCGACGCTGAGCCCGCCGGCGTACTCGGGGTTGTCGACGCCGGCGAGCTCGGCCACCTCGCCGATGCGCACGCCGACGCGCTGCAGCATCGTCTCGCGCCCGCCGCCGAGCCGCTTGCGCGCGTCGCGGATCCGCCTGCGCGACTCGCGTGTCTGGAGCGCAAAGCGGCCGACGAGGTAGACGACCGAGAGCGGGAGGGCGAGCGGGAGGAAGGCGATGATGAGGAGCGAGACGGGCCGCGAGAAGGGGTAGGTCGTCGGGCGCAGGAGGAGGGGGAGGCGCAGGCGGAAGCGCCGCTTGGCCGGGATGCAGCCTTTGGGCAGGGCCGGTGCGGGGACCTGCTTGTGCGAGACGATGATGGGCGCGTCCTTGGCGAGCGCGCTGCAGAAGGAGGAGAAGGAGAGCTCGTCAGCCTCGAGCTCGCCGGGTCCGGGAGCTGGAACGAGAGCGAGAGAGCGGGACGCACAGCTCGAGTCCTCCATCTCGGATGTCGACCTCGGCGTCGGGCTCGTCGCCTCGAGCTTTCGCGAGCTTCTGCGCCTTGGCTCGCGCGAGCGCGAACGGGTCGTGCGCCTCGATGCCGCCGGTCGGGAACGGCACGGTGCGGTCGTTGACGCTGCGTCGCACATGAAGGGAGAGAGTCAGGTCGTGCGATGGCGTGAAGGAGAGAGCGAGAGAGAGAGCGGGACGCACGTGTTGGCAAAGACGTCGATGTGCTCGAACCGGCTCAGGGCCCGGTAGAAGCTGTACCGCGGGTCGGCCATGATCTTGAGGAGCGGCTCTGCGGCGTTGCGCCGTGGCAAAAGCTTGCCGAGGCCCTTGCGCCCGTCCTGGCCCTGCGCCTCGGCGTTGAACTGGGCGGGGAGGAACCGGTCGCGCTCGTGGAGCTGAGCGCCCGTGCGCGAGAGGAGGCGGCTGCCGAGGAAGGCGAACGTCGACGACCAGAAGGTTTTGTAGCGAGGGATGCCGATGGCGGGCGAGGCGAACGTCGCAAAGTGGGCGGGCCGGACGTCGTCGAAGAAGGAAGGGGAGCGCGAGTCGAGGAGGCCGAGGACGTAGCGAGCGACGAGCCCGCCGAGGGAGTAGCTGCGGGAGCAGGTGTACGTCAGCATAGTGCTCATCAGAGTGCAGAGCGAGGGGGGAAGGGACGAACCCGACGATGCTGAAGGCCTCTACTCGGCCGCCGTCGTCCTGGATGCGCTTGACCTCGGCGTCGATCTCGTCGACGACGCGGTCGGCGCACGTGTCAATGCCGTCGTACGTGTGGGCGAACGAGACAGCGTTGGTCTCGGGGACGAGGACGATGACCTTGGGCGCGGGCGAGGAGGAGGATGACGACGAGGACGAGGTCGAGCGCGAGGTGTGGTACAGGAGCGACTCCTTGATGTAGGCGATGTGAGACGGGTGGCCCCAGAGGCCGTGACAGGCCGTGACGAGGTGCACCGGGTAAGGGCGAGGCGCCATGGTCTGGTCGGCGGGCGACGAGGAGGCGGAAGTGGGGTTGAGGATCGGGCGGCGGCGGGTGCGGCGGATGCGGTGTGCGCTTGCGGGCGAGAGGCGAGTGCACTGGTCGTAGCTCAGGCAGTCGATCAAGCCAAGAGGGAGCGGTGGGAGGAGGAGACGGCGAGAGGGCTTCGGCGGTGAGCGTCGCCATCTCCTCGGCAAGCTGCACCGCCTCGTTGTCTCTCGACAAGGCGAGCTGCACGAGCGAGTCCAGGGGTAGTGCAACGCAAGGTACAGCCCAGCCACTGAGCAGCAGCTGGCCTGGAGAGCTGCGACGAGAGCGAGGTCGCGGTTCGTTCTCATCTCTCCGCCGCGGCCGTCGCTCGAGCTCGACGGCTTGATCTCGCCGTCCCACACGCCGCAGCGCTCCCCGCCGAGCTTGCCAGGCTCCAGCACCATGAGTCTCGTCCAGTCGACCATCGACGACTACCTCGTCGCGTCCTTCCCGCTGCCGGCACCCGCCCATGGCCGCGCTCCCTCCCACCTCCCTCCGCACCCGCCAGTCGCCGCCGTTCAGTACACCGCACACCCTCGCCAGGATGCCCGCCTCGCAGTAGCCACCCCGGGCGTCGGCCTCTCGGTCTACGACGTGAGACGACCGTCCCTCTCGCCTTCGTCGACCTCCAGCCCGCGAGCGAGTGCTCCACCGCCTCGCCGCTATCGCTGTAGCTGCGAGCGAGCGAGTGCAGTCGTAAGGACGCGCTGCTGACTGTCCTCCTTTCCTGCGCGCAGCTCGCCGACCAGACGCCCCTCTCGTCCGTCACCGTCGGCCCCTCGTTCGCGCCGACGACCGCCGCCATCTCGCGCTCGACGCCCTCGACCTCGTCCGACTCGATCCGGGTCAAGAGCGCACGGCGCACCTGGGTCGGCGTCCGCACCGACGAGGGCAAGGGCGAGATCTGGTGCTGGCACGAGGAGGAGCGCAAGGACGGCAGCACCGAGGGCGACTCGGGCAAGGCCGTCTGGCCGGTGCGTCCCTCTGCCCGCTCCACGTCTCGAGCTGGTCCCAGCATCCGAGACTGACGTCTATCCTTACCGCAAACAGATCTCGGAGCCGCTCGCCGCACTCGCCGCGCCCCGCACCCTCCCCTCGCACATCTCGTTCCTCTCGACGTCCGGCGCGCTCGCCCTCGCCCCGGCCGACGACCTCACGTCCCTCGCCTCCCTCCCTGCGCCGACCAGCACCTCTCCCGCCGTCAGCCAGACGCTCCGCCTCGTCCACGTCTCGGCCACCTCGGCGCCGGCCTTCCTCCCTTCCTCCCTCGTCGCCGGTCTGCCCGCCGCCTCCTCGTCCAAGGCCCACCTCGGCCTCGTCGTGCGCAAGTACGCCGCGTCGCAGCCGGCAGAAGGTGGCTCGCTCGTCGAGGTCGGCAAGAAGAAGTTCAAGAAGGCGCCGCGGCCGTCGTCCTCGGCCGTCATCGACGCCGCCGACGCTGCGGGCCCGTCGGCGGCGCCGGGTTCGCAGGGCGCGCAGAGGAGCGAGATCGAGCTCGTCCTGCTCGACCCGGAGGTGGCCATGCCGGACGAGTTTGAGCCCCGGCTCGGCCTGTTGAGCCTCGGCAAGGTGTCGGTCGAGGGGGTGCAGGTCGTGGTCAGCGACGACGGCATCGTGACGGTCCTCGGTGCGTCCATCCTTCCCTTCTCGTGTCGCTGTCCCTGTAACATCGCTGACGAGCTCCATGTTGCAGGCTCGGACGGGACGCTCGCGGCGTCGCGCCTCTCGTTCACCTCGCCCTTCCCCGTCGACACCTACTCGACCCTCTTCTTCCCTCCCGCACCCGTCGACGCACCAACCCTCTCCCTCGCGCCGATCAAGTCGGTCTCGCTGTCGACCTCGTCCCTCACGCCCTCCCTCTCCTGCCTCCTCGCCCTCCACTCGTCGTTCGTCGTCCTCGCCTCGCCTCGACCGACCACGTCCGACAGCAGCGCGCCGACCGTCTCGCTCACCTACTGGGACGCACGCTTCGGCGCCGTCATCGCCTCGGCCGACCTCACCGTGCCGTCGGCAGTAGCCTCGTCCGTGTCGGCCCTGTCGCTCTCGCTCTCCCTCACGGCCCGGCACACGGCCATCCTCACCCTCTCGCCCGCACCCTCGGCATCCGGCACGCGCACCGCCCTGTTCGGCCTCCCGGTCGCATCCCTCCCCTCGGCGTCCGTCCTCGCCGCCGTCGTTGGCAAGCACTCGCTCTCGGCGCGCTTCCTCGCCGCGCCGCTCGCCGCCGCGCACAGCGTCGTCGCGCGCGCCAAGGCGACCGAGCCCCTGCGCTCGCAGCGCGCGGGCCAGAGCGACAAGAAGCTCGCGCTGCAGGAGGCGAGCCGGCTCGCGCGCGAGCAGGTCCTCGAGCGGCTCGAGCGCGTCCTCGCGCCGCTCGCGGCGGGCGCGGGCGCCATCGCGCAGGACGTCGCCGTCGTCGAGGCCGAGAAGGTGTGGGCCAAGTGGCTCGACGAGGACAAGGACCGCCTGTGGGACTACAACAAGGGCAAGGTGCGCGCCGCGATGGACAAGGAGCAGGAGCGGCGCATGGCGGCCATCACGGACGCCGGCGACGACGGCGACGGCGACGCGAGCCGGTACAAGGTCGCTAAGCGCAAGATCGAGCGCGCGATCGCGGCGGCGGGCGCGAGTGTCAAGCCGGGCGTCGACGGCGGCGCCGCCGACAAGAAGGCGGCCAAGGCGAGCTGGAAGGACGTGACGGCGGCGAGGATCAAGGGCGTCAGCGACCGGTACCGCTACATGTACCACCGCGAGCGCAACAAGATGGAGGAGGCCATGGGCAAGACGGTCAAGGAGTTTGACTGGGACGAGGCCGTCGCCAAGGTCGAGCGCTACGAGGTGTGTCCCTCTCGCTCTCCTTCTCAGCTGCAGCGGCCCTTCTCGATGCTGACGATGCCTCCCACGCAGCCTTCTCTCCCCTCGTCGTTCGTCACGGCCCTCCTCCGCCTGTCCTTCCCTGTCCCCCTCACCTCGTCGACCGACCTCGCCATCTCGCCGTCGGGCGTCCTCGCCGCGTCCGAGACGGTCTGGCGCCACCCGACCAAGATCGTCGGCTACCTCCTTCGGCGCGAGCTCGTCGGCGAGAACCAGGTCGAGGGCGGCGTCACGAGCTTCCTCGCGCGCGCGGCCGACTGGGTGCGTCGCCCTCTCTCCCCTCTCCCCTCTCCCTCTCCCGCTCGATCCTGTCCTAACTCTTCCTCACTCGCAGCCCAACATCATGCTCGCGCTCAAGACGCTCCCCGACATCCCCGAGGCGACGACCGTCGCCCTCCTCGTCGCCGTCGTGCGCGGCTCGCAGGCCGGCTCGTCGTCCGACGCCATGGACACCGAGGACGCCTCGACGGCCCTCCCCGCGCCCGTCCCCGCCCTCGCGTCCTTCCTCGCCGCCCTGCTCGCCGCGCCGAGCACGCCGGCGACGCTCCGCCTCGAGCTCAAGAAGCAGCTCTCGGCCGCCGACGCCCTGCCCGTCCTCGAGCAGTGCGACGCATGGCTCGCGGCGTGGCTCCGCGACGCGCAGCCCGAGGCGCCGCGCGACGACGTCAAGGCCAAGAAGGGCAAGGGCAACAAGGCCGTCACGGCCGACGTGTTCAAGCTCGTCGTCGACGAGTCGGTGCCGAGCCTCGAGCAGGTGCGTCCTCTTCTTCTCTCTCTCTTTCCTCTTCACGTCTCTCTCGAGTCTCGTGCTGATGAGGCCTCTCTTCTTCCGGCCGCAGATCGTCCCCTTCGTCCAGGCCATCCTCGACGCGCACTTTGTCACACTCCTCCTCCAGCGCCAGTCGCACCGCCTCCTGCGCCGCCTCTCCCAGCACATCGCGACGCACACGGCCCTCGTCACGGACCTGTCGACGCTGCTTGGCGCGCTGTCGATCTACTCGCGCAAGAAGGACGAGCAGCGCCGCGCGGCGCTCGAGGACAAGGCGGCGGCGGGCCGCAGGGCACAGCGCGACGGCGTGCGCGAGTTTGGCGAGACGATGGAGCGCAGGATCAAGGCGCAGGAGAAGCACGCCGAGGTCGGGCAGTACCAGGTCGAGGAGTTCTTCCTCTGAGGCTCTCGTGCAACCTCTTTATCTCGCACTTGCAGCTCTCGGCGCGGGCTCTACTTGGGGCAGGAACGTTTCTTTGCATCGAGAGGGAGAGTTTCTACTGCTTCTTTGCTGCTTCTGCCCGCCGCCTCGCCTCGACGCGCGCCTTGAGCTCGAGGTCGACCGCGTTGCCGTCGCCCCAGCCGACCGAGAAGCCCATGAGGAGGCCCGACGCGAGGTTGACGAGGCCGAAGAGGGCGATGAGGGACGAGCCGTGGTCGGTCTGCTTGCAGAGGACGTACGAGCCGAGGGCGAGGAAGAGGCGCTGCGAGGCTGTGCGGGAGGAGGAGGGAGGAGGGGGTCAGCTCTTCTTCAAGAGTGGAGCGAGGCGAGAGAGGAGGTGTGGGACGCACTGCCGTTCATCTGAGCCTTGCGGTCGAGCGTGTAGACGCTCATCAAATAGGTGTAGCCCAAGGCGGCGAGAGCGAGGCCGGAGAGGGCGAGCGAGGCCTCGTCGCCGGCGCCATGAGGCTTGAGGGCGGCCTTGTCCTCGATGAACCGGGTCAGAGGGGTGAGTTGAGCGAGCAGAGCAGCCGGCGCAGTGCAGAGGCGGAGCCCTGTCGGCGGAAGGAGGGGGAGGGGGAGGAGGAGAGGGTCAGCTCGTCGGCGCCTCGATGGGGAGCGAGGGAGCGAAGGTGCGCACCTGCGTAGAGACACAGGGCACCGTAGACGAGGGTCTGGAGTCCAGCAAAGGCGGGCATGATGGTCGACTAGCGAGGCGAGCTCCTCATCAGCCCGAGTCGCTCAACCTCGTCCTCGTCGTCGTCCCACACCCGCCTCTCGCCTCGAGCTGCAATGACGACTGCAGCATCGCACCCGCTCAGCCCGCCCCGACCACCCTAGCGCACTCGCACCCCCGCTCGGCCTCGCCGTCTTCTCGCCCTCCTCGACCTCCACGTCCCACCTCCGACCACCCCGCACAACCGCTCGCGAGCCAGCTTCGCGCTCCGTTCCGCCCGGTGCGACCGCTCGGACATCCACGCCCGGGCTCGCCACCAGGTCGCCGCGCAGCGTGCGCGCTGCGACCAGGGCCCGATCGCTTGTCTCGCGTGCTGGCGAGCGTGCGAGACGAGGGCGGCTCTCGCGCTCTCGGCGGGGCGGCGATGAAGGGACGGCGGGCGCCGGGCGGGCAGCGCAGCTCGAGCAGGAGGGCAGCGCAATCCTCGAGCGAGACCCAGGTGGCCCCGGGCCGGCTTGGGCTGCGCGTCGCGCCGCCCCCTGGCGAGAAGGAGGTGACCGATCGCCCCTTCTCGCCGGCTACCAGCCCGCGGGGAGCTGCGCTAGAGACCGTCGCACATGATGGGATGGTTCGCCCTAGCGCCGCATGGTCGATCGGACCTCGTCGGTCCCCGACCCTGCGCCGGGCGGACCTCCCTCGCCGCGGGCTTTCCCCCCCCCTCCTCCCCCTCCCTCCTCGCTCGAGACCCGCCCCGATTCGCCGTCGCCTCGCCTCCGACGTGCCTGTCGTCGTCGTCGATCAAGGCAGCCTCTCATCGTGGCTCATGCCCGTTGAGACCGTCGCTCGCCCTCGCCCTCTCGTCGCCTACGACCCTGCCGGCCCGGCTGCGCCCTCCTCGACCTCGCCCCTCGACCCGCACACCGTCGACGACGACAGCCTCGCCGTCCAGCACTCGCCCAGGTCCGCCTACGAGGACGTCGCCTCGAGATCAGCGCGCGTCGAGTACATCCCGCCCGTCCCCTCGCCCGTCCTCGAGCTCCTCCAGACCTCGCCGCCGGTCACGCCCACCCTCTCGACGACCAGCTCGACGTCCAAGCCGTTCGTCCCGGCACCGCCCGTCCCCCACCCGCACTTCCTCTTCCAGGCTCCGATGAGCGCTCGCACCCGGTCGTCGCCGGCCCCGCCGTCGTCCTCGTCCAAGGGCTCGTTCAAGCGCGCCTTCGCCTCGGTCTTCAGCCCCAACGGCGCCAAGCCCGACGCACGGTCGGCGAGCGCGCCGTTCCGGCACGTCAGCGCGGCGCCCGCGGCCGCGCCGGCCCAGGCGGCGCCGATGGACCAGGCGACGAGGCGGCTGCGCGCGCTCGAGATCGCGAGGGAGACGGGCCGCAAGGCGGTCGCGTACGTGCGGCGCAAGCTCAACTCGAAGACGCCCGAGGACCAGCTGCCCAAGACGTGGAAGGAGTTCGAGGTGCTCTACGCCAACGTGCGTCCCTCTTCCTCTCCCTCGTCTCCCTCTCCTTCTCCTCGCACTCTCGCGCTCATCCAGCTGACTCATTGACTCTGCAGGGCGACGTCGACGTCTCGGACCCGCCTCTCCCTCCGCAACGCCACGCCGAGGAGGGCGCCGAGCCGACGCCGTTCGAGCGCCGGTTCTATGTCGCGCCGATGGGCCCGGACGAGCCCATGCGCCAGGACCTCGTCGACCGCCTCGACCTGTTCGGGCAGCGCCAGATGGCGTCCCAGGTCACGCTCGACATCACGTCGCCCGGCCCGAGATCGGCCGCCATGTCGCCGACCGACAGCCAGGCGAGCGAGAGCAGCTACCTCACGACGCCGTCCTATGCCTCGTCGGCTCGCCGCAACTCGTCCTCGGCCGCCTCGACGACGTCGACCACGACGGCAGCGACGACGGCCAACCCGCCCTCGCCAGTCCTCGACCAAGAGGCCGTCGACTCGCTCGAGAACAGCCCGGTCTTCCGCTCGATCATCTCCAAGGCGCGCGAGATCTTTGACGTCCCGATCGCGCTCGTCACGGTCCTCGACGGCGACAAGCAGATGTTCCTCGCGTCGGGCGGCCTCCCCGAGGGGATCGGCAACGCGCTCCCTCGCACATCGTCGTTCTGCCAGCACTCGATCCTCGGCGGCGGCATGGTCGTCCTCAACGCGACCGAGGACTGGCGGTGCGTCGACTCTCGCTCTCTTTCCCCCTCCCGAAACTCGAGAACGACGGGCTCGAGCTGACGCCCGACAACGACGACCTTGCAGCTTCGCCCAGAACATGATCACGACCGACCTCGGCGGCCGGTTCTACGCCGGCACGCCCGTCAACTGTCACGCTCCCGGCGAGACCGACTCGGCGGCGATGCCGATCGGCAGCCTGTGCGTCCTCGACACCAAGGCGCGCGCCGACTTTGGCGACGCGCACCGCCGCGTCCTGCGCGACCTCGGCCAGCAGTGCGCCAACGCGATCGAGGCGTGGAGCAGCGAGCGTCGGGCGCACAAGGCGCGCAACGTGCGCGGCTCGATCCCGACCGAGTCGGCGCCGCAGCTCGCCAAGCCGACGCTCGAGCCCCTCTCGAGCGCCGCCGACCCGGCCGCTCGTTCGACGACCGACCTCGCCCGCCCTCTCGCCCCTCCTGTCGGTCGCGCACCGTCCATCGCCGCCTCGACCGCCTCGACGACCTTCCCTCACCGCCGCGGCAGCGCATCGACCAACCCGCCGAGCTCGGCGCTCCCCGCCACCCCGCCCGCCTCGATCCGGCAAGCGCACGCGGCTCACTACCAGCACCATCAGCACCATCAGCGCGCGACCTCGGACGCCGACTCGGTGCGCACGACGGCGTCGTCGTCGCTGCACGGCGCGAGCGACTTGGTCTCCCCCTCGGCGGCAGCGGCGGCGGCCCAGCCGCGCCGCCCGTCGGCGCTCTCGCTCGGCGTCACGACCGAGGACCCGATCTCGGCCCTGCCGCGCGACGTGCAGAAAATGTTTGACGCGGCCGTGCGCATGCTCGCCCGGTCGCTCGAGCTCGAGCTCGTGTACCTCGCCGCGCTTGACCTCGCCGGCCTCGGGTCGTCGGCGGCGTCGGTCCTCGAGTCGGACACGGCCTCGATCTCGTCGGCGGCGCTCTCGGCGAGCGCAGGTGCGGGCGGGACCGGCGTGCGGCTGCGCGTTCTCGCGGCGCACGGCCTGCCGACGCCGCCGCCGTCGTTCGACCCGGCGCTGCACGTAAAGGCGCTGCGCGCGCCCGAGGGCGGCCTCATCTACAAGAACCCGCGCTTCTCGCCCTCGGCGATGGCGTCGTTCGCGGCGGGCATCTTGATCCCGGTCCTCGAGGTGCGCCGCACCGGGTTCGTCCTGTGCTCGTACTCGCGCGACCCGGCGCGCCAGTTCGTCCAGCGCGACCTCGCCCTCCTCGTCAAGATGGCCGAGTCGCTCGAAACGAGCTGCGTCAAGGCGTCCAAGTCGCTTCCCTCGGCGGCCTTCATCTAGAGCACGAACCTCCTTTCCTTCCTCCTCGTCGTACCTGTTGTTCCCTCTCTGTATCTCCGGCTCTCTGCGGAAGTGCGGCGCTGTAGCCTGGTCCAAGAACTCGCAGCTGTTCTCGCTCTCTCGGTCTCGTACATGCTCGAGCGGAAGAGGGTATCGTGCGAGTGCGTTGCAGCCGAGAGACCTACTCGCCCTTGGACCCGCCCGCCGCCGCTGCCGCCTGCTGCTGCTGCGCCATCTTCATCCGCATCATCTCTGTGCACGCCTGGAAGCTGTACGAGAAGAGCGAGAGAGTCAGTCCGCTGGCTACGAGCGAGGAAGAGGAAGATGAGCGAGAGCGAACGCACTTGTCCTGCTTCTTTTCGATCTGGCCCTGCAGCGTCGCCAAGTTCGACTTGAGGGCGAGCACCTTCGAGTTGTACAGCGTCTTGGCCTCCTTCGTATTCTGCGAGCGTGCCGTCTCGAGGTCAGCGGGGCGAACGAGAACGTGAGCGAGGAAGTGGCGAGGACGCACCTTCTCGACAAAGTAGCCCGTGCCGATGTCGACGAGGACGTTCTCGGTGTCCTTTATCCGCCCAGGGACGTAGAGCGAGCTCGTCAGCGGGATGAGGATCTTCTTCTCTGCGCAGCGGGAGAGATGAGGAGGGTCAGCGACCGAGGCGAGGGGGAGGGGGAGGAGGAGAGGCGAGAGGAGGGCGCACCCTTGTTGGCGGGCTTGATGGACTCGAGCGAGTCTATGCAGCCGGCAAACTTGCTCTGCGCCTGCTTGAGGTCGCCGAACGCCTGCGTGAGGTGCTTGAGCTCCTGCGAGTCGGGAGATGATGAGGAGGAGGGGCAGGGGTGAGCAGCTGGGAGCAGGACGGGCTCGAGTGGGTGGAAGCAGCGCACCTGCTCAAGCTGAGTCCTGACCTGGGAGAGCTGCTCCAACGAGAGCTGGTCGAGCGAGACGGTGCCGGCGGGTGCGCTCATCGCGGTTCGAGGAGGAGATGAGGCGGAGAGAGACGGTCGAGAGGGGGAGGTGTAGGGCGGGCGAGCGAGGGTCACTGTCGCTGCTGTACGCGTAGCTTGTGCTGGTCGGCTGGAGCAGAGAGGCGAGGCGGACCGAGCGACAGCACTCGCCGCGAGCCAGCTCCGGCGGACGACGAGATCCTGCTTCTCCGGCGGCCCTGCTTCTCTGCGAGAGCAGCGATAAGGCAATGTCCAACACTCTGTTGCACAGCTACACCTGGCCCTGCCTCCCAGAGAGATACACCGAGATGGCGAGCACGTCGTCGCCTCCCGCCCGCGCGAGCGCATCGACCAAGTCCTCCCTCGACGCCTGCGGCAGAATGTCCTGCAGCCGAACGAGCTTGTCGTCCTTAAGGTCCTCGTCGAGCGCGCCGTATGCCGTGTCGCCGCCGCCCATGCCGCCGCTCAGGTGTGCTGGCACGCTCGCCGACGCCGCGAGCCCGCCGAGCCCGCCGCCCATGCCCGCGCCGAGCGACGCCGAGCTGCCGTAGCTAAAGCTCATGCGGACGGGTAGAGGCGGCGGTGCGCTCGAGGGCAGCGCCGGCGAGCCCGACGGCGAGTAGCGCGCGTCGAGCGACGCACGCTCCGCCGACGACGAGTGCGCCGGCCCATTGGGCATGCGCGGCCCGCTGATCGAGCGCGTGCCGCCGATCGGCGTCACCGACGTCGACGTCGGGCTCGTGAGGGCGAGGTTGGTCGAGCTGAGGAGCTGCACCGGCGCCGAGATGTTCATGGCCGCGCCCGGACCCGCACCGTGGTGCTCGCGCTTCGAGGCTCGCCGGCCGAGCGACCCGCGCCCGACGACGCCGAGGCCCGAGAAGAAGCTCGCCTTGCTCCCGCTCGAGAAGGACGACGGCGGTGGCGCGACGCTGCTGCGGAAGCTGCTCGTGCTGCTTGTCGCGCCGCCGTTGAAGCCGAGCACGCCCGGGTACGGCGCGTTGGTCGGCGCCATGTCGCGCGGCCCGAACGAGCTCGGCGGGAGCTCCTTGGCGCGGTAGCCGTGCCCGTCGGCGCGAGGCGCGAACGTGGCCGTCGAGGCGTCTTGGCGAGAGGCGCGCCGGCTCGAGTTGGGGTTCGGCGACGCTGCGGGCGGAGCTGCAGTGGCTGAGCGTCAGCTGGATGACATAGGAAAGTGAGGAGCAGGAGAAATGGATAGATAGGGACGCACCTCGGCCGCTCGCTCCCCTTCCCTCTCTCATCGCCCCGATCCACTCGTCCAACCTGCTCCTCTCGCGCCCGAGCTCGTTGATCTTCTCGGCGTAGATCCGCCCTCTCTCCCTCGCCGTCCTCGCGCGCTTGAGCTCGACGGCGATCTGCAGCGCCTGCGGGAGCGCGCGGCGACGCAGGAGCGGCGAGGCGTCAACGGGCCGAGGTGCTGCGGCGCCGGCCGCCGCTCTTGGTGGCGGGGCGAAGGAGGGCGGGTCGGCCGAGGAGGGACGCCGGATCGAGAGCGTCGTGGCGCTGCCGGCGACGGAAGGGCGCTTCGAGTCGTTCGGCGGCGGGACGGGCGGCGAGCCCTCGGGCGACGGCGGCTCGAGCTCGCCGACGTGCGCGAGTGCTGGAGGCTCGACCGCACCAGGTGCGTGCGGCGGCTCGGGTCGAGCTAGAGGCGAGGTAGGCGGTAAAGGCGGCAGGGCGGGCGACGCCGAGTCGAAGAAGGGCGGCGCCTCGTGCGGCAGCGGCGAGCTCGAGGACACGAGCCTCTCTGCGGCGCTGACGGTCGCCGCCGGCGCAGCGAGCACCGCGAGTGCCGCATCGTCCGCCTCGTCGGCGGCCGCCGCCGCCTTGGCGCGCCGCAGGTCGGCGAGAAAGGCCGCCGCGCGCGCTTTGGCGTCGCCGCGAGTGGGCGTCGACGGCGAGCCTGCGCTCGCCTCGCGCGTCGGGAGCGTCGCAGGGGCGACGGCAACGTCAACGCGCAGGTCGGCGCGCCCACCGTCGAGCGCCTGCTGCGGGCCCGAGCCCTCGACGACGCTCGCCGGCTCCCGCAAGTGCGACGACGTCCATACGGCGCCCTCGCTCGCCGCGCCGACGCCTTGCCCGTCGCCGTCGCCGAAACTCGGCGTGGCACCATGCGGCGCAGCGGGCGAGCGCGCCGACGGCGGGTACTCGCTCTCGGACGCGACCGAGTACTCGGCCCACGAGTCGCGCCCGTACGCGAGCGCGAGGTCCGAGATCGAGTAGGGGACCGAGAACCTGCTCGAGGGAATATCTCGGCGTCAGTGGAGGCTCTCGGTCGATCTAGGAGAAGAGGGGGAGGGAGGACAGGAGGACGCACCGGTTCGCCGGATCTCCTGCTTGCGCGCCCGCTCCTTGCTCGACCCTCGGGCTCGCCCTCGCGCTCGCCGTCCCCTCGCCCGACACCGATGGCGCAACAGGCGACCCGGGCCCAGGCGAACCGCCGAGCACGCTCAGCCGCCGGCTCATGCGGCGCGCGCTCTTCTCGGGCACGCTCGGCGCGGGGCTGCGCGCGGTACGCAGGCGCGGCGAGGAGAGCGCGAGGGCGACGGGCGGTGCTGTGCTCGAGCTGGCGGCGGCGGCGGCGGTAGGTGCTGGAGGAAGCGGGACGGCCGAGGGGGCGGCCGAAGCGGACGACGCTGCGACGGTGGGCCCTACTGCTCCTTCCGCCTGCGCCGCCGCCGTCACGCTCTCGTCACCGCCGACAACGACCGGCGCAGTGACGCCCGCTGCGAGCGCCGCTGCCGTCGCGCCGAACGATGCGTCCTCCGCCGCGCCGCTCGCGCTCGCCGTGCTGCGCAGGCTCAGCGCCGAAGCCTGCCTTCGCGCCGGCCGAGGCGGCTGCGGGCCCGGGCTGCGCCGCCCGCCGCTCGTCGCGCTCGTCGCGCTGCGGAGCGAGGTGCGCGAGGGCGGGCGGTCGAGCGCCGAGGAGGCGGACGCGGCGCCACCGGCGGGGACGAGGAGGGTCGCTGAGGCGAGGTCGGGGTTAGACGAGGCCGAGGCGAGTGGTGCGCGAGGTGGAGAGGAGGGCGAGGCGGAGGGCGTCGAGAAAGACGAGGAGGGGATCGAGGTCGACAGGATGGGAAGGCCGTGCGAGGGCGAGAGGGAGGAAGCGGAAGGCGCTGCAAGAAGAGCAGGTTAGGCTCAGGACACGGCAGGAGAGATGAGCAGAAAGGACGAGAGGACGCACGCTGTACGGCGTCGAGACCCATGACCGGCCGCGCTCGGTCCTCCTCAGCTCCCGCACCCTCTCGAGCTTCTCGCCCGCCCTGGCCCTCGGCGCCGAGTCCTGCCCGTCCCGGCGCGCGTACGGCCTCGACAGGTAAAGCTGGCAGCGGCGGACTCGCGAGCGGCGGCTCCGTGACCGCGCCCGGACCCTCGCCCGGTGAAGGAAAGGGCGACGGCGCGCCGCCACCGCCGACGCCCTGGAGCAAGCTCGGGCTCCTCGAGTCGGCGTACGCCGCCGCCCAGTCGAACTCGCTCAGCGGGCGGTCGGCCGTCGCTGCCGGCGCCGTCTCGAGCGCTGCGAGCGCGGGCGGGAAGGGCGGCGGCGCGGAGCCCGAGGGCCCGTCGGCGAGGAGGGGCGACTGGATCGGGGACGAGCCCGAGGGGAGGAGGGTCCCGGCCCAGGCGTTGTCGTCGTCCTCGCTCGAGTGGGACGAGGAGGGCGCGTGGTGCGACGACGAGGACGAGGCGGCCGAGAGGCGGTCGTCCTGGTCGAGGGCGGGGTCCGAGAGCGACGCGGCGGCGGCGGCGAGCCAGGTGCGGGACGAAGAGGGCTGCTGAGAGGAGGACGACGAGAACTGGCGCGGGAGGAGCATGGGCGGGGTGTGGGCGCCGAACGCCGACGAGGTCGACGCGGCCCAGGAGCGCGGCGTCGCGTCGGCCGGCGCTGCGTCTCGGCTGCTGCGCGGCGTTGAGTCGCCGTCTCGCTCGTAGGCCGGTGCGCGCGGCGTGACGGGCCCTCGCTCGCCTAGGGCGAACGGGCTCGCTCGCGCCTGCGGCGGCGGCGGCGGCGGGAGGGCCGGGGACGACGGCGAGGCGGCGCCGGCCGTGTGCGGTGCTGCGCTCGTCGCCGCGTGTGAAGCCGAGGCGGAGGGCGCGGGAGCTTGTCGCTGCTCGAAGGCCGAGCCGAGCGGGCCGGCCGCAGCGCGGAAGTCGCGATGGGACGAGGTGCGAGGGGGGAGGGTGCGCAGGACCGGGTAGGCCGGGTTGACGAACGGCTCGAGGGAGGGCGGTGGTCGTGGAGGTGGTGGAGGTGGCGGGCCGTACGTCGACGCTGGGCGGGGCGTGGACGGCGAGAACCAAGAGGCGGGCTGAGGTGGGGGCGCAGGAGGTGGTGCTCGAGGTGGGAGCGGTGGAGGGGCTGGGTCGGGCCGTGAGCCGTGCTGGGCCCTGTAGGTGCCCTGAGCGCGGTCACTCGTCGCAGGCGCAGCCATGGCGGCGCAGTGTCGAGACGACGAGTCGTGGCCGGCTCCGGGGCGAGGGGGAGCGGCTCGATTTGTTGAGCTGCACGCGGCGCGGGTGTCGGTGGCCTGGTCGAGGGCGTGTGCTAGTGTTGGTGAGGATCCGGGCCCTGAGCAGCTGGCCAGAGCGGGTGAGGACGAGAGAGGCGAGCGGCTCGGGCGAGTTGGTCCTTGCGGACCGCCAACGAGCTCTCATCTCTCGACACCACGCAGCTCGCCCTGAGCTGCTCGAGCGTGCACACAGATGGCGCCAGGCGTACAGAGCGGCACCGCCGTCGTCCACGCCAAAAAGCTCCTCCGCCGCGCCATCTCGTCCCGCCTCGCTGCTCTCCCCGCTCACCAAGTCCACCAAGAGTGTCCGTCCTCGCCTCTTTCTGAGCGTCACTGCTCCCAGAACTGCACCAACAAGCACCAGCGAGCTGACCCATGCCAAGCGCACGCAGCCCAAGCCGTCGTCGCCCACCTCGTCTCGTCCCCCCACTACGCCGCCGCCTCGTCCGTCTCGGTCTACCTCTCGACCGCCCACAGCGAGGTCCACACCGACGCCATCATCCGCCACGCCCTCGAGCACGGCAAGCGCATCTACGTCCCCTACTGCCCCACCGAGGACAAGACCACCATGCGCATGCTCCGCCTCCGCGACGAGCACCACCTCGACCACCTCGCCACCAACCGCTGGGGCATCCGCGAGGTCGACCCGGCAGAGGTGCGTCGAGCCTCTCTCGGTGAGGTGAGCCCGCCGAGCGCCCTTGCTGACCCGCATCTCCTCCTTCCTCCGCGCAGGCCGACTCGCTCGAGGACGGTGCGCTCGCCCACCTCGTCCTCCTGCCTCCCTCTCGCTCGCACGTACTGACTCCTTCTCACACGCTCGCAGCTGACGCACCCACCTCGCCCGGCCTCGACCTGATCCTCGTCCCCGGCCTCGCGTTCGACCCGCTCCGGCGACGACTCGGCCACGGCCGCGGCTACTACGACCGCTACATGACGGCGTGCATGGACTACCCGAAGCGGTTCGGCAAACCTGCACCGAGAACAGGTGCGCCGCCTGGTCTCCCTGCGTGTCGACGAGCGCGAGAGAGAGCGAGCTGACCCCGGCCCACCGCTGCACGCAGTCGCGCTCGCGCTCCGGGCGCAGATGGTCCAGGACGGCGAGGAGATCCCGCTCAACGAGTGGGACCGGCTCGTCGACGTGCTCGTCACGCCCGACGGCGAGATCAAGTAGCCCTGCTGCAACGAGGACCGAGCGAGGGCACAGGCCGGACCTTCCCAAGCTCTCTCTCGATGCCGGTCTTGGTCGTGCAGGTGCGAGTTACAGAGAGAGCGAGAGCTACAACACGAGGGAGCGAGAGGGTACCGCGTACACAGAGAGAACGGAGAGCACGTCACTCGTCGTCGGCCGAGCCCATCTCGACCTCGCCCTGGCCCTCGCCCCACGCCTCTCGCGCGCCCTTCTGCTCGACGACGACGGCGTTCTTGTCCTCGGAGAAGATGCGCACGAGCCGGATCCTGCAAGGGGGGCGAAGTAGGGTCAGTGTCGGTCGCGTGAGAGGGAGAAGGGAGAGGAGGACGCACCGGCCGAGGAACGAAGGGTCGCCGCCCTTGGCGTTCTTGCCCTCCTTGGACGGCGCGGGCCGCACCCACTGCCTGCACAGCTCGACGTTCTCCGCGATCGTCAAGTCGGGCAGCACTGCGAGCGAGCGAGAGAGGCAGGGAGCGAGTCAGCCGAGAGGTCCGCGCGCGCGAGTAGAGGCGAGAGGGAACGCACCAAACCCGCTGCGGTACTCGCTCGTCTCCTCCTTGCGCAGCTCTTCGAGCTCGGTCTCGCGCTTGCCCTTGCCCTCGGTCTTGCGCCAGCTCGAGCGCGCCTCGCGCTCGTGGGCGAGGTCGACGAGCTCGGACGCGTGGCGGTGCAGGTAGCCGTGCAGGACGTCGTGCAGCTCGGCGAGCGAGAGCGAAGTCGTGTCGTCGGGGAGGGCGTGCACAAAGTACAGGAGGCGGTCGACTGCACGGGGAGGGAGCGAGGGCGGGCGAGGGTCAGCGAGCTCGACTGGGGGTTGAGCGATGGGCGAGAGGGGGGGACGAGGAGGGGAGGGGGGAAGCGAGGCGCACCTTCGTGGACCTCCTGGACACGGCGGACCTTGCCGTGAACCTCGAGCTTCTTGGTGCGGAGCTCGACGCGCTGGAGCTGCTTGGCGCGGCGCGAGTTTGGGTGGACGCCGGCCGAGGCGATCTTTGTCTTCTTGCTCTGGAGGGCCTTGGTGGTCTTGACCTTGTTGTTGGGCATGGTGGGAGCGGGTTCTGGCGGGTTCTGGGTGCCCTCGAGGCGGTGGAGCGAGCTGAGAGCGGGGGAGAGGAGCCAGCTTCATCAGCTCGCGTCGTCGTCGTCGTCGCCTCGCCCCCGCTTGACCTCGCACCGCCACCATGCAGCTCCTCGCAGCCCTCCAGGGCCAGCACGGCACCGTCGGCCTCTACGCAGCCGTCCAGCGCATCTTCGTCGCTTTTGGCTGCGGCGCGCTCCCTGGCTCTCTCCTCCTCGGTGCGCTCCTCCTCCCCCACTTGTCGTCGTCACCCTCGCTCTCTCGCCATCGCTCACCCTGCTCCGCTCTGCAGATGCGCCATTCGGCCGCTTCGGGACCTGGACCAACGCCCTCACCGTCAACGGCAACCTCGGGTGGCTCACCATGGAGGCCTTTGCGCCCCTCACCTTCCTCTACGCCCTCGCCCTCCCCCTCTCGACCACGCCCCTCTCGCGCCAGACCCTCCTCGCCTGCGCCTCCCCCTCGGTCATCCTCCGCGCCTTCCTCGCCCTCGACCGCCCGCGCCAGCTCCTCGCCACCCTCTTCCTCGTCCACTACTCGAACCGGTCCGTCATCGGCACCCTGCGCAACCCCGGCCGCGCCCCGATGCACCTCGTCATCCCCGTCCTCTCGGCTCTGTTCAACCTCGCCAACGGCGGGACGATGGGCGCGTGGCTCTCGGCCGGCGGGCGCACGGCCGGCCTCGGGCTAAAGCCGTCGTCGTCGTCGTCGTTCCTCTCTTCGCCGTCGCTCTTCGCCCTCGGCGTCGCCCTGTGGGCCGCAGGGCTCGCCGGCAACATCTTCCACGACGAGCACCTGTACGCCCTCAAGCGCGCCAAGCAGCGCTCGCTCGCCAAGGGCAAGGGCAAGGCCTCGGGCGCGGGCTCGAGCGCGAGCGCGACGGCGCAGGGCGACGACGACAAGAAGCCGCCGGCGCACGAGCGCTACTCGATCCCGACCCGCGGCCTGTACGCGCTCGTGTCGCACCCGTCGTACCTGTGCGAGTGGATCGAGTGGGCCGGGTACGCGCTCGCAGCTCTCCAGCTCGCGCCGGCGCCGTTCCCCTCGTCGACGGCCTCGGCTGCAGCGCGCGGCGTGCTGCAGCCCCTCGCCCAGTGGTACCTCCAGCCGCCGGTCCTGTTCGTCCTGCAGGAGGTGGCGGCCATGCTGCCGAGGGCGAGGAGCGGGCACGAGTGGTACAAGCGCACGTTCGGCAGCGAGTGGGAGCGCAAGGGCGCGAGGTGGGCCGTCGTCCCGGGCGTGTACTGAGGTAAGAAGGTTCGGATCGTGTCGGACAAGGACAGGCGTGAGCGAGCGGGTCGAGCTGTACAGGTGCGTCGCACGTCTCTCTCGCCCCTCTCGCCGTCGCCGTGAGCTCGAAGCTGACTCGCGATGCCCTCTCACAGACTGTTGCCATCAAGATCGTTCTCTCAACGACCTGCATGCCGAGACAGCCGAGAGAGAGCCGTCGGCTGTGTCGAGAAGGAGGAGCTGCTCGCTCGACTCTCGCTCTCCACCGCCTCGCTCGAGCTGCTCGCTGCGCACAGACTCCTCGTTGCACTCCGACGCTCTACCACTTCGAGACGGCCTCCTTGCCGCCGTCGAACTTGGCCAGCTCCTTCTTCCACCCGGGCGTGTCGCCCCACTTCTCGATCAGCCGCTTGAGCTCCTCCTTCTGCTCCCTCTGCGGCCTCTCGAGCCCTCCCCTCGCGCCCTCGCGCTCAGCCTCCTCGGGCACACGCGCAAACACGTCGCCAAACATCTCTGCGAGCGCAGGCTTCTTGTCCTTCTCGGCCTTGGAAAACTCGCGCAGGATGGCGCGCTTGGCCGAGTCCTTGGTCGCGTTGTCGCGCTCGGTCGACCAGCGCGGCGAGGGGAGCGACTCGAGGTACCGGCGCAGGCGGAACAGGGGCGAGTCGAGCTTCTTGACCGACTCGACGGCCGAGAGAGAGCGGTACGCTGACGAGTCGTCCGAGGTCGAGTGGTGCCCGACGCGGTACGTCATGGCCTGCGAGCGAGGGAGCGTCGCGCAGGGTCAGCGAGAGCTCGACGAGTGGATCGAGGAGGGCCGAGCGTGGACGCACCTCGACGAGTACAGGCTTCTTGCCCTCGACCGCCCGCCTGCGCGCCTCCTTGCAGGCGAGGAAGACGGCGAGCGGGTCGTTGCCGTCGACCCGGATCGTGTCGATGCCGTAGCCGGGTCCTCGAGACGCGATGCCGTCGCCGGCGTACTGCTGCGACGTCGGCGTCGAGATGGCGAAGCTGCGAGCGAGCGAGGGCGAGAAGGTCAGGGTCCGTGCACGATGAGCGGCTCGTCGAGTGAGACGACGCACCCGTTGTTCTGTAGGAGGTCGAGCATCAGTTCAGCTCGATGTGCGAGTCGAAATAGAGGAGGAGCTAGACGCACCCTGACAACAAAGACGAGAGCGCCGCCGAGAACGCTCGCCACTGCGAGCAAGGAGAGTCAGCGCTCTCGTTTCCTCTTCATCGGTAAGAGAGACAGAGAGCAAGACGCACTGTTGAGCCCTGCGTGAAAGTCGCCCTCGCTCGTCGCGCCCTCGCCGGCGTAGCAGACGACGCACGAGTTCTCACTGCCCGGCGTGCGCTTGAGCGCGTACGCCGCGCCCGCCGCCTGCGGGAACTGGGTCGCGAGCGGCGACGAGATCGTGTGGAAGTGGTGCTCCTTCGAGCCGTAGTGGACGGGCATCTGGCGGCCTGCGCGAGAGGGAAGAGGAGGCGTGAGCGGGAGGAAGTCGGCGAGCGGGAGGGCGACGAGCCGACGCACCGAGGGTTGCTGCGTCCGACTTGGTCGAGAAGCACTGCGCCATCAAGCTCGACAAGCTGCAGAAGGAAG
>Ga0308169_10001518_pt1 | contig 26890 bp, 21 predicted proteins | sample PhyBR1_2_FD_202139 | JGI IMG/M metagenome (GOLD analysis project Ga0308169, IMG submission 202139) | Phyllosphere microbial communities from UC Gill Tract Community Farm, Albany, California, United States - DLSLSB.R1 | ecosystem: Host-associated > Plants > Phyllosphere > Unclassified | place...
CGAACTGCATCGTGATGTTAGCTGTAGAGATCAAAGGTTTATCCTGCGGAACATTCAGAGTAGCTAAGGGTGCGGCAGTACCTGTTCAGTACCTGTTTGCGCAGGTCCCGACCGCGCAAAGGCGTTGCGGTCGAAGCGCAAGGGTCCATCCGGCATAAGAGGACAGCAGCATACGAAACGCCATGCCCGTGTCGATGTGCGTCGAAGCCGGCGTAGAAACCGGGTTCGCGTTGTCGGGCAAGGGGGACGCGTGAAGTTTGGCGGCAATTGTACTGATCTGGCCGCATTAACGATAGGGTGTTGCCCAGGCAAGACAGTTTTTCACAATTGAAGGATAACCAACTGTTACAAAATATGGCTAAATTGCCATCTCACTTAATGCCTTCGCCTTGCCGCTCGGCCGGCCGGAAAGGTTACCTGTTCTCTTGTTGTGTGACTGATTCCGTGAAGCTGATCATCGTCGCGATCTACATTCTCTCCATCGGCTACGTGCACCTGCGGGGGCATGTGCGGCACACGTTGGGACGCCAGCTGAGCGACCACTCGTCGTTTCTCGCGCCGATCAATTGCCTGCTCTACCTGTGTTCGAAATTATCTAACAAGCCGTACCTCAGCCCAGCGGACTTTCCCGACCTGAGTCCTTTGCAAACTCACTGGCAAGAGATTCGCGCCGAAGGCCAGCGCTTATTGCAGGCCGGTGAGATCAAGCGCTCCAATCAATACGATGACCTTGGCTTCAACTCGTTCTTCAAGACCGGTTGGAAGCGCTTCTACCTGAAGTGGTACGGCGACAGCCATCCTTCGGCCATGAAGCTGTGCCCGCGCACCACCGAACTGGTCCAGAGCATTGGCTCGATAAAGGCCGCGATGTTCGCTGAGCTTCCACCGGGTTCGAAGCTGGTCCGCCACCGTGACCCGTACGCAGGGTCCTATCGCTATCACCTGGGGCTGGAAACGCCCAACGATGCAGGTTGCTACATCAATGTCGATGGCGAGCCTTATCACTGGCGTGATGGCGAGGCGGTGGTGTTCGACGAAACGTTCATACACTACGCCGAGAACACCACGGCCTATAACCGCATCATCTTGTTCTGCGATGTCGAGCGGCCGATGAAATTTCGCTGGGCCACCGCGTTCAACCGCTGGTTCAGCCGCACCGTGATGGCCGCCGCCGGTGCGCCCAACGACGCCGGGGACAAGACCGGCGGGCTGAACCGGGCGTTTTCCAGGCTCTACACGATCCGCTTGCAAGGCAAAGCGCTGAAGAAACGCAATCGCAAGCTGTATTACCTGCAGAAGTGGGCGTTCTTCGGCGGACTGCTCGCGGTATTCGTCTGGATCTGAAGCCCCATTTATTCACTCGTCGGGTTTGCGTGCCTCCAGTTGCTCCCACATCCTGGCAGTGATCCGCTGGCGATGGCTGTAGCCTTCCCAAGGATCGGCGCCAAGGCCCTTGGCCCGTTCCAGCGCAGTATGAATGTCCCATTGCTGGGCGTTGCGCAGGTCGTCCAGTTCGGTCCGGGCAATCGGCACCGAGACCGGCAGGCCGGGGCGGGCCCGTACCGAATAGGCAGCGACCGTACTGGCACCTCGTGAGTTGCGCAGGTAATCGACGAATATCTTCCCTACGCGATTCTTCGGCCCCATGGTCGCGGTGATCCGTTGCGGCGCTTGCCGGGTCAGGAACTGGGAAATCGCCTTGGCAAATGCCTTGGTGGCTTCCCAACCTTCGCTTCGCGCCAACGGCACGATGACGTGCATGCCTTTGCCTCCGCTGGTCTTCAGGAACGCCTGCAAGCCCAGCTCGTCGAGCACCGACAAGGTCATGCGGGTCGCTTCGATCATGGCTCTCCAGGGCAGCGATGGGTCGGGGTCCAGGTCCAGGACAAACAGGTCAGGCGTTTCGATCCGGTCATGGGTCGCCGTCCAGGTATGCAGTTCCACCGTGCCCATCTGCGCCGCGCTGACCAGCGCGTGGACGTCATCGATTTCCATCAGGGCGGCATGGCCCGGGTCCAGTTGCGGATCCAGTTGCTTGATATGGGGAATCTCCAGCCGATCAGCGTGCTTTTGAAAGAACTGTTCTTCGCCAACACCCTCCGGCGCCCGCAGCAGCGCGACTGGCCGCAGCTTGAGGTGCGGCAGGATCCAAGGGGCAATGTCCAGGTAATACTGGGCCAGTTCGGCCTTTTGCACACCGCTGACGCCGTCGATCACCCGCTCAGGATGGGTGATCATCACGCCGTCGACTTTGGCCGCGTTGGCTTTGCTGCGACGCTTGGGCGTTGGCGCGGCGGCCTTGATCGGCATGGGCTGCTCGCGAATCACTTTGTCGGCCGCCTTGCCGGCCGGCAGGCCCACGAAAATGGCCTGGCGCACCAGGCCTTCGCGGGTCCATTCGCTGAACTCGACCTCACAGGTCAGGCTCGGCTCGACCCATTGCACGCCGCGGCCTTGGGCGCCATTGAGCGGCGCCGCCAGTGGCGAGGTATCGCGCTGCTGTGTGCACAACTGCTCGTGAAGGTGTTTGATCTGTACCTGGCTAAAACCCGTGCCAACGCGACCGGCATACGCCAGGCCGGTCGGTCCGTTGACCGCCAGCAGCAGCGCACCGAACCCGTTGCGCTTGCCCTGGGGACGGGTGAAGCCAACGACGACGAAGGCTTGGCGCAACCGGCATTTGAGCTTGACCCAATCAGCGTTGCGCCCTGATAGGTAGGGGCTGCCCAAGCGCTTGCCGACCACGCCTTCCAATGAAAGCGCATTGGCGCTCTCAAAGATGTCGTGCTGGCTGGCGGCAAACGACTCGGAAAATCGCAGGCGTTTGCTGGCGTTGTCCTTGAGGGTTTTTTTAAGCGCTGCGCGGCGTTCCTCTACTGGCGCCTGGCGCAGGTCGGCCCCGTTGAGGAAGGGGGCGTCGAACAAGAAGTACACCATGTCCACGGTTCGGCAGATTTCGAAGGCCTGGCGCAGGGCCGGGAAATTGGAATGGCCGGAGTCGTCGAGCAGGACCAGTTCGCCGTCGAGCCAACTGTCCCCCAGTTTCAACGCGGCGAGGGCGTCGGCCTGCGGCTGGAGTCGATCAGTCCAATCCTGGAAATGGCGGTTGAATAACCGGACTTCACCATCCTCGATTCGGGCCAGCAGCCGATAACCGTGGAATTGGACTTCGTAACGCCATTCCCCGCTGGGCGGTTCTTCCACCGGCGTCGCCAGTGGCGGAGCAAGGCGTTCGGGGAGTCGGCTTTGCACGAACGCCGTATCCGGTTGCCCAGGATCGCGGGTTGTGATTTTGTCCGGCTCGGCGTCGGACACACGGGCAGATTCACTCTTAGCCTTGGCCATGACAGATTCCCTTGTATATCGCACGCCAGGGTTTTAGCCCCGGGAGGCCTTGGTGGCTTTCTTAGCAGGAGCGGATTTGCGGGTTTTCGCAGATTTTGCGCTGGGCTTGTCGGCGGTTTTGTCCGGTGCCTTGCCCTTGCTGCCCAGGCTGCGCTTGAGTAGCTCGGTGAGGTCGATGACATCGGCGGTCTTGCGCTGTTCTTCGCCTGGGTCGCTCTCCACCGCTTCGAGCCGGCCTTCGTTGGCCTTCTTCTCCACCAGCGCCATGATCTTGTCCTGGAAACTGTCCCGGTACTCCTCCGGTTCCCAATCGGCGCTCATGTCCTCCACCAGGCGCTTGGCCATTTCCAGTTCGCCCTTGACCAGCGTCGGGTTCGTGACCTCATCGCCCAGCTCCAGGATATCCAGGCCGCGTACCTCGGCGGGCCAGCGCAGCATCACCAATACCAGCGCGTCTTCAAGGGGCATGAGGGCGGCCAGGTGCTGGCGGGTATGCAGCACGACGTGGGACAAGGCCACTTTATTGGTGTTGATCAGGGTTTCGCGCAGCAGCGCGTAGACTTTGCCGCCGCGCTTGTCAGGGGCCAGGAAATAGGGCGTGTCGATGTTTTGCAGGGGAATCTTCTCGCTGTCGACAAACGCGAAGATATCGATGGTCTGGGTGGATTTGGGGTGGGCCGAGCGAATTTCCTCTTCGCTGATCAGCACGTATTGGCCTTTTTGGTACTCGACGCCCTTGACGATATCGTCCTTGGTTATTTCCTTGCCGGTGACCTTGTTGACCCGCTTGTAGCCCACGGGGTCCATGCTGCGCTTGTCCAACCAGTCGAAATCGACACCCTGGGATGAGGTGGCCGACACCAGCGCCACAGGAATATGAACCAGTCCGAAACTGATCGCGCCTTTCCAGATTGCCCGTGCCATGGTGTGTGTTTTCCTTGCCGGTGATTGTCTCTCTGGTGACCTTCGCGCTTCAGGAAAAGTTTCCGTCGGATGCCGTCTACCGCGTTGTCCGGAGACGCTTCGTTACATCTTCCCGCGGACATTTTGCTTAACAACGTCGAACCTGCGGCGTAGCGTGCTTTCGATATGCCTGAATCCCGGAGGTGCCCGAATGAACAGGCTGCTGCTCGTTATCATGACGCTACTACTGGCTGGCGCTGCCCAGGCCTCGACGCCCGGCCACGACGCCATGTTCGTGGCCCAGAACCTGCCGGGCAACAACAATCCCTATAACAGCCCGACGCGGCGGGCCAATCCCAACAGCATGCAGGGCACCCAGCCCAACGTGCCGATGATCCGGCAAAACCCGACAGTGCCTGCCCCGCGTGCGCCGACCCTGGAAAACGGCGGAATTAGCAACGGCTATCCCCGATCCGGCCAACCGCCGGGTTCACCGCAGCCCACGATCCGGTCGCCTGCGCCCTCTGGCAACACTCAAGATCGTAATCGCTAGGTGCCGCAGGCGGGTCGTCTCTTTCCACCTCACAGAAGGAAATGTGCATGTTGCGTAAAACACTCCCGGCCGCCCTGTGCGCCAGCGCTGTCCTGGCCCTTGCCACGCCGGCCTCTGCCGCGCCAACCCAGACGTTGAAGAGCGAAGAGGGCACTCTCGAGGTGACTACCGTGGCCAAGGGCTTGGCCCACCCTTGGTCCGTCGCCTTCCTGCCGGGCCAGCAAGGCATCCTGGTGACCGAACGCTCAGGCAATCTGCGCCTGGTAGCGCCTGACGGAAAATTATCCGCGCCATTGAGCGGCGTGCCTAAGGTCTGGGCCAAGGGCCAGGGCGGGCTGCTGGATGTGGTGCTGTCGCCGGACTTCAAGCAGGACCGCACCGTCTACTTGTCTTACGCCGAGGCCGGTGAAGACGGCAAGGCTGGCACTGCTGTAGGCCGCGGGCAGTTATCCGAAGACCTGAAACGCATCGAGCGCTTCGATGTGATCTTCCGCCAGCAGCCCAAGCTGTCCACCGGCAACCATTTCGGGTCGCGTCTGGTTTTTGATCGGGACGGCTACTTGTTCATTACCCTGGGGGAAAACAACGACCGGCCCACGGCCCAAGACCTGGACAAGCTGCAAGGCAAAATCGTGCGGATCTATCCTGATGGCAAGGTACCGGACGACAACCCCTTCGTCGGCCAGAAAAACGTCCGGCCGCAGATCTGGTCCTACGGGATCCGCAATCCCCAGGGCGCAGCCCTCAATCCCTGGAACGGCACACTGTGGGAAAACGAACACGGGCCCAAGGGCGGCGATGAGCTGAACATTGTCGAGCGCGGAAAGAACTACGGCTGGCCGCTGGCGACCCACGGCATCAATTATTCCGGTGCGCCTATCCCCGAAGCCCAGGGCAAGACGGCCGATGGCACCGTGGGGCCACACCACGTCTGGCAAGTATCGCCGGGGCTCAGCGGCATGGCTTTTTATGACAATGATCGTTTCAAGGCCTGGCAACATAACGTGTTCATCGGCGCGCTGGTTTCCAAGGAACTGATCCGCCTGCAATTGCAAGGCGACAAGGTCGTCCATGAAGAGCGTCTGCTCGGCGAGCTCGACGAGCGTATCCGTGACGTCCGCCAGGGTCCGGACGGTTACCTGTATGTGCTGACGGACGAGGACGATGGGGGACTGTACAAAATCGGACTCAAATAAGCCGACAATGGTGCGCGTGGCCTGGAAGCAAATCCGATGTCGGAAGCTTTTAATGTTCGCCATTGACTTGCCGCCAGCCCACCGCTAACGTCCAGCCATGACTTTGACCGTATTGCGTAGCCAACCAAGCATTATTACCGCCATTCCTTATCTGGCGGGCTAGCTGACGACTGCACCCAACCCGCCCTCGAGGCGGGTTTTTTCTATCTGTCTCCTGGGCTCCGTCCACACCAGGAGACCGCCATGACTGTTACCCACACCGAGCAAACCCTGCTGGAGCATTACGTCAAGAAAATTCTGGCGGCGCCGGTATACGAACTGGCCGTGCGCACGCCTCTGCAATTGGCTCCGGCGTTGTCCGAAACCCTGGGCAACCAGATCCTGCTCAAGCGCGAAGACCTGCAACCGACCTTTTCCTTCAAGATCCGTGGTGCCTACAACAAACTCGTGCAGTTGACCGCAGACCAGCGTGCCCGTGGTGTCATCACTGCGTCGGCTGGTAACCACGCCCAAGGCGTGGCGCTGGCGGCACGGGAATTGGGCATCTCGGCGAGCATCGTCATGCCGCTGACCAGCCCGCAGTTGAAAGTCCTGGGTGTGCGTAACCGGGGTGCCGAGGCCTTGCTGCACGGCGAGAGCTTTCCGGTTGCGCTGGCCCATGCGTTGGAGCTGGCCCAGCAGACGGGGCGGGAATTCGTTTCGCCGTTTGACGACCCGGACGTGATTGCAGGGCAGGGCACTGTCGCGATGGAGATCCTGCGCCAGCATCCAGGCAGGCTGGACGCGATCTTTGTGCCGGTGGGCGGCGGCGGGCTGATCGCCGGCATCGCCGCCTACGTCAAATACCTGCGCCCGGAAATACGCATCATCGGCGTCGAGTCGCAGCACTCGGCCTGTCTGCAAGCGGCACTGGCAGCGGGGGAGCGGGTGGTCTTGCCGAGCGTGGGCACGTTCGCCGACGGTGTGGCCGTGGCGCAGATCGGCGCCCATGGCTTCGACATCTGCCGTTTCTGCGTCGATGAGGTGGTCACTGTCAGCAATGACCAGTTGTGTGCAGCGATCAAGGACATTTACGACGACACCCGCTCCATCACCGAACCGTCTGGAGCCCTTGCGGTGGCGGGTATCAAGCAGTACGTGGACAGTACCGGCGCGCGAGGCCAGACCCTGGTGGCCATCGACTCCGGCGCCAACATCAATTTCGACACTTTGCGCCATGTGGCGGAGCGTGCCGCGGTAGGCGCGATGTGACCTATTGGCCTGCGGTCATACTTTTCTGGAACCAGGCGACGGATGGTCCGGCGCTTGGCGGATGTTCGCGTCTACGCTGCAATGCGAGAGGAACGAAACAGTTGCACTTTGCATGAAAAAATCGCCGTTTCCTTGCATTTTGCACGAGCGGTCCGGCGCAGGGCGAAGCTAAGTGGTTGATTTGCATCAACCCGGGGCGGGGTAAATACAGGCATATTTTTTGCGGGACGATTCAGGAGCCTTGATGGGCTCGTTAATCGAACACGCCAAAAAGAACGAACGAACGAACGGCAAGGCATTCGTAGTCCCAGTCCGCAGGGAAGAAACGGACGAAAATACCGCCGTCGTGAACATCAGTTGGCTGCCTCAACAGGAGAGAGTTGCCATGTTTTTATCTGCCCTCGAAATGCGAAACATCATTGAAAGCAGCTTGCTGCCCAAGCGCTCGCAATGCACCGTATCACCGGACCTGTCGATGACAGTCAAGATATACGACGATCACGAAACCGATCGTGTGGCCCTGTTCAAGACCGATATCGATGCCAGGAAACTCACCGGATGCCGGGCCATCAACGACTTGATCGCCGAGCTGCGTACCGAGCTCGACCATAACCCCGCCGCTGGCAACCACTTTTACCAGCAGCACCACCGGATGACCGGTCGCTGATCCCAGCGTTATATTCGCAAGGCAGACGTCCGGGTGCGGTCATGTCCGAACCCGGCGTCCAATCTACATTGGCGTCATCAGCCCAGTTGTCGCCGGTAGGGCAAGTCCGGCCCGGTTTTAGCGCAGGTCAAGGCGGCGGCGCGGATGGCGAACTCAAGCATTGCACTGATCTGGTCCCGGGTCAGGGTCTGCAAGCCTTCGATCGAATCCAGTTGTTGTTCCGTCAGCCACGTGATCAACGCGGCTTGGAAGGTGTCGCCTGCACCGACGGTATCGGCGATATCGACCGGGCATGCCGGCAACGACCATGAGCCGTGTTGCCTACTGAACACTGTCGCGCCCTGGCCGCCTCGGGTCAGGAACACCATTTGGCAGCGGTGTTGCAGCCAACCGTCGATGACGGCTGCCGGCTCAGCCTCTGGGTAGAGCAGGCTCAAATCTTCATCGCTGACCTTGATCAGGTCCGCATATTTCACCAGCGTTGCGATTCTTGAACGCCACAGTTCGATGTCTGGCTGCGGGTTGAGCCGCACGTTCGGATCGAGGCTGATCAGGCGCCGACCGCTTTCACGCTGCGCCAGGGCCAGCAGCGTATCGGCAATAGGCTGCACCACCAGGGAAAACGAACCGAAATGCAAGCCGCGCACGTCCGGGCCCAGTACCGGAAGATGCTGCGCGTTTAGCTGTCGGTCCGCGCAGCCTTCACCGCGAAAACTGTAGTGGGGCGAGCCATTGGCGCCCACAGCGACCATCGCCAGGGTGGTGGGTGCGTCGAAATCCAGCAGATATTGGCCACTGACGCCCTCATCGAGCAGTACCCGTTGCAGGCGTCGGCCCAGATAATCGGTAGACAACCCGGCGAACAGTGCCGACTCGACACCCAGGCGTCGCAGTCCCACAGCCACATTGAAGGGTGAACCGCCGGCGATGGCCTTGTAGTTCACCCGGGAGGCGGGGCCATCCGCTTCGGTTTCACTGAAAAAATCAAACAGCGCTTCGCCACACACCAAATACATAGTTGCCCGCTCTTCAAAGGGTTGCGACATGTTGTCGATAACGTTCATAAGCCAGCTGGGACGCCGTCACGTGTTCGGCGACGGGTCGGGTTTCGCTGGCCGGGTCAAGCTTGACGCAGCGTTCGCACAGTTCGGCCAGGCCAGCCGCCGAGCCGCCATGGCACCACGCTGCCTGGATCGCCGCTCCCAGCGCCGCCGCTTCGCTCTGTTCGGTGCAGATGACGGTTGTGTCCATGGTGTCGGCGACGATCTGCCGCCACACCGGGCTCTTGGAGCCACCGCCGATCAAGCGAATGCTCTGGGCTTCCAGTCCATTGGCCCGCAGCAGGTCCAGGCCATAACGCAAACCGAACGTGGTGCCTTCGACCACCGCGCGGCACAGATTGGCCCGGGTCAGGTTGGTGCTGGTCAGGCCCAGCAGGCTGCCGGTGGCATGGGGCAGGGCGGGAACACGCTCGCCATTGAGGAACGGCAACATGCTCACCCCGTCGGCGCCGATCGGGGCCTGGACCACCAAGGCGTTAAAGGCGTCGATATCCAGGTCCAACAACTCGCGTATGGCCCCGGTGGCGTTGGTCAGGTTCATGGTGCAGATCAGCGGCAGCCAGCCCCCGCTGGAAGAGCAGAACGTCGCCACTGACGGTTGTGGGCTGACCACAGGTTCGGCGCCATAGGCGTAGACCGTGCCGGACGAACCGAGGCTCATGGTGATCACGCCGGGCTGGATGTTGCCTGTGCCAATGGCGCCCATCATGTTGTCACCGCCACCGCTCGCCACCACGGCATTGGGGTTGATGCCCAAGTGTGCGGCAATGGCCGGCAGGATCCGTCCAACTGGTTGATGCGCGTCGATGAGTTCCGGCAATGCCGATACCAGGCGGCCGCTGGGGTCGATGTGCTGCAGCAACGGCTCGTCCCATTGACGGGTGCGCACATTGAAGTAGCCGGTACCCGAGGCGTCGCCGTACTCCGTGCAATGGCGGCCGGTGAGCCAATGATTGAGAAAGTCATGGGGCAACAGGATGCTGGCGATGCGATCGAACACGTCCGGATGCTGTTCGCGGGTCCACAAGAGTTTGGACACCGTATATCCCGGGGCGATGACCACGCCAAGACGCTCCAGTGAGCCGCTTTCCCCGCCCAGGTGCGCCAGCAGTCGATCGTTTTCCGGGGTGGTTTCGGTGTCGCACCACAGCTTGGCCGGGCGCAGGACTTCGCCTTGCTCATCGAGCAGCACCAGGCCATGTTGCTGGCCGGAGACGCCGATGCCAAGGATCGCCTGGCCATCGACCCCGGCGGCAGCCAGGGCCTGATGGGTGGCTTGGGTGAACGCTTCGAGCCACTGATGGGTATCTTGTTCGCGGCGGCCATTAGGGCCGCTGATCATGGCATGGGCGGCGGCACCCAGGCCCAGGACCTGGCCGCTGGTCGCGTCGAGGATCAGAGCCTTGGTGCCTTGGGTACCGCAGTCGATGCCCAGGAATAGTTGTTGGTTTGCCATAAAAATCCTTGGTCGTCAGATCAATCCCACGGAAATAGCTGCTCGGTCAGCAAGTACACGCCGTGGCGAGGGAGCTTGCTCCCGCTGGGCTGCGAAGCAGGCCCAAAAACCGCACACTCGGTGTGTCAGGTTCACCGCGTCGGCTGTCTTGGGGCTGCTTCGCAACCCAGCGGGAGCAAGCTCCCTCGCCACAGACGCTAAGCCTTAGGCCAACACCCGCTCAAGTGTTCGCGTCACTCCATGCTCGCGCAAGCTGTTGCAGCACCATTCGAATGCTGCCACGAACTCAGGCGAGCGGGGGATCGCCGTGCCAAAGATTTCTTCCACTTCCAGCATCCGCTGGGTCACCAGCGCGTCGTCAGCCACCAGCGCCTGGCAGAACGCCGCCCGTGGGTCCGGAATCGAATAGGTCACGCCATTCTCATCCACGCCCTTGAGGTACACGGCCCAGGCCGCCACCACCAGCGCGGCGCGGCGGGTTTCGGCGCCGTCGGCGATCAAACGGTTGATTGTCGGCACGGTGAATTTCGGAAATTTCGACGAGCCATCCGAGCAGACCCGCTCCAACTGGTCGGCAATCGCCTGGTTGGAAAACCGTTCCACCAGGGTGTTCTTGTAATCGGTCAGGTCGATGCCCGGCACCGGCGCCAATTGCGGCGTGACGTCCAGGTCCATGTAGGCGCGCATGTAGCGCACGAACAACGGGTCGTTCATGGTTTCGTGGACGAAACGATAGCCTTTGATGAAACCCAGGTAAGTCAACGCCAGGTGGCTGCCGTTGAGCAGCTTGATCTTCATCTCTTCATAGGGCGAGACATCATGGGTGAACTGCACGCCAACCTTTTCCCAGGCCGGGCGGCCGTTGACGAACTTGTCTTCCAGGACCCATTGCACGAACGGTTCGCAGACCACCGGCCAGGCGTCGTCGATGCCGTGATCGTCATGCAGTTGCAAGCGATGGGCAACGCTGGTCATGGGCGTGATGCGGTCGACCATGGCGTTGGGGAAGCTGACGTTGTGGGCGATCCAGTGTTCCAGCTCGGCATCGCGCAAGGCCGCGAAAGCCAGCAGCGCCTTGCGAGTCACGGCGCCGTTGTGGGGCAGGTTATCGCAGGACATCAAGGTGAAGGCACGCGTACCGGCGGCGCGGCGCTTGGCCAGGGCGGCGCAGAGAAAGCCGAACACGGTCTTCGGTTCGTCGGGATGGGCCAGGTCGTGCTGGATCTGCGGCAGATGGGCCATGAACTCGCCATTGCTGTCGTCGATGCAGTATCCGCCCTCGGTGATCGTCAGGGAGACGATGCGGATCTGTGGGTCGGCCAGCTTGTCGATCAACGCCTGGGCCCCGTCTTCGGCCAGCAGCATGTCGTTGATGGCGCCAATCACACGGACTTCGGTGTCGTCGGTATCGCCCAGTTCATAGAGCGTATAGAGGTAATCCTGGCCGGCAAGGTCATCCCGGGCGCGACGATCTTCGGCCCGCAGGCCGACGCCACAGATGGCCCAGTCGAGGCCTTCGCCGGTGTTCATCAGCGCATCGGTGTAATACGCCTGGTGGGCGCGGTGAAAACCGCCGACGCCAATGTGGGCGATGCTCTGGCGGATGTCGCCCAAAGGGTAAGCGGGCAGGGCGATTCCCGGCGTCAGGCGGTGCAGGTTCTGTCGGTTGAGTTTCATCGAAAATATCTCGGCAATCAGGCGGCGGCGCGTAGCGCACGGGTGACCGCCACGCCATCGGCATCGAATAAATGGCAGTGTTCTGCGTCCAGGTGCAGGCTCAGTTGCTCGCCGAAGCGGCTCGCCAGGTCGCCGCGAACGCGCATGGTCAAGGCTTCGCCGGACGCCGTGACGACGTGGCAGAACGTATCGCTGCCGAGGCGTTCGCTGACATCGGCAGTCACTTGCAGCGTGCAATCGCCCGGTTGTGCCAGGTTCAGGTGCTCCGGACGGATCCCCAGGGTCACTGCGCCGCCAACGCTCAGGTTGGCACCGCTGCGCGGCAGGCTGATGCGGGTGCCGGCGTCCAGCAGGACTTCACAGCCCTGGCTGTCCAGCGCCGTGACCTTGCCCTTGAGGAAGCCCATTTTCGGCGTGCCGAGGAAGCCGGCGACGAACAGGTTGGCCGGCTGGTGATACAGCTCCAGTGGCGAGCCGACTTGCTCGATGCGTCCGCCATTGAGCACCACCACTTTGTCGGCCAGGGTCATGGCTTCGACCTGGTCATGGGTCACGTAGATCATGGTCGCTTGCAGTTCCTTGTGCAGCCGCGCCAGTTCCAGGCGCATCTGTACGCGCAGGGCGGCGTCGAGGTTGGACAAGGGCTCGTCGAACAGGAAGATTTTAGGATTGCGCACGATGGCCCGGCCAATCGCAACCCGTTGGCGCTGGCCACCAGACAGCTGCTTGGGCTTGCGTTCGAGCATCGGCCCCAGTTCGAGGATGCGCGCTGCTTCGTTGACCTTTTTCTCGACTTCGGCCTTGGGTACGCCGGCCAGGTCCAGGGCAAAGGACATGTTCTTGCGCACGCTCATGTGCGGGTACAAGGCATAGGTCTGGAATACCATCGCCAGGTCGCGCTTGGCCGGGCTGACTTCGGTGATGTCCCGCCCGTCCAGCTCGATGGTGCCGTCGCTGACTTCTTCGAGGCCTGCGATCAACCGCAGCAAGGTCGACTTGCCGCAGCCCGACGGACCAACGAAGACCACGAACTCGCGGTCATTCACTTCAAGGTCGATGCCTTTGATGATGGAGAAACCTTCGAAACCTTTTTGCAAATTTCTGATTTTCAGGTTGGCCATGATGATGGGCCTCCACTTCTGATAAAGGTGTAGGGCGCGTTATTTCACGGCGCCGAAAGACAAACCGCGCACCAGTTGCTTCTGGCTGATCCAGCCAAAAATCAGGATCGGCGCGCAGGCCAGGGTCGAGACGGCGGACAACTTGGCCCAGAACAGACCTTCCGGGCTGGAGTAGGAAGCGATCAATGCGGTCAGTGGCGCGGCTTTGGAAGACGTGAGGTTCAGCGACCAGAAGGCCTCGTTCCAGCACAGGATCAGCGACAGCAGCACGGTCGACGCCAGGCCACCCTTGGCAATCGGCAGCAGCACACGAACCATCTCCTGCCACAGCGTGGCGCCATCCAGGCGCGCGGCTTCGAGAATGTCGCGGGGGATGTCCTTGAAGTAGGTGTAAATCATCCAGACCACGATCGGCAGGTTGATCAGGGTGTAGATGACGATCAGTGCCAGGCGTGTATCCAGCAGGCCGAAGCTCTTGGCCAGCAGGTAGATCGGCATCAGCACGCCCACCGGCGGCAGCATTTTGGTGGAGAGCATCCACAGCAGCGTGCCTTTGGTGCGCTGGGTTTCGTAGAACGCCATGGAGTAGGCCGCCGGCACCGCGATCAGCAGGCAAAGGGCAGTGGCGCTGAAGGAAATCACCACCGAATTCCAGGCGAAGCTGAAATAGTCGCTGCGCTCGTTGATGTGCAGGTAGTTGTCCAGGGTCGGCGCGAAGATGAATTGCGGCGGCGTGGCGAACGCATCGATTTCGGTCTTGAAGCTGGTCAGCACCATCCAGAAGATCGGAAAGAAGATCACGATCGCGATGGCCCAGGCCAGCGTGCCGAGCAGCAGGCTCTGCAGGCGACGGGATTGTTGAAGTGTCATGGCGACGGCCTCAGTGCTTGTCGGTGAGGTTTTTGCCGATCATCCGGACCAGGATGATGGCGGCGATGTTGGCGATGACCACGGCGATCAGGCCACCGGCCGACGCCATGCCGACGTCGAACTGCACCAGTGCCTGGTTGTAGATCAGGTAAGCCAGGTTGGTAGAGGCGTAGCCGGGGCCACCGTTGGTGGTGGTGAAAATCTCGGCGAACACCGACAGCAGGAAAATCGTCTCGATCATCAGTACCACGGCAATCGGACGCGCCAGGTGCGGCAGGGTCAGGTGCCAGAAAATCGCGATGGGGCCGGCACCGTCCAGGCGGGCGGCTTCTTTCTGCTCCTGGTCGAGGGACTGCATGGCGGTCATCAGGATCAGGATCGCGAAGGGCAGCCATTGCCAGCTGACAATGATGATGATCGACAGCAGCGGGTAGTGGGCCAGCCAGTCCACCGGTTGTGCGCCGAACAGTTTCCACACCGAGGCAAGAATCCCCGAGACCGGGTGGAAGATCAGGTTCTTCCAGATCAGCGCGCCCACGGTGGGCATGATGAAGAATGGCGAGATCAGCAATACCCGCACGATTCCACGACCGAAAAACTCACTGGCCTCCAGCAGCGCGCTGATCAGTACGCCGAGCACGATGCTGATCAGCAGCACGCTGCCCACTAGCAACAAAGTATTGGTGGCCCCGGGCAGGAAACCCGAGTCGGTCAGGAAGTAGGTGAAGTTCTCCAGCCCGACGAATTCGTTTTCGCCGGGGTAAAGCAGGTTGTAGCGGATCATCGAAAAATAGACGGTCATGCCCAGCGGCACGATCATCCACAGCAGCAGCAAGGCGACCGAAGGGCTGACCAGGAACCAGCCCGGGTTTGCCAGGCGGACCTTGCGCGACGGCGGGGCTATTTCGATGGGGGCTTTGACTGTTGTCGTTGAAGTATTCATCAGTGCTTACTCTTATGCGACGCATTCCCTGTGGCGAGGGAGCTTGCTCCCGCTGGACCGCGCAGCGGGCCCATGTCGAGAGGCAATCCTTCTGATCGCCAGGGCGGGCTTCACCCGCCAGCGGGAGCAAGCTCCCTCGCCACAAATGGATGTCTACTAGCCTTTATTTGGGATACCCGGCGCGCTTCATCTCGCGCTCAGTGGTGGACTGCGCAGCGGTCAGCGCCTGGTCCACGCTCTGCTGGCCGGTGAGCGCACCGGAGAAGAACTTGCCCACCTGGGTGCCGATGGCCTGGAATTCAGGGATGGTCACCAACTGGATACCGACGTAGGGCACCGGCTTGAGGGTTGGCGATTTCGGGTCGGCGACTTTCAGCGACTTCAGCGTCACCTTGGCAAACGGCGCGGCCTTCATGTATTCATCGCTGTAGGTCGAGGTGCGAGTGCCAGGTGGAACATTGGCGATGCCATCGGTCTTGGCGACCAACTGGCCGTATTCCTTGGAGGTCGCCCAGGTGGTGAAGACCGTGGCGGCGTCCTTGGCTTTGGAACTGGCGGGGATGGCCAGCGACCAGGAATACATCCACGAGGTGCCTTTGTCGGTTTTTTCGTGGGGGGCAAAAGTGAAGCCGACATGGTCAGCCACTTTGCTCTGGGTCTTGTCGGTCACGAACGAGCCGGCCACGCTGGCGTCCACCCAGATGGCGCACTTGCCGCTGTTGAACAGCGCCAGGTTTTCGTTGAAGCCGTTGCTGGAAGCACCCGGCGGGCCGGATTTCTTCATGTTGTCGACGTAGAAGTTCAGCGCGTCCTTCCACTCGGGCCCATTGAATTGCGGCTGCCATTTTTCATCGAACCAGCGCGCGCCGAAGCCGTTGGCCAGGGTAGTGATCAGCGCCATGTTCTCGCCCCAGCCGGCCTTGCCCCGCAGGCACAGGCCATATTGTTCCTTGGTCTTGTCGGTGAGTTTTTCGGCGAACTCACCGATCTGGCTCCAGGTCGGGTGCTCGGGCATGGTCAGCCCGGCGTCCTTGAACAGGTCGGTGCGGTAATAGGTGATCGAACTTTCGGCATAGAACGGCAAGGCGTAAAGCGAACCTTTGACCGACAAGCCGTCACGCACGGAAGGGAAAACGTCCTCCAGGTCGTAGGAGGCAGGCAGGTCCTTCATCGGTTCCAGCCAGCCCTTGGCGCCCCAAAGTGCAGCTTCGTACATGCCAATGGTCAGAACGTCGAACTGTCCGCCCTGGGTGGCGATGTCGGTGGTCAGGCGCTGGCGCAGGACGTTTTCTTCAAGCACCACCCAGTTCAGCTTGATGTCCGGGTGCTCGGCCTCGAAAGTTTTCGAGAGCTTTTGCATGCGGATCATGTCGCTATTGTTGACGGTGGCAATGGTGAGGGTCTGTGCGCCGAAACTGACGCTGCTGAGGGTCATGCAGGTGGAGACAAGCAGAGCTTTTACCGAAGGTTTCATCGCGCACTCCTTTTCCGCGCCAGGGGCTGCAGAAGGACAGTTATTGTTTTTGTGTCTTCCGGATGAAGGGAAGAATGTGCGCTGATTACAGCCCTCAATGAACGGCGTGACAAATCATCCGTCGCACTTGTGCTGATACTTTTTTGCACTGGGCAGGGTGACCGCTTGTCAGTACAGGCCAACAAAGACCCCCGGTGGAGAAACGTCAGCCCTGGTTCTGCTCGGTCAAGCGCTGCACTGCCAGACGCCGATAATGGGAAGGCGTCATGCCCTTGAGCTGCTGGAAGCGCCGGTTGAAATTGGAAATATTGTTGAAACCCGATTCAAAACATACGTCGGTCACCGGTTTGTCGCCGTCGGCCAGCAGCTCGCAGGATTTACTGATGCGCAGGCGATTGACGAACTCGATGAAACAACGGCCAGTCGCCTGTTTGAACACGCGGCTGAAATAGGTGGGTTTCATGCCCAGGTGCTCGGCGACTTCTTCCAGGGACAGTTCCCGGGCGTAGTGGGCAAAGATGTAGTCCACCGCGCGGTTGGTGCGGTCGATGCTGTGTTCGTCCGCCGATTGCGGTGCGGTGGCGCCGGACAGCAACTGATAGTCATCCGAGGCGGCCAGAAGCTCCATCAGGATGAAAAAATGTCCCAGCCGGCTCATGCCCTGGGAATCGGCGATGCGCTGCATCAGCACCATCGCCTGGCGGATCGTGCGCTTGCAGCGAAACTCGATGCCGTATTGGGCGCGTTCGAGCAGCGGGGCGACGGTCTTGAGTTCCGCGAACACCTGGTGGCCGCTCTCGAACAATTCGTCGGTGAAGTTCACCAGCATGTCGCGCTTGGCGACCACTTCGTCCTCGGCGACCTGGCTGATCCAGTTATGGGGCAGGTTGGGGCCGGTAAGGAACAACGATTGGGGATAGAAGTTTCCGATGTAATCGCCGATGAAGACCTTGCCGGAGCTGGCGACGATCAGGTGCAGTTCGTATTCCTTGTGGAAATGCCAGCGCACCAGCGGGCAAGGAAAACCGTGCTGGCGGTAGATGATGGAGCGTCCGTCGTGGTCGTCCATCAACTCGTAGGAGGGGTCGGTGACTCTGGCTGTTCGGGTCATGAGCCTGGCGCTTTTATTGTTTTCGCCGCTGGATAATGCCCCCTTCGTCGCGCAGGTGCCAGTCCGGATAGCGCGGACTGGCAGGGGCTTCCCGCTCGGCCTAGCTGTTGCGGTTCTTTTCTTCGATCCACTGGGACATGTATTGGGTGCTCTTGTGCTGGTGGTGACGCAGCATGCTGCCGATGAAGTTGTCGCGACGTAGCTGCGCCAGATTCCCGCGGCAGGCGCGAATGCGCTCGATCAGCGCCGGGCCATGGACCTGCCGCTGGTAGCGGCTCGCCAGCAGCGCGAGGCCGGCATCCTGGGCGTTGGTCCAGCGCGCCTGGTCGCCATAGAGTTGCACCGCCGCATCGGCGATGGCGCTGGCGCTCTGGCCGATTGCCCCTGGCCAGGGCATTTCGCCGCCCATGGCTTCGGCGCCGATGGGCGTGGTGACGTTCGGTGTGCCGCAGAGCATGGCGTCGATCAGCTTGCCCTTGATACCGGCGCCGAAACGCAGCGGTGCCAGGCAGATGCGCGCCGCCGACATGACCTGCAAGGCATCTTCGGCCCAGTTCATGATGTGAAACCCTTGGGCCGGATTATGCAGCGCGGCGGCCTTGGGCGGTGTATAGGCGCCGTACAGATGCAACTGAACGCCGGGTAACTGTTGTCGGATCAGCGGCCAGACGGCGTTTTTCATCCAGAGCACGGCATCCCAGTTCGGCGCGTGGCGAAAGTTGCCAATGCTCAGGAAGTGCGCCCGGTCTTCGAACGGCACCAGCGGTTGGTCGGGCAGGTCCAGCATCAACGGGCACCAATGCAACAGGCTGCGGGGCAGGTTGAAGTGCTCCACCAGCAGCTCGATTTCCACTTCCGACACCATCAAGTTGAGATCACAGCGCAACAGCGCGGCAATCTCTCGCTTGGCCAGGTCGGTGCCGGCCATCAACTCGAATTCTTCGCGCAGTGCCGGGGCAAACAGATCGCTGAAGTCCTCGGCGGCGCCAGGCACCTTCAGGCGCTGTTTGAGCCGTTCATGCCGGGCGTGGCGCAAGCTCTGCAAGTCGGAGGTTTCCAGCACGCGCAAGGCGCCGGGACAATGTTTCTCGACCCGCCAGCCGAATTGTTCTTCCATCATGAACTGGTCGAACAAGACGATATCCGGGGCCAGTTCTGTAATGAATCCATCGAAACTGCTGTTGTTCAGCTCGATAGGCACCTCGCGGATACCCAGCGCGACCAGGTCGGCGCGGTGCTCGCCAGGACCCGCAGGGCTGCTGAAGGTGATCTCCCAGCCTTGCCCGAGGAAAGCTTCCAGAATCTGCATGACGTGCCCGCTGGCCGCCGATGAGCGGGGCTCAGGCCAGACATAGCCAATGACCAGGACCTTGAGGGCGTTGGGATGAGGCATGAGCGAGCAATTCCTGGAAGCGATTCAGGCGCGGTCGGCGCGCGGGGCGCCGATAGTGAACAACAATGCGCCGGGGCTCAAGGAAGAATGCTTTTGACCTTGTCGCGCAACTGGTCAATGGAAAACGGCTTGCCGATGACCGCCATGCCGGCGGGAACATCGATACTCTCGGCATAACCACTGGCAAACAGGACTGGCAGCTGCGGCCGGATCTCCAGCGCCTGCTTCGCCAGCTCGCGACCGTCCATGACCGGCAGGCCGACATCCGTCATCATCAGGGCGATGGGCTGCTCCTGGTTGCGCAGGAAATCCAGCGCCTGCTCACAACCATCCGCTTCCAGTACCCGATATTCCAGCTCTTCGAGTACGTCGACGATCAACATCCGCACGATGTCGTCGTCTTCAACGACAAGAATGGTGGGTGCGGTGACAGCGGCTGGCATGGACATGTAGGTATTCTCGAAAAGATGGGGCGGGAAGGGCTACGAAAAAAAAGCCTCATGCATGAGTAAATGACAACGCGGCACAAGTTCCCTGGGTTGTACAAGAAAGGATCTATAGTACAAGAGCTGACAAGGATAGTCGCATCCTTGCTACAGGCAGATCGCCGTGGGAATTGTGCCTTTGATTCACCAGAAAATGTGGATCCAGGCTGTGGCTTTCGGGCACACTCCATGGTTTTTCAACTGTCCACCAAGGCCCTTACCATGAAGCCATCGTCTTCGGTCGACGAGCAAAGTTTTCGCAAGCTCCTGAGTCGCAATATCAGCCTGCCGCTGGGCATTGGTGCGCTCAGCGCGGTGTTTTTCATTGTGCTGATCACCTACCTGCTCTCGGTGATCCAGTGGGTCGGGCACACTGACCGGGTGATCAACAATGCCAACGAAGCGCTCAAGTTGAGTGTGGACCTGGAAACCGGCATGCGTGGCTTCCTGTTGAGCGGCGACGAGCACTTTCTCGACCCCTATGAAATCGCCAAGCCGCGCATTGCGGTTGCGCTGGACACATTGCTGGAATTGACAGCCGACAACCCCATCCAGACCGACCGTTTGCACAAGATACAAGCGCTCCAGGTCGAATGGGGCAAACATGCCCAGGAGATGATCGACCTGCAACGCAGCGGTGGCGATTACCGGGGCGCACTGAAGGCCGGACGTGGCAAGCGCCTGACCGACGAAATTCGCAGCACTTTCGAAGACATCGTCGAAACCGAACAGCACCTGCGCGCGGCGCGCAACGAGGACGTGCGCTTCACCACGATCTCAAGCATCGTCCTGTACCTGTTGTTCGTGGCGGCTGTCAGCGGGTTGCTGGCCTATGTAGGTCGCCGGGATCTGTTGAATCTTTCCAACAGCTACAGCGCCAGCTTGAAAATCCAACAACAGAGCGCCCTGTACCTGGAGAAACAGGCCTGGCTGCGCAACGGCCAGACGCAGCTGGCCGAGCAGGTCCTGGGGCAACTGACCCTGCATCTGTTGGGTCGTAACATCCTGCAGTTCTGTGCTCAATACCTGGGGTGCGTCGTGGCTGTGCTTTATGCGCGCGAAGAAAACGGCGTCCTGCAATGCGTCGCCACGTATGGCATGTCCCGGGAAGAGGAGGAACGGCACCAGGTTATCCTCGATGCAGAAGGCATTGTCGGGCAGGCCGTGCGGCAGGGGCATCCCATCCGCCTGGACGATGTACCGAGTGATTATCTGAAAGTCAGCTCCGGGCTCGGCCAGGGACTGCCCAACAGCGTGCTGGTGGTGCCGACGAGCGATGACGACCGGATCAATGGTGTCGTCGAAATGGGCTTCCTGCGGCCGTTGACCGAGCGTGACATCGAACTGCTGGAGCTGATTGCCGGCAATATCGGCACTTCCATCGAAGCGGCTCGCTATCGCCAGCGTTTGCAGGAGGTCTTGACCGAAACCCAACAGTTGAACGAAGAACTGCAAGTCCAGCAGGAAGAGCTCAAGACTGCCAACGAAGAGCTGGAAGAACAGTCGCGCATCCTCAAGGAATCCCAGGCCCACCTGGAGACCCAGCAGCAGGAACTGGAACAGACCAACGAGCAACTGGCCGAGCAGCGCGATGCCATGGACCAGAAAAATACCGAGTTGAACCTGGCCCAAATCCAGTTGCAGGAACGCGCCGAAGAGTTGCAGCGTTCGAGCAAGTACAAGTCCGAATTCCTCGCCAACATGTCCCATGAACTGCGCACGCCGCTCAACAGCTCGCTGATCCTCTCCAAGCTGCTGGCGGAAAACCCGCAGAGCAACCTCAGCGACGAGCAGGTCAAGTTTGCCGAATCGATCTATTCGGCCGGCAACGACCTGCTGAACCTGATCAACGACATTCTTGATATTTCCAAGGTCGAGGCCGGAAAACTCGAGGTTCGCCCGGAAAACACCAGCGTGCCGCGGCTGGTGGAGGGCTTACGGGATATGTTCATGCCGCTGGCGGCTGATAAAGGCCTGCATTTCGAGGTCCAGTTGCTGCCGGACGCACCATCGATGCTGTACACCGACCGCCAGCGCCTGGAGCAGGTGATCAAGAACTTGCTGTCCAACGCCGTGAAATTCACCGAGCAAGGGGCCGTCAGCTTGACCGTGGCCGGCCAGCCCGGCTCGGGCATTGCGTTCATCGTGCGCGATTCGGGGATTGGTATCGCCGCTGACCAACAGCAAAGCATTTTCGAGGCCTTCCGCCAGGCCGACGGCACGACTAACCGTCGTTACGGCGGCACCGGCCTGGGTCTGTCGATTTCCCGGGACCTGGCCACGCTGCTGGGTGGTTCGATCTCTGTTTCCAGCGAACCGGGGCAGGGCAGTGTGTTTACGCTGGTATTGCCTGAGCGCTACATCGAGCCCGGCGAGACGCCCCGGGAGCCCAGGACGTTCACCCCGACGGCGACCGTGCCAGCACCGGCTGCGCAAAAGACCGTGCCTGCGCCGTTGATTGCCGACCTGGAACCGCCAATTGCGCGATTCGCCGATGATCGGGACAAAGCCCCGTTCGATACCCGATGCATCCTGGTAATCGAAGACGAACCCAAGTTCGCCCGGATTCTGTTCGACCTGGCCCACGAACTCGGTTATCAGTGCCTGGTGGCCCACGGTGCCGATGAGGGCTTCGACCTGGCATCGCAACTGAGCCCCGACGCGATCCTGTTGGATATGCGTCTGCCAGATCATTCCGGGCTCACGGTGTTGCAGCGGCTCAAGGAGCAGGCGGCCACCCGGCATATCCCGGTTCATGTGATTTCCGTGGAGGACCGCGTCGAAGCCGCGATGCACATGGGCGCCATCGGCTATGCGGTCAAGCCGACGACCCGTGAAGAACTCAAAGACGTGTTCGCTCGCCTTGAAGCCAAGCTCACCCAGAAGGTCAAACGGGTGCTGCTGGTGGAAGACGACGACTTGCAGCGCGACAGCATTACCCGCCTGATCGGCGACGATGACATCGAAATCACTGCCGTTGGCCTGGCTCAGCAAGCCCTGGACCTGCTTCGCGCGAATATCTACGACTGCATGATCATCGACCTCAAGCTCCCCGACATGCTGGGCAACGACTTGCTCAAGCGTATGTCCACGGAGGACATCTGTTCATTTCCGCCGGTTATCGTCTACACCGGGCGCAACCTGACCCGCGATGAGGAAGCCGAGCTGCGCAAGTATTCACGCTCGATCATCATCAAGGGTGCCCGTTCGCCGGAGCGCTTGCTGGATGAAGTGACACTCTTTCTGCACAAAGTCGAATCGCGGTTGTCCCATGAACGCCAACGGATGCTCAAGACTGCCCGCAGCCGGGACAAGGTATTCGAAGGCCGTAAAGTGCTGTTGGTGGACGATGATGTGCGCAACATCTTCGCCCTGACCAGCGCCCTGGAGGCGAAGGGGGCCATTGTCGTCATCGGCCGTAACGGGCTGGAGGCGATTGAGCGCCTGAACGAACAGGATGACGTCGACTTGGTGCTGATGGACGTGATGATGCCCGAGATGGATGGTTTCGAAGCCACCGCGCTGATCCGCAAGGACCCGCGCTGGCGCAAATTGCCGATCATTGCCGTCACGGCCAAGGCCATGAAGGATGATCAGGAGCGTTGCCTGGCGGCGGGCTCCAATGATTACCTGGCCAAACCGATCGACCTGGATCGTCTGTTCTCGCTGATTCGCGTGTGGTTGCCCAATATGGAAAGAATTTAGTGGAACGTGACAGCGACATTGAACTGCGTTTGTTGATCGAAGCGATCTACCTGAAGTACAGCTACGATTTTCGCGATTACTCCGGTGCATCCATCAAGCGCCGGGTGCACCATGCGCTCGGCCAGTTCGAGTGCAAGACCATCTCGGCGTTGCAGGAACGCGTGCTGCACGACCCGGGTGCCTTCATGCAGTTGCTGCAATTGCTGACGATCCCTGTCAGCGAAATGTTTCGCGACCCCACGCATTTCCTGGCGATCCGCGAAGAGGTGGTACCGCTGCTGCGGACTTACCCGTCGATCAAAATCTGGATCGCCGGTTGCAGCACAGGGGAGGAGGTGTACTCCATGGCGATCCTGCTGCGCGAAGAAGGCCTGCTGGACCGCACGCTGATCTATGCCACCGACATCAATCCGCGCTCGCTGGAAAAAGCCAAGCAGGGCATCTTTTCCCTGGACAACGTGCGGGCCTACACCCAGAACTATCAGGGCGCAGGCGGGCGGCGATCATTTGCCGACTATTACACGGCCGCCTACGATTACGCGATGTTCGACAGGACACTGTGCGAGAACGTGACGTTCGCCGATCACAGCCTGGCGACCGACAGTGTGTTCTCAGAAACTCAATTAGTTTCATGTCGTAATGTATTGATATATTTTAATAAAAAGCTTCAAGACCGTGCCTTCGGGCTGTTTCATGAGTCGCTTTGCCACCGCGGGTTTCTGGTACTGGGCAGCAAGGAGACGCTGGATTTTTCTTCTTTCAGCACCCAATTCGAACCGCTGGTCAAGCAGGAACGGATCTATCGCAAGTTATGAGCCAAACGAAGGACAGATCCAGGAAGGCCATCGAGGCCATCGCCGTCGGTGCCTCCGCCGGCGGCGTCGAAGCATTGCTCAAGGTGTTTGCGCACCTGCGCAAAGGCTTCCGCTTGCCTATCCTGGTCGTGTTGCATCTGCCGGACGAGCGTGACAGCCAATTGGCGCGGGTGCTGGGTCATCGCCTCGCAGTGCCGGTGGAAGAGGCCCGGGACAAGCAGGACATCGTGCCCGGCACTCTCTATGTCGCCACGCCCGGCTATCATTTGTCGGTCGAGGCGGATCGCAGCCTGTCGCTGAGCCTGGAAGCGCCGGTTCACCATTCGCGCCCCTCCATCGATCTGCTGTTCGAGTCGGCCGCCGATGTCTTCGGCCCCAACCTGGTGGCGGTGGTGCTGACCGGCGCCAACCATGACGGCGCCCATGGCCTGGCCAGGGTCAAGGCAATGGGCGGAATCACCGTCGTCCAAGACCCCGCCGAAGCCCAAGTATCCACCATGCCCGAAGCAGCGCTGGCGCTGCATCAGCCCGACCATATCCTCACTTTACAAGGCATCGGCCAATTACTGGCCGGGCTGGAATGAACGACATGCCAAGAGATATTCAAGCCAAACTGCTGATCGTCGACGATCTGCCGGAGAATCTGTTGGCCCTGGAAGCGCTGATCAAGCGCGAAGATCGCGCAGTCTTCAAGGCCTTGTCGGCTGACGAAGCGCTGTCGCTGTTGCTGCAACATGAGTTTGCCCTGGCGATCATTGACGTGCAGATGCCGGAGATGAACGGTTTCGAGCTGGCTGAATTGATGCGCGGCACGGAGCGGACCCGCAGCATCCCGATTATCTTCGTCAGCGCCGCCGGCCGTGAGCGCAACTATGCCTTTACCGGCTATGAAAGCGGCGCGGTGGACTTCTTGCACAAGCCGTTGGACACCCACGCCGTCAAAAGCAAGGTCAACGTGTTCGTCGAGCTGTATCGCCAGAAAGAGGCGATGAAGGAGCAGGTCATCGCCCTGGAGCAAAGTCGACGAGAACAGGAAACGTTGCTGCAGCAGTTGCAGGTGGCTCGCGGCGAACTGGAACAGGCGGTGCGCATGCGTGACGATTTCATGTCCATCGTTGCCCACGAGGTGCGCACGCCCCTCAATGGCCTGATCCTCGAGACCCAGCTGCGCAAGATGCACCTGGCCCGGAACAACGCCGAGGCGTTTTCCCTGGACAAGGTACGGGCGATGGTCGAGCGCGACGAACGCCAGATCAAAAGCCTGATCCGGTTGATCGAAGACATGCTCGATGTATCGCGCATCCGCACCGGCAAGCTGTCTATCCGCCCGACTCGTTTCAACCTGACCGCGTTGGTGCAGAATTTGCTGCGCAACTTCCAGCCGCAGATCGCAGCGGCCGAATGCACGCTCAATTGCAACGCCGAGCCGGTGGTCGAAGGGCAGTGGGATGAGTTTCGTATTGAACAGGTGGTGTCCAACCTGCTGACCAATGCCCTGCGCTATGGCGGCAAAAGCCCGATCGATGTACGCGTCTACAGCACGTCCGAGCATGCCTGCATCGAAGTCCAGGATCGCGGCATCGGTATCAGCGAAGAGAATCAGAAGCGCATTTTCCAGCAGTTCGAGCGCGTGTCCTCCAAGGCGGCCTCGGCTGGGCTTGGGCTGGGGCTGTTCATCTCCGAGCAGATTGTGAGCGCACATGGCGGTACAATCACGGTCAATAGCCGCCTCAACGAAGGGGCGTTGTTTCGCGTTTGTCTGCCTTTTCACAAAACCGGCGAACAGACGCAACCTCTGAGAGACCCTACGGTCGTATCAGCAGCTATTGATCGAACAAAGGCTTCTCATGAGTGAAGATGCGCAAGATGTTGTACTGATTGTCGAGGATGACCCGTCGATCCTGATGGTGTTGGCAGCTTACCTGTCGGGGGAAGGTTATCGCGTGCTGCAAGCCGAAAACGGCGAACAGGCATTCGAGATCCTGGCAAGCAAACCCCACCTGGACATGATGATCACCGACTTCCGCCTGCCTGGTGGCATCTCCGGGGTGCAGATCGCTGAGCCGGCCGTCAGGTTGCGCCCCGACTTGAAAGTCATCTTCATCAGTGGCTACGCCCAGGAAGTGCGCGACACCGACAGCCCTATTACCCGAAAGGCGCCAATCCTGGACAAGCCTTTCGACCTGGACGTGCTGCAAGAGATCATGCGCACCATGCTGTCCTGAAGGCCTCGCACACCGCGAGGCGCTTCTACTTCATCCCCCGATCATTTCCCGCACCTTGGCGGTCAGCAGGTCGAAGGTAAACGGCTTGGTGATCATCTGCATGCCCGGGTCGAGGAAGCCGCCGCGGACTGCGGCATGTTCGGCATAGCCGGTGATGAACAACACCCGCAGGTCCGGACGGATCTGCCGACCGATTTCCGCCAGTTGCCGCCCATTCATGCCTGGCAGGCCGACGTCACTGATCAACAAGTCGATGCGTTGCCCCGATTGCAGGATTGGCACCGCGCCATCGGCATCGGCAGCCTCGACAAAGGCATAGCCAAGCTCGCTGAGCACCGCGCTGACCAATACCCGCACCGCTGGATCGTCTTCGACGATCAGCACTGTCTCGCCGTCCTGGGCATAAGGCGCATGGTGGGAGTCGACTTGGGGTTCGTGTATTTCCTCGCCGACGAAGCGTGGCAGGTAGAGATTGACTGTGGTGCCTTTGTCGACCTCGCTCTCGATGGTGACGTGACCACGCGACTGCTTGCTGAACCCGTAGATCATCGACAGCCCCAGCCCAGTGCCCTGGCCGATGGGTTTGGTGGTGAAGAACGGATCGAACGCGCGATTGATGACCGCTTCGGGCATGCCGCA